>Ga0302325_10010502_pt1 | contig 20070 bp, 13 predicted proteins | sample Palsa_T0_2_FD_201948 | JGI IMG/M metagenome (GOLD analysis project Ga0302325, IMG submission 201948) | Peat permafrost microbial communities from Stordalen Mire near Abisko, Sweden - Palsa_T0_2 | ecosystem: Environmental > Terrestrial > Soil > Palsa > Peat permafrost | place: Sweden: Abisko...
AACTCGTGACTCGTGCCGGGCTGAGCCGGTGGGGCCGTCCAGCAACCGACCCAGCTGAACCCCCTACCAAACTGACGTTGGCCGCCTCCGCATGGACGAGATCCTCCCCAAGCGGGTGCACGGCTGACAGGCCTAATGCAAACCCGCATATGGCACCGAAAGAAGAGATCACTAAGGCACATTATGTGAGTTGGCCCCCCTGCTGCGATCATGGTCGGCCAGCTTAGGGCGTTAGTTGTACGCTCCTGCCTGCCCTTTTGTCGTGAATGCCCGATTTGGGCCGTACAACTAACGCCCTAAGCCATGAGCGCCAGCTGGAGCTGCTTTTGCGCCACGTGGCGCTGTCTACGGCTTCCATTCCTGTGCCACTCTCCTAATCAGGTCGCGTGACGCCCGTCCGCCAAGAGACTCGGTTCTGAGCGTGTCGTACGCCAAAGCGAGTTTCGCCACCGTGCCGGGTTGTTTGCTGACCTCACCCGCATCGGGCGACTCCAGCCCCGCGCGGCCTGGAGTGGGGTGCTCCCGGTGGAAGGTCTGCCGCCGCGTGGGCGCGACACGATACAACGTGGTTCCTGCGGAACTGCCGCGATTCACCCGATGACGACCTGATCGAGACGGCGAACCTGCTCATATCCGAGCTGGCGACAAGTGCCTACAACGCAATGTCCGACCTGGCGTCCGCGACCGTCATAGAATTCTCACTGCGGCTATTTGCTGATCGCCTGCTGATCGAGGTCATCGATTCCTCGCCCGATCATCCGGTGCTCAACCCCCCGGATGATGCCAGTGCCGAGCACGGGCGTGGCCTCACCATCGTTGAAGACCTCAGCTCCGAGTGGGGCTACTTCCTGCACCAGGGCAGGAAGGTCGTCTACTGCATTCTGCCGATCACCCGCGACGCCGACTGCGCATCGAAGGCGCCGCCTTTCACTGCAATCATCGCGCCTTGCAGAGCGCCGCAGCATTGCTCGATGGTGGCCCGGAATGACTACTTTGCAAGTTGCAATGCATGGTGCTGTGCAAGTTCTTTGTGATCAGGCCACTATTTGAGGGAATTAGATTCATGTTGTGGCATAATGAGCACAGAGAGTGACCGGTTTTGGCATAAAGAAAGGGAGGTTGGGTTGGCCTGAACGTGGACCTGGATGACGCGGGGTGACTGGGCGGCGGAGGCGGCGCGGGGGTCTGCTACCGGGCGGGCGTCGTCGAGGGGGTGGTGCGGGGCCAGGTGGGCGTTGAAGGTGTCCAGGCCCATGTTGCGCTGCGGGGGCGCCACGGCTACGCGGTTACGTCCGGCCTGCTTGGCGTAGTAGAGGGCAGAGTCCGCGGCGGCCAGGAGGTCGATGAGTTCCTGCTTCTCGCCCTTGGCCATCGCGGTGACGCCGATCGAGATCGTGACCTCGACGACCGGAGCGCCGGGACGGTCGTCGACGGGGACGGACAGGGCCTCGACGTGGGCACGGAGGCGTTCGGCGATCTTGCAGGCGTCGGCCTCGGTTGTCTGGGCGAGGAGGAGCACGAACTCCTCACCGCCGAAACGACCCACCCGGTCGTAGTCGCGGGACTGGCTGGTAAGCGCCTCGGCGACAGCCTTCAGCACGCGGTCGCCGACGAGATGCCCGTAGGTGTCGTTGACCAGCTTGAAGTGGTCGATGTCGACCAGGGCAAGGGACACGGGATGGCGCATGCGAATCGAGCGGGAGAGTTCGGTCTCGGCCTCTGTCTCCCACGTTGATACGTTCAGCAAGCCGGTCTTGGAATCAACGCGAGACTGGGCTTCAAGTATGGGGTGGACCATGAATCGCCGCACGAGCAAAACAGTCGGAAGAGCCAACAGCACCAATGTGGTGCTGAGCCCCACGGCAAGGGTAATGAGAACGCCGAGATCGATCTCTACGAAACTGCCTTCCCACCCCTTCAGGTTAAATTCGAGCCGCAGCACCCGCATCTGCGGATCAGACAATTTCACTGCGGCGAGGATCATGAAGAGCTGACTCTTGCTGCCTATCAGCTCGCACGCGGCAACCGCAAGTGCCCAGGTAAACGCGTGCAGGCCCGAGCCCACCGATGGTCCGGCGAAAGAGGCAGGGAACAGCCGAAAAACGAACGAGGTAAAAGTGTAGCCGAGGCTGAGCGAGGCTGCCGAGAAAACATTCCGATGGATAACTCCGCGATGTACGAACAATTGGAGAATTGCGTACAGCGGAATCGGTATCAGCGCAGCATAAATCGGCGGCAGCAGAATCGCGACCGGCAGCACCCATACTCCGGTGAAATCTTTGGTCAGCCCGGGGTGCTCATACATGATGCGCGGCGTGGACGCAACCGAGATCATCACACAGCACATCAAAAGGAAGAATTTACTGACGTCGGCCAGATGCCATTGCGTCTGCCAGGCGACGATACCGATGACCAGCAGGGCTACCGTGGGTAGCGCCGCGACATACCAGCGCAGCAAGAGCGGGAGTTGCCACCATGCCCACCTAGTCACCACAGCACGCCTCTTGAGGCGACTGGTGAGTGACGAGGCTTCCATCTTCCACCGTTCCGTCTGTGACACCTGTTACTGCCTTCTAGTAGCAGCTCACTGTAAATGACTAGCTGCGTATAGCTACCATAACCCATCTTGCCGGGCGAGGTAACTATTGCACCGAGATTTCCACACAAGCAGGGACAAGGCAGAGCTTAATAGTCCGTAACGGCGATGGCGCGGAGGCGGGAGAGACGAATCCGCGCCAAAGACAATGAAGTGGGTGTTGCGACACAACACACCTGCTGTTACGCACGAGGAGGAACGACTGTGCGAGTCATCTCTTGGCATTGATGCGGCCAGTGTTACTGGCGCTACGAAACGCATCGCCTGGGAAGGAAGTGGCATCATGCGCATCAACACGTGGCACTGATGTGACTGACGATTAGCCAACACGATACGCGGTACTTGGAGAGGAAGTGGAATCATGCGCGACACCTGGACCCGGTAATGACCGCTCATCACGTAATCCCCTAGTTAGAACGAGCCGCACGGACAAGTGCCTGCCTGGTAAGCGAGGCCTCTCGGCCAAGATGTCTCGCAGTGTGACGCCCAACCGCAGGCGACATTCGCCGCCAACGGAGCGCTAGACCGCAGGCGATAAGGGCACCGAGTCCCCCACTGAGAGCTACGACCGTCGAGGGAGGTACCACCTCGGCGGCCGCTCCAGCTAGAGCGAAAGCCACCCCCTGCCCCACCACGATCCCGACGTTGGCCAGGCCGAAGGCCTGAGCGCGACGCTCGTTGGGTATCCGCTCGACGAACGCGGTGTTCGCGGCGATCTGATACATCGTGAAGACGTTGGACAGGGCGAAGAGCGCTATCGAGGGCGCCAGGCCCGGGCGGGCGATAGCCGCGATCAGCACAGCGCAGGCGAGCACCGCCATCGGGCCCATCCACTTCAGACGGGTGAGCGGCCCGATCTTCTTGATGAAGATCGGCGTGGTCACCGCCGCCCCCAGCTGCGAGAAGGCGATCAGCAGGCCGGCCGCGACCGCACCCCCACCGACCTTCGCCACGTAGGGCGCCGCCAGCCCTTCCGGGATCTCGGAGAACGCCGCCAGCCAGCCCAGGCACATCAGAGTGCGGAGCGCGGGATCGCCGAAGACCAGGCGCGCGCCGTCGACGATCTGAGCGAGCGGGTTCTCGCCGCCCGAAGCGCCCTCGGCGGCGGCGGCCGGCCGGGCGCGGGTGCCGAACAAGATCAGCAAAGCCGAGGCGACGAACGTCAGCGCGTCCGCCGCGAGCGCGGGCCGCGCCCCGAACAGGGCCACCGCCAGACCGCCGGCCGCGGCGCCGCCGACCATCACCACGCGCGCCGTCGACTGGAGCACGGCGGCCGCCAGCGGGTAGCGGCCGTCGTCCATGATGTCGCGGACGATGGCCGAGCGGGCCGCATCGAACGGGGGCTGGATCAGCGTCACCACGTACAGGAGCGCGATCAGCGCGCCGAGGCCCAGGTGCGGCGCCAGCATCAGCCCGACCAGCAGCGCCCGGGAAACGTCGCAGGCGACCATGACGGTGCGGCGGGGCAGTCGGTCGGCCAGCCCCGAGAGGAACAAGCCGCCGAACAGGTACGGCACGAAGCCGGACGCGAACGTGATCGCCGCCAGCAGCGGGGACTTGGAGCGGGCGTAGACCAGGAGCGTCATCGCCACCAGGGCCAGCCGGTCGCCGCCGGCCGACAGCACGTAGGAAAGCCAGAGGGCGCGGAACTCGGCCACGGCGAAGACGGAGCGGTACGACGGACGGGGAGCCGGGGAGGATGACACGGCGGCCCTTTCATATGCGGCCTGGTTCCCGGCGGGCGTGACTCGAGGGGTAGCCACGCAGACGGTCCAACCGGTTACCGATAGCCATGCTGGCAGAAATCGCAACCGCTTGCGGCTAAACGGTCACATTCGGTGCATCGTTGGTAAAACGATCATGGTGTGACGGCAGAAGGTCCCTGTGACGTCCATCGGCCCTCCTCTGGTCGGCCGCCAGTTCCGAATTACCTATGCGGGACGGCGTGGGAGCCACCGACCGTTCAGGGTGATCGATTTTGGGGCATTGGACCCTGTGGGCAAGCTTTCCCGGCGATCGGAGCCGGGTTAGGCTGTCCGTGACGATATGGTCACGGACGGGTGGTGATCATGAGTGGTGCGCCCCCTGGTGCGCCTGGCATTCCCAGCCAGGCGCGGCCGGGCGAGTGGCTGCGGAAGCAGCGGGTGGATGCCGGGCTGACCCAGGAAGATCTGGCGGAACGGTCCGGGGTCTCCGTGCGCGCCATCGCCGACCTCGAGCGGGGACGGACGCGGCGGCCGTACCCGAGTTCGGTGCGGGCGCTGGTGCAGGCGCTCGGGCTGCCCGAGGAGGCGGGGGCGGGTCTGGTCGCGCGGTATCGATCCCGCAGCGGCAGCGGCAGCGCCGGCCCCGACGGGGCGGGCGCTGGCACGGGCGAGCCCGCGGTGCCACGGCAGCTTCCGGCCGGGGTCGCGAACTTCGCCGGCCGGGTGGCCGAGCTCGCGGAACTTGACGCGGTGCTCGACGGCGGCCCGGCCGCGCCGGGCGACGGGACGGGCGTTGTCATCTCGGCCATCGGGGGGACGGCGGGGGTCGGGAAGACCGCCCTCGCGCTGCACTGGGCGCATAAGATCGCGCACCGGTTCCCCGACGGGCAGCTCTACGCCAACCTGCGCGGGTTCGACGCCGGGGTCGGGCAGCCGGCCGACCCGGCCGACGTGCTGCGCGGGTTCCTCGACGCGTTCGGCGTGCATCCGGAGCGGGTGCCGCACGACACCGAGTCCCTGGCCGCGCTCTACCGGTCGCTGCTGGCCGACCGGAAGATGCTCGTGCTGCTCGACAACGCGGCCGACGTCGCCCAGGTGCGGCCGCTGCTGCCCGCGTCGCCGGACTGCCTGGTCATCGTCACCAGCCGCCGCGAGTTGTCGGCGCTGGCCGCGCGCGAGGGGGCGCTCCTGGTCCAGCTGGACGTGCTGTCGGCGGCGGAGGCCAACGAGCTGCTCATCGCGCGGCTGGGCGCGGCCCGGGCGGCGGCCGAACCGTGGGCGGTGACCGAGCTGGCGACGTTGTGCGCCCGGCTGCCGCTGGCGCTGTCGGTCATCGTCGCGCGGGCCGCCGCCTCGCCCCGGCTGCCGCTGGCCGCGCTGGCGGCGGAGCTGACCGAGCTCGGCGGGCGGCTCGACGCGCTGGACGGAGGGGACCCGGCGGCGAACGTCAGGACCGTGCTCTCGCTGTCCTACCGGCATCTGCCGGAGGCGGCGGCGCGGATGTTCCGGCTGCTCGGGCTCCATCCGGGACCCGACATCAGCGCGGCCGCGGCGGCGTCGCTGGCCGGCGTCCCGGCCTCGGAGGCGCGGGTGGCGCTGCGCGACCTGGTGCGGGCGTCGCTGCTGAACGAGACCGGGCCCGGGCGGTACGCGTTCCACGACCTGCTGCGGGCGTACGCGGCCGAGCAGTCGGCGTCGACGACCTCGGCGGCCGGCGCCGAGAACACGACGCGGCGGCTGCTCGACCATTACCTGCACACGGCGCAGCACGCTCACCTGGTGCTCTACCCGGGGCGCGAGCTGATCGCGCTGCCGCCCGCCGCCGCCGGGGTGGCGGCGGAGACGTTCGGCGGCAAGGCAGCCGCGCTGGCCTGGCTCGAGGCCGAGAACCAGGTGCTGCTCAAGGTGGTCTCGCTGGCCGCCTCGGCCGGGTGCGACGCCCACGCGTGGCAGCTGCCGGTGGTGCTCTGGACCTATCACAACGTCTGCGGGCACTGGTACGACGGCGCGCGGCTGCACCGGATCGCGCTGCAGGCGGCGCAGCGGTGCGGCGATCTGAACGGGCGGGCGCACGCGCTGCGCGGGCTCGGCTCCTTCGCCATGTCGGTCGGCGCGTTCGAGGAGGCGCACGACTGCCTGTCCCATGCGCAGTCAACGTTCGCCGCGCTCGGCGACGACCTCGGGCTCGCCCGGACCGACGTCATCCTCGGGCAGACGCTCGAGTACCAGCGGCGGTTCGACGAGGCGCTGTCGGTGATGGGCGACGCCCTGCTGCTCTCGTCGGGACTGCCCGACGACCCCAACATGACGCTGGTGCGGGCGTCGGCCCTGAACGGGGCGGCCTGGAACAACGTGCAGCTGGGGGATCTGTCGACCGCGCGCACGTTCTGCCTGCAGGCGATCGAGCTGTGCCGGTCGATCGGCTACTCCCCCGGCGAGGCGGGCACCTGGGACACCCTCGGGGTGGTCTGGCAGCGGCTGGGCGACCACGGGGCCGCGGTGACGTGCTTCCTGAACGCGGTCACGCTCGACCGGGAAATGGGCAACCGCTACGACCTCGCGATGGTCCTGCTGCACCTGGGCGACACGTACGCGTCCACCGGAGACGGCATCGGCGCGCGGGAGGCGTGGGAGGAGTCGGTCATGATCCTCGAAGCGCTGCACCACCCGTCGGCGGGCGAGGTCCGCTCCCGGCTGACCAAGCTTGGCGTCACGATCCGTAGCAAAGCATCGACCGGCTAGTCTGCCGGCTAGTTCGCCGGTAACCCCGCCTGGCCTGCAGACGGTTACTATCCGATGATATGAGTATACGGAGCGTAAACGGACCGCATGACCACGGGGAGACAACAATGCGTGACACCTGGACTCGCTAGGCACGGGGTGGCCGCACCCGGGCCGCACCCGGGCTCATTCACTTCCACTATGAAATAGGGACCTACCATATCTTTGTGAAATATCGGTCGATTGTCTAACAACTATCGATATTGGACAACAGAGTATCTATGCCAATGGTCGGTCGACCGGGCCGGGCGGCGGCGGGCGCCCGCTCCCGCGCTCGCCACCAGCAGGAAAGGCAAAAAGTAAAGGACTGCAGTGGAACGTACCGTGTCTTCGCCCTAAACGCGACACAATCTCCTTCAGGGAAGCGACCACTCTCAAGGGGGAGAAATCTCATGCCAGAACTCGTTCCGCTATCCGGCAGCGAGCGCTCAGAGCTGCCGGACGCGGCGCCGGCCGCCACGCCGCTCGACCCGAGCCAGGTCATCACGGTCACCGTGATGCTGCGGCGGCGGGCCGAGGTCCCGGCTGAGCTGATCAACGGGCCGGAGACGATCACCACGCAGGAGCTGGGCGAGCGCTACGGGGCCAACCCGGCCGACGCCATGCTGGTCGCGGACGTGCTCGGCCGGTACGGGCTCACCGTGACCGAGTTCCAGCTCGGGTCCCGCCGCCTCAAGGTGAGCGGGATGGTCGCCGCCATGTCGGCCGCCTTCGGCACCACGCTGACGGCGGTCACCTCGACGCCCCCGGGGGGCAGCGCGCGCGTCACCCACCGGTACCGGACCGGCTCGCTGTCGGTGCCGGCCGAGCTGTCCGGGATCATCGTCGCCGTGATCGGCCTGGACGACCGGCCGGTGGCGAGGGCGCACTTTCGGCGCCTGGCCGCGACCGCGTCCGAGGATGTGGCGGCGCCGCACGCGGCCAGCTCCGCTGGCGTGCCGCTGACCGCGCTCCAGGTCGCGAGCTTCTACGACTTCCCCGCCAACACCGACGGCACCGGGCAGACGATCGCGCTGATCGAGCTGGGCGGCGGCTACAACGCTTCCGACCTGTCCACGTACTTCAGCGGGCTCAACCTGTCGGTGCCGACGGTGACCGCGGTCGACGTCGACGGCGGCTCCAACTCCCCCGGCTCGTCGGCCGACGGCGAGGTCGAGCTGGACATCGAGGTGTCCGGGGCGATCGCGCCCAAGGCCTCCATCGTCGTCTACTTCGCGCCCAACACCGACCAGGGGTTCATCGACGCGATCTCCGACGCGGTCAACGCGAACCCGAGCCCGATCGCGGTCTCGATCTCCTGGGGCGGTCCGGAAAGCTCGTGGGCCGCCCAGTCCATGAGCGCGATGAACGACGCGATCTCGGACGCGGCTACGCTCGGGACCACGGTCACGGTGGCGGCGGGCGACAACGGGTCGAGCGACAACCCCAGCTCCACCAGCGGCGTGGCGGTCGACTTCCCGGCCTCGAGCCCGTACTCGCTCGCCTGCGGCGGCACCACGCTGATCGGCAACACCGCCACCAACACGATCACCTCCGAGGTGGTCTGGAACGAGCTCGCGAGCAACGAGGGCGCAACCGGCGGCGGCGTTTCGGTCGTGTACGCGGAGCCGACCTGGCAGCAGACCGCCGGGGTCCCCGCATCGGCGGCCGGCGGCACCGGGATCGGCAGCGCCGGCACGCCGGGCCGGGGCGTCCCCGACGTGTCGGGCAACGCCGACCCGGTCACCGGCTACCAGGTCGTCGTCGACGGCCAGGCGCAGCCGATCGGCGGCACCTCGGCCGTCGCGCCGCTCTGGGCCGGCCTGATCGCCCGGCTCGCTCAGGCCACCGGGACCCGCTTCGGCCTGCTCCAGCCGCTGATCTACAACGGCGTCAGCGCGGGCGTGCCCGCGGCGGGCTTCAACGACATCGTCGATGGCACCAACGGCGCCTACGCGGCCGGCCCCGGCTGGGACGCCTGCAGCGGGCTCGGGTCACCGAACGGGACCGCGCTGCTCTCCCTGCTTTCCTCGTCAACCACAGACCCCACGGACCCGAGTGGCCCCACCGACCCGACCGGTCCGACCGACCCGCCAGGCACCTCGAGTTCATCGAGCTCGTCGAGTTCGTCGAGTTCGTCGACTGCTGGCAGCGGCGGCTGGTAACCGCCAGCTGACACCGCACGCGCAGGTGACGGATCCCGGCAGGCTGGTGGGCGGAGCCACCTTCCGTTACTCATGAGGATCTTGATCTTGACTTGAGGGCTGGGGGTGAGCCGGGTTTGACGACGGCGTCGTGCGAGTGGCATTATTTTGGGAGTAGCTCTCATTTCGATGCGACTTTCAGAAGATGGTGACTCTCATGATGTCCCAGCCAACCTCAACCGCGGCGCCCGCCCGGGGCGCGTCGGGCGACGCGCAGCACTCGGCGCGGCGCTGGTGGGCGCTGATCGCGATCGCGGCCGCCGTGATGGTCGTCGGGCTCGACCTGACCGTGCTCAACCTGGCGCTGCCCGACATCGCCGTCAGCCTGCACGCGTCCACCGGCGACCTGCAGTGGTTCTCCGACGCCTACAGCCTGGTGATCGCGGCGCTGATCCTGCCCGCCGGGCTGCTGGGCGACCGCTACGGTCGCAAGCGGGTGCTGCTGGTCGCGTTGATCCTGTTCGGCGCGGCCTCGGCCTTGTGCGCTTTCGCGACCTCGACCGGGGAGCTGATCGGCGCGCGGGCCATGCTCGGCATCGGCGCGTCCGCGATCTTCCCGATGTCGCTGTCGGTGCTGCCGACGCTGTTCGCCCCGGAGGAGCGGCGGAAGGCGATCGCGATCATGTCGGCGGCCACCATGCTGAGCTTCCCGATCGGCCCGATCCTGGGCGGCTACCTGCTCGACCACTTCTGGTGGGGCTCGGTGTTCCTGATCAACGTGCCGGTGGTCGTGATCGCGCTGGTCGCGGTGAGTTTCCTGCTGCCGGAGTCGCGCTCGGCGAACCGGCCGTCCATCGACGTATCCGGCGTGCTGATCTCGAGCGCCGGCCTGATCGCGGTGACGTACGGGTGCATTAAGGCGGGCCAGAACGGCTGGGGCAACCTGACGGCGCTGGCCACCATCGCGGTCGGCCTCGTTTTGCTGGCCGGGTTCGTGCTCGTCGAACGGCGGATCACCGCGCGCGGCGGGCAGTCGCTGGTGGACCTGGCGCTGTTCAAGTCGGTCGGGTTCCGCTGGGGCACGATCCTGGTGACGTTCCTGTCGTTCGCGATGTTCGGGCTGTTCTTCGCGCTGCCCCAGTATTTCCAGGACGTCCGCGGCACGAGCTCGCTCGGCAGCGGTCTGCGGCTGCTGCCGATGGTGCTCGGCATGGTCGTCGGGATGGTCGTCGGGACCCGGCTGCAGTCGGTGCGCGGCGGGGCCGACGGGGCGCCGGGCAAATCGGCGGCCGGCCCCCGGGCCGTGATCACGGCCGGATACCTGGTCATCGCGGTCGCGCTGGCCATCGGCGCGTTCACCACGCTGTCCAGCTCGACCTGGTTCACGCTGGCCTGGGTCGCGGTATCGGGACTCGGCTTCGGCCTGGTGATGCCGGCCGCGATGAACGTCACGCTCGCCTCGCTGACCGCGGAGCGGAGCGGGTCGGGCTCTGCCCTGATCTCGGCCATGCGGCAGGTCGGCTCCGTGATCGGCGTCGCCATCCTCGGCACGCTGATCAGCAACGCCTACGGCAGCCGGGTGGACACCACCGGGCTCCCGGCCGCGGCGGCCGACCTGGCGCGAACGGGCGTGGCGGGCGGCGTCGAGGTGGCGCACGCGGTCGGGTCTTCGGTGCTGCTCGACTCGGTCCGCTCGGCGTTCGTCGACGGCATGGACGTCATGCTCTGGACGTGCGGCGGGATCGCGGTCGGGTGCGCCCTGCTCGCGGTGATCTTCCTCCGCAAGCTTCGCTGACCGGTCGTTGAAGGAGCAGAATCACAGGCGTGATGGAAATGAACGCGCAGGAATCCCTGCGCGAACGGAAGAAGGCCAGGACGCGTGCCTCGCTGCGCGAGCACGCGCTCCGGCTTTTCCGCGAGCAGGGTTACCCGGCCACCACGGTGGAGCAGATCGCGGCGGCGGCCGAGGTCTCCCCGTCCACCTTCTTCCGGTACTTCCCGACCAAGGAAGACGTGGTCATCCAGGACGACATGGACGTTCGGTTGTTCGCGTCGTTCGCACGCCAGCCACCTGAGCTCGGCACGGTCGCGGCGCTGCGCGCCTCGCTGCGCGAGGTGGCCGCGTCGTTCACCCCCGACGAGCTTGAGCAGCTGCGCGAGGCGTTCACGCTGCAGATGACGGTGCCGGAGATCCGCGCCCGGATCCTCGACGACACCAACCGGATGATGCACCTGATGACGGAGGCGCTGGCCAAGCGGACCGGCCGGGCGGCGGACGACCTGGCCGTGCGGACGTTCGCCGGGGTGCTGTTCGGCACGATGATCTCGGCCTCGCTGCCCTACCACCAGATGCCGGAGGGCGGACTGCGCAGCAGCGTGCTGACGGACATGTTCGAGCGGCTCGATGAGGCGCTCGCGGTGCTGGAAGCCGGCCTGGCGTTGTGAGGTAGCCGGCCGGTTGTCGGCGGTGGCGGTCGGCGGCCCTCGGCCCTCTTCTCTCGGATGGAATGATGATGTGTCATGTATTGTTTCGCCTGTTGGCTGCCCGGTGAGCCGGGTATGAGTGCCAGCGCCAACTGCGAGGAGCGTCATCATGCCGGCCGTTACCGTCCCCAACCTGCTGGTCCTGCCGCGTGTCACCGAGCCACCGGCCGAGGGCGGCCGACCGGTCGCGCGGATCACCACGGCTCCGTCCGGCTTCGAGGGCGAAGGGTTCCCGGTGCGGCGCGCGTTCGCCGGCGTGAGCCTGGCCGACCTTGACCCGTTCATCCACATGGACCAGATGGGAGAGGTCGAGTACGCGGCGGGCGAGCCCAAGGGCACCCCGTGGCATCCGCACCGCGGCTTCGAGACCGTCACTTACATCATCGACGGGGTGTTCAGGCACCAGGACTCCAACGGCGGCGGCGGGCTGATCACCAACGGTGACACCCAGTGGATGACGGCCGGCGGCGGGATCCTGCACATCGAGGAGCCGCCGGAGGACCTGGTGGCAAGCGGCGGGCTGTTCCACGGCTTCCAGCTCTGGGTCAACCTGCCGGCCAGGCTCAAGATGACCGCGCCGCGCTACCAGGACATCCGGGCGGGCCAGGTCGCGCTGCTGACGTCGGCCGACGGCGGGGCGCTGCTCCGGGTCATCTCCGGCTCGCTCGACGGGCACGACGGCCCCGGTTCCACGCACACCCCGATTTCCCTGGTGCACGCCACCGTCTCACCCGGCGCGCAGGTCCGCATCCCGTGGCCGGCCGAGTACAACGCCCTCGGCTACGTCCTCGCCGGGGCCGGCACGGTCGGCCCCGACCGCCGGCCGATCCACACCGGGCAGCTCGCGGTGTTCGGCTTCGGCGAGTCGCTGACGTTCGCCGCCGACGCGACGATGGACGGCCCCTCGCCGACGCTCGACATCCTGCTGCTGGGCGGCGAGCCCATCCGGGAGCCGGTCGCCACCTACGGCCCGTTCGTCATGAACACCAAGGCCGAGCTCGCGCAGGCGTTCGAGGACTACCAGAAGGGCCGCCTCGGCTCCATCCCGGCCCAGCCCTTCACCCCCGCGCGCACTACCCTCCCCACGGATCACCCCGGCCACGACGTCCTCTAGGCTAGCCGCCGCCCTCCCCACCGACCACCCCGGCCACGACGTCCTCTAGGCTGGCCGCCCCCCTCCCCACCGCCCTTTGGCGCAGCGGGCCACAACGCTCGGCAGGCGCTGGCGCGGAGTCCCGCTGCGCCACTCCTATTGGCGCGGTGGGCCACGGTGCCATGGGCCGTTTAGCGCTGGGGGCCACTGCGCCGACCCGCCAACGGGCGCAGCTAGTCGGGTACGGGTGGAACACGGGACCGTTCGAGATGACTCTGATCTTTAGCGGTCGGGGGTGCGGAGGAGGCGGAGGGCCAGGGTGGGGCACGCGTTGACGGCCTTGCGGGCGTGGCGTTCCAGGCCGGGCGGGAGCGGGCGGGGGTCGATGATCGGGTAGCCCCACTCGTCGATGGTGATCATCTCCGGCAGGAGTTCGGCGCAGGCGCCGTGGCCCTCGCAGTCGATGGGGTTGACCAGGAGCTGCTCTGCCATGGGGTCACATCCAGTCGTCTTCTGAGCGGGCCGCGGCGGCCGGGACGGGGAGGAACGGAGCCGTGTTCGTCGCCGAGCACCGGCCGCGCTCGTGGCGGTCGGCCTCGTGGGCGAAGGTGCGCAGGGCGGAGCGGACGAACCGGGCGGTGCCGTCGGGATGGTGGCAGGCGCCCCGGCCGGTGACGAGGCCGGACCAGCGCTCCAGATCTTCGCGGGTTCCCGGTCGCGAGCGGCCGCTTGCCAGGTCGGCCAGTGCCGCCGCGATGCGGGGCAGGCCGTTGAGGCAGGGGCCGCACTGGCCCGCCGACTCGAAGGCCAGGTAGCGGACGGCGCGGGCGGTCTCGATCAGACCGCAGCGGTCGGGCGGCAGGCTGATCACGATGCCGGCCCCGACCCGGGCGCCGGCCGACTCGAGCGATTCGTTGTCCAGGCTCAGCGCGGCCGCCTGCGCCGCCGGGAGCCACATGCCGTGGTAGCCGCCAAGCAGCACGGCGGACTCCGGCCCGGTGGGCCCGCCGCCGAGGAGATCGCGCAGCGGCAGGCCGAGCGGTACCTCGGTGATCAGCGTGCGGCCGTCGGCCCGGCGGATGGTGGCGAGCATCGAGCCGGGCTCCCGGGCGGTGCCGACCTCGCGGAACCAGCGCGGGCCGCGGCGGGCGATCAGCGCCAGGTGCGCCAGCGTCTCCACGTTCTGGACCAGGGTGGGGTTGGCGTTCAGCCCGCGCTCGGTAATACGGGGCGGCATGAAGGTGGGGATCGCGGGGCCGCCGCCGAGCTGGTTGACCAGGGCGGTCTCCTGGCCGGAGAGAAACCGGGCGGGCGCGGCGGCGAGCTGGACGGGGACGCGGTCAAGTCGCGCCGCCTGGCGCTCCTGGAGTGCCTGGCGCAGGCGCCCGGCCACGTCGTGCTCGCGGTCGGCGTGCGTGACCAGGATCGCGGTGTCCGCGCCGACCGCCTCGGCCGCGAGCTGCAGGCCGTCAAGTACCAGGTGCGGGGCCAGCCAGAGCAGGGTCGCGTCCTTGTCGCTGGCGGGCTCGGACTCCGCCCCGTTCGCGATCACGGAGGGGGTCCTGCTGCGCTTGTCGGCCGCCTCGAGCACGGCCGCGAGCTTGCGGTGGACCGGGAACGCGGCGCCGCCGCGGCCGGTCAGGCCCGCTTCCGCCACCTCCTTGAGCAGAGAGCCGGGGGTGCCCGGAGACCCGGTGCGGTCGCGGTAGGGCAGGTTGCCGTGCCGGGCGAGGTGCGCGGCCAGGTTCTGCGGCCGTTTGCCTTCCTGCACCGGGGGTAGCAGCCGGGGCAGGTCGCCCAGGGCGGCCGCCCTGCCCGCGTCGTCGTGGAAGGCGCCCGCGGTGGTGGCGGTCATCGGGCGGACGTCCTGTCGCTGGGGGCCCGGTCGTGCACCGCGGCCATGATCAGGCCCACGCGCTCGGCCCTCGGCACGTCGCGGGCCGCCGACACCAGACGCCAGATGAGCGCGACGCCGACCGCGATCGCGCACAGCAGCGCGAGGACGAACAGCACCCCGTGCTGCAGGTCGTCGCTGGCGAAGAACGAGTGCACCCAGGCGACCGGCCAGCTCAGGTAGGAGAGGAGGTGCACCACCCGCCAGGCTCGCCGGGACAGATGGCGGCGGAGCAGGCTGGTCACGATCACCGCCGCCATGAGGTCGAGGCTGACCGCGCCGAGGCCGAGCCAGAACCGCTCATACGGCGAGGTGAACGGAACCACGGCAGAGGTAAGGGGGATGTTCACGTAACCGTCCGCGACCGCGGTCACCACGTGAATGGCGACGAAGACGACGGCGAGCAGGCTCAGGTTCCGGTGCAGTCCGGTGACCGCGAACTTCGGCAGCCCCGGCAGCCGACCTTGCCTGTTCACCAGCATGCCAAGCACCATAACCCCAGTCAGCAGCAACAGCGCGACCACACCGGTGGCCCGGCTGGCGTACCACAGCGTCGTCACGCGCACCTCGACACGGTAGAAGGGTGATTTCCGCTCACGATGTCCAGGATCGGTCATCAAGTCCAGCGGCACGTACGTGAAGGCTCTGAACTAGCTCTGAGAGCCAGTGCCCCGCTGTCCGCTGTCCGCGACGCCTGCTGTCCACGACGCCCGGGTTAACGGACCGTAACGCCTGCTATCCCCCGGCTTCATCAATGCTGTGCCTTCCGGGCTGCCTCGGACATAGCGGGGGGTACCTGGGTCGGGGTAGCTTCCTCTGTGGTAACGCGTCCGGAAGTCCGCGCGTTGTTACCGGAAGTTTCTTGCTGCCCCCACAGTTAACATAAACGAAACCTTGAGAAACGTGATTGTTACAATGATGCCTGGGTCCTTGCCCATCGCCGCGCGAGCGGCCTACATCCTTCGAGACAACAGCACCGGCTGCATCACTAAGGCCGCCCCCTCCCTCTACCCCCACCAGTGGAGCTGGGACGCCGCGTTCAACGCGGTCGGCCTGGCCACGATCGACCTGCCGCGCGCCCGGCTCGAGCTCGACTCGCTCTTCGCCGGACAGTGGCGCAACGGCCTGCTGCCCCACATCGTCTTCGACCCAAGCGCCGCCGCCGACGGGTACTGGCCAGGGCCTTCGCAGTGGCAGTGCGCGCGGCACAACGAGGACGCGGTATCCGCCCCGGCAACCAGCGGGATCATCGACCCGCCGGTGCACGCGATCGCGGTCGACCGGATACTCGCCATTGCGTCGGCTTGCGGCGGGCGGGAGGCCGAGCTCACCCGGGCCTGGGCTGAGCACCTCTACCCGAAGCTGCTGGCCTGGCACCGGTTTCTCGCTCGCGACCGGACCGATAAGTCAACCGGGCTGATGACGCTGTTCCACGGCTGGGAGTCCGGCACCGATAACTCACCGCGCTGGGACACTCCGTACGCCAGGGTCATGGTCGGCACCGGCCTGCCCGACTACACCCGGCGCGACAAGGCGCACGTGGCGGACGCCGCCCAGCGGCCGACGGACCGGGAGTACGACCGGTACCTGTGGCTGGTGGAGGAGGCCAAGGCGGCCGGCTACGACGCCGGGCTGCTCCGCGAGTCCGGTTCGTTCCAGGTCGGCGACGTGCTCTTCACCGCTATCTTTGCCACCGCCTCCGACCTGCTTGCCGCGCTGGCGGTAACGCTGCGCAAGCCTGATGACGCCGCCGAGCTTAAGGACTACGCCGCCCAGGCTCGGGCGGCGGTTTTCTGCCACGTTGACGAGGAGTCCGGGCTGGCCGTCGACGTCGACCTGCGGACCGGGGAGTGGCTGCGGACCGAGACCGTGGCCGGGTTCGCGCCGCTGATCGCCGGGGGGATGCCTCTCTATATGCGCTCCCATCAGGTGTCGCTGCTGACCGGGCCCCGGTGGGCGGGGCATCCGTCGCTGAAGTTCGCGCTGCCGCCGTCGACCTCGCCCTGCTCGCCTTCCTATAACCCGGATTGCTACTGGCGCGGGCCGGTCTGGCCCGTCTTCACCTGGCTGCTGTGGTGGGCGCTGTCCCGGTCGGGCGAGACCTCGGTCGCGTCCGCGCTGCGGTCGGCGTCGCTTGACCAGCTCCGCGACGAGTCGTTCGCCGAGTACTACCAGCCGGAGACCGGCGCGCCGCTTGGTTCGCTGCGGCAGTCCTGGACGGCCGCCGCCGCCCTCGACTGGCTCCTCGACGAGGACTAGTTTCCCGAACGCACGCGTGGCTTCGTGCCGCCCGCCCGGCCGCCTCCAACAGCGGCCGGGCGGGAGCCGTGCGCGATTCCTGGTCCCCGGTTGTCGCGCGATCAGCCTGGTTCACCGGTCGGCTGCCACAGCCTGACCGCCTAGTCGGCCTTGTTTCCCAAGTCGGCCTTGTTTCCCTGGTCAGCCCTGTTTCCCTGGTCGGCCTGGTTGGCGGGCCAGCCGGCGACCGTTCGGACGACGCCGTCCTGGGTGACCAGGCGGGCGGGCAGCTGGAGGCTGGCTAGCCAGGCGGGCGCCTGATCGCCCCGGATGATCGCGGCGGTGGCGGCGGTGTTCGCGTCGGCGCAGGTCGCGGCGGCCACCGAGACGGTGCGCCAGACCGGTGCGGCCGGCCGGCCGGTGCGCGGGTCGAGAATGTGGTGCAGCAGGTCGCCGCCGTGATGCCAGCGGCGCGCGGCGGTCGATGAGGTGGCCAGACCGCCGTCGCGGATCGCCACCACCTGGCTCGGGCCGTCCGGGGTCTCTTCCGGCAGCCCGGTCATGTCCTGCACCCTGATCCGCCAGCCGCCGCCCGGCGGCGCCCCGGCCACCGCGGTGTCACCGCCGAGGCTGACGAGCACGCCGCAGCCGAGGCGGTCCGCGATCCGCGCGGCCGAGCGGTCGGCCGCCCATCCCTTCACCGTCGCGCCCAGGTCAAGCTGGACGCCAGGCGGAACGGTCAGCTGGCCGGCCGCGACATCGACCGAGACCGACCGCCAGCCGGGGATGACCCGGACGCTGACCTTGCCCGCCACCGTGGTCGGGTGCTCGGCCGGCGCACGGCGGGCGGTCGTTGGCGTATCACCAGGGGTACCGGGAGTAGCGGCTCCTGGCCGAGCGTCGGCCTGGGCTAGCTGGGCGAAGTCACGGTCGTAGCCCAGCGCGGCCAGCGCCCCGCCGACCGTGGGATCCACGTCCCCGTCGGTCAACTCCGCCGCCCGCAGGCTGACCGCGACCGCCTCGGCCAGCAGCGGGCTGACGGTGAGCGTGACCGGGCCGTGCGCATGGCGGGCCGCCTCCCCCACCGCGACGAGCTCCGAGTCGGCCCGGAAACGGCTGCAGGACCGGTCAAGCTCGGCCAGATCGACGTCAAGCAGGTCACGGGCGGCAACCAGTCGCTCGGGGCAAGTCACCCCGAGCTGTACGAGCATCCCCAGCGCCCGCCACGCGGTGAATGCGGGCGCAGCGTCAATCGGGAGCGACCCATCGGCAGTCGGGCTCCTAGGTCCCACCGGAGGTCGATGACTCCCCGCCGCTGCTTGACTGAACCGGCGCGCTTGAGGGCGACTGGAGGTTGGACGAGCTGCTTGAGCTGGACGAATTTGACGACGAGCGCGACGAGCTGGACGAACTGGCGCCGGACGAGCTAGTCGAGCTCTTGGACGTGCTCTCGTGCGACGACGTCCCCGAGTCCTTCACCGTGGTGTGCGTCGTCCCAGGCAGAATCGCGATCAGCGCGCCTGTCACCGCCACGCTGGCGAAGGACACGGTCACGGTGGCGGCGTTCAGGCGCCGCCTGCCCTGCTCGCGCTCGGCCACGGCGCGGGCGATCTCCCGGCTGTTCATGTCACCCAGTCTGACACGGGCGGCTGTATGGACTATGCGGGGAAAATCTGAGAATGCTCTGAGCCGGGTCATGTGGGTTGCTTGCGCTGCGCTGATGCAGGTGAGCAGCGGGATGCGAGCCCGTCATCACAGCTCTGGAGCGCCTGGCCCGCGTTAAATCCTGGGCGGGGACCGTACCTCGGGGTTTGCTTGGAGGGACGGGGCTGGGATCATTGCCCAATGGGCAATGACGCTTCCGCCGCCGCCTTCCGCGCGGCCCGCGACCTGCTGCTCCGGCACCGCGAGGACTACGGCGCGGCCCGCGCCGATTTCAGCTGGCCGGCCCTGGACGAGTTCAACTGGGCGCTCGACTGGTTCGACGTGATCGCGGCCGAGCATCCCGACCGGGCGGCGCTGCGGGTGGTCGGCGACGACGGATCCGACGAAGTGGTCAGCTACGCGCGCATGTCGGCGCGATCGTCGCAGGTAGGGAACTGGTTGCACGGGCTCGGCGTCCAGCGCGGCGACCGGGTGCTGCTCATGCTCGGCAACATCGTGCCGCTCTGGGAGGTCATGCTGGCCGCGATCAAACTGGGCGCGGTCCTCATCCCGGCGTCCACGCTGCTCCAGCCCGCTGATCTTGACGACCGGGTCGCGCGGGGCGACGTCCGGCATGTGGTGGCCGAGGCCGTTCAGACCGCCAAATTCGCCGATATTACCGGTGACTGGACCCGCGTGGTCGTCGGGGGCGCCACCGACGGCTGGCACAGCTATGAGGATTCGGCGCTGGCGCCGGAGGAATTCACGCCGGACGGCGTGACCCAGGCGGGCGATCCGCTGCTGCTCTACTTCACGTCAGGCACGACGTCCAAGCCCAAGCTGGTCGGCCACACCCAGGTCAGCTACCCGGCCGGCCACCTGTCCACGATGTACTGGATCGGCATCAAGCCGGGCGACGTGCACCTGAACATCTCCTCCCCCGGCTGGGCCAAGCACGCCTGGTCCAACTTCTTCGCCCCGTGGAACGCGCAGGCCACGATCCTCATACTCAACCAGGCCCGGTTCAGCGCCCCCGGGCTGCTGGCCGCGCTCGGGGACTGCGGGGTCAGCACCTTCTGCGCGCCCCCGACGGTCTGGCGGATGCTCATCCAGTCCGACCTGTCGGCCGCGGACACGGCCGGGCTGCGCGAGTGCGTGGCCGCCGGTGAGCCGCTCAACCCGGAGGTGATCGAGCAGGTCCGCAGGGCCTGGAGGATCACCGTGCGGGACGGGTTCGGCCAGACCGAGACCACCGCCGTGGTCGGCAACCCGCCGGGCCAGCCGCTCAAGCCGGGGTCCATGGGCCGCCCGCTTCCTGGTTACCCCGTCGTGCTGGTCGATCCGCTCACCGGCGAACCGGGCCGCGACGGCGAGATCTGCCTGGACCTGGCCGACCGACCGCTCGGCCTGATGACCGGCTACCAGGGCGACCCCGAGCGCGACGCCGAGGCGATGCGCGGTGGCTACTACCACACCGGCGACGTCGCTTCCGCCGACGACGACGGCTACAT
>Ga0302325_10010503_pt1 | contig 20069 bp, 22 predicted proteins | sample Palsa_T0_2_FD_201948 | JGI IMG/M metagenome (GOLD analysis project Ga0302325, IMG submission 201948) | Peat permafrost microbial communities from Stordalen Mire near Abisko, Sweden - Palsa_T0_2 | ecosystem: Environmental > Terrestrial > Soil > Palsa > Peat permafrost | place: Sweden: Abisko...
CTCTTCCGTGGCAGCCTGGGCAAGCAAGTCCTCTCAGTCTCCATAACTTGGTAATACACAATGAAAGGAACCATGGGCAGAGAGGAAATGCGGGGCAACCCGAAATTCCTAGGCCACCCACCCCTGATCCGCGCGTTCCTTATCCCGGATCGCACTCTTCGAATCTCAATCAGCATGCTCGACATGCCGCGGCTCCAGGGGCTCCCGGGGCTCCAGGAGGAGATGACAGTCCTCCACCATCAGATTCAGACGATAACGACAGTGTGACGACAATCAGTGATAGGCGGGCCCGAGAAATGCCACCAAACCGCCAAGGAGACTATGCATGTTATCCTTCCCCCCCATCGACCAGTAGTCACAGCGCATACGGAATCCGTGATCAACTACAACGAATGAGCATAGCCTCGTCGCCCTTTCAGCTAAACCAACAACCCGTTAACCCGATGGTCGAAAACATTCACAGTGATCTTGTAAGACTGCAAGAAATCATGCTAGAACTCCGCCGAAATAACAATGGAATTCCACCTGCACTGGAAGCCCAGATAGAACGATTATTCAACCAGGTCCGGGACAATCTGCGCCTTTTCGGGAATGAAGACGAACAAATTCTTCGAGGATCGAATATCCATAGCAGAAATGCTTCAGGCGAAACTGCACTTCATATCGCTGCAAAGAAGCGACCTGTGGACATTGCTGCAATTCGAAAATTCCTCAACCTTGGTGCCTCCGCGCGAGCCAAGGACCATCAACTCAATACGCCTCTCCTCTCTCTCGTCTCGACTAAGTACACTTGGGACAACAACTTTGGGGAGGCTGTCTCCTTGCTACTCAACGCAGGGGTAGATATCAATGCAAAATCCAACGATGGATGGACAGCTCTAAGTCGAGTAACAGATGCTATGGAGACCACCACCTTTGGGATCCTCGTCAATAGAGGTGCGAATGTTAACACAACGACACCAAATTTGATGACGCCTTTGCACAGAGCTGCAGAAAGACCCACACTATACGCTGTAGAAATCCTGCTCTCGCACTCTGCCAACCCCAACGCGATTTCCCAAAGCGGCGAAACTCCACTGAGCCTAACCTGTCAACTCCGGTGCGCGCATCAGCGAGCGCAGGCAACTATAGTTGACAAGTTACTTACCGCCGGAGCAAGACTAGAGGCTGGCCCCCCTGGGGAAAAGCGGCCACTTGATGCAGTGATCAAGGTGTTGAAGGACAAAGAGCGCAGCCTGAAACTTTATCCGTGGAATGGTTCTTCGCGTGATCCAGATGAACGAGGGTTCATCTGGGCACGGAGCGCGGTTGAAAGTTTCATGTATACGATCCTCGTTCTATTGCAGCATTTAAACACGATTACGCTACACTATACGACTCGTACTGCGGTTCAAAGTATGTATGTCTTCAGGCCAATCCGGAGTCTTGAGGCTGTACCTATTGTCGAGTTGCGACGTCGATTTAAACAACGCATTGGAGAGATTGTGGTTCTTAGTAACAGAGAGTTATATGATGATATGAACCGTGGGGTATAACGGCATGGCCAAACAAGCGGATTTCTCTTTGGAAGATGCCTGGCTAATGATTCAGATCTTGGTGTATTGGCGTTACAAAGAATTACTGACGTTTACTTACTCGCTACGATGTGTCTCAATGGTACCATAATAAATATCCAACATCTATGTCACAGAGCTATCAGACCTGCTTCGAATTGAAGATAATTTATCATGTTCAAAGTTGTACATTCGCCTAGACTTAGAGGGACCACAACTTTTAATGTCCTAGTTCAAGAGTTTCGGAGAACTTAGAAAAGGCATACTTTTAACATACGATAACTTAAAAGGATATTTAGACTCGAAGTAATTGAAGTGTTATACCACGGGAATGTCTACCTTTTCCAATCCGTATACTCATGCGATCAATACCGCCTTTTCTCAAGGTCGGCTCAGGTCTATACATGTCAGGGCTCAGTGGATCGTGTGTGTAAGACTGTGGATTGAGAAAGCTGTCGAAGTGCGTTATATACATGATAAGCGAGGGTGCCTTCCTCAACCGCACGCCGTAACAGTAAGCAACCTAAGTAGGTAACTTACTCGAGTATATTAAATCTTAAGTAACTTACTTGATATCTTGAATAGCTTACTTAAACGGGTCTTTCTCTCTACATCGCTTTAATCACAAGCTTTATAACTCGCTGATCACATGATCTAGTCCCGTGACTGAGTCACGTGGGTAGCTCTTCCGGTGCCTAATTCACGCAAGGAGTTAGTCTACGAAACGATCCCAATCATATAGCCTTTTGTCTGTGTCTACCACAACGCAAGTCACATTTCACAATAGGAATCGCGCAGCCTCATGGCCAGCACAGCCTTGGCTTGCAGATCGTGGCGCAATTCTGACTGAGCTGTCAAACTGCACATTTGCCAACAGGTGTGAGTGGCTCGTTTTCCCGAAAGCGCTGCTCCAATCAGTCCGGCCACAACCTTGTCATTCCTGAACATTTATCTCCAGATCTTGCAGACTCTCCTTCCATTATATTCAGCCCACTATTACAATTGTCCACTCCACCTGCTGATTCTAGGATCACTTAACTGCCCGCTTCTATTTGGGGGCTCCGGCGGCTCTCGGACTGCACAACCGGGGGACGATGTCAACCCAGAGGAGTAGCACTCCTACAGATGAGGGCGAAACCTCAGCCTTGATTGAGCCCAGCATAGGGGCGAAGTCCTCCCGTCGAATTCGCAATGATGTGAAATGGAATTCTATTAAAAATGAGGTTTATAGCATGTACATGGCTGACGGTTCCACTCTTCATAAAACAATGCAGGTCGTTGGGGAGCGGTTTTCTTTTAAAGCGAGGTAGGAAATTGCTTCTGATCTATCCCTCGACTACTGATTTCTATCTTAGTGAACGAAAGTGGAAGGAAAAACTGAAGGAGTGGAAATTCGACAAGAAAATCTCTACCACAGACATGAGAATTGTTGTTGCGAAGGCGGAGAAAAGAGCAAGGAACGAAGGGAAGGACACTACGTTCGGCCGTCCCTGGGATTTTACCTCACGGGAGGCTTGGAGGGTAGCTAATACTCTTCTCCAGACCATTCCTCCTCTAGTATATTAAAATGAACTTATGTTTCCCTAGAAAGGAGAGGTATAATAAAAGAACCTATGCAGAGTCGACCTCAAGTGGAGCGCTGATCTTACTCCTTGTGGCCTCTATTACTGAATCCGGTCAGTAAAGCGGGGTCTCCCGCGACTGCCGAGGTACGTACTCATTTACTAGGTATTAGGGGAGCTAAGCGAGGCGTAATTTAACGAGGCAGTAGTTGAGAATATGCACAAGGCGCTCTTGAGTTGGGATTGAGATGAAAATACGAGGTGGGTGCATACCCGGAAGCTGATTTGTGAGATAATGAGATTTTTAATTTTCCTTTAAATGACTCGGCGAATAATCTTCGTCAAATTGGCGAATAAGTGATGTGGCAGAATGGTGAGCTGAAGCGAACGCGGGCGTCACTACGCGCTAGGCTTTCAGCTCTGGTCAGCCACCACCCCCTTTTACGCTTGACAACAAACCCCGAGCCTCATCAGGCAACAGCGCACCTTGAACTTTGAATCCAGCCTTGTGTAATCAATTCCTCCAGCGTGTCTTCTTTCTCTCTACACCCAGGCAATCTATAACACTTCCAATCATGGATCCACTGACGGCTCTGTCCGTGGCTGGGACAATTGTCCAGTTCGCCGATTTTGGCAGTAAAATGTTCTCCGAGGGCTGCCAGATGTACAAGTCCGCCAATGGAGCAGTAACAGCAAACGAAGAGCTGGAGCTTGTTATTTTCGACCTACGCGCGCTCACCAAGAAATTACCAAAACTTTTCCACGGGCAATTAGTCACTAGCACACCACTTAATGACATGTCCGATCAACTGGACGTCGTCGACAAGATTTGCAAAGAAGCTGCCAGATTAGCAGAGGAGATTCTTCGACGTCTCGATGGGCTGAAGGTCGAAGGTCAAAAACGTCGCATGTGGAAGAGTTTTAGTCAGGCAATAAAGTGTGCATGGACTAAGGAGGAGATCGCTGCCATGGTAAAACGACTTGCAGCCTTCAAAGATGCTCTGGTAGCAAGGGTCACTTACTCGATCTGGTAAGTTGATCAAATTCTTACATCTCGATCCTTTCTTTATATTTTTATTTTATATTTTTGGCTCAACCCCTTATCCAGGTCGGATCTCAATGCCCAATCAATCTGTACATCATCAGCGTTCGACCATCTCAACCAGCAGACACGGCATATCATTATCAAACTAGTCGAAAACAGCGCCAGGTTGAGTGACACTTATGGAGAGATTAAAGCAGTCCGTGATCAACTCACATCTCTAGCACTTGGCCTGGCTCGAGCTGATGCTAATATCACGAATGAGCATCGCAAAGATCGGATGATGTTTTTAAAATATAGACGTTGTCCTGGGTACATGGGTCCCAAAGCTTTTGAGGCAACTGTCGAACTTCTGGGCGTTTCTCAAACGGAAGAAGATATGGTACGAAAGAAAACGAATATGGCCCTCCTGGAAGATCTCAGCTATCCATCCATGTCGCATCGGTACGAGGCTGTTCTCGAAGCCTATCCGGAGACATTCGAGTGGGCTTTTCAGGGGTCAATGAGTGGCCAAGTATTGAGCAATAATCTCTCTGATTGGCTGAAAGTCGGCACTGGTGTGTTTTGGATTCATGGAAAAGCTGGTTCAGGCAAGTCGACTTTGATGAAGCATCTATTCGAGGACCCACGAACACTTCAAAAACTCCAAGCATGGGCAGAGGCTATAGACTCCACATCTCATCATGTAGAGGTGCCACCACTTTGCGTGGCCTCATTTTTCTTCTGGAACACGGGTTCCTTGGAGTAACGATCGCAGACAGGACTGCTTCGATGTCTCTTACATCAAATTCTGTCAAAATTCGAAGAGCTGATCCCGATTGCCTTTCCTGAGCAATACGCCCGAGCATACTCACAGTCAGTGGCCAAAGAGTCTAATCCTTCGACCATGTATTTCTCTCTACGTCAACTGATGACGGCGTTCGAAGAAACCATTGGACAAAGTTTGATACCATTTAAACTTTGTCTACTGATCGATGGGCTCGATGAATTTGATGGGGATCATGAAGAGTTGGCCAGACTGTTCAAGCTTGTGGCACAATCATCAAAATTGAAGATTTGTCTATCCAGCAGGCCGTGGCAGGTTTTCCAGGATGGTTTCGGCAGTTTTCCAAATTTGCGCTTGCAAGACTTGACATATCTGGATATATACAAGTACATCAAAGGCAAATTTGAGCAGAGCGAGGCATTCCAGAGGCTTTCAAAGAAGGACATTAAGTCAGAATCACTATTCCGGAGGCTTTCAAAAAAGGACATTACGTCGGAATCACTGGTTCAAGAGATTGTCGAGAAGGCAGCTGGAGTATTCTTGTGGGTTCGAATTGTGGTAAAATCACTGATACGAGGAATCAACAACCACGATGATATCGCCATTCTACAACAGAGGTTGCATCTCCTCCCAAGCGAGTTGAAACCCCTCTATGACCATATACTCAACAACCATATCGAGCCAGTATACAAGCCATGGGCGTCAAGAGCTTTTCAGATACTTAAGACGTCTCGAGAGGTTCTCGACCATGATCGAAAATTGATTTACAGCTCCACTGATAAATATTTGTCCATCTTGCAGTTTATATTCGCGATGGATCAACATCTCGACATTGAGGCTGTCAGCCACCTCGACCAGAAGTCTGTTATGAGCAGGTGTGAGGAGATTGCGATTCAGCTGAATGCGCGCTGCTCAGGCTTGCTTGAAATCTCAAATGAATCAAAGTTCGAAACACCAGAGCGCCGTGTGGCATATATGCACAGAACTGTTGGAGACTTCCTTGAAAGCAATGAATGTTGGTCTCAGCAACTAGCTTATACGGACAATTCCGCTTTCGATAGCAAAGTCGCCTTAATGAAGAGCTCAGTCCTATGGACGGCATACGATTGTTCTCATGACTACGAACACAATATCTATTACGGACCAGTCAGAAAACAAATGCCAAGTGCTACTATTAAGTCGTCTATTACAATGCTTTATGCTTACTATGCAAACATGCATACTGAGTCGCAGGGATTGCAAATAGCACTACTGGATGATTTTAATCGATTAAGGAGACAACACCACACCTTGGTTCCTGAGGAGGATTTCCTTTATCTAGTGGTACGCTACAGCCTCACTCTATACCTGAAAGCGAAGCTTCAAAAGATGGAACCCAGTGTTTCCAGAGACACTGCAAATTCCTTGTCGAATGTTTTTGCATTAGCAAAGAAGCGACCCCAGCGTTTGCCACCTTTAAGGGACGATGTCGAGATGTTACTCTCACAATATCGTAGTAATCAAGACGGGCATTTTGATTCCTCGAAATGCAAGCTCGTAGCCGAGGAAATACTAGAGGCTACAGCGAAGCTAGAAGACGTGGAAATATCAGCAGTGTCCATCCAGCATAGCCGACTACCTCAACGTGCGAAACGTCGTTCTCGCTGCGATGCCTTACATGTTAGGTTTTTGTCGCCAGAATAAGGATACCCGTCCCCCAGGTGAGGAAACTGTAGCTGGGACACATAGGAGGCCAAAATGGGTTCCATATTATAGTGCTCAGGTTCTGCTCAGGCTCTGCTTAGGTACGCTCCCACTCGGCTCAGGTTAAAGCAGCAGTTGCTCACGTCCGCAGACTGAAACGGAACCAGCCACAGGGAAAATTGATCCTGCGTCCAGAATAAGGGTACCCGAATAAAGACGACACAAAAACAGGAAGGCTCAGTCATTAAACATCCTCTCCGTTTCAATCTCCTCAATGGCTTCTATAGTATGCCTCTAAACCTTCTCTCCTATCCCATCTTCCCTCAGCTGTTTCCAATTCTTGGGACAAGGATCAATCTCATTGCCCGAATCAACTCTATATGCACCCCCTCCTCTCACATCATCATTAGCATCACAACCCCTTCTTTCCCATCATTTTCACACCAAACAGGAAACTTCTCCTTCGCCAAAAACAAAACTCTCTCCACACACTGCCTCGGACTAACCCTCCACCACTTCATCTGGGGTCCTCCAACCTTGAACACCAGCTTAAACCAACCAGGCAATTTCTCTCCACTGGTGAAAATTCTCATGAATCACCAATCCGAGGTAGTAGTGACTCGAGGACAGTCTTCCAGGGTATTTCTTCGGGAAGGATTCGAAAAAGAAGGTTGTCAAGTAGGCACTTGAGAGCCCATATTCATGAAGTTATAGTTCTTTGGCGAGCGGAGGGAGTGGTCGGCCGGGAAGAACTTGTCATTGCGCTTGCGCTTGGCGGAGAAAATGGAGACTGCAGGGGCCGGCAGTGATGATGATGGCAGGAGGTGAAGAGTTAGGCTATGAGGCGCATGCAAGAATAGCAGATAAGAGAGTAGAGTGCGTCAAGTCTTTCTTTTGTGCCTGGAAACATTCAATGATAGATAAAATGAGGAGTGTCACGTGGGGGGTTGTGAGAAGCTGCTGGAGAACAAAGGCGGCGTATCTTGCCAAGTTTCAAACGCAAGGTATGCATGGCACCATACTATAAAAGTGATTCTCGGCTTCTCTCTTGCTCTTGTCGCTATCTTATCTCATATCTTTTAGTGATTCTGCAGACACACGATCAAAATCTCTTCGGAGAGACAACTCGCCTGCTCGGACGAAGTGGAGTCACTGGGCCGGACACAATTTTAGATGTTCTGAGATATTAAATATAAGTGCACTTTCTTCTCATCCTACAATGTAACAATGTTGACTCGAAGATCTTTTCTTTCCTTTCTGTGGCTATGGGCTAGAGTGCGGTTTGCGGGTTCTCAAATTCTTGAGGTGCTACTGGTAATTTACTGTTACCAGTGGTCGAGATCGGATGAGAGCAGCAGCATTGGCATTTTTGACAATCTCTACCGAGACCATAACTGTTGATGAAGAGATGAAACTCTATAGTGAGTTTAGACTAGCAGCAAGTTGTTCGGAAGAGCTCGTTCGAGAGAAGCTGGTGAGCAATGGTAGGGAGGTGATTAATCGAGGAGTTTCAGCATCAAGGGTGTTTATATACACATAGAACGGAAAATCGGCGCCGCTGAAGATATAAAAACCTAAATCAAGAGAACAAGAGGGGCACATCTCTCCCTCTCAATTCGGTGGTCTATAGAGCTCGATATTGGGCTGGGTGGATCTGAACTCATGTCGGACTCGCACCCGCACTCGCTTAGCGTTTTCAAGCCCTATCGCTCTCGCTTCCGACGCCGCCCCTTGATTGGAGTTCATTTGTACGTTTACCCGGTCCAATTACTGTATCTGATTGACCTAAGGCATTAAATTATCCGAACATCTCATCTTACAAGTCGAAACTTATATGAACCGGTTGACGGACACAAGAAAGAATTAATTTTTGACAGAATAAGTGAGTTGCACCAAGCTCTCCTCAACCCCATTATAACACAACCCAACACGAAAATGCTAGCCGCTAATGAGCACTTTTCTTTACTCCAAACCCTCCTTAATTTTTAACGTCGAAACGGTCCAGGTTCATGACCTTGACCCAAGCCGCTACGAAGTCGGTCACCAACTGGTCCTGCCCACCAGTCTCAGCATACACCTCAGCGATGGCCCTCAATTCTGCGTGCGAGCCAAAGACGAGATCGGCTCGGGTAGCAGTCCACTTTTGAGCTCCAGTCGTGCGATCCTTACCAGTGAACAGCTCTCCAGTGGAGTCAGCGGTCCACTTGGTGCTCATGTCGAGGAGGTTGACGAAGTAGTCGTTCGTGAGCTGGCCGGGCTTCTGCGTCAAGATGCCGTTGGATGAGCCGTCATAGTTGGTGTTGAGAGCACGCATACCACCGACAAGCACGGTCATCTCGGGCGCTGTCAATGTCAACTGCTGGGCCTTGTCAACAAGAATCTCCTCAGTGCGCGCTAGCGACCAGCCGGAGCTATTGCGGTAGTTGCGGAAGCCGTCACCCTGGGGGTTGAGGTTCTCGAAGCTGGAAATATCTGTATCGGCCTGGAGTGCATCGACACGGCCAGCTGTGAATGGTACCTGGATGGTGTAGCCAGATGCTGCTGCGGCTTTCTCAATAGCAGCACATCCGCCAAGTACGATGAGATCAGCGAGAGAGACTTGCTTGGCGTTATGGGCACCGTTGAAGTTGGTTCTAACTGTGTTCAACTAAGAATGGCGGTCAGTCTCAACAACAGCACAGACAGGAAAGGAGGGAGGATAAATCATACTGCAGAGAGGACGATTTGGAGCTGCTTTGGGTTGTTCACAGCCCAGGAAACCTGGGGTTGTAAAGCAATACGGCCTCCATTAGCGCCACCACGCTTGTCACCGCCACGGAAGGTTGAGGCCGAACCCCAGGCCACAGACACCAGGTTCGAGACAGTCACGCCAGGAGCAGCAAGAATTTGCGCCTTCAATGTCTTCACGTCTGCATCGTTGATCTGTGTGTAAGATACGGTTGGGAGAGGATCCTGAAAGCTAAAGCGTTGCTTGGGAACTTCTGGTCCGAGGTAGCGGGAGACGGGGCCCATATCACGATGGAGTAACTTGACTGTTATTTCCCAGGCGAGTCAGAAGGAGCAATTGTAGGAGGAGCTGGTTTGAGACTTACACCATGCGGCCGCAAAAGCGTTAGTGAGCTTGTCGAAGTCATCCACCCAGGATTCGGCAATTACACTAAAGATGGGATCCTCACGAAGGGCAAGGTCACTAACAAGCATGGTGGCGTGGCGGGGTGGGCCAGCGAATGGATCAGGGTAGTCAACAGTGCTATTCGGCGCAATGAACTGAAGAGCTCCAGCAGGACTGTGAGTAAGTGTCCAGTTGTTGTGAAAGAGACTGTTCAGGTAATCTACCACGAGCTTCAGTCAGCATGCTCGGCCGATACAGAGGAGACGCTGATGATATTGTTACCATTGCTCCATTTCGTTGGTGTCTTGGACCAGATGACTTCCAGACCGCTGGTGACAGCGTCATCAGCGTTTCCAGTGCCAACGCTGTTAGCCCACCCAAGGTCTTGCATCTCAAGTGTAGCGTTTTCCGGGGCAGGACCCAAGTCTAGAAAGCGAACGTCAGCATTGATGCTTTTGGTTGTTAGGGAGAGAGTGGAAACGCTCACTTGCGGTTGTCGCTCCGTGTGTCTTGCCAAAGGCATGGCCTCCTGCAATTAGGGCAACGGTCTCGGAATCGTTCATGCCCATTCGACCAAAGGCTTCCCGGATATCCAGGGCCGACGACTTGGGATCTCCATTTCCGTTAGGCCCCTGGGGGTTGACATAGATGAGGCCCATATGAGTCGCAGCGAGCGGCTCTTCCAAATGCGTGGCACGACCTACAAAGTCTGTGCTACCATTGTATCTGATGTCGTTCCCCTGAGGTACGAAGGTGGTCTCAGCGCCCCAGAAGACACTCTCATCTGACTGCCATGTATCGGGACGACCAGCACCAAAACCGAGGACTGGGAAGCCGAACGACTCGAGAGCCACGTTACCTGCTAGGAGCATCAAGTCGGCCCATGAGATAGACTTGCCATACTTCATCTTAATGGGCCATAACAGGCGACGAGCTTTGTCGAGATTGGCGTTATCTGGCCAGCTGTTAAGTGGAGCAAAGCGTTGCTGGCCCTAAAATGGAAGTGAAGGTTAGCCCTGGTATTTCCAAAGTCGGGAGCCGACATCCTTACCATGCCACCACCCCCACGGCCATCGACAGCCCGATAGGTACCGGCGCTGTGCCAGGCCATCCGAATAAACAGACCGCCATAAGTTCCAAAGTCTGCCGGCCACCAAGGTTGCGATTGGGTTAACAAGGCCTTGATATCTGCCTTCAGTCCGTTATCTGCAATGTGTTAGATCCATTGCATCACATGACTCGGTGACGACGTTCGACTTACAGTCAAGCTTGGAGAAAGCCTCCGCATAGTCAAAGGTACCGCCGAGTGGATTCTGTTCTACTGAATACTGGCGTAGTACGTCCAACTTCAGCTGACACGGGAACCAATCACGACTGCGGGTGCCCGAGCCTGCCATATCGCTCAGTGTATGGCATTTGCCGAAAGAGTTGTCGAGAGTTGTAAGGGACGGCTCGTCCCCTCTCCCGACCAAGAGGTCTCGCTTGTCGACGCTGGCATAGGGGCATTGGGCAGCGGCGAAAGGCAGAAGCCCAATCAGCAAGGACCGGATAGATGGTGCCATGGCAGGAGTCGGCAGCAACTTTGAGATATAACGACTGGACGATTCCGGCTACAAATGGAGCCGATAATGAACAAGGGAAGACTGAGTTTGATTGTTGGGGACAGAGATTTTATATTGCACTTCTGCACAGGCAGCAAATGTGGCATCCTGGAGGCTTCCAGCTGAGAGGTAATATCACATAGACCCATAGATGCATCAAACGGACGCAAGCCTCATCCAGCTGGTAAGTACCGTATAGAGTTGCAATGCGAATCGCGGAGGCCGTTACGATTCGCCGCTATCACATGGCATTAGCTTCAAATTGCGTGTTTTCAAAGTAAGTAAACGATCAGCCAGTTCCAGATCCATATGTGATAGGCCAAATTCCAATCTCCCTTCCTGAAGGTGGTTCAAGCTGTTCTGAGTGGTGCCCTACCAGGACCCCGGCAGTTATTTCTGAAGTTACACAAAAAGCAAGTAAAGCCCGAATCTTATTGGATCGCCGGAAACCCGAGGGCACGGAAGTCAGAAATCTCCACCCGGGAAAACAAGCTAGCCATTTTTGATTCTTTTTATGCAAGCCTTCCCACAACTTCCTTCCTGGGACTATTCAATTCCACACCACCGCATTCAATTCCCCAGCACCCCAGGAAATACCGGTGAAACAAGCCGAAAGCGTATCCTAGTTGGCGCCGTGAACATATCGTGGTTGAGGTTGAGTTTGATTGTAATCTCGCACTTTGGCGTTTTACTTCCCCGAATAATCCAAACGCTGAATGGCTCGGTGCCTTCGGAGAGGGGTCTCCACATGGGTATACGGTTGACCGGCTTCAAAAGCAGCCAGCCTTGTTGGCCGTTGCACATGATGAAGTATTTAAAGGTTGGCGAAGGCGGTGACAGGTTGTGCGTACGCTATTGTCCACGATGTCCACTTGATGAATTAGTTAGCCAAGCTGAGGTCGGAGAAGCCTCCACGTGTCCGACGGGAAAAGAAATCACCAGATTGATATGCCGAGGACCCCGCAGACAAGCCCGGTGCCTCGCTAGTGAGACATCAGCTGCCGAAAACAGCTGCATGGAGCCGAATGCTTTTCGTAGCGGCCGATACTTATTATTGAATTCTCCGCGGCTAGCAGAACTCCCTGGTACCTTGCTGTAAAATACCCCTGATTTCCGCAGTTGTAAATTCCGCTCCTTGGGTTGGCTCGCTTAGTTAAGCGAAACCCCTGATTCAGCCCCTGAGAAATGTGGCGTTGCGGCTTAAGACCCTGAAAGAACACCCACAGAACCCCGCGGCTTGGCCAGACCAGGCGGAGTCTCAAAGACAACAAGCTTTGCGGGGTTGAAACTAGTCAGCTTCTGTTTTTATAACTTTCTGTCAACGTCGATACCTATCAATCCTTCAAAGTTGTCATGTTCTCGTATGTCACTAAGTTTTTGTGGCTGGCTAGAAGATCATACGCAAAACTTCCTTTTGCAGCCACATCAAGCCGCATATGCGACTAGGTAAACTTCACCTTTCGGAATCAGCCATGTGGTGAGCGGCTCCAATACATGAAGCCCCCAGATTTGATTGCGTTCAGCCTTCAGGGGAAATCTCGATTGTGCAAGACAATCACAGCGTTTGCGATGTCCTGTGACTAATTGGTGTACACATCAGCTGCGGAATCGTACCATCGTTGCAGTAGTGGAGATTATGTCCAGCGTGCCCTTGCACCAATTGTAAGATTTCTTGCGATGAGATGGCGATGTGGCGCAATGCGAGTTCTCGGTCGTAACTTGCCTTAGTTCAGTTGAGCCGCATTTGAAATTATTGGTTTTTCCACCCCACGGATCATGCCATGTGTGTACATCTTGTACCCTTTTGTCAATTTGGGAACTTTTTTGTTTCTTAGCGCCACGGCAATCCAATCAATCTTCGAGTAACCGCAGATTTCCTCTTCTGTGCTCCTAAGGCAGGTTTCTGCATCCCACGTGACGGTAGGACTGGAACTTGCACAGCTAAATGAGAGCTATCGGATGCCTCTCTAGGAGTTCTGCTAAAACTCGCCATGCTTTATTTGATTATTCTCTAGTTTAATCGACTTTTCACTTCTCCATCAAGCGATGAGTACTTTCCACCTGATCCAATTTCAAACACTAGTCCATGCATCACGGACTCATAGAAACTTAGCCTTGCCCTAGAGGCACAGACACTAAATCAATGTATGATTTTATGCTTTCAGTTTGTATGCGATACCCTTAACACCGAGAATGTTTTGCCTGTCATGTACTCTAGCCGCCTAAGCCCCAAACCTATTTTTGTACCTTATCTCATCACCTTAGCACCCTCCTTCACGATCAAGATGATTTTGGGGGGCCAATTCAAAGGTGTGTCCTGTTCTCCTATCAAACACGTTTTACATTCCTTAATTTGGCAGAGCGTTTCCTGACTAGTGTGAGTCAGTTGGGGACTCGACGCTTTTTGTACGCGTGATTTGAGCTGTTTCGTTGCAAAATCCACCGATACTACTTTGCAAAACTCGCGCCCGGTTTCCATTCTAAATCTGAATAAGAAGAAGGTTACTTTGCCCGACAGGCCAAAACGGCCAGCGCCTCAATTGGCTGATTTGGAAAACGGCAGCATGTTCTTCCGACCTCTGAGCCGCAAGGTGAGTGACCGTTCACGATGAAAGACGTTTGTGTTCCTATAGCCTCACTTTTATGTATCTTCCAACTGTTTAAGCTGCTAATTTGCTACTTACGGAAGGCGATAAGGATCACATGTCCCAGCGCATCTCGCATCTCGCATCTCCAATAGCAGCCCCACAGGCCCCACACCCCATCAATTTTTTTAGTGATAACTGCCTATAATTATAAGGCCTTCCTCACTAAAACCTCAGGCCCTACAACTCAAACCCCACAACTCACTCTACCCAATTCTCTAATTAAATTAGACTCCCTCAGTTCCTAACTCTCAACTCTCGGCTTATTAAATATTTTAATAAAATTCTTTCTTTAAATAAATATCAAATAATAAAGAGACTTTAATTAAGAGAAGATTTATATAAGAATTAAAATATTTTAAAGTTTTGAGGAGGGGGGGTTTAGGTAGGGCTGCGATTGGAGATGTGAGACGCGAGATGTGCTGGGACATGTGATCCTTATCGCCTTCTGTAGATACTCTACTATTGTTTGGATGATCACAAACCCTGATCTTCTTCCCATGCAATGGCAGACACTCAAAAAGGTGGCACTCATGCCAGATTAAGCAGCATTTTTGAGTCTGGGAAGTACTTCGTACTTGCTATCCGTTGCTACAATCGAGTTTTTACTGCTCATATGCAGTTATCTGTTCCAGGTCCCACTTCTTCGCAGCAGCTTGCGATGGGCCGTTTCAGGCAGTAATGGCTCTGCCACCAAGCGAGACTAATTGTCGTTAGGAAACTATCAGCAAAAAATTTTTTAAGGAGGATGATCCTTTTGCGGTTGAGCGAATGCTAGCATATCACTACACTTCTGAGTACTTTGACGGTGGTGGGGTTACTATGACCGTGCCGGAAGACGAATTGCGATCTGTTTCGACGTCACTGCCTATGACGGAGGAACAAGATGATGGTTTTGCCACAACTGATGAGCCATTATTGCTCAACAACGTTCTTGTTTATGCTCTAGCCGAGAAGTATGGTACTGCAAAACTAAAGGAGATTGCGAAAGCAAAGTTTCAAGATCGGGTCGGGAGCCTCCTGTCTGCGAGGGAGTTCCCTGAGATCGTTCGGGAATTGTTCAGATCTATGCCGTTGACCGACCGTGGACTCCGCCATATTTTGTCCCAAATTTGTGCACAACGAGGAAGAAGAATCGTTAATAGGTGATTATCACACGCTAATCCTAACATGAAGAAAATCCGTTTCTGTTCGGGAAGGTGAGCAGAGCTGCTTTACCGGCAATTAGAATGGAAATTTAGTAAGCCCCCCTTTCTCTTTTTAGAACAGTCATCTGAGAGTTACAGCTACGTCCTCGTAACTGGAGCAACTGGTTTCATCGGTGCTCATATAGTTGATGCGCTCCTGGCCCGATGGCTCAATGTCCGCGGCGCCACACACTCGGCTGAAAAAGCGAAGGCTACGCTTGAAGCTTAGCCGAACTACTCTTCGAATCTGGACTTTGTTATTATTCGAGACTTTGAGAATATAGATCGTCTTTGACGAGGCTGTGAAAGACTTCGATGCTGTTTTCCACGTCGCCAGTGTACGACCTGTCTCCGTTTCCTTTCGTTAGCTCTGTATATGTATATCCCATAAACTAAGTTTCACATGAAGGAGAGGGAAATCTATCGAGCTAATAAAGAGACCAACAGCCTGCAATCCCAGCGCACGAGCGCTTATAATCGCAGCTTGTGAGAGCCTACTATCATAGTGTATGGGAACTTATAATTCCAGCACATGAGAGCCTAGGCATAAGACTTAGAACTAGGCCACATTATGAGTTATTAGTCTAACAAAGATTAAACTCTTGTAAAGCCGTACGACTCTCCCTATTCTTTAAAATAATCTCGCCGTTCATGATACCATGAACGTAACTAAAGTATGCCATGTTAGCTTTCAATTTCCAACAATCCAATTTATCAGCAGCCATTCTCACCTTTCGCCAACGATGCGGTATTGCTTGCTGCGTTGACATTGGCTTAGGATTATGCACATCCGCGAGCCGTCCAGTACAGTGACTATATGGCCGGCTTTCACAGTCTCCGGACCAAGACCGATGAGTCCAGAAGATGTTTTGAATAGCCGCCGTCGAAAGGCTGGGAGGGGGCCACTAATTCCTGCACAAATCCCGCCAAGTATGCTTTGTTCATCCTCTGCAGACCTTGGAGGCATTTTGGACACACCATCTATCCGATCTTGTATCAAAGTCGCGGATTTCGTGATTTGGTAGTCCCAGATATTGATGTTGGCGAGGACTGTGCGCCAAAACGCTTCTTTCAATGTTCCCCCTCCCTTGTACGCTAAATCAGAATCATCTTCAGAAAGAACTTTTTGCTTCCAGCCGTTGATACAAGCACCGATATCATCGAGACAGGATTCTAAGACGGTTACGATAGTGTCGACCTCAACGCCGCCCACGGTTAAGATCCTATCATCTGATGAAAATTGGAATGGCACCGAGCTCTTTACCGCCAAACCAGCGCAATACGGCCTCGTCGGCCTCCCCAAATCCCTCTTGAAATTCTCTAGAGAACCTCCGAATGCCGAGAGCATCGGCTTGTAAAAAAGTTCTTCCTCTGCAAAGACCCAAGAATGTCCATCCATTGGCGGGAGAGAACGATCGAGTCTAAAATCTGGAACCCAGGAAGGGAACGACAGATCTTCTCCAGGAGGAGAATCGAAATAGTGAAGTTCTTCGAACAGCGATAAATCTTGCTGGCGACATATCAACCACTTTGCTACTTTGGTGAAAAGTGCTCCAGGCGAAATATCATAATCCGGAATTCCAATGGCGTCGAGATCTCGGTCATCCCTTATCAATCCTAGCAATGCGTAGACTTTATCTCTAGGATCTGTCGATTTGAACCTCTGAGTTGCGAAAAGTAGTAGTGGAAGGTGAGTTCCAGAATGGATCATCCATCGCTCACGGAAATTTTGCATTATCATGGGCCCAGCTGCAAATGCCGCTGCAATGATTTGCAGCAATTTGTTGCGCACGCTGGCTGCAGTCTTTATCTGCGGAGGGCTCGTAGTCCTTGAGTTCTGGGATACACTGACTGTTGTAGGGCATGAGTTTACAATCGTGCCCAGAGCATGACAGAATTCAGTCCAGGGAAGTGTACTCGTGCCGCAAATGAGCCTAGCTGATTTGGACCGGGCTATCTCCTGAAGCACCCATATGCGACTCCACCACGGTCGACGAAGAAGCTCGCAAAGAGCTTCTAGATACTGCGCACTCGCAGGTTCCTTCTGAACGCAGTAATCCATGAATTTCTTCCCGTTTTGATCGAATAACCCGAATTGGGGCATTCCGTCTGAGAACTCCGAAGATAAAACCAGTTTGCCCTCTTCGACCTTCCCAGCCATGATATCTTTGGCAGATTTCACAGACGAATTCCTAGCGCACGGAAGTATTATCTCCTTGATGTAGTGGAACGCTTTTGCTGACGAGTTTGTTTCTGGCCCGAGCCAAATGAGCACCTCAAGAGCCTGACCATAGACATCACCCATTCGCATAACTTGATTTGATTTTTCGATCGTGTCGTTCTGGTTAATGCAAATTGCATCGATCCAAAGTGTGCGGGGCCGATTCCGAAGTCGCAGATTACGTAGAGCGACTTCCAGGTTCTGATTGACATAAAAGACATGTCCAGACAAGTCGATTTGCTTCAGGTTGCTTAGATTTCCCCAGACATAGGACAAAGCTTCATAGGACGGGTTCTGGTTTAGACTTGTCGACTCGAGAGTACATTTGATGTCGGCTATCTTCTCCTGAGACGGTAATACTGTGACTAAACGGATGGCATGTTGACCTTTTTCGGTTGAAAGTGGCCTGTACAGCTGGGAGTTCACTTTGAGTTTCAACGTCTTCTCATCTTTCATGTCCTGGGTCTCCTGAATATGGTTTAACAGAAGACTAGTTGCCGCAGTAAATTCGGGTCTTGGGGGGATTGTGAAGGCGTGCATCATTACACATGTATTAAGAAACTCGCCAATATAGACAGGTCTCCCCTTATGGATGTCAAAGATATCATACTCTTTGGGCCTATCTTCAGAATATATGGATTTTCTCCAATTTCGGAAAAAACCAGGTTCAATGTTGCAATTCCCTAATTGGATACCTTGCGGAAGCTGGACGGGATTGTTATACCCATGAAGCCAAACTTGCGATGTCGATGCCAACAGCGGACGCTGGTCAATCTGGGGAAACGGAAGTGGATCTGGAGGCGCGCTCATCATGAAAGATGTTCTATGTGGTAATATGTCCTATCGTGCCTTGAAGTGGGTGGGAAGATGTGCAAGCAGTATCATCGCTGACCTTAGACAGTAAACCGTTGGAGCAGGCTCGGTGGAGTGCGAGAGGTGCTATACCGCGTTTGAAAGCCCTTGATTCAGCTTCACACCTAGCACGGCTCATTCTGCAAGAATCAACCCATTGAGACACCGAATAGCCGGAAATAGCCTAGATTCTCAAAATAGTGAGGCGGAGGCCGTTACTAATCGCCAATGAGGACTTGCAGAACACGCCCGGCAGCCTAGATGTTCGGTTTGAGATGCCTGATAGGGACTAGCACTTATCAGAAGACAGTGTTGCCTAGTCAGAGGCATAGTGAGGCTACGAAGACTTCGCCTCATTTAACCACTAGCCGTGACTCGAGTTCTTTGCCTGTAGTTTTCTGCTGAGTCGTTCATAAGACCCATTCTTGCTTCTGAGATATCACGACTTGACTGAGAACATTCCTTTTGAGGATTCTTACTCTGAGATAGCCAGCTTGATCTTTGAAAAAGGCCGCTGCACCGTACCATCTGGATTTTTCTCTTCCAGAGATCTCGAAAAATGGCAACAATTAGAAATGATCCAGCAGCGATCAACTTGCCGCCTGATCAACTCGACGGTTCTGGGAAACATCTGGACGGCCACAAGTCATCACCAGATGCACAAAACAACCGCAAAGTTGCACAAGGGATGAAGCCCGAGACTATGACGCTATTTGAGGGCCCGCCAAAATGTGCATGTTGTATCAATTGGGTTGAGGAATATCCTGATGATATTAAAGAAAACATTGAAGGTGCAGAAGGAGCCGGCCAGTATGCGTTGTTGGTACGCAAACGAAAGAGTCATAACAAAGATAACCCAGACCCTTTGGAGCTCGATTCAATTTTGATCCGTTCTCCCTTGATCAAGAGAGTGCTGGAAGGGGTCTTTAGAGGGTATCCTGGAATCACCGTGAAATTAGAACACCTCAGTTTCAAAGCCCCTTTCGCCCCCTTCCTGCACCGATGGAGTGCATTTGAAAAAGCTGCCCAATCTGAAGTTCACGAAGAGACTCAAAAACATATGAAACTCTTGTGAGTCGAGGAAGCAAAACTATAATTAAATTGTGCGTATGTGCTAACTCATACCATTCAGATATAATGCTCTTGCAGAGGAGGTGATGAAGAATCTCAAAACCGCGGAAGATCTGCTGAGCCAGGGTGTCATGACATTTGAGTATATTTCAGGAAACCTCCTATGAAATAAAAGCTAACTCTTAAAGGCTACTCTGGACCCTCTTCAAGCCAGGAGACCTTGTTTATCGTCCTAAGGAGAAGCTTCTTTATGAACTCAGTCAAGCTGATATGCAGAAAACGATGCAAGGAGGATCCGAATTTGTTCTTTTTGCGAGAAACATTCGCTGGGATGGCGTGAAGCTTGGCTATAGTGCTACGGATCTGAAAATATCCCCATTTGAAGGCACGAAGGCCATTACAGACCTTGCAGCATATCCAATTGAATACTATCCCTCACCAGAGGCCCTGAAACAAAGTTTGAGGAGCCGCGGAGAAAAGTTTTTATCTCTTCGTGGAATACATCATAAGGCCTATCAAGGTGTAGGTATTCAGCACAAGAATTTTTATGGTTTGTACAATGCTAACGATCCTCGGAATGTAAGTGACCCCAAACAGTTTCCGTCAGACAGCAAGGCTGATGTGCCAACGTGTAGTTCAACGAACGAATTGTCATTGACGCCAAAACGTTTTACGACCAATACCCAAATGACAAGCCCTCTCTTGATCTTTTGAATGCTGATCTGAATGCCAAAAGTTACAAGCCAACTGGCTTGCACGACTGTTACGATGACG
>Ga0302325_10010504_pt1 | contig 20067 bp, 21 predicted proteins | sample Palsa_T0_2_FD_201948 | JGI IMG/M metagenome (GOLD analysis project Ga0302325, IMG submission 201948) | Peat permafrost microbial communities from Stordalen Mire near Abisko, Sweden - Palsa_T0_2 | ecosystem: Environmental > Terrestrial > Soil > Palsa > Peat permafrost | place: Sweden: Abisko...
GACGAGCGCAAGGCCAAGGTACTCGAGGCACGCCTCGCGGCAGCCGGGGTCGTGGCCGGCGTCGTCGTGGGGGACGCCACCGCACCACTGCTCGAGCCGAGCCGGCGCTTCGACCGGCTTCTCATTGACGCTCCGTGCTCGGGGGTCGGCGTGGTTGGCCGCCACCCGGAGGCTCGATGGAAGAAGCAGCCGGGCGACGGCGAACGGCTAGCCCTAACGCAACGGGCTTTGCTCGAGGCGCTGGCTCCATCGATCCACGAGGGCGGTGCCCTCGTTTACGCGGTGTGCTCGACCGATCCGCGAGAGACGGTTGAGGTGGTCGAGTGGTTCCGGGGCAAGGCGAATTTCGAACGCGGACTGATTCCCGCGGCGTTCGAGTCGTTTATGACCGAGGAGGGCGATGTGCTCGTTCCCCCCGGGATTGACGGCCGTGACGGCTTTTTTATCGCAAGACTGGAGCACCGGTAACTCCGCAACGCAATGAGTTGGTTTGAACGGATCGAGCAGGCGTGCGCCGCTTTTATCGAGCGCACGTTTGCCAAGACGTTCCCGAGTGATCTCGAGCCTGCTCAGATCGCGCGGAAGCTCGTCACGACCATGGAAACGCGCACGCGCGGCGACGACGGGCACATGCTGGCCCCCGGTTCGTACTTAGTCTACGTCAATCCCGATGATTTCACGCGATTAGCGGAACATCGCGCCTATCTCGAGCGCGAGTGGGGAGAACTCTTACGCGACATGGCTGCGCGCGTGGGTGTTTACTTTTTCGACGGAGGACCGAACGTCGAGATGGTCTCGCGCGAAAGCATTCCCTCCGGACTTGCTGACGTCGCAGTTGCGAGCGACGTCACGATTTCAATTCCCAATGCGCCGGCGCTGACGCCGCCCAAACGCTATCATCTGCGGATGATGAAAGGCGTTCCAGCCTATGGCGTTTATTTCATCGACAAATCCGCAACCATCGGCCGCAGCGAAGAGAGCGACATCTTTTTGGTCGATCCCAGCGTCTCACGCAACCACGCGACGCTCGAAGTCGCAAGGGAAGCGGTTGACGTCGAGGACCTGAATTCGACCAACGGCACCTTCGTCAATGGCGAGCGCATCTCAGGCAAACGCCGGGTCGTGTCGGGCGACGTGCTGACCTTTGGAAACACGCAGATGCGGCTGGAGGCGCGCGAGTGACCTTCGCTGCGCAGATGCGCATCGGCTCGCTCGAGATCACGGCGATGCTGGCTGCGGTCGCGCTGATCGCGGCGCGTCCGCGCGTCGGCGATTCCGCGGAGATTGCCGGTCTCGTTCCGGTCAAAGCGGTGCTACGCGTGATCGAACTCGGTCGCGAGCGGATCTTTGAGGGCCTCTGCCCGCTCAGCATTGGGCGCGATCGAAGCTGTGAACTGGTGCTTGCCGACGTCGAGGCCAGCCGCAAGCATGCACGGCTCGAGGCCCAAGGTGGAGTCGTTTTTGTACGCGATCTCGAAAGCAGCAACGGGACGTTCCTGAATGGCCGGCGCCTGACGAGCGCAATCGAGGTGCGCGAGGGCGACGAGATCGACGTGGGGACGACCAGACTGATCGTGGAGCAACTTCTACGATGGACGTAGCAATACGCGGTGATCGCGCCTCCTGTCTCTCGCTTCAGCTCGGGCCGCGCTCGTGGCTCTTTGCGGTTGCGCGCGGCTTCGGCACGGTCGACGGTGCGGCGGCGGCTCCGGCGACGCTCGAGCGGCTGCGTGCCGAATGCGAGCGGCGTCTGCGAACCGAACGCTTTAGGCGCGCTGTCGATCGGGTTCCGGCGGCGCCGACCGCCGTGCTCGGCGCGCTCGCGCGCGTCAACGGCGATCTCTTTTCGCGAAGTGCTTCGCACGCCGATTATGTCACCGCCGGTTGCTCGATTACGATTGCAGTGATCGTGCGCGGCTATGCGTGCGTGATTCACAGCGGCGGAACCGCCGCGTATCTCGCGCATCGCGGCGAAGTCAGCGTGCTCACCGGCGACGATGCGCTCAGTGAAGCGACGCACGAGTTGCTGGGACGTGCCCTCGGAACCAGCGCATCGCTCGACGTTTCAGTTTCGAGCGTCACCTTCGACGCCGGCGATGTCATGATTTTGATGGGACATCGCGTCCGCGGCGAGGTCGACCGCCGCGCTCTGGTCACGCATGTCGAGCGGTCCGGCGAGAGCGAACATCTCTTGGTCGTGCGGTTCGACGAAGGCGATCGCGCGATCGAAGAACTCGGAACACGCGAGGTGCCCGTCGTCGTCTATCGGCCGCGCGCCATCGCGCGCATGGCGCTCTTCGGTGCGGCGCTGACGGTACTACTCGCGCTTTTGACCGCGTGGGCACAATAAGCACGATTCTTCGCCGCGCGCTCCCGATGCTGGTCGCGCTTGCCGCGACCGGATTGATGCTCGCCTACGCGCCGCTGGGCTCGATCGGACCCCCGTGGCTCCTTGCGGCGCTCGCCGTGCTTGCGCTTGCATGGGTTTTGCTGCAACCGGCACGCACGCAGCGCGACGATCTCTTGCCGGCGCTGGCCGTCGTGCTTGCGGGCCTGGGCCTGTTGTTGGTCGCGCGGCTCGCGCCCGAGCTCGCGCAACGTCAGCAATGGTGGCTCTTGGTGTCGTTAATCCTCGCCATCGTCGCCGGCCCCGCGTTTACGCATTTTCGGCGCTTCGCGAGCTATAAGTACCTCTGGGTCGTTGCTTCGCTCATCCTTTTCGTCTTGTTGCTGCTCTTCGGCCAGGAAGTGAACGGCGCGCGGCTCTGGATCAAGGTTGGGCCCGTGCAGTACGAACCAATCGAGCTCATCAAACTCTTCATCGTCTTTTTCTTAGCCGCGTATCTCGGCGAGACAGCCGACGTCATCGCGCAGGCGCGTCCGTGGTCGGTGCGCGCGAATCTGCGCTATCTCGGACCGCTCTTCATCGGCTGGGGCGCGTCAATGGCGATCCTCGTCGTGCAACGCGACCTCGGTATGGCTACGCTGCTGCTCGCGACTTTTGCGGCGCTCTTGTACGTCGCGACGCGGCGCGTCGACATCGTGCTCGGCGGCATCGCCATCTTTGCAATCGCGGCGTTTTGGGCGATCCATCACTATCCGTACGTGCAAACGCGCATCGCTGTGTGGCGCAACCCCTTCAGCGATCCGCTGGGCGCCGGCTATCAGTCGTCGCAAGCATACTATGCCCTCGCCGCGGGCGGCCTGTTCGGCACCGGCCTCGGCCTTGGACATCCAGGATTCATTCCGGATGTCGCGACCGACTATGTGTTTGCCGCGTACTCGGAAGAGTTCGGGCTCCTCGGCGCGCTTGCAGTCATCGCCGTGTTCGTCGTCATGGTGCGGCGCATGTTCGCGTCGGCCACCGATCAACCCGATCTCTACGCCAAGTTGCTCGGCGCGGGCATGGCTGCGACACTGGGATTTCAGGTCTTCATCATTATCGGCGGCGTGATTGGGCTCTTTCCGCTCACCGGCATCACGTTGCCGTTCATCTCCTACGGCGGCAGCTCGCTGGTTGCCAACTTCTTACTCGTCGCGCTGGTTTGGGCGATGAGTTCGCGCGTGTGCGTTCCCAAGCGTTCTGGCTCGCGATCATCGCCTTAGCGATCGCGGCGATCGTCGGCGGGTACGTGAGCGGCCGGGCAACGGCGCCGCCGCCGCGCGCGAGCGCTCAGCCGCGTGTCGCGGCAAGCGCGCATGCGGTCCTGCACGATCCTTCGGATTCGCGGGTCGCCGATCTGTTCTCGCGCGATGACGTGGTCATCGATCGTCCGCAACAGTTCTCGGAGCACTGGCTAGCGCCGCAGCTTTCGGTCGTCGTCGGATTATCGGGGAGCTCGCCGTCTGTTGATGCCGCATTCATGCAACTGGGCGTGCCGATCGCTTTCGACATCGATCCTTCGGCCGCGCAAGCAACCGACGTTGCGCAGTTGGCTCGCCAGTCGGGTGACCTCGTCTTGGTTCACGTCGAGAGCGCGCCGACGCAGTCGGAGATCGCGCGTCTGCGCAAGCGGTTCGGCGCGATCGACGGGCTAGCGTCGCGTTCGCGTGAGGGCTTCGTGCAGTCGCTCGACGGGACCGGATTGCTCTTTTTCGACGAGCGGGGCGATGCGGATGCGAGCGAGTTCAGCGCGGTCGGCATTCCGTTCGCACAGCGCGACGAAACGGTCGACGACCGGACGGCGCGCACCTATATTCGCTTCATGCTGGATCGCGCCGTCCAACGTTCCCAGCGCGAAGGGCGCTCGGTCGTTTTGATGCGTCCGCAAAATCACTCGCTCGAGGCCCTGGGGGCGCTGGTAACGACGAGGAGTGTGCAGTTCGTCGCGCTAACGCAACGCCAATGAAGCGCTCTCCAACGACGCGTCTCTTGGCCCTGCTCCTGGTCGGCGCGCTCGGTGCGTGCGCCAAGGGCGGCAGCGCTACGACATCCAGCAGCCCTTCCGAGCCCGCGCAGGCAACCGCTTCTGCGCCCGTAGCCCAGAATGGCGCCGAAGCCAACAACGGCGCCAAGCTGTACGTGCAAAATTGCTCGAGCTGCCATCAGCCCAACGGACAAGGCGTCCAAGGCACGTTTCCGCCTCTGGCCGGCAACCCCGTCGTGAGCGAAGATCCCTCGGTCGTGATTCGTATCGTCAAATACGGGCTCAACGGCAAGATCAGTGTGAATGGAACAGACTACAACGGCATGATGCCGGCATGGGGGCAATCGCTCTCGAACGCCGACATTGCTTCGATTGTTACGTACGTCCGTTCCGCGTGGGGGAATAAGGCGAGCGCGGTCACGCAAGCCGAAGTCACCGCCGTCTCACAATAGTTCGTTGGAGGGCTCCAGTGCACCTTAGCGAACGCATCGTTCCTTCGCGCGAACGATTATGGCTTCGCCTTGTTCCTCAGGAGACAACGAGTTTTGGCATTATCTCTTCTGCGTGAGCGGCAGGCACGTACGCTGGAATACCTACGAGCCGCGGACGTGCAATTCAGTAGTGTTTTCGAGCGCATTATGCGCCACTCGTTCGAGTATTCCGACCCGCTATGCGCGAGTCTCTTGCTCTGGGCTTGTGATGCCTGCGGCGGCGATTCGCATACGGCAATCCCGGTCGCTGCATCGGTTGAGTGTTTGCATCGCTTTTCGGTTCTGCACGACGAACTGCAAATGGCACCGACGCTTTTGTTCGAGCGGGAGACGACGTCGTCGATCTGGGGCTTGGCACAAACGTTGAACGCCGGCGACGCGTTCCATGCACTGGGTTTGGGTCTGCTGGCGAAAGACGCGGTGCACGGGGAGCGCGTCTTGGATGTGGGGTTCGTGCTTGCGCAGGCGGTTCTTCACGGAATCGAGCAGCGCAATCGGCTCATTCGCGCTTCGACGCCCGTCCGCGCCGGCCGGCGCCTGCGGGTCGCGTACGCGGGGACACAGCCGCTGATGCTCGCCCTCAGCTTGCGGGCCGGAGCCATTATGGCCGGAGCCTCGCCTGCGTTGGAGGATGTCCTGAGCCGCGCCGGGCGGCTACTGGGCGCGATCATGCAACTCGCAAGTCAGGCACGCGGCGCCTCGAGCCCTTTGGCGAAGCGCTATGCAGCGAAAGCTGCATCGATCGTTGAATGTTCCTCGCTCGAGCCTATCTACATAGCGGAATTTAGGGAGATCACAAACGAGCTTGCATCAGGGAACTGAGCGCGACCGATCGGGTGACGGTAGCACATCGAGAAAGGGCGAGCATCTCCGCATTAACATCGATCAGGATGTCCGTGCAAAAGGCATTAGTGCCGGTTTCGAACGTTACCGATTCGAACACTGCGCGTTGCCGGAGATATCGCTCGACGACGTCGATCTGAGTGTAACGCATTTTGGCCGCACGCTCCGCGTGCCGCTGTTGATCTCGTGTATGACCGGCGGCACCCCCGAAGCGACTGGTGTCAACCGTACCTTAGCGCGCATCGCGCAAGAATTCGGCTTCGCGATGGGCCTCGGGTCTGGGCGGGTGTTGCTCGAGAATCCCAGCGCGCTCGAAAGCTTCGATGTGCGCTCCGTTGCCCCGGATGTCTTGCTCTTCGCCAACCTCGGTGCCGTGCAGTTGAACAAGGGATACGGCGTTCCGCAATGCCGGCATTTGGTCAATCTCGTGCACGCGGATGGGCTGGTGCTGCATCTGAATCCGTTGCAAGAAGCGCTGCAACCCGAAGGCGACACGGACTTTGGCGGGCTGCTCGCACGCATCGGTGAGTTGGCCAACGGATTGCACGTCCCGGTGCTCGTCAAGGAAGTCGGCTGGGGACTGAGTTCGGACGTCGTGCGCGCGCTTTTGGATTGCGGCGTCGCCGGTGTCGACGTGGCCGGCGCGGGCGGCACGTCGTGGAGTGAGGTCGAGCGTCACCGCACGCACGAATCGTATCGTATTCGCGTGGCTGCACAATTCGCCGCGTGGGGGATCCCGACGACGGAATGTATTCGCGATGCGCGCGCCGTAGCGCCGGATTCGCTCATTATTGCGAGCGGCGGTATTCGCAATGGGCTCGATGCGACAAAGTCGATCGCGCTCGGCGCCGACCTCGTCGGTATCGCCGGCCTGTTCTTGCGCGCCGCCGCGCAGGGTTTTGACGAAGTACACGACCTCGCCCGCGAAATCGTCGAGGTGATGCGCATTGCAATGTTTGCACTGGGGTTGCGGTCGGTCGAGGAATTGAAGCTGACCGATAAACTGATCGAGCAATGAATGACGTTCTGCTCGTGGCCGCCGATGCGTATTGCCGCGAACTTACCAAGCGCCATTATGAAAACTTCATCGTTGCGTCGGGCCTCGTTCGCGCTGACCTGCGACGCGACTTGGCGCGCGTCTATGCGTTCTGCCGAACCACCGATGATTTGGGCGACGAAAGCGCTTCTGCGGCCGAAGCGCTCGATCGGCTCGATCGCTGGCGCGGCGAAATGCACGCGATGTTCGCCGGGAAGACGCCGGTACACCCGGTCCTGTTTGCACTCCGCGAAACCGTGGCGCGCGCGGGAATCTCGCCCGAACCATTTTTCGATTTGATTGAGGCCAACCGGCTCGACCAAACTGCGAGCGCCTATGAAACCTGGCCGCAACTCGAAGCCTATTGCCGGCTCTCGGCAGCTCCCGTCGGACGCATGGTCCTGGCGATTTTTGGCGTCACGGGCCTGGGTGCACAGGCGCTTTCGGACGATGTGTGCATCGGACTGCAACTGGCCAATCACGCGCAGGACGTCAAACGCGATGCACTCATTGGGCGGCGCTATCTCCTCGGCGAGGACGTAGCCGCGTCGGGCACGGCGGGAGCCGTTCGCGCGCTGGTCGAGCGTGCGCGCCGCTTGCTCGACTCGGGTCGAACCCTTGAAACGATGGTGCCCTTTGCGCTCTCGCTGCAGTTGCGTCTCTATCGTATCGGCGGCTTGGCGATTTGCAAGGCGATCGAAGATCTCGACTATCATACCGAGGTGCAGCGACCGGCCGTGAGCGGACGCGAGCGGGTTGCGATCCTCGTGCGTGTCGTGGGCGGCTCGCTTCTCACCGGCAGAAACGGGAGATATGTCGGTAGCACTTAGCCTCGCGGACGCCGAGCGATACTGCCACGACATGGCGCGGCGCGAGGCAAAAAACTTCTACTGGGGATTCATCTCACTACCGCGGGAGCAACGTAACGCGATTTACGCGCTCTACGATTTTGCGCGTCAAGTCGACGACGAGGCCGATGCGGCCGCGTATGCACCGGATCTCCCCCGCCGCTTGCTGCAGCACCGCGAGCGCATCGCAAAATGCGTGCGAGGCGAATACGCGGACGACGATGCCGTCATGCAGGTACTCTCCGTGGCGGTCAAGCGCTTTGCCATTCCCGAGCGCGAACTGCAGATGTTGATCGACGGCGTCGAGATGGATGGGACTAAACTTCGCTACGGCACCTGGGACGAGCTTCGGTCGTATTGCAATTTGGTGGCCTCGGTCGTAGGGCGCATGTGCGTGCGGATCTTCGGTTTTGAGGATAACGCTGCGCTCGAGCGCGCCGACGATTTGGGTATTGCGTTGCAACTCACCAACATTTTGCGTGACGTGCGCGAGGACATTGGTCTCGGGCGAATCTATCTTCCCCAAGAAGATTTGCGGCGGTTTGGCATTCCGGACGCATCGCTGCTTAGTTGGAATGCCGTCCCGGGCTGGGATGCGCTGATCGCTTTCGAGGCCGAGCGTGCGCGCGAGTATTTCGCTCGCGGTTACGAGGTCTTGCGCTATATCGATCGCCGGCCCGCGGCGTGCGTGCGAACGATGGCTGGGATCTACGAACGGATCCTCGAGAAGATCGAGCGCGATCCGACGCTGCCGCTGCACGAGCGCGCCGGCCTTTCGAGCACCGAGAAAATCGGCGCGATGGTGAGGGCGTGGTTAGGGGTGTGAGCCCTAAGCGTGTAGCGGTCGTCGGGGCGGGACTCTCCGGTCTTGCGGCCGCGCTCGATCTCGAAGAACGCGGTTATACGGTGGATGTCTTCGAACGTTCGCGGCTGCTCGGCGGCCGCGCAACGTCCTTTGAAGTCGGCGGGCGCGAGATCGATAACGGTCAGCATGTGTTTCTGCACTGCTGCGATCGCTTCATCGAATTTGTCGGACGCGTCGGCATGGGCCATGCTCTACGCGAACAAGCCCGGTTCGACGCACTGGTTCTCGCGCGGGACGGCACGAGCAGCCGGCTTCGGGCCGCGCCGCTGCCCGCCCCCTTTCATCTGCTCGTTTCGTTCGCGGGATACGCACATCTCGACATGGGCGGACGAATTCGCGTTGCGCGCGCACTCGCGAGTGTCGCGCTTTCGCGTCGTCCGGATGCGGAGCTCACCTTCGATGAATGGCTCGGTCGAAATGGTCAGAACGCCGCAACGCGCCGCGCTTTCTGGGATCCGTTTTTCATTCCCGCGCTCAACGCGTCGTTCGATCGGGTGAGTGCGGTTGATGCCCTGTTCGTGATTTCGACCGCCTTCTTGAGCAACGCATCGGCAGCGCGTTTCGGCTTTTCAACCGTACCGCTCGCGCACGTCGCCGCCGCAGCAGCCGCACGCATCTCGGCGGTGCATCTTTCGACTGCGGTCCTTGCGCTGGAGGTGGGCGAGGATGGCATCGAATTGCTGTTGCCGCAAGAGCAGCGCCGAAGCTTCGATGCAGTCGTGCTTGCGGTGTCGCCGCGCACGACCGCGAGGCTGCTGGGCTCGCCCGAGCGCTTTGGCGTGCGCTCCTTGGATACGTACGATCCGTATCCGATCGTCGACGTGCACTTGTGGCACGACCGCGGCGCGCTCGGCTTTGATTTTGCGGCAGTGCTCGATTCGCCGCTGCAGTGGATCTTCGAAAAGGACGAAGGCTACGTGTGCTGCAGCATCAGCGCCGCCGGCGACGTGCTCACCGTGCCAACCTCCGAGTTGGAGCGCCTCGCCTGGCAGGAGCTATGCGCCTTCATTCCGGCGCTGCGTGGTGGAGCAGTGCAGCACGCCGCGGCCACGCGCAACCCCGAAGCAACCTATTTGCCGCGTCCGGGCGCGCCGCGAACGCTGCAGCGCACGGCGCATCCGCGCGTGGCAATCGCAGGTTCGTGGACCGAAACGGGGTGGCCCGACACGATGGAATCGGCCGTGCGCAGCGGAATTTCTGCGGCGGAGGCAATTGTTGGGGGACTCCACAACCGTCGCCGCGCCGATCGCAAGGAGCATTTCGATGAAGTTTGAGGAGCGAGGAGGGAGCGATGCCGAGGTGCATCGTGACCGACGCAGCGACGATGAAATGCGTCGAAATGCTCCTTGCCCTTTGGGTTTGCTCGCAATGATGTCATCCGCGTCGTTGCCCGCTCGGTCACAGACTGCTGGGAGTATGCTCCCTCGCGGTCGCCTAGCGTCTATCATCATTGCGAGGCAAACGATCGGTGCGTGGACGATTGCGGAGGCCCCCTTTGGCTGACGCGTTGGAACGCGGCATCGACTGGCTGCTCGGGCGGCAAGCGCCGGAGGGCTGGTGGAGCGGTGAGCTCGAGACCAACGTCACGATGACCGCGGAGCAAATCTTGCTCTATCGTTTTCTCGGCGTCGATGTCGAACCCGTGCGCGACGGGGCGATCGCGCATATTCTCGGCACGCAGCGCGAGGACGGTTCGTGGGCGCTTTATCACGACGGTCCGGCCGATTTGAGCACCACGATCGAGGCCTACGTTGCGCTCAAAGTGCTCGGCGTTGACGGTGCGGGTGAGCCGATGCAACGCGCGCTGCGCGTGATTCGCCACATGGGCGGTCTCGCGCAGGCTCGCGTCTTCACCAAGATCTGGCTTGCGCTCTTCGGCGTGTATCCGTGGGACGGCGTGCCGTCGCTGCCGCCGGAGATGATCTACTTCCCGCTCTGGATGCCGTTCAACATCTACGATTTCGCGTGCTGGGCGCGTGGAACGGTCGCGCCGCTGACCATCGTGGTTTCGAAGCGACCGGTGCGGCCGCTCGGCGTCGACGTGCGTGAAGTGATCAATCCCGGCACCGAAGGCGCGATGCATCACGTTCCGGGTTCGGGCTGGATGTGGTGGCTCGATGGCGTGCTCAAGCTCTACGAGCGCGTCGCGGACAATTCGCTTCGCGCCGCGGCCATGCACAAGGTCACGGAATGGATCGCCCGGCGCCAAGAAGCCGACGGGAGTTGGGGCGGCATTCAACCGCCGTGGGTGTACTCATTGATCGCGCTCGATCTGATGGGTTACGGGCTCGATCATCCGATCGTGCGCAAGGGCCTGCGCGGTTTCGACCGTTTTGTCATCAACGATGGCGGCGGCTGGCGAGTACAGGCGTGCATGTCGCCGGTCTGGGATACGGCCTGGGCGCTGCGCGCGCTCGCACTCGCGGGGGTCAGACCCGATCATCCGGCGATGCGGCGCGCGGTGGATTGGCTGCTTCGCGAGCAGATTGCGGCGGATGCACCGGGCGATTGGCGGATGCGTTCTCATTTTCGCGGAGGCAACGGCTGGGCGTTCGAGTTTGACAACGACGCCTATCCCGACATCGATGACACGGCCGTCGTCGTGCTTGCACTTATCGATGCGGGCGAGCCGGAGGTGGTGCGGCAGGCGGTCGCGAGTGGTACGGACTGGACCCTTGCGATGCGCTCGAAAAACGGCGCCTGGGCCGCGTTCGATCGGGATAACACGCGCGAATTGCTCTATCGTATGCCGTTCGCCGATTTCGGCGCGCTGATCGATCCGCCGACCGAGGACGTGACCGCGCACGTTGCCGAGATGCTGGCGTTCCTCGGACGTGACATGCACGATCGCGATGTTGTAAGCGCGGTAAAGTACCTGCGAGCGACGCAACGCAGCGACGGATCCTGGTGGGGTCGCTGGGGTGTCAACTTCATCTACGGTACCTGGTGTGCGATTTCAGCGCTCGGCGCGCTGCAAAGCGGTCAGGATATCATGGAACGTGGCGCTGCCTGGTTGATCTCGAAGCAAAATGCGGATGGCGGCTGGGGAGAGAGCTGCCACTCGTACGTCGACGAATCGTTCGCCGGCGTAGGCGCGAGCACGGCCTCGCAAACGGCCTGGGCGGTCAATGCGCTGCAGATCGCGGGCCTAGGCGACCAAGCCGCGACGCAGCGGGGTCTCGCCTACCTCAAGGAGACTCAAACCCACGATGGAACCTGGGAGGAACCGCATTTCACGGGAACCGGGTTCCCGCGCGATTTCTACCTGAACTATCATCTGTATCGCCACGTGTTCCCCTTGATGGCCCTGGCGACCGAGAGGCGAGATTCGATTGAGTTCGATACAAGAGAAACTGACGGTCGGGAGCTACATCTTCGGTAAGAAGCTGCGGGGCGAGAAGAAATATCCACTCGTTCTGGAGCTCGAGCCCTTACTGCAGTGCAATCTCGCATGCGCGGGATGTGGCAAAATTTCGCATCCGGCCGACGTGCTGCGCAAACGCCTGAGCGTGGAAGAGTGTATGGCGGCCGTCGATGAGTGCGGCGCGCCGTGCGTTTCAATCGCGGGAGGCGAGCCGCTGATCCACGATCAGATGCCGCAGATCGTCGAGGAACTGCTCAAGCGTAAGAAGTTCGTCTTTCTCTGCACAAATGCGCTCCTGCTCGAGAAGAAGATCGATCAGTTCAAGCCCTCGCCGTATTTTTCGTGGATGATCCATCTCGACGGCCTCAAAGCCGGGCACGACGAGTCGGTCTGCCGTGAGGGCGTCTTCGAGAAGGCGATCGCGGCGATCAAGGTTGCGAAGGAGAAGGGCTTCAAGGTTATCACCAACACCACGTTCTTCGACCGCGACGATGCGAAGTCGATTCGTGCTGTGCTCGACTACCTCAACAACGATCTCAAAGTTGACATGATGCAGATCTCGCCGGGGTATGCCTACGAGAAAGCGCCGGATCAAGAAAATTTCCTCGGCGTCGAGCGCACGCGCGAGATCTTCCGCGAAGCTTTCGCCGGAGACAAGCGCAAGGAGTGGCGTCTGAATCACAGCCCGCTCTACCTTGATTTTCTCGAAGGCAAGGTCGATTTCGAGTGCACGCCGTGGGGCATTCCTTGTTACACGGTCTTCGGCTGGCAGCGTCCCTGCTACCTGATGAGCGATGCGCCATACGCCAAGACCTACAAAGAGCTGATCGAAGAGACCGATTGGGAGAAGTATGGGCGGGGCAAGCATCCAAGCTGCAACAACTGCATGGCACATTGCGGTTACGAGCCGACGGCCGTGATCCGCACCACCGGTTCGATCAAGGAATCGATTCGCGCGGCCCTTGGAACCAGTTAAGATGGTTCCGCCGTCCTTCGGCCGGTCGCGCATCCTGTGCTCGGAACCTTCACCCGCATCGTGCGGGACCTAGTCTTTTTAACGGGAGGCTCGGGCTTCGTTGGAGCGCACGTTCTACGTGCGCTTCTTGCTGCGGGCTACCGTGTGCGCGCCCTGGCTCGCGGGCCGATGGCGCCGATCGACGGTTGCGAAATCGTCAGTGGCGATCTGGCCCGGCCCGGCACGCTCGCGCGTACGCTCGAGGGGTGTCGCTATCTGGTGCACTGCGCCGCGCAGTATTCGTTCGGGCCGCGCGAACGTGACGCAATTCGCCGCACCAACGTGCTCGGCACCGAAGGACTGTTCGCCGCGGCGTATCTCGCCGGCGTCGAGCGTGCGGTGCTGACCTCGAGCTCCGCGACGCTGGGCGGGGAAACGCATGTCGTGAGCGCTCGCGCGCTCGACTATCACTCCTCGAAGATCGCACAAGAGCGCGTGGCCTTCGCCAGCCGGCTGCCAACGATTGCGGTGCTTCCGACCGCGCCGGTCGGCACCGGCGATTGGAAACCGACGCCGACCGGCGCGATGATCGTCGACTTTATGCGCGGAAAGATGATTGCGCGTCCGCCGGCAAGCGGCGGCATGAACCTCGTCGACGTCGAGCAAGTGGCCGAGGCGCATGTCGCGGCGCTCGAGCGTGGTTCGATCGGTGAACGGTATGTGATCGGCGGCGAGAACTTTACCTTCGACGCGCTTTGGGATCTGCTGGCGGAATTCACCGGCCGCGCGGCGCCGCGCGTGCGTGCGCCGATTGCGCTGATGTACGCGGCGGCCTGGCTTGACGAAGCGCGTTGCCGCATCACCGGTGCGACGCCGTTCGTTCCCTTGGAAGGCGTGCGGATGTCGCAGCGAGCCATGTTTGTCGATGCAGTCGATTCAATGCCGGCAGAGCACGCGCTCGGTGTTCGCGCGCGTCCCGTTCTGGACGCTCTCGTGAACGCGATCGTCTGGTATCGAGATCATGGCTACGCTGCCTGACGAACCGGCGATCGTCGCGGCGACCAGTCTCGAGGTGCGCGCCATACGGCGGCATGTCCATGATGCGCGCGTCGTCCGATCCGGTATCGGGCTTGCACGCCTTCGGGCGTCGGCGCTCGGGCGCAGCGCGATCAGTTGCGGGCTTGCGGGCGGATTGCGTCCGGATCTGCCCACGGGAACGGTTCTGATTCCAACGTCGGTCAGCACAACGGATGGCGTTTCCATTACCTGCGATCCGGACTGGACCTTGCGTTTGCGCCGTGCCGCGCGCGAGCTCGGTTGTGGCTCCATCGACGCACCGCTACTCACCAGCGCGACGCTGATCAACGGCGCCGACCGCGCCGTGTGGGCATCACGCGGCTTCGCCGGCGTCGACATGGAGAGTGCGCGGATTCTCGTCGAGTCGCTCGCGGTCGTTCGTGTGATCCTCGACACGCCGCAGAACGAGCTTTCCGCTGATTGGCTGCGTCCTGCGACGGCGATCCTCAATCCGCGCAACTGGCGCGAGGCGCGCTGGCTTGCTCGCGAGGCACCAAGGTGCGCGGATCTCGCCGGCCGGTTGATTGCCGCAGCCTTTCGTCGCCGCTAACGCCGGATTAGACCCAGAGCACCGAAAGCATCGAGACCGATCCGCCGTCGATGCCCTCCACCGGGAAGCTGACGCGATCGCGTTCGTCCGACGCGCCCATAGCGTAGAGCAGCGGCAGATAGTGATCGGGCGTCGGCGCGGAGAGCCGCGCGTCCTCGCCGAGCGATTCATATTCGATCAGCGGATCGAAATTGCGGGCGAGCAAAAGTTCGCGCGCTTGTGTTTCGAAGCGCTTCGCCCAATCGAAGGGCTCGACCGGATGGCGGCCCCATGCGAACGCATGGAGGTTGTGCACGATATTACCGCTGGCCACAATCATGACGCCTTCATCGCGCAGCGGACGCAGCAGTGAGCCGATCTCGAAGTGCATCCCCGGCTGGATCGTTTCGTCGATGCTGAGCTGCACCACGGGAATGTCAGCCTTCGGATAGACGTGGCACAATACGGACCAGGTTCCGTGATCGAGACCCCAGCCTTCATCACCCAGCGCTCGGTATGGGGCGAGCAGTTCCGTCACGCGTGCCGCGAGGCCGAGATCGCCCGGTGCTGGATATTGCATCGCGTACAACTCGGGCGGAAAGCCGCCGAAGTCGTGGATCGTGCGCGGGTGTTCGTTCGCGGTGACCAGCGTTGCCGGGACATACCAATGCGCCGAGATCGAAAGAATTGCGCGCGGCCGCGGCAACTGCTCGCCAAGCCCTTGCCACGCCTTCGCGTAGGGATTGTTATCGAGCGCATTCATCGGATTACCGTGACCGAAGAAGACGACGGGTAAGCGCGCTGCCATGCGCGGGTCTTCTGCGGAAGGTCAGCCGGAACCCGGGGTAGCAAACGCCTTCGATGAAGTACGTACAGCGATCGTTGGTATGCGCTTTGTCGGCGGCGATTTTCGTTGCCGGGCCGGCCTCGTCGCCGGCCGCGCCGGCCCCGGCGGTGGCTCTCGATGCCATTGCCGCGCAATATTGGCAGCGCGAGCAGCAAAACGACGCCTATCTGCGCGTCGAGCTTGGCCTCCCGGTAGAAACGATTCGCGCGATCACTTACGAAAACGCCGCGGATGACGCCGCCTTCGGTGCTAATGTTCTCGCGAGCCTCAAGGCCATCGATGCTTCGGCGCTCGATCACGATCGCTGGCTGACCTATCGGACACTGCAGTTCCTGGCAACGAATGATGTGGCCGAGAAGACGTACTTCTGGTTGCGACAGCAGGCGACACCATACGCCGGCGGACTTCAGATAAGTCAACTCACCGCATTCGTCGCCGCGACGCCGATCGCGAGCGAGGCGGATGCGCAGCGTTACCTCTCGCTGCTCCATCAGTATGCGGCGTTCGTTGCGTCGATCGATACGCTGCTACACGGACAGCACGACCGCGGCATCATTTTGCCCAACGTCGAGACCGACGCGTCGTTGGCGGTTTTCCAGGCCTATAACGCACCCGCTGCAAGCAGTCCGTTTGTTGTGACCGATGCGCGACTTGCGGCGCTCTCCGCAGCGCAGCGAGCGACGGTTCAAAGCGATGCTGCCAAGGTTATCGCGACGGAAATCGTTCCGGCCTACGACGCGATCGTCGCATATTTGAAAGGCCCGTATCGCGTGGGTGCGCCGAGCGGCGTTGGGCTTGCACAGTATCCCGGCGGCCGCGAGTACTATCAGTATCTCATCTATCAAAGCACGACGCTGAGTACGACGCCGCAAGCGCTGCACGCAAGTGGGCTGCACGAGGTCGGCCGTCTCAACGCTCAGATCGACGTGATTCGCAAGCAGCTGGCGTTCAAAGGAAATCTCGTCGCGTTCAAGCACTTCCTCGCGACCGACAAGCAATTCTTTCCGGCGACGACGCTAGCGTTCGGCGATCGGCTCGAACTCTACGTCCATCGCTCTGCAGCCGCTGCTCCGGCATTCTTTTCGCAAATGCCGAAAGCGCCATACGGCGTCGAGCCTTTGCCGAAAGCGCTCGCCGGTGCGCAGACCTTCGGCTACTACGATCAGCCCACGGCGACCAAGCGTTACGGTCACTACCTCTACAATGCCTGGCATCCGGAACGCACCTCAATGCTCGGCGCCGGCGCCTTGATCTGCCACGAGCTCCTGCCCGGGCATCACTTCCAAATCGCCCTTCAGCAAGAGAACTCCGCACTTCCCGGCGTGCGGCACTATGACTTCAGCGAGACCGGATACGTAGAAGGCTGGGGCGAGTATGCCTCCCAGTTGTGCTGGCAGATGAACGTCTATCGCACGCCCTACGACAAGCTCGGCCGCATGATGCAAGACCTGATGGTGTCGACGCGGCTCGTCGTTGACACGGGGATGAATGTGCTGGGTTGGAGCCGCGAACGCGCGATGCAGTACATGCGCGAGAACTTGACCCTCAACGAACGGCAGATCGAGACCGAATCGCTGCGCTATTCAACCGACATTCCCGGTCAAGCGCTGGCCTATAAGACGGGCGAGCTGACGATGCTGGCGATTCGGGAGCACGCGCAAGCGGAGCTGGGAAGCGCGTTCGATATCCGAAAATTCCATGCGTGGATGATCGGCAGTGGCTCGATGACGCTCGACACGTTGCGCGCGCACGTCGACTACGAGATCGCAAGGCAAAAAGCGTCATCAACCTAAGGCTGCTGATCTATGCCAACGTCGGATTATTCTGCGACGGGTACATCCTAAGCAGCGTCGGTCTGGCGCTGGTCACGTTGCAGCCGCGTTTTTCGCTGGGACCGGCCATGACCGGGTTGCTCGGAGCGGCAACGCTGCTGGGTATTCTCGTCGGCGCGCCGGTGTTCGGCCGGATCACCGATCGGTACGGGCGACGCATCCTCATGATCGCGGATCTCGCGGTGTTCGTTGTGGCCTGCCTCGCGCAGATCGTCGTCGGTAACGTCTGGCAACTTATCGTCCTGCGCTTTGTGCTGGGTCTGGCGATTGGTGCGGACTACCCGATCGCCGGTGCGCTGATTGCTGAACTCGCGCCCGCGCGTCTGCGCGGCGCGGCGGTGAATGGAATGCAGGTCGCGTGGTTTCTGGGCGCGGCGGTCGCCTACGTCGCGGGTTATGCCTTGCTCGCAACCGGGCCGCAGAGTTGGAAGTGGATTCTCGCGAGCCCCGCGCTGGTCGCCGGAGTTGGGTTGTTGCTGCGGGCGAGTGCACCCGAGACGCCGATGTGGATCGCTGCAAAGCGCGATGGCACGATCGCACGCGCCTCGTTTGCGACGCTCTTTGCGCCGGAGTACGCCGGGCGGTTGCTCTTCGTATCGGTGATGTGGCTTCTTCAAGTGGTGCCGCTCTTCGCGATCTACACCTTTGCGCCGGCCGTGCTGGCAGCACTGGGTCTCGGCGATCAATCCTCGCCCGCCGGAAGTGTCGCGATCACCATTGCGTTCCTCATCGGTTCGATCGTATCGTTGCCGCTGGTCGAGCGCTGGGGACGCCGCCCGCTGTGCATCGCCGGATTTGCAATCGCGACGGTTGCCTTCGCACTGCTGCTCTCGGGAAAGACGGCGATCGTTGTCGCCGCATTTATCGCCTACGCGATCGGCATCGGTGCTGCCGCGGGACTCGAACTAACCTATCCAACGGAACTCTTTCCCACCTCGATCCGCGCGACCGCGACCGGCATTGCCGCCGGTGTTAGCCGGATCGGTGCGTTCATTGGAACCTTTGCGCTCCCGCTGATACTTGCACGCTATGGTATCGCCGGCATCATCGCCGGCGGCCTCGTGCTCTCCGCTGCCGGACTTGCGGTCGCGCTGCGCTGGGCGCCGGAAACAAAGGGAACGACGATCGCATGAGTAGAGGATGTCGATGAGCAATGTGCTGGTCACCGGAGGCTCGGGGTTCGTTGGGAGCCACACGATCCTGCAGCTTCTGGAAAAGGGTCACGAGGTGCGCGCGACGGTGCGCAATCTGCGGCGCGAGCCGGAGGTTCGGGCGATGTTGCAGCAAGGTGGCATGGATGCCGCCGATCGCCTGACGTTTGCCGCTGCCGACCTCGAGCGCGACGATGGATGGCAGGACGCCGTCCGCGGCTGCGACTATGTGATGCACGTCGCCTCGCCGTTTCCCGCCACCATCCCAGAAGACGAAAACGAGCTGATCATCCCGGCTCGCGAAGGGGCCTTGCGCGTGCTTCGCGCAGCGCGCGATGCCGGCGTGCGTCGCGTCGTGATGACCTCGTCCTTCGCGGCAATCGGGTACGGGCATCCCCCGCAGACGACGCCATTCGACGAAAGCGATTGGACGGACCTAAACGGCCGCGACGTTCATGCGTACGTCAAGTCAAAGACGATCGCCGAACGGGCTGCTTGGGATTTTGTCGAGAACGAGGGCCGCGGGCTCGAACTCTCCGTGATCAATCCGGTTGGAATTTTTGGTCCCGTGCTTGGAGGCGATCTCGCGACGTCAGTCGCCTTCGTGAAGCAGATGATGGACGGAAAGATGCCGGTATGCCCGCGTATCTACTTCGGCGTCGTCGACGTCCGCGACGTTGCCGATCTGCACCTGCGCGCGATGGACAGCGCGGCGGCAAAAGGCGAACGTTTCATTGCCGCCGCCGGAGGCGTGGTTGCGTTGATCGATGTGGCGAGAGTGCTTCGACAGCGTCTCGGCGCACGGGCCGGAAAAGTGCCGAAGGTACAGCTTCCGGATTGGCTCGCGCGACTGATGGCGCGTTGGAATCCGGCGCTACGAAACGCGCTCCCGCAACTCGGTGTCATTCGACGCGTGAGTAACGAAAAGGCGCGGCGACTCTTGGACTGGACGCCCCGATCGAATGAAGATGCGATTACGGCGACGGGAGAGAGTCTTGCAGAACTTTGAGCCGCAAGACCCAGCCTTGGAGTCCCCTTGGCGCCCGCGAAGGCTGCGCCGTCAATCTACCCTTGGTTCGTCATGTCGAGAAATGGCTCGTGGCTCCGACTATTGCGTATAAGGCTTATTTGGGCAAACAATAGGGGGAGATAATGAAGTACATTTTGATGATGAACACCATGGCGGCAGGATCCCAAGGGTTCGATCGCTGGTCTCCGCAGGAGATTCAGGCGCACATCGCCTTTATGATTGGCTTAAACAAGGACCTGACCGCATCGGGAGTTCTGGCCGGCGCCGAGGGACTTGCGTTTCCAGATGAAGCCAAAGTGGTTCGCGCAGGGAAGAACGGCGAGCCGATCACCGACGGCGTCTTTCCCGAATCAAAAGAGTTTCTCGCGGGTTTTTGGGTCGTGGACGTCGAGACGCCCGAGGAGGCGTACGCTATCGCCGCCCGCGTGTCAGCGGCGCCCGGCGTCGCTGGCGAGCCTTTGAATATGCCCATCGAAGTTCGGCAGGTGATGAGCGGGCCGCCTGAAGAGTTCGCTTGACGAGAGCATGGGAGGCGCAAACCGAGCACCTTCTGCGCGAACTGACGCCAAAGGTTCTCGGCTCGGTCGCCCGACATTTCGGCGACTTTCACGCCGCTGAAGACGCGGTGCAAGAAGCGCTTCTTGCAGCCGCCGCCCAATGGCCGACTGAAGGGATTCCGGAAAACCCTCGCGGGTGGCTCATCCACGTCGCGTCGCGACGCATGGCCGATCACCAGCGTAGTGAATCCGCGCGCCGTCAGCGCGAGAAGCGGACCTTGCATTTCGGATACTTGTCGGCGACGCAGAGCGATGAAGATGCAGACCGTGATGAT
>Ga0302325_10010506_pt1 | contig 20066 bp, 17 predicted proteins | sample Palsa_T0_2_FD_201948 | JGI IMG/M metagenome (GOLD analysis project Ga0302325, IMG submission 201948) | Peat permafrost microbial communities from Stordalen Mire near Abisko, Sweden - Palsa_T0_2 | ecosystem: Environmental > Terrestrial > Soil > Palsa > Peat permafrost | place: Sweden: Abisko...
TCCTCGACGACCTGCAGGAGCGCGGGTGGATCGACCGTCGCCCGGACCCGGACGATCGCCGGGTCCACCTGCTGTCGATCACCACCGCGGGCCGAGAGGTGCGCGAAGCCACCCAACGCGACATCCAGAATCAGGAGGATCAGCTGCTGCGCCGGCTTTCAACCCCGCAGCGACGCGCATTTCTCGAAGCGCTCGAGCTGCTCGACGCGCACTGATCGCGCCCGTGCCCTCATACCGTCCTGGGCCGCGCCCCGGCTCGCCGGTTCAGCTGATCAGGCGACTCTCGGCACCGATGAGCGTGTAGGCAACCGAAGGCGCGGTTGGGCGCCGCAGGCCGGCGCGGTCCCAGACGCTCCAACATTGCCCGACCGGCTCCGTCTGCTCCCCGGGCTCCTGGCGGCGCTCGACCGCCGGGTTGCGGGGAGACATCCGCACGCCGTACCAACTGCGGGCCACGAAGCCGGCGAACAGCACCACGTAGAGGCCGCCCCAGTAGAGGAACGGGCAGAGCAGTATCGGATGCGGCAGGGTGCCATGGCGAAGCGAATAGAGCCCCGTGAAAACGACCAGCAGCACGATGCACGTCTGGGGCAGGGTATGGCCCCAGTGCCAGCGCGGGTCGCTGTGCTTGCGTGTGACCTTGTACACGGGCTTGCGCGTGGGGCCGCCCAGGATCGCCTGGATCGTCGCCTTGATGAACACCGGCGCCAGCCCGCTCCAGATAATCCGCACCCGCCAGAGCTCGCGGATCGCATGTCGCTGATGGCGCCGTCGGTCATGGTACGGGCGATTGATCGCGAGCAGCCACGCCTCCGTGGCCAGGGCCAGCGGCAGGATGTGAATGACAAAGCTCAGGTTGTCGGCAATGAACGGCTCGTAGCCGAGCAGGGCGAGGCAGATACACGGCACATACACGAACAGGGTGAACGAGTGCAGGTAATACAGCAGCAACTCATAGAACTGGGCCCGCTGACGCACGCTCAGGCCCGAAAGGTTGCCCCACAGCATCAGACGCACCGTGTCGATCGCCCACGTCCCTCGTTGCTTGTACACGTTGGGCACGTCCTCGGGTGAATGCTGACCCACGGCGCCCACGATCGGCAGGTAGCAGCCACGCCAGCCGCGCCGCAGCGCCTCGACCCCCGACTGGAGATCCTCGACCAGGTTCCAGGTCGGGAACCAGCCGATATGCCGCAGCGCCTGCAGCCGCCAGACGAGGCCCGAACCGCAGGGGAACGTGGCGTTGGCCGCGTTGCGCGAGAGCATCTGACCTCGGTAGAACATCGACTCGCGGTTGTTGAACGGATCGCCGGCGCTGACCTGTGTCTCCTTGATCGTCTGGACGAAGGCGAGCCGCCGGTCGTGCTCGAGCTGTCCCACGGCTAGACGCAGGAATCCGCGCGACGCGACCTCGTCGTCGCAATCACGCGTTTCGATGTACCGGACCTCCGGGTGGGCGCCGATGAGCACGGCCACGCCGGAGTTCAGGTTGCCGGCCTTGGCGGCGCCGGCCCGGCCCGGTGCGAAACGCGGAGGCGGCTCGTGGTAGGTGACCGGCCACTCGCGCAGCGCCCGGGCCAGGGCAGGATCGTGGCCGTCGTCGCTGACCAGGATCACCATCCGGTCACGCGGCCAGTCCTGCTCGAACAGAGAGGCCACCGTGCGCAGAATCATCGGTACCGGCTCGCCGCAGCAGGGGATGACGATTCCCACGGTTGGCTCCGCGCCGTAGGGCAACGGGTGCGCCTCGGGGACCGCTCGCCACCAATGGTTGAAGGCGCTCAGCAGTGTGGTGGCTCCGGTGAGCAGGTTCGCCGCCAAGAACGGAAAGGCCAACCACCAGAGCCGGCGATTGAGCTCGGTGAAGAGCCAGGGGAGGTAGATCGCCATCGCGAGCACGTACGCCAGGCCCGCGCTGCGAATCAGCCACTGACCGCGGATCTGCGGGTAGGCATCTCCGAAGGCCCGGGCCGCCTGGGCGATCGGGCTGGAGGGCGCGATCGCCTGGCCATGCAGCATCGGCACCCAGGGCGCCGGCTCGGGTTCTATCGGTTGGGCCGTGGCAATCGACATCAGACCGACATCGACCGACCGGTGAGTAAGAGCCACTGGGGCGACGGGCAATTCAACGGATCTCGGGCGCCGAAGTCGTGCCGGATCCGACGATCCGAGGAGCGATTTCGATTGCCGCTGGCCCGGGGGCGCGCTAGCCTGACCGGCAGGTGGCACGGCGCGGAACCCTCAGAGCCTCGGACGCCGATCGTGATCAGATCGTCGATCGTCTGCGCGCCGCGGCGGCCGAGGGTCGCCTGGCGGTCCACGAGCTCGAGCATCGGGTCACGGCGGCGCTGAAGGCCCGCACCTACGCGGAGCTCGACGCGACGGTGGTCGATCTCCCTGGCGGTCGAGTGGGCTACCGGCGTTCGGCGGCCCCCCGGGCCGTGGGCATGGTGCGGGCGCACCCGGCGCTGCTGCTGGTCGCGATTCCCGTCGCCCTGGTAGCGGCGGCGACGTTGGTGGCCATCACCGTGCTGTGGTGCGTGTTCATGGTCCTCGTCTTCCTGCTCGGTCACCGAAGCCATCGTTACCGGGGACCATGGGGGCCGAGCGCCCGTCACCACCTGGGGCCACCCTACGGCGCGCCGGGCGGCCGCGGGTACCGCTGGTAGCCGCCTCGGCCGGCCCCGTCGGGCTCGCCTGCGCCGTGGGTGATACTGGGTGGCATGGTGCGCCACGGCTTTCTGGTCGCTTCGGCGGCCCTGCTGCTGTCGCTGACGATCGCGGCGTCCGCGGCCAACGGGCTCTCCACGGCTCAGCTGCCGCCGGATCTGCGGCGCCTGCTCACCGCGGCGTCACACCTCAAGCTGCCGGGCTTCCTGGTGGTGCAGTCGGTGACGCAGACGCGGGACGGGCGCCCGGTGCTGCTGAGCCGACTGACCGAGCGCGGGCGGCTCTCCCCGCCTCGCTACGCGCTCACGTCGTCGGTGGCCGGCCGGGCCGTGCGGCTGCGGTACATCGGCTCGGACGCGTACGGGACGGCTCCCGGACTGGCCGCGATCGACGGCGGCCACAAATGGGTTCGCGTGCGCCTGCCGAACCTGGCCGGCGGGCGCGGCAACGTGCTCGCCTTGATCCGTTCCTACCTGACCAACCTCGCCCAGGTGGTGCTGCCACCGGCCACCAGTGCGCAGGAGATCGGTCCCGCGTCGGTCGGCGGGCAACCGGTGACCGAGTTCCTCATCGTCACCAAGGTCACTCCGGTGAGCTTCACCCAGGTGTTCCTGGCGGCCGACGGCCTGCCGGTGCGCACCGTCGAAACGGTGGGCGATCGCGTCACCACCACCGATACGTCGGTCACCGCCCCGGTGGTCGTCCGTGTGCCGCCCCCGCGTGAGACGATCGACGAGTCCCGGCTGAGTCCGGCGGAGCAGCAGCGGGTGAATGACGTCCTGGCGGCGCCGCCCGGGCTGCAGTAGCGGCTAGGCGTACATCGCGTCGAATACGGCCGCGTAGCGTTCGTTGACGACGTTTCGCTTGACCTTCAGCGTGGGCGTCAACTCTCCGGCCTCGACGCTGATGTCGTGATCGAGGATGGTGAACCGCTTGATCTGCTCGACCTGGGCGTAGTTGGCGTTGGCGCGATCGAGCACCTGCTGGACGGCCTCCCTCACCTGCTCGTCCCGGGCGAGGCCGGCGATCTCGGTTGGCAACCCCCGTTCCCGGGCCCAGGGGACGATCTCCTCGGCATCGAGCGTGATGAGCGCGACCGGGTAGGGGCGACGGTCGCCATACATGATCACCTGCGAGATCAAGCGGCTCTGACGGATGTCGTTCTCGAGATTGGACGGGGTGAGGTTCTTGCCGCCCGCGGTGATGATGATGTCCTTCTTGCGACCGGTGATGGTCAGGTAGCCCTCATCGTCGAGCTCGCCCACGTCGCCGGTGTGCAGCCAACCGTCGATGAGTGTCTCGGCCGTCGCCTCCGGGTTGGCCCAGTACTCGCGGAACACGTTGGGGCCGTGGATGAGGATCTCGCCGTCCTCGGGCGCGATCCGCACCTCGATGCCGGGCAGGGGGCGGCCCACGGTCCCGAACTTGAAGTGTTCAAGCGTGGCGACGGTGCCGACCGACGTGGTTTCGGTCATGCCCCAACCTTCCAGGACCGGCACGCCGGCAGCGTAGAAGAACTCGAGGATCTCGGGCGCGATCGGCGCCGCCCCGCTCACCGCCTGGCGGATCCGGCCTCCGAACAGCGCGCGCACCGGCTCGAAGAACGCCGCGTCCGCCTGCTCGAAGGTCTGCTGCATCGACGCCGGCACGGCCTCGCCGTCACGCCGGCGCCGCCGCACCTCGATGCCGATCTCGACCGCCCGCTGGAGGTACTCGCGGTCCGCGTCGCTGGCGTGCTCACGCAGCCGCATCGCCTCGGCGTAGAGCTTTTCGAAGATCCGGGGAACCGACGGCAGGTAGGTTGGCCGGGTCTCGACGATCTCCTGGAGGATCTGCTTGCTGTCGCCGCCGCAATAGACGATCGTGGTGCCCTGGTCAAACGACGCCAGCTGCACGGTGAGGGCGAAGACGTGCGCGAGCGGCAGGTAGAGGTAGATCACCTCTCCGGGTTTGACGAAGTCGAGCTCAGCGACCATCTGGCAGACCGAGATCGCACTGGCGTGCGTGAGCACGACGCCCTTCGGCGGTCCGGTCGTGCCGGACGTATAGATGATCGTGTAAGGGTCCTCTGGCTGCGCGTGCTCACGCCGGGCCGCCAGTGCCGCGGGGTCGAGGCTGCGCCCGGGCGTTCGAAGTTGCTCCAGGTCGAGCGGGGCGGAGCCGGGCTCGATCCCGACGAGATGCTCGAGCTGGGGCAGCGCGTCGCGCACGCTCTCGATCTTGGCCCGCTGCCCGGCGCTCTCCACCACGATCACCCGGGCCTGCGAGTTGCTCACCACCCACTCGCATTCACGCGCTGAGCTGGTCGGATAGATCGGCACCACGATCGCGCCCGCCGCCGTGATGGCATAGCTCACCTGCGTCCACTCGACCCGCGTGTCGGACAGCAGGCAGACGCGATCACCGGGCTCGACGCCGAGCGCGATCAGTCCCCGGGCCAGCTCGTCGATGGCCTCGCCCATCTCGGCGTAGCTGAGCTCTTGCCACTGGCCGTCCACCTTATGGCGGGCCGCGATCTGCTCGGCAAAGCGCGCCACGCCGAAAACCGGCAGGGCGGACACCGTGGTGGCGGCGCTCTGCGCGCGCGACGTGAGGTCAGTCATCTCTGCTCCCATTGTGACTCACGTCAGCCATCTCCCCGGATTCGCGCGAGCGCGCTACCGTCCTCGCCGGGTGACTGGACCATCGCAGCTGAGCTCCGAGCCGGCGTCACCGCCCGACCTCGCCGGGTGGCGCGAGCAGGTCCGGACGGCCGAGCGTCGCGGTGAGCTGCTCGACGCGGTCGACCTCGCCGAACGAGGCCTCGAGCAGTTTCCCGAGGACCTGTGGCTCAAACATCGATCCGTGCTGGCTCTCGCGCGCGCGGGCGCCAGCGAAGAGGCGGCGTCGCGGTTCGCCCGTTACGGCCTGGCGGGTTCGCAGGACGAGGACGTGGCGGCACTCGGCGCGCGCATCGTCAAGGATCTCGCGCTGGCGGCGGCGGGCGAGGCGCGCGTCCGGCACGCCGCGCGTGCTCGTGACCTGTACGAGGCGATCTACCGCCGCACCGGCGGCTACTACCCGGCCATCAACGCGGCCACACTCAGTCTCGTGGCGCGCGAGCCGCAACGGGCGCACGCGCTGGCACTCGAGGCGCTCGAGCTACTGGCCACCGGCGATGACCTCTCCTACTACGCGGCGGCCACGACGGGCGAGGCCCACCTGATCCTCGGCGACGAGTTGGCCGCGGTGGCCGCGCTGCAGCGGGCTGCGGGCCTGCTCGGCGGTGACTACGGAGCGCTGGCCACCACGCGCCGGCAGTTGCGGCTGGTGTGCGATCTGCGCGGCGTCGATCCGGGGCTGCTGCGGGCCCTCGCCGGGCCGGCGGTCGCGCACTTCTGCGGGCACCGGATCGCCGCGCCGGACGCCCCTGGACGCTTCACGGCGGCCGCGGAGGGAGAGGTGGCCACGCAGATCGCGGCCGAGGTCGCCGCCCACCCGCCCGGCTACGCCTACGGTGCGCTGGCCGGCGGCGCTGACATCCTGTGGGCCGAGGCGCTGCTCGCGAACGGCACGGAGATCCACGTGGTTCTCCCGTTCGCGCGCGAGGAGTTCGTCCAGGCGTCGGTGGTTCCCTCGGGTCCGGGGTGGGTGGCGCGCTTCGAGCGCTGCCTGGCCAGCGCCCGAACGGTCACCTATGCCACCGACGATGCGTTTCTCGGCGACGATGTCCTCTACCGCTATGGGACCGAACTGGCCATGGGACTGGCGCTGCTGCGCGCGCGCTACCTCGATGCCGAGGTTCGACAGCTGGCGGTCTGGGACGGTGGGCCCGCGCTGGGCGCCGCCGGAACCGCGATCGACGTGGCGACCTGGCAGCGCGGCGGCCACGAGGTGACCGTGGTCGAGCCGGGCCCGGTGGCGACCGGCGGCCGGGCGGTGACGGTCGGGTCGCCGGACGAACGGGCCACCCCGGGACGGGTGGTGCGCTCGATCCTGTTCGCGGACGTCAAGGACTTCTCGCGGCTCAGCGACGAACAGAGCGCGCGCTTCGGCACGCACGTGCTCGGAGCGTTCGCCGACGTGCTCAATCGCCTCGGCGACGCGGTGCTGTACCGGAACACGTGGGGCGACGCCCTCGTGGCCGTGCTCGACGCTCCGGGCGAGGCCGCCGGATGCGCACTTGGGCTGCAGGAGGCGATGGCGTCCCTGGACCTGGAGCGCGTGGGGCTGCCGTCGAATCTGGCGCTGCGTCTGGGCGCCCACGTCGGCCCGGTATTCGCCACCGTCGACCCGGTGGTCGGTGCCGCGACGTTCACCGGGTCGCACGTCAGCCGGACCGCGCGCATCGAACCGGTCACGCCGCCCGGGGAGGTCTACGTCACCGAGCCGTTCGCCGCCGCGCTCGAGCTCCAGGGCCATGACGAGCTGACCTGCGACTACGTCGGTCACATGCCTGCGGCCAAAGACTACGGCCGACTGCGCATGTACCGGCTGCGTCGTCGCGGGCTCAATCGGACTTGAGGTAGGTCGCGCGCTCCTGGGCGGTCAGCCCGCGGGTGACGTCGCGTGCCGCCACCGCCAGCAACTGTGGCAGTCCGCCGCACAGATCGCACGGGTAGATCGACAGGCGATCGCCGGCCGCGGCCACGAACTCGGTTTCGGCGGCGTTCAGCGCACCGTGAGCGGCGAACGCGTCGAACAGTTGCAGGCCGCTGGAGACGTCCCAGGCCTTGAGGGCGAGGTCGCCGACGGTAACGAGTATGCGCGAGTCGGGGGTGAAGGCGACCTGGACGTTGCCGCCGGTCTCCAGCGAATATTGGGAGGGGTCGGCGTGCTGGAACACTGGCAGTGGCGTCGCTGAAGCCAGGTTCCAGACGTAGGCGCCGGCCGCGGTGCCCGCCGCGAGCAGCTGGTCGTTGGGACTGAAGGCCAGCGAGACGGCAAACTGCTGATCCGGAACCGCCAGCGGCATGATCGGCGCTCCGGTGGCCGTGGCCCAGGCGGGAATCGCCTGATCGGCGCCGGCGAGAGCGACCGCCCGGCCATTGGGGCTGAAGGCGATCGAAATCGGGGCGAACTGCCTGACTCCGGGGATGAGCGGCGTGAGCGCGGGCCCGGTGATGTGGTGCTCCAGGAGTCCGGTGCGCGCATTCCACAGGTCGACGGTCACCGGACCGAGCTGATTGACCAAGCCGAGACGCGCCGGCACGATCGGCTCATGCACGACGGCCAGCATCGAGCCGTCTCGCGAGTACGCCGCCACCACGGCTGGCCCGCTTCCGGTGAGCAACTGCAGTCGCCGCCCCGTGCGCGGGTCCCACTGCTCCGCATCGCCGTTCGCCTCGACGGTGACCAGCCGGTCGCCGGCCGCATCGATGGCCGCGTTGATCGGCAGCGCTCCGGGCGCCGATGGCGCCACCGTCGCCAGCGGGCGACCGGTGCGCTCGTCGAAGGTCTCGACGCGCTCGCCGACCAGCCGCCCGGCGGTCAGGCGGACGGCCAGCGCCGCGACGAGCCGGCCGTCGGCGCTGGCGCTGGCGCCGGCGAAGCCGTAACCGGGAGGCGCCACGTAACCGGCCACGAGCCTCAGGCCCTCCGAGTCGAGAATCTCGCCCTGTCCGGTCTGACCCGAAGCGGTCAGACCGGCCGTCAGGATGCCGGCGCCTCCCGAGGTGAAGCCGACGCTGGCGGCCGGCGTCGGGAGCGTCGCCTGCTGTTCGGCGCGAGGCTCCGCTGAGGTCCACAGCCGCGCTGTGCCGTCGGCTGACGTGGTGACGATCGCGGTGTCGGCCAGCCCGAAGCTGGCATCCGAGACGGCGCCGGTGTCTCCGTCGGCGAGCGCCTGGACGAAGGCCCCGGTGCTGGCGTACAGGCGGGCGGTGTTGTCGTCGCTGCCGGTGACCACGTAGGTCCCGGCTTGGTTGAAGGCGATCGAGTTGATCGTCGCCGTGTCCCCGACGAGTGGCTCGTTCAGCCCGGAGAGGAAGCTGTAGATGTGGCCGAGGTCACCGGCGATGGTGGCGTAGGCGACCTCGGTGCCGTCGGGGCTGAACGTGGCCGCCGAGGCTGACCCGGGAAACGCCATGACCTGTCGGCCGCTGTAGGTGTCGAACACGAACGTGCCGGGCGCGCCTTCGGCGCGCGACAGCGCGCTGGTCGACTGGCCGGACGAGCTGCTCGTGGTGACGTAGACGTAGCGCTGGCTGTCGGGGCTGAACGCGACCTGGCCGATGAAATGCTGGCTGTGGTCGGAGTGCAGCAGCCGGCCGTTGCTCGCGTTCCACAGGTCGAGTGACCCCGCCGCGTCGTTGGTCGTGGTCGACTGGGCGTCGCACTGGGCGATGACCGAGCCGTCCGGCGACCAGGCAAAGCAGGTGACCCCGGCGCGATAGGCGGGGTGAAACGACGCCAGGACCTTCCCGGTCGCCACGTCGATCACGTGACCGACGGAGTTCAGATCGGTCGTGGCGGCGCGAGTCCCGTCACTCGACAGGGCGACGTGAACCGCGATCCCGGGGAGCCTGGCGATCAGGCGCCCGGTGCCGGCGTCGTACACGGCCGGGTGCGCCCCGCCGAGCAGGACCCGATCTCCGCGCGTGTCCCACACCGCCTGCTGGTTGAACGGCGGCGGCGGCAAGGCGATCGGCGGCGCGTTGCTGCCGGGGCGGTAGATCTTGGCCGAGACACCGGGACTGACCACCAGCAGCCGGGTGCCGTCGGGGCTCCAGATCGCGTCCGGGGTTGCGGAGGCCCCGGGGAACCGGTACGCCGCCCGCAGGTAGGACCGGGCCAGCGATTGGCGCAGCGCCTCCTCGGTGGTCGAACCGGGAGCCACACGAGCGGCCTGCACGGCGAGCAGCACACTGAGCTGTGGATCGGTCGCGTAGTTGGCCTGCGCGGCCGCGTCGAGATAGCGAGACGTCGCGGTGTCGCGTTCGTGGATCGCGGTGGCCCGCTGCGCCAGCGCGATCACGCCGAGCACGACCGCCACCGCGAAGGCCAATGAGACCGCGCCGATGATCACGCGCTGGCGCCGGGTGGACGCCTGTCGGCTGGACAGCACGTACTCCGCCTGCAGCTGGGTCGGCTGCGGTGGGCGATCGCCAGCGCTGACGAGCCAGGCCTCGGCGCTCGCCAGCTCGGCGCCACGGAGCAGCTGGCTGCGGTCCCGCCCGCTTGCCTCCCAGCGTCCGGCCGAGACACCGAGCCGGGTGTGCGTGCGCACGTGCTCCAGGTCGGTCTCGAGGGCGGTTACCAGGGTTTGCACCCCGACGTCGAAGTCGTCCTCGTCGCGCAGGAAGACCCAGTTCAGCGCGGCCGCCGCCGCCGGCACCTGACCGGCCTCGGGCTCCCGGTGGACGACCGGCACGATGCGCTTGTGCTGCGCCACCGCGTGTTCGAGCTCGCGCGTGCAGACCTCGGAGGTCACGCTGTCCGGGGAGATCACGTAGACGACGCCGTCGGCGGTGTCGATGCCACCGCGGATCTCCTGCAGCCATTCCGCGCTCGGCGGGATGCCCTCCCAGTCGACCCAGACCTCGTAATCGCGGGCCGCCAGGGCATCGTGCAGGCGGCGCACGAAGTCCTGGTCACGTCGCGAATAGGAAAGAAAGACCGCGGGCATCTTCGGACTACGGGCAGGTGCCGTGCGTGCGCGTATCGATTCGCTCGGCCGCCTGGATGAGCGGCGTCGAAAGGTCGCTCTGGTTGCCGGAGTCGCCGACCACCAGCAGGCAGGAACCCTCGATGAACAGCACGTTCCCGGCGCCCCCCTGCGAGGGCTGGGTAGCGGAGAATCCGCGCGCCGTGGCGATGCTCGGAACGGTGAAGTGGGAGATGATCGCCCCAGCGCCCTGAGTGGACTCGATGTCCTGCAGTTCGACCGCGAGCTCGCGCCGGGCCGCCGCCGTGGATCCCAGAACGATCACCGCGGACACGCCGCCGCCCTGTTGCCCGGAGTTCACCGCGAGGGTCTCGATCGCGCCGCCGCGGAAGCCCTCGCGGTTCAGGCGCGCGATGTCGGTCTGCGCGCGCGTGCTGGAGGACTCGCCCACCACGAAGCTGCTCGCGGTTGGGTGGACGGCCGTGTCCTGGGGGGTGAAGCCGGGCTCCTCGCCACCTTGAACGGTGAACAGGCGCAGCGATGCGGCGGGTATGCTCGCCGCCGCGTGGTTGGGTGTCGCCGGTGGGCTGGTGGCAGACGAGCCGCAGCCGGTCAGGGCGGTCATGCCGAGGATGAGGCCGATCGCCCGCGCAGACATCGCCTCGCAGCGTGGCAGATCTAACCGCGAACGCGGCTCGGTGGGTGGGCGCCAATCGAGGTGACACGCATCGCCGCACTTGTGTCAAGCTCTCGCCGAAGCGCTGGGATCAATCAGTAAAGACGGCGGGTGAGCCATGGCAGCCAGCGGCGCTACGCGGGGTCGGTCGGGCCTCGTTCTGACGGCGATGATCTTCGCCGTCGCGATGACCTTCATCGATCAGACCATCGTCTCCATCGCCGTACCGGAGATCCAGAGGGAGCTCGGCCTGACCAGTACCGGGGTGCAGTGGGCGGTCAACGCCTACCTGCTCTCACTGGCCGCGCTGTTCGCCTACGGCGGGCGTCTGGCCGACACGGTGGGACACCGAACGATGGTCACGCTCGGGGTGGTCGTGTTCGCGGCGGCGTCCGCGCTGTGCGGTCTCACGCCGAAGGGGAGCCTGGCCGAGGCCTGGATCGTCACCTTCCGGGTGATCCAGGGTGCCGGTGGGGCGATCATGTTCCCGGCGGCCCTGGCGATCGTGGTGCAGACCTTCCCGCTGCGCGAACGAGGGCGCGCGTTGGCGCTGTTCTTCGGCGTGGCCGGCGGGCTGACCGCGATCGGGCCGATCCTCGGTGGCTACCTGACCCAGTGGACCTGGCGCGCGATCTTCTGGGTGAACATCCCCGTCGCCGTGATCGCGCTCGGGCTCATCGCGCTGGCGCGTCCCCGGACGGTTCACCAGCCGGCGCGCATGGACTACCGCGGCCTGGCCCTGATCGTTCCGGGCGTCGCGCTCAGCGTGTTCGGCTTTCAAGAGGCGGCGATCTGGGGCTGGAGCAGTCCCGGCACCTGGCTGTGCATCATCGGCGGACTGGTGCTGCTTGTCGTGTTCTACTTCGACCAGGAACGAACGGAATCGCCACTCATCCGGGTGAGGATCTTCCGGATCCGCGCGTTCCGGGTGGAGAACCTCGTGCTGGCGATCGCCATGATCGCCTTCGTGCCGGTGTTCTTCTTTGCCAGCGAATACGCCCAGATCGCCCTCGGGAAGTCCGCCTCCGGCGCTGGCCTGTACCTCCTGTACTTCTTCATCGGGTTCTTCGTGGCCGCCCAGATCGCCGGGCGGATGCTCGACCGGGGTGGGGCCAAGCGGCCGGTGGTGCTCGGCTGCGCTCTGGCCGCGGTCGGCTTCTACCTGTGGGCCAAGAAGGTCACCGACCTCAACCAGGGCGCGCAGGTGTGGTCGGTGATCATCGCCGGTGCCGGCATGGGGGCGATGCTCGGGCCGGCCAGCACCGACGCGGTCAACCGCGCCACCAAGCTCACCTACGGCGAGGCGACCGGCATCACCCAGACCATCCGCAACTACAGCTCCAGTCTCGGGCTGGCCATCCTCGGCACCACGCTGGTCTCGCGATTTCACGCGCGGATCACCGCGTCGCTCATCGGGATGGGAGTACCGAGCCGGGCGGCGTCGGCCCGCGCGCACACCATCTCCCAGTCCCAGGGCTCTGGCGGCAGCGGGTCGATCCCGCACTTCCTGCGGCTGGACTTCGCCTACGCCACCCGTACGGTGTTCTACGCCATGGCGGGGGTGATGGCCGTGGCCGCGATCGTGGCCCTGCTCGGCCTGGAGCGGGGCCGGCAGACCGACCCGAGCACCGAGGAGGTCATCCTCCACGAGGACGACGCGGCGCCGGCTCGGGCGTGAGCGACTACCCGCTCGGCCCATCGTCGCCGATCGAGATCCAGGCGCGGCTGGCGGCGGAGCGGCGCGGCCGCCCGCATCTGCTGTATCGCCGCGAGGACGGCGCCCAGGCGATCGTCGAGCTCGACTCCGCGCGGGAACGACTCGCCGTGGGCCGCGGGCCGCGCTCCGGCCTGCATCTGCACTGGGACAACGACGTATCGCAGGCCCACGCCGAGCTCGAGCGGCTCGGCGGCGTGTGGACGGTCTCCGACGACGGCCTGTCGCGTAACGGCACGTTTCTCAACGGCATCCGCATCGGTGGACGCCAGCGGCTGCGCGATCGCGACGTCCTGCGTTTCGGTGACACGGTCGTGGTGTTCCGGGACCCGGCGAGCGCCGACCTCACGGAGACGCACACCGGCGCACCCGCGCTGGCGCTGCCTGTCTTGTCAGACAGCCAACGGCGGGTTCTGCTGGCGCTGTGCCGCCCGTTCAAGGCACCCGGCCAGTTCGCCACTCCGGCGACCAATCAGCGGATCGCCGACGAGCTGTTTCTCAGCGTCGAGGCGATCAAGTCACACCTGCGGGCGCTGTTCGCCAAGTTCGACGTGGCCGACCTGCCGCAGAACGAGAAGCGGGCCAAGCTCGTCGAGCGCGCCTTCCAGACCGGCGCGGTGACCGAGCGCGAGCTCTGACGGTCGCCCGGATCAGGCGTTGCTGGACTCCGCCCACAGGTTGATGGCGCCATCCTGCGCGTAGCGATCGATCTCCGCCAGCTCGTCGGCGTCGAGGTCCAGTCGATCCAGGGCCGCCACGTTCTGCTCGAGTTGCTCCACGCTGCTGGCTCCGATCAGGGCGGAGGTGACTCGCTCGTCGCGCAGCGTCCAGGCGAGTGCCAGCTGCGCCAGCGTCTGGCCCCGCCGCTGGGCGATTTCGTTGAGCATGCGGATCCGGTCGAGGTTCTCCTGGCTGAGCAGCGGCGACGCGAGCGTGCCGCCCCGGGCGGCCCGGGAATCGGCCGGAACGCCGTCGAGATAGCGGTCGGTGAGCATCCCCTGAGCCAGGGGGGAGAAGACGATGCAGCCGACGCCGTCGCGGCCGAGCACGTTCAGCAGGCCCTGCTCGATCCAGCGGTTGAGCATCGAGTAGGAGGGCTGATGAATGAGCAGCGGCGTGCCGAGGTCGGCCAGGATACGCACTGCCTCCTCGGTGCGCTGGGGCGAGTAGGAGGAGATGCCGACGTACAGCGCCTTGCCCCGCACCACGGCGGTGTGCAGCGCGCCGAGCGTCTCCTCGAGCGGCGTGTGCGGATCGACGCGATGGGAGTAGAAGATGTCGACATAGTCGAGCCCCATCCGCTGCAGGCTCTGATCGAGGCTGGCCAGCAGGTACTTGCGGGAGCCCCAGTTGCCGTACGGGCCGGGCCACATGTCATAGCCGGCCTTCGTGGAGATGACCAGCTCGTCGCGGTAGGGGCGAAAGTCCGCGGCCAGGATGCGCCCGAAGTTGGACTCGGCCGACCCGTAGGGCGGCCCGTAGTTGTTGGCGAGATCGAAGTGGGTGATGCCGAGGTCAAAGGCGCGCCGCAGGATCGGCCGAGCTCGCTCCAGCGGGCGGTCACCCCCGAAGTTCTGCCACAGACCGAGCGAGATCGCCGGCAGCTCCAGCCCGTGGCGGCCGCTGCGGCGATACGGCATCGACTGGTAGCGGTTGTCCGCGGCGGTGTAGGGCATCCGCGGGGCAGTATTTCACCGCTGCCGCGGCGGCGAGCGTCGACGGCTCGTGCGGTCCGTCATCCCTTTTGGAGGATGTGGCACGGTCCGCCACGGCCCAACGTGAGAGCGTGCTGACCCGCTTGGCCATCCGCTTCGCCACGTCGCTGGTGGGCATCGCGGTGGGCGTGCTGCTGTCGTCAGCGGTGCTGAGCCGGTTCTCGATCGACGCCGCGGCCGTCGTCGAGACCACGCTGCTGTTCTGGCTGGTCCACCTCGTGGTCCAGCTGCTTGCCCTCAAGGTGCTCGTCCGCCAGCCCTCGATCGCCCTGGCCGGTCTGCTGGCGCTCGCGTCGACGATCGTGGCGTTGCTCATCGTCAACACGATCGTCAGCGGCCTGAGCATCCATGGCGCCTCGACCTACGTGCTGGCCACCCTGATCATCTGGCTGACCACCGCGACGAGCGACGCCGTCGGACGCCGGATGATCCGTGAGCGCCGCCAGGAGCGGCGGGCGGCCTAAGCGGAGCGCCGCGCCATCAGGGCTCGACGAGCGGGATATCCGTGGCGTGGGTCGGGTCCGGGTCAGCTTCCTGGACGACGAACTTGGAGCTCATCTTGACCGCATTCACCGCGCCGCTGGCGCCGGCTTGCAGGGTGGCGCCGAAGCCGATGAACAGCAGCCCGGGAATCAACAGCACGCGTGAACCGAGCATGAGGATGCCGACGCGCAAGAGCAGGTAGGGCGGCGTACACAGTGCCGCGCCCATGGTCACGCCCACCGCGGAGGCGGCCAGCTTGTCGCGCCTGGAGTGCTTCGGCTTGATGCCGATCAGCCGCGACGGAACCGTCACGTAGCTGACCATGAGCACGCCGATGACGATGCTCAGGCAGAGCCCGAACCACGGGTGACCCCAGCGCGTCACGATCACCGTGGAGAAGGCCAGCAACAGACCGACCACGACGCCGTACGCGCTGATCGGACGCAGATGGCTGCGGGCCGTCACGAACCCATGATGGATCTGCGGTTTCCCGGGCCGGCTGATCGCGAAGGCGAACGCGGCGTCGAGGAAGAAGGCGGCGGTCGTGATGGCGACGATGGCCACCACGATCGGGATGAGCACGGGCCCGCGCAGCACGTTGAACGACTTGCCGTGCAGCACGTGGGCCTTCAGGTCGTAGGTCGCCAGCCAGATCCACATGGCCGGCAGAATCTGCAGGAGCGTCAGCCGCCAGTCGGTGAACAGCAGCCGCAGCCCACGAAACACCATGGCGAAGCCGCCGACGAGCAGGGCGAGCGGCGCCAGGTAGGGTCGCGCGCTGCTGACCCGCAGCACCATCTCCTCCACCACCCCCTCGTCGCCCTCCCGCACGGCGGCAACGAACCGCCGCCGGGAGGAGGACAAGGCGGCTCGACGCCGACCGCGCTCGGTCTGTGGCATCGAGGACCGTCGAAGACGCTCGGACCTAGGAGAGTGCCTTGGCCTTCAACTTCTCGTACTCGGCCTGGTCGATGGCGCCGCTGTCCAGCAGCTCCTTCGCCTTGGCGATGTCGTGGGCGCCGCCGCTGCCCGCCGTCTGGCGCACGTAGTCGTCGAGCTGGGACTGCGCGGCCTTGGCCTGCTGGGCGTTGCGCTCGGCCATGCCGTGCCCGTAGGCGATGAGATAGACGAGCACGCCGAGGAACGGCAAGACGATGACGAAGATCACCCACACCGCCTTCATAGGGCCGGAGATGTCGTGGCGGCGGAACAGGTCGGCGAACACGGTGATGGCGATCCAGATCCAGATCACCCACGAGAAGAAGATGAGGATCGTCCAGAAGATGTCGAGAAACGGGTAATTCGTCGTAGCAGCGAGGATTTCCATGTATTCGGCCCTCCTTGGGCGCTCGGCTGGAGCGACGGGTGGCTCGCGCCCGTCGGTCCCTGAAAGTGTGTGTAGGTCGGGATCGCCCCGCACCGGCCGTCCGAGATGCCGGGGGCTCCGCGGTGGCCATCCGGCGCATCCAGCGGCCAGCCTACTCCTGCGCTGCCGCCGGCCGGCGCCGGGCCCGCGGATGATCGACGACCGGCCGCGGTCAGCGGCGGCGGAACCGGGACCCCGGTGTCCGTTCGATCCGCAGCGGCTGTCCGTTGATGCGCCCGCTCGGCGTCGCGGATGCCGCACGTTCGGGCTCGTCCTCGCGGGCCGGGCCGACCGCCGGGCGCCACTGGCGAACGGCCTCGGCGAGGGCCTCCTGGGCCTGGCGGTCAGCCTCGCGCTCGGCCGGCGAGCGGCGAAACACGAAGTACCACAGCCCGGCCAGCAGCACGTATCCGATGATCATCGATGCGAGGGCGAGCCCGGCGATCGCGGCGCTGTTGCCGGCCAGCGAGTCGCCGTCAAGGCCAACCGGAACGGCGATGACGACGCCCAGCACAGACATGCGACGGAGGTTAGCGCTCGGGCTACAGGCCGGGATAGTGGCGCGCGACGAAACCGGAGTTATTCGGTCCCCCGACCGGGTCCGGGCCGGTCTGCCAGCGCGTGCTGAACACGCCGGTTCGTCCCGCGGTGTCGTAGCGCAGCCCGTCGACGAACATGTAGACGTGTCCGGCGTTGGCGTAGATGGTCAGCCAGCGTCCGGGGCCCGGGGCGCCCCAGCTCTCGAGCTGACCGGAGGTCTCCGGGGCCGACAGTAGGCCGGCCGCGGCCAGCGCGTAGCTGACCGAGCCCGAGCAGTCGTAGGCGCTGTCAACGAACGAGGCGTGCCCGCCGCCGTACACGTAGGGAAAATCGGTGATCGCGTTGGCACCGGCGATGACCCGGGCAATCACGGCCGGGACGCCGGGCGGGGCCTGGACGGTGCCGTCCCCGCCAATCGCCCCGCTGCTGGCCTGCGTGGTGCTGTGCTCGGCGGCCAGGGCGGCGTTCATCGCGTTCAGCTCCTGGCGTACCTGTGCGTCCGACGGAGCGCCGGGGGCGACCATCGCTCCGGCCGTGGCTGGGGACTGGGCGGGCGCGTGGTGCACCGAGGGCGGCGCCGGAGCGCTGTAGGCCGCTTCGGGATCCGGCTGTTCGGCGACCAAGTGGGCCGTGGCCCCCGGCGTCGAGCCGGCGGCGTGGGTGGTCGTCGCGGCAGGATGAGCGGCGGCGCCGCCAGAACCCGCGGCGACGTGGGCCGATGCGGTAGCGGATGATGGGGTTCGCGCCCGGGCGACCGCGACGCTCCCGGTGGCGCGGTGGCTGGCCGCCGCGGCCTGGGCGCGGCGGGTGGCCGACGCGGTGACGTTCCCGGTGCCCGAAGAGCCGCCGCTCATCACCACGGCCGCCGCGGCGGCGGCGACGAGCAGGGCGAGCAACGCGCCGGCGAGCGAGTAGGTCCGCCACCGCGAGTCGGAGCGGAGTCGGGAGGTGGCTGTGTCGGGCGCCGACATCAGTTCAGACAGGCTAACGGGATGAGCCGGCGTCGGTGGTGACCAACCAGGTGCGCGGGGTTCCCGGAGGCTGCGGTAGCCTGCCGGGGATCAAGCGGTACAGGGGCGCCGTGGCGGGTGGGGCGTCCACTCGTCGTGAGCGAGCCCGACGGGAGGTAGCGAACGTGCACACGAGCGATATCGGCGCGAGAGTCCGCAGCCTGAAGGGGCGGCGGCTGCTGGGCAGACTCGCGACCGTCATCGTCACCGTCGCCTTTTCGTATTTTGCCATCCGGGGCGTCGACTTCAAGGACACGTGGAAGGCCCTGCAGACCTGCGACTACTGGTGGCTCATCCCCACGCTGATCACGTTCGCCATCGCCGTCGGGCTGCGGGCGTTGCGCTGGCGATCGTTGTTCGCTCCCGGACGCCGACCCGGTCGCGGCGTGGTCACCGACGCGATGCTCATCGGTTACCTCTACAACAACATCCTGCCGGCGCGGGCGGGCGAGGCCGCGCGGGTGGTGGTGCTCAGCCAGCGGGGCGGCGTTCGATCGGCCGAGGTGGTGGGAACGGTGGCGCTCGAGCGCCTGTACGACGTCGCGGCCATCCTGCTCATCTTCTTCGCCGCGGAACCGTGGCTGCCTCACGTCAGCTGGTTCGGCACGGCGGCGCTGGTCGCGGTGGGCCTGCTCGCCGTGATCGTGGTCGCGGTGTTCGTGCTGGCCAAGTACGAGGACAAGCCGCTGCGGGTGCTGTTGCGGCCGCTGGCCCGGTTTCCGCTGTTCTCGGGCGAACGCCTGGAGCACACCGTGGAAGGGCTGGTGCACGGCCTCAGCGGCCTGCGTCATCACAATGTGGCGCTGGAAGCGCTGCTGTGGACCCTGGCCGCGTGGCTCGTGTCGGCCCTGTCGGCCTGGCTGCTCACGTTGGCGTTTCCCCTGCATCTCCCGTTCGCGAGCGGGATCATGGTGGTCGTGGCGGTCGGTCTGGCCCAGATCCTGCCGGCGCCCCCGGCCTCGGTGGGTGTATTCGAGGGGGCAGTCTTGATCGCGCTCCATGCCTACGGGGTGTCGCACACGAACGCGCTGCCCTACGCGCTCATCCTGCACCTCACCAACTTCATTCCGTTCGTGCTGGTCGGGGCGCTCGTGTTGCAGCACAACGCGCGCCATCCGGTGCGGCCGCGCGCCGTCGAGGAGACGGTGAGCGTCCCGCTGGCGCCTCAGTCGACACCCGTGGGGCCCTGACATCGGCACCTATACTCTGGCTTTCACCCCCTGGCAGAGGAACCGCTCGTGCAGGAGATGGTCATATACGGCGTCAGCTTCGACATGGTCGGCAAGCAGCCGATCGTGCTGCTGAAGACCGTCGACGGCAACAAGTTCCTACCGATCTGGATCGGACATCCCGAGGCGGCCTCGATCCTCATGAAACTGCAGGGTGCCAATACCCCGCGCCCGATGACCCACGACCTGCTGTGCGAGATGCTCGGCGAGCTCGACGTCAAGTGCACGCAGGTCGCGGTCACCGAGCTGCGAGAGAACACCTTCTTCGCCTCGATCACCCTCAGCGTCAATGGCCGCGAACTGGAGATCGACTCCCGGCCGAGCGACGCCATCGCGCTCGCCGTGCGGGCCGGCGCCCCGATCTTCGCCGCCGAGGAGGTCATTGCCGAGTCGGCCATCGAGTTCGAGCACGACGCCGAGGAGAGCGAGGACGTCGTGGAGAAGTTCAAGGAGTTCCTCGAGCACGTGACGCCCGAGGACTTCGCCGCCGGCGATTCCTGATTCGCGGCGGCTGGCTCAGCCGGGCGACGACGGCGCGGCGACCGCGCGCCCGCGTTCGCGCAGGGTGGCGCTGGCGAGCATCCGCTCGATGAGCTCGTCGAAGTCGATTGCGGCCGCGTCGGCGGCCAGCGGCAGCAGGCTCGTCTCGGTCAGGCCCGGCACGATCTCGGCCTCGAGCACGTAGAACCCCCCGCCGTCACGCTCGTCCGGGTCGCCGCGCTCGGCCGAGCCGAGGATCGGCCCGCGGGGGCCGCCGTCCGCCTGGTGCTCGAGCATCAGGTCGATCCGGGCAAAGCCGCTACAGCCAAGGGCGCGGTAGGTGTCGAGGGCGAGCTCCTGGGCTCGGTGGGTGGCCGCCTCGGACAGCTCGGCCGGGCAGACAAAGGTCGTACGCCCGATCTCATAGCGCGACTCGAAGTCATAGAAGTTCTCCTGGCGCGGCACCGCCTCAACCACCGGCAGCGCCACCGGGCCGCTGCCGTCCGGGGCGTCGATGACCGAGACCGCGAGATCCCGGCCCGAGACGTGGCGTTCCAGCAGCACCTTGCGGTCATAGGAGAACGCGGCGACCAGTGCG
>Ga0302325_10010508_pt1 | contig 20064 bp, 23 predicted proteins | sample Palsa_T0_2_FD_201948 | JGI IMG/M metagenome (GOLD analysis project Ga0302325, IMG submission 201948) | Peat permafrost microbial communities from Stordalen Mire near Abisko, Sweden - Palsa_T0_2 | ecosystem: Environmental > Terrestrial > Soil > Palsa > Peat permafrost | place: Sweden: Abisko...
CCTCCTGGATCGACTACAGCTACGACGGCGTTCCCTTCAAAATTCCCTTCATCGCCCGCATCGTGCTGCGCCCCATGAAGAAGAAATTCCTCTACAAGCCCATGAAACCGGGCGCGAGAATCCCCAAAGTTCCCGGCGGCACGGCCGGGATCGATGAAATTCCTTTCGAAGAGGGTTTGGCCAAATTTCGAAAGAATCTCGCCCGCCTGAAATCCGAGCCGCCCAAAAATCCCCACGCGCTCTTCGGCCCGCTCACCCATGAAGAATGGATCGCCCAGCACCTCCGCCATGCGGAGCTGCACCTTTCTTTCCTCCGGGCTGATTAATCAGTTGCCCCATAGCCAACGCTTGCCAAAGCGCCTACACTGTTCGCCCCGGAGATTGTGGGCCGAGGGCGTTAAGATGAAACCTTCAGACGGAACCGAAGACACCGAACAATCGCAGGAAACCACCGAAGCCCCGGTCGTTGCCACGCGCGATGAGCTGGCGCATGTGGGCAAGACGGCCGCGCAGCTGATTGATGAATTGCGCAGCATTCCCGACGGCGACATGGTCGGCGAGATCATCGAAAACTCGCTGAAACTCCTGCGCGATCAGACCAATCGCGGGGATATCAAGCTGATCAACAAATCCCTGAAGGAACTGCGCTACGCCCTTAAAATCTTCGCTCCATACCGCGATATCAGAAAGGTGAGCATCTTCGGCAGCGCCCGCACGCTGGAAAGTCACGAGGACTACCGCCAGGCGGCTGAGTTCGCGCGAAAAATGGCGGAGACCGGGTGGATGGTCATCACCGGCGCGGGCGGCGGGATCATGGCGGCGGGGCATGGAGGCGCGGGGCCCGATCCGAGCTTCGGACTGGCGATCCGTCTCCCCTTCGAGCAGGCCACCAACAAGATCATCGCCAACGATAAAAAGCTCATTAACTTCAAATACTTCTTCACCCGCAAGCTGATGTTCGTCCGCTCGAGCCACGCCATCGCGCTCTTTCCCGGCGGATTTGGAACGATGGATGAAGGCTTTGAGGTTCTGACCCTGGTGCAGACGGGAAAATCCGTTCCCATCCCCATCGTCTTCATCGACCGTCCCGGCGGCGACTACTGGAAGCAATGGCAAACCTACGTTCACGACCAACTCATCTCGCGCGGACTCGTTGGCGAATCCGATTTGCGCCTCTACAAAATCACGGATAACATCGACGAAGCCGTCCGCGAAGTGCGGCATTTTTACAGCAACTACCACAGCTTGCGCTATTCCCGCAACGATGTGATCCTTCGTCTTCACCATCCGGTCGCCAAATCCGAACTGGCCGAGATCTCCAGTCGGTTTTCCGATCTTCTGGAACAGGGCGATTTCCGCGCCAGCGCCGCTTTGTCGGTCGAACGCGACGAGCCTGCGCTGGCCGATCTGCCGCGCCTGGTTTTTCCCTTCAATCGCCGCGACCACGCCCGTTTGCGCGTGCTGATCGACTTCCTGAACGACCTGCACGCGCCGAGCGGCGGTTAACACCAAAATCAGCCCCCAATCACACGGATTTATGGTTCTCTAAATCGCTCCGCGCCATTAACCTTACATCTGGTCTAACCGGAGCCATCATGCCCGCGAATAAAAATCGCCCCCTATCTCCAGAAGAGGCCCCGGACACCGCCCGAGTTTACGAACGAGCCCGGCCGGAGGCCGAAGGCGGAATGGGCCGACTCGACAATGAAAGGGGAACCCCCACGCGTCGCCCGGACAAAATCGAGCACGCCGTGACCAACAAACACGTCTCCCATCAGCTCAATGCCGAGGACTCGATCAACCGCGGCGGCGGGTCCGTCCCCAAAACGCCGCTGCCGGCGCAACGTCGAAAAAACAAAAAGTAGCGGCCGGGGTCGTTTCGCGAGGCGCGCGAATTTCCATCATCCAATTCCTCTGCGCGCCTCACCATCCACGTTTTCGATTCACGGGAAAAATTGTGGTAAATCTATCCCGCATGAATACCACCTATAACCACCTCGCCGGCCAAAGCATCGAGCGTCTCACCGCACTCAGCGACGGCATCTTCGGCGTGGCCATGACGCTCCTCCTGCTCCAACTGAACATCCCCGACAAAAGCAGAATCTTCAGCGAATCTGATTTGCTCCACGCCCTGGCCAAAATGACTCCCGATCTTCTTGTCTATCTCATGAGTTTCATCACCCTCGGCATATTCTGGGTAGGCCAGCAAGTGCAATTCAAATTACTGAAACGCTCCGATCGCCACCTCACCTGGATCAATCTGGCTTTTCTCTTCGCCGTCACCATTCTTCCCTTTTCCACCCGTCTCCTGGCCAGCTTCATCAACGAGCGCACCGCTCTGCTGGTTTATTGGAGCAACCTCTTTCTGCTCGGCTTCCTTCTTTACGCGTGTTGGGGCTACATGCGCCGGGCCCACCTGATGAAAGATGACATTTCCGACGAAACGCAAGCCGCTATCTGCCGCCGCATCCTGAGTGCTCAATCTCTTTATGCCTTCGGTGCGGCACTGTGCATCTTCAGCACATACTGGAGCATCGGATTCATCGTGCTCATACAACTCAATTACGCGATTGCCCCCGGGTTTCGGCACCGGACATAACGCCTGCCGCACCCGTCACCCTGCTTTGGCAAGGATATGGACTTGCGCATTGGCACGTCGCTTTGGGCGGATCGTCACGTCGATGTCCTGGCCAAGCAGATTCAGGAAATGAAACAGGCGATCGATAGAGAATTCCTTGAGCCGTCCGCTCATCAGGTTGGAAACGCGGGCCCGGTCGGTGCAGAGCAGTCTGGCAGCCTGGGTTTGGTTGAGACCTCTCTGCTGGATCAGCATCTGAATCCTGTATGCCAACTCAACCTTTGCAAAGGCTTCGTCGGCGTCAGAGCGCCCAAGGCTCTTGAAGACATTCACGCCGCCGACGAACACGCTCGTGTTATTCTTCAACAGTTTCTTGCGCCTGGTTGCGTTTCTATTCATGTTTGTGCGTCCGATAGTGCGATTCCGCGAGAGCCAGTCGGCGGCGAATCAGTTCGATTTCCGTCCCGGGTGTCTGGATTCCTCTTTTTGATTTTTTCTGAAACACATGGAGTACATACACCACACCGGCGAACTTTACGGTGTAGGCGGCCCGATAGGTCCCACCCGCATCATTCTCGATGATTTCCAGCACACCGGCTCCACCGAATCCTTTGAGAACCTTGGTCGATGTATGCCGCCGGCGTCGCTGGGCAAAATAAATGGCGTAGCCGACCTCATCCTGCACGGCCTCGGAAAACCGGCGAAGATCGTCGCGCGACGAGCCGATCCAGATCACCGGCCTGAGCGCGCCCTCCGCCATATGTGCTAATTTTAGCACAGAACCATGATTCGTCAATCTCCGGCCGAAGAGATGTCATGACACTGTCTCATTCCGACGACTCCGCCAGATCAATTGCATCCGATTGCCCCAAGGCCGGCTCCGGCGCGCCTGATCGAACCGCACCGACCTTAACCCCCCTCACCGCCAGGAACATCGGAATCTCCTCCCGCGCGATATTCTCAGCCGCGGCGCGCGGGCCGCTCGTGCTTTGCTTATGGCTCGGCCATTCTTCCATCGCATCGATCAAAAAACCGGCGTTGCGAAGGGCTTTCACATATACGCCGATCGGCCGATGAAACGTCCATGTATATTGCTTCGGATTCAAGCCCGGATGCGTCGTGATCGGCGTTTTGCGGGGAAGAAGATACCGATCCGTTCGCCGATATTGCACTTTCGCTGATTCGTCCCAGCCCCAGCTCGTTTCTCTGGCTCCGCGAAAACAGGGATGCATCATGACGATCACGAGCCGCCCCTCGGGTTTAAGAATTCGCGCGATCGACTGGAACACCACGCCGGGTGAATGAATATTCTGGATGGCCAGCACACACGCGGCCGCGTGGAACGTCGCCGGCTTGATCTCGGAAAGATCGCGGGCATCGGCGACCGCGTATTGGATGTCCGCCGGGCCGTGTTGCCGCGCGGCACGGATCAGTTCCGGCGCCGCATCGACGCCGGTGACCGAGACGCCCTGCGAGTGCAAAAACCGGCAGAGCACTCCCTGCCCGCAGGCCACGTCGATCACTCGCTTGCCGGCCGACGCGGCCAGCATTTTGACAGTTCCGGGGATGACAACGTGCCGATGATATTCGCTGCCGGATTCGCCGACATGCTGGTCATACCAGTCCGCGACGCCGCCCCAGTCGGTGGAGACAAATTCTTTGGCGGGAAGTTTGGGCCGTCGATCGCGGGATGGGTTTTTCATTTCACGAAATATCATAGAACGCTATGCGTCGCTCCGACAATAGCTATCCTTCAAAGTAAATACTCCCACCCACAGGAGGCCAAAGGCGGCAAAGGTCATCGGCAATCTCAACCAGATCAAATCTACAGACGGGTATGGAAAACAATCGCCAAGAGCCTTGAGTCGCTGAGATGGAGCCAGGTTAAACAGAAACCGGCCAAGATTCTGTTCCACCGCATACTCAAAAACATTGGTGGCGACTACGACGGCCATGCTGAACCAAATCGCCTTCTTAAGCCCGCGGCGGAAGTTGGGGTAGCAAACCAAAAGCAGCGGCACCACCCAGAACCAATATTGTGAGCCGTAGCCGGATCCCAAGGTAAACAGCCCCAGCAATATCATGGCGCTGAACAAGACCGGATCACATTCATGACGCCAGTCATGCCGCCAGAGGGCAATCGCAACCACCACGGTTGCGGCCAGGACAGCGGCAGTAAAAACGTGGCTGTAGACAGGTAAGAAGTTGCTGACCCCGGCAAGGGTGATCAGGCCGACGACGCCGAAGGTATTGCCAAGACCTCTATACTCCACAACGTTTCGCATAATGGCGTCGGGAGCGAGGACAAACATTGGCGCAAGCGACAGCGATGCCGGCGCGATCATCAGCAGCGGGCCTGCCAGGCGAGAACGCCAGTCGAGTTGACGCGCCCCCGGCGCCAAAAGCGGCCACAAGACCAGAGGGAATTGTTTTATGAACACGGCGATCCCCAAACACCCGGCGGCCAGGAGCCAATCAACCGCATCAGACGAATTGCGAAACCGGATCAGGAAATAGAGGAAGAGGACAACCCACACCATCAAAAGAGCATCGAAGTTGCCGTGCTGTGCGGTAAGGAGTATGAGCAGAGGATTCAGGCAATAGCCGATGACCAGAAGACGCCTGCAACTCGAAGCAGGCCGCAGGGTTCGCAGCAATAGATAAATCGCAGCCAACAGCGATAAATCGCCGGCGATAAGCACGAGCTTGACCGAGCGGATGAAATCGACGCCGGTCCGTCTCGAAAGGTTGGCCAATCCGTAAAGCACCTCCATCCAGAATGGCGGATGATTCAACCAGGGCGTGGCCGAATAGGGATTTACGTTGTTGAGTAAATCAATCGCCACCGCTTTCCAAGCGAGGAGATCAAGGGACACCGCCTGGGACGGAAGGATCGCCAGCCATGCCAGCCGCGTCGCGGCGGCAAGACAGAGCAGAAGAAGCAACTCGAGTCCAGCATGGCGTGCTTTTCCACGAATAGCCGGCGTAACCGGCGAAGTTGAAGTGATATCGCTCATCGAGAGGCCTTATTCGGTCCGATCAATCCTCTTTGGCTCCGCCAAAAGAGGATCGGAGTATCTTACAATGATCCCACGTCAGGTTAATACGATGCGATGGATCGAACCAAAGCGTGTCTTCGTGGTTGTCGGATTTGTCTTTGGGACGGTCATGGCGTTGATCGTGCCGCCCTTTCAGTCTCCCGACGAGCCGCATCATTTCTTCAGGGCTTATCAGATTTCTGAAGGGCGTTGGATCCCGAACTGGCAGGACAACATAGGCCAAGGCGATCTTCCCGCAAGCCTCGCTCAAATCTGCAACCCCTTTTCTGCGGTGCGATATAACAAGGAAGTAACCTCCCTTTCCGAAATACGTGATGTGTTGCGAATTCCTTTGCAGTCCCGGATACGGGAAAACTATGTGCTGGCAACGGCGCATTATGCGCCGATCGCATATCTGCCTCAGGCCATCGGCATCGGTGTGGGCCGGGTATTAAATTGGCCCCCGTTGGTCCTGATGTACGTCGGCCGGCTCACCAATCTGTGGACATGGATGGTATTGGGATACTGTGCTCTGCGGTCCGCTCCCGCATTCGGGCCGCCCTTCCTGCTGCTGATGCTCATGCCCATGTCGCTCTTTATGGCCGCGTCGCTTTCTCCAGATGCGGTCATTAACGGGTTGGCCGTTCTTATGGCCGCTTTGGCGTTCAGCGCAGCGGAAAAAAACCGGGACAAGGACGATTCGTTCATCGGTTGGCGCTGGGTCGTCGAATTTATCCTCTGTTCCGCGGCACTTTCCCTGGCAAAAGTTGCGTATTTGCCACTTGCGGGATTAATCTTTCTCGTTCCGGCCAAGCGGTTGGGCGGACCCTGGAAATTCGCGATCATTCTGGCAGTCCTGGCCATAGCAACAACCACTCCCGTGATGCTTTGGTCGCGGCAAACGCCCGGCCTGGATATCGTCAACTACCTGGGAAATCCCCACGTTTCAGCCCGACGTCAATTCCAATTCATTACGGGGCATCCAGCAGCGCTGTTGCTCATTCCCATTTTCTCGGCACAACGAGACTGGTTGCTCGTAATCCTTTCATTCGTCGGAAGACTGGGCTGGCTCAATATTCAATTGTCCCCATTATTCGTGATCGCCTATTTGCTGTTGCTGCTGGTGGCTTGCCGGCCCGGAGTTGAGGGGCCGGCGTTTCCCAAGCCCCGTCGCGTCGCCGCCGTGACGGTGGTCGCCGCAGCCGTCAGCGCCGAGGCGTTGCTGTTAATGATTGACCTCATCTGGACCTCCGTCGGCGGCCTGCGCGTTGATGGATTGCAAGGACGGTATTTCATTCCCATCGCGCCCGCCCTGTTATTGTGTGCCTGCGCGCTTTGGGGATCTTTGCCCGCAAAATTCCGGTCGCACAGAAGCGAATCGCGACGGAACCTCAGCGCCGCCTTGATCGCGCTCGCGGGCTGTGCATACGCTCTGATCGTGTTGTATTTTCATTATTTTGTCTCGGTTGAAGTTGGTTTGGTGTGAACCGGTCCATCAAAACTGCCGCAGGAACCGCACGTCGTTCTCGACGAACAGCCGGATGTTATTGATTCCATACTTTCGCATCGCGATTCGCTCGATTCCAAAACCGAACGCCCACCCGGTGTATTGCTCGGGATCGATATTGACGGCCTTGAAGACGTTGGGATGCACCATTCCGCAGCCGCCGAATTCCACCCACCTGCTCTTGCCGTCCGGCAGATCGAACCAGATATCCACCTCGGCCGACGGCTCGGTGAACGGGAAAAAACTGGGTCTGAACCGCGCTTTGGCCTCCGGTCCAAAATACGCCTGAACAAACTGAAGAATCGTGCTTTTCAGATCGATCATCGTCACGTTCCTGTCGACCACCAGCGCTTCAAGCTGATGGAACATGGAAAGATGGGTGTCGTCGTGAGTATCCGGGCGATAGACGCGCCCCGGAATAACCACGCGGATCGGCGGCTTCTGCCGCTCCATCACGCGAATCTGCACCGTGCTGGTCTGCGTGCGCAGCAGCATGAGCTGATCGCCGCGCTCCCGGTCAAGGGCGCTCAATTGCCCTTCTCCGATCTCGCCGGCCAGATAGAAATTGTCCAGCGGATCGCGCGCCGGATGGCTCGCCGGGATATTCAGGGCGATGAAGTTATGGAACTCATCTTCCACCTCCGGCCCGGACGCCAGCGAAAAACCCATCCGGCCGAAAAGCTCGGTCAATTCGTTCGCGACCTTCATGAGAATGTGCCGATTCCCGATCCGCGGCCGCTCGCCCGGCTCGGTGACATCGGCCTGGACGGCCGCATTCTGCCCGGACGCCAGCGCCGCTTTGCGCGCCTCATACCCGGCGTTCACGCGATCCTGCACGGCGTTGATCTTTTGCCCGACGATGGGCTTCTGATCCTTGGGAATCTGGCCGAGCAACTTCATCAGGCCCTTGATACTTCCCTTGACCCCGAGGAATTTGATCCGGAATTGCTCCAGCTGCGCAGGATCGGCGACGGCCGTCAGTTCCTGATCCGCTTGCCCGGAGACCGCCTCGATTTGTTCCAGCACATCCGCCATGAAATATTCTTCCGCCGGTTCCGTCGTAATAATTTGAACCCGCGGCCTGCGGTCTTTACATTGATTGCATGAAAGGGTCAAGGAAGCCGGCCAATGGAGCGGAGCCCATGGACATCTCAAAACTGCCGAAGTTGTCGAAAACCAGCGAGCCGGCTCCGCCGCCGGTTCCTGCCGACGACACGCAGCCCGCGACCGCGCCAATCCATTACGCCGTCGTTCCCAGTTCCATCGGATTTCCCGAGGCGTGGATCAGCATCGGCCTCGGCGTGTTGCTGCTCTTTGTCTTTCCCAACACGATCCGCTATATCCACTCCCCCGCCGATTTCGAATCCAATAACCCTGTGACCGACGCAAACAACAACGCGATTTCTTATCCCAACAGCGTTTTTTTCTGGACCGATCTGGGCGTCACCGTTTTCGCCGCGGCCTTGGTGCTGGAAGGAATCGTTCTAGCCGCCGCTAGAAAAATCGGACCGCTCCGGATTGCATTTGCGGTGACCGTCCTGGCCGCGATTTTTAACGTGTTTATGATTGTCCACGCCCAGCCCGTCATCGGCTTCCCAATGATTTGCGGCGTCGGCGTCGTCGTCCTGGGCTACATGGCGCTCACCCAGTGGCGGTTGATTGCAGCCCTGCGGGAATAAAAAATGCCTCGAACGCGGGGAGGTGCGTCCGAGGCTCAGGGGAGGGAAAGATTGTTGATGCGCCATCCGGCGCCGTCATCCGAAATAACGCGCGCACCAAATAAAAGTCACAACAAAAATGGAATTTCAGGAAATCGTCCAGCGAACCGACCAGCGCCGTCTTCCAAACGGATCGATCTGCCCGGCCGAGCCGTCCTTGATGCTGCGGTCGATTTCGTCAAACCGGCCGGTGATTGGCTCGATGGCGAAATGGCGATTGCCCGCCCAGCCGCCCGTGTTGATCCATACCCCCCAATATGCCGGTAAGGCGTCGTCTGACTGGTATTCAACCCTTACCATCCGGTTGCGCGTGGGATAGGAAATGAGAAATGGGTTACCGATCGGCTCGGTTGAGAAAAGTTTCCAGCCGCGCTTGGGCGGTAATGAATCCGGTCGGGAGAAATCCACGTCGGCAGCGAGCGCCGGCCACGAAAAGGTCGAATCTTGCCGCTTGCCGTCGGCGTCGTGGCTCCAGCGAAACGACGTTTGCTCAACCCCCAATTCCACCGGCTGGGCCACCGACATCAGCGCGTGCAGCGCCCAGACAAAACGAAACTCAAACGGGGCCAGGTTCGACAGATCATATTCCGCCACGATGGAATCAATCTGAAGATATAGCTTTCGCGTCAGCCGATATCCGAACCTCAGCCCGTTCCAAACCGTGGTGATGCCGTCTTTGGTGGGCACCGCCGTAGTGGTGGGTATGCCCCAAAGCTCGCCGTGGTCGGGCACGGCAATGCCGGTATATGGATGGCGTGGATATGTGCTCGCGGCGACCGCCGGAAAACATTCGTCCCAGCCGCTGTACCAGTGATCGCCATAGGGCGCATCGTAATGCGGCGAATCCGGCAACTCCGCCGGATAGGTGAAAAGCATCTCATATTGATCCGACTTGTCGATGATGCTGGAGACTTTCCCCCCGATCTGCGGCCAGACCTCCATGCGAAACGCGTCATTTTCAATCGTCACCGGATGCATCGTGTCTCTCTGTTTACGTTTCACACGATAACAACCGGATCAGTGATTTGCACTCAGGGTTGAGTCGAAGGCGATGCGAGGGTTTGTCCGGTCACAATCGGTTGCGTGGCAGGAACCGCCGCAGCGGCAGGAACCGCGGCCGTCTGAAGCACGATCACCGCGTCCACGGGGGGCAAACTCTGTGATGGATTCCGCGAATCGTTCAACAGAAACGATGGCGCGGTGGTCGCCGCCAGCATCGTACCAACAACCAATTTGCCAGATTCCGCCGGTTGGCTGGTCGGCATCCGCAAGCTGTACTGCGCCTTCGAAGCGTCGATATCCTTGACGATCTCCGCACTCGGCTGGGTCGTCGCCAGGCTCTGGGCCGATTGCACGGTCACTTGAACGGCAGACCCATTTCGCGGGACCATCAACGTTTGCCGCAACGCATCCGCCCGCTCGGGCGTCAGGCCCCGGGCCACATACAGATCACTTGATTCCACAGCTTCCTTTTCGTCCGCCAAATTCCCGGCCGTCGCCGTTGGCTTTGCCGAGACGGCGGCGCTGGGCAACGTGGCCGCTTCCGATTTAATTCCCGAAACAGCGGGGACCGCATCCCATGAAATCCCCGCATTACCGCTGAAAAATCGGCTGATCTGGGCTTTGGTCGCCGAGAGATCGGTGCTTTCCACCACCACAAGGACGGGCGCGGAACTACCTCCTCCGACATCGCCGCCATGAATTCCATATCCCGAGTTTTCCAGCCGCCGGCGAATCGTCGGAAGGTCCGGCTGGGTGACCTGCAGCGCCGCCTGTCGCGATTGAAAAACAAAAACTTGCGCCTTCTGCGCAATAGCATCCGACCCGGCCGTCAACGGAATCGCCGCCAGCGCTTGCACGTCCGCCTCCGGGGCGGCGGGCTGTTCAGCCGGACCCATCTCCGGCATCCGATCGCCGGTGTTCTGCGTGAAAACCGCCGGCTTCCAGGTCGGACCCAGCGCCTTGTAAAGAATGAAACAGAGGGAGGCGACGAGCAAGAATATCGCCGCGATGCCAAAGAACTGCGGCCAGCGATTCACGCGCCCGCGCGCCGGCGCTGCCGCCGCCGAATCCTCCAAGAGCATCGAACGCTCCACCTTTTGCCGCAGCGAATCCCCCACATCCATCGGCGCCTTGGCGCGAGGCAATCCGCGCACCAACTCGCGCATCGCCGTCAACTCCTCCAGCAATTTCCGATGCTGCGGATGGTCGTGCAGGTGCTTTTCGATCTGCGCCCGCCCCGCGGCGTCCAGATCGCCTTCCACATAAGCACACAGCATGGCCTCTATATTTTCCATCTATTGAGCGGCCTCAAAATAATTCACTTTCCCATTTTCCTCTCCGCCATGTACGGACCCAATTCATCCTTCAGCGCCATTCTGGCGCGAAACAGCCGGCTCTTGAGCGTTCCCAGCGGCAACGCCAGCACATCGGCCATCTGCTGATAGTCGAATCCCTCCACATCCCGCATGACCAGAACCGCGCGGTATTCCGCATCAACCCTTCCCAGCGCGTCGAGCACCACCTGATGAAGCTCGCGTCGCTCGGCGGCCTGGGCCGGTGAATCCCCTTTGGCGGATGCAACGCGGTCGATGAGCGCGGCCGCCTGATCACGCCGCGGGGTTCCATTCCCGCCATGCCCGCCTGCGTCGAGGGAAAAAAACCGCACGCGCTGAGACCGGCGAAGGTTGCTGATCGCCAGATTCATGCCGATCCGAAAGAGCCAGGTATACGGTGATGCTTCCCCGCGAAAGGTGTCGATTTTCTCCAGCCCGCGCGCGAATGTTTCCTGCGTCAACTCACGGGCTTCCTCGGTTTCTCCAACCATCCTGAGCAGCGCGTTGAACAGCCGGTCCTGATAAAGGACCACGATCTGCCCATACGCCGCGCGATCCCCTCCGAGCGTTGCGGGCGTTCGGGACGTTCCGCCCGGGGACGGAAACTCAGCTTCATATTTGGCGCCGCTCAAGCCTGACATTGGATTAGATGCGGGAGGATCCAAAAAGTTCCCTCGACTTCGGCCGGGAAGATCGTACAGCCGCCGGTCATCCGTGACCGCTGGATTATCGGGTAACCATCATGCCATCGGAAAATTGTCGAGTCAATGGAACTCTCCCCTCGGCGTCTGCAAATTTCGGTAGTGGGTCAGTTTGCGTGGAATTATTTCATTTTGTTTTCCATGCCACGAATCTCCGAATTGGCCGGTAATGCCTCTTTTGGCCGCGTGAGGTCCAATTATAAGATTTTTATCGTTACGGTCCTCGTGCCGTCCGAGTTCCCTGGCTCGAATACGCGAAATGGTTGCCGCCGTGAACACCGCTGGCTCGCCTGATAGGATTCGCGCCCGCCTTCTGCAACGAAGCGAAGACAGAGTCGCCGCGTGCCGCGGCCATTGCGGCGGAGTTTCGAGCACATGCTCGCCCTCAACCGTCAAGTCACGCCCGCTTGTCCGACCTCCAGCGCACAATAAGCAGCGGCTGCGTTGTCGTAATTCCCAGGAGAGGTCGGGAAGCGGGGCTGTGCGGAGGGTTGAGAACGAACTTGAGTTCGAAACTCCGACAGACAAGCCGCCGAAGGCGGGAACTCGTTTGCTATTCCGTTTGCAGAATGAGGGCGCGAATCCTATCAGACCAGCCGGCGGGGTTCGCATCGGCAACCCGTTCACGTATTCGAGCAAAGGAAGTCGGACGGCACGAGAATCGTAACGATAAAAATCCTCCTCCGGGACATCCTGAATTTGGGACAAAGGCGTGACAAGGCAGATCTCGCCTGCGGCGTTGCGGTGGGAGTTTTTCAACTCGAAATGTCCCAAATGTCCCAAAAGGTCTCGTTTTGGCGGGTGCGCTTTTGGGACATTTTGGGGATCGGCGGAAAGCGGCGTTTTTAAGCGAATTTCCCACGACGACAAGTGGACAAGTGGTGGGCGCTCCGGGAATCATGAGATTAGGCCGGCCACGACAGCGTAAAAGAGCCCTCCCTATATATAGGTCAGGCGAGTGAAAGTTTTGGGCGTGTTTTTCGGAATCCGGTGGATTTTATTTGAGGTTCTCAGAAAAAACGCCGGGCAACGCCGGGCGCTAAACTGATGGTTTTAAAACTGACCCACTATTCAAATTTCGTGATTTATCCGGGATTTTCTTCGAGTCCGGCGGCTTTGCCGTCCATGGGGGTTCGCTCGGGGAGACGGAAATTGGCGCGATAGGAGGTGGGGGTCGTTCCAACCAATGCGCGAAATACCTGGGAGAGCTGTTTCGCTTCGGAAAAACCCGAACGGCGCGCGACCATGGGCATGGGGAGATCGGTGTTGGAAAGCAATTGCTTGGCCAGATCGACGCGGACACGGCGAATTTCCTCGAGCGGACTTCGGCCGAGAACTTTTCGGAATTTGCGTTCGAGGGAACGGCGCTGGACGGGCAGCGCCAGCAGCAGCTCGCGGACGCCGATCCATTCACCGGCATGGGCGAGGATAAACCGCAGGGCGCTGGCGACATCGGGATCGCGCACCGAGACGTTGTCGGTGGATTCGCGGGGAACGACGCTGGAGACAGGAATGGTCCGATGTTTTTCCAGTGGTTTTTTGTGGTTGATAACGGCGGAAAGAAGGTCGGCGGCATCGAAACCAACCCGTTCGGCGGGAAGAGCGACGCTGCTGAGCGAGGGGGTGGAAAGACCGCAGATCACCGGGTCGTTGCCGCATCCCAGAACGGCGACGGCGCTGGGGACCCGGATCGAACGGGCCCGGCAAGCGTCGATGACGGCGCGGCCGAGTGCGTCGTTCAGGGCAAAGATGCCCGCCGGCTGGGTAAGCGAGTCGATCCACTCGCCGAGTTTCTTGAAACTGTCGGGGTCGAATTTTTCGGGCGCTTCGTGGTAACTGACTTTGGTGATGCCGTCGACCGCCAGACGCTCGGAAAAACCGGCGCGTCGAACTTCGGAATCGATTCGGCCGTGCAGTCCGACGAATCCGAAATGACGCATCTGGCGTTCGAGGAAATGGCTGGCGCCAATGCCGCCGATCATTTTTTCATCGCAGGACACATAGGGCAAATCGTGGTCGTCGAGCGCGGATGAGATGCTGACGCAGGGAACGTCCATCGCCTTGAAAGCCGCGGCTTGTTTGCGCGATTCGATCAGCGCAATGACGCCGCCCCGATCCTCGACAGACCAGCGGGATGTATCCACGTCGTCGCTCAAATCCCCGTTGAGCGGAGCGGTGCCCAGAATCCAATTGGTGGTGGCTGCGAAACGAGCGATGCCCTGGATGACACCGCGGCCAAACTCCGTGTCGGTAGGGATACCGAGCAGGATGTGAATTGATTTTTTCATAAGTGTCTGTCGATGCGAACCCTTATGCTGGAAAACATCTACCCGCCGATATGGAGAATACCTAATTTCCAGAGTGAAATCAAATTAAAAGTCGCAAAATGGGAATTCGACGGCGCTTTTTAGATCAGGGATAGGGTGCGGACCTGGGCTGATCGCCCGGAAGCTGGAGGGCGCCGATAATTTCCTGGAGGTGGGAGATCCCGGTCTTCTGCATGTAATCGACAATGCCTTGCAGAATTTTGGTCGGAGCGGCGGGATCGACGAAGAGCGCGGTACCGACGCCGACCGCCGAAGCGCCGGCGAGCAGAAATTCGACGGCATCGGTCCAGAACTGAATACCGCCCATTCCGATAATCGGCACCCCCGCGGATTTGGCGATCGTGCGATAGACTCGGCTGATCATGTGCAGGGCGATCGGCTTAATCGCGGGGCCGGACAATCCGCCGGTGACGTTCGCCAGCCGGGGACTCTTCTTGTAAATATCGATCGCCATCGCGCTGAAGGTGTTGATCATCGAGATGATGTCCGCCCCGCCGTCGATGGTGGCCCGTGCGATTTGGGCGATGTCGTCCACGTTGGGCGAAAGTTTTACGATCAGCGGCTTATTCGGCAGCACTTTCTTGACGATGCCGGTCAGTTCCCTGAGCCGGCCGGGATGTGTGCCGAATGTCAAACCATCCTTGACGTTTGGACACGATACGTTGAGTTCAACCGCATGAACGCAATCGAGGCCGTTCATCGCCGCGCAGGTTTGGGCGTAGTCGTCGTAGCTGTGCCCGGCGACGTTCACGATCACCGGGCACGTCATCTTGCGGAGCAGCGGAACCTTTTCCGAGAGAAAGCGATCGAGTCCGACATTGGCCAGGCCGATGGCGTTGAGCATCCCGGCGCGCGTCTCGACGATGCGCGTGGGTTCATTTCCGGGCCGCTCTTCGCGCGTGATCGATTTGGTTACGAACGCGCCGAGCCTCGACATATCCATGAAGTCGGCGTATTCGAATGCGTAACCGCTTGTGCCGGAGCAAGTCATCACCGGGTTGGCGAGCTTCAGGCCGGCGAGGTTGATGGAAGGATCGGACACCGGAGAAACGTAATCCCTTGGCCGGACGCTCAGTCGTTGGTGTAGACCTTATGCCTCGGCCTGCCGCGGAGGATTTCGGCTTTGCCCCAGGTCGTGACCTGCTTGAACGCATCGCCGTGGATGAAGGCTTCGAAATCCTGCTTGGTTTTCCAAACGCTTTGAATCAAATATGAGCCGGGAACGGCCACGTCTTCGTAGAGATGCGACTCGACGTGCCCGGCGACGGTTTTCAGATGGTCGATGACTTTGAGAAAGCCGTCTTTGAACTCGGCTTCTTTGCCGGAGATGACGTCGTAGTGCATGCCGATGGTGGTCATATTGGGGAAAGTAACCGAACTACCGATCGGGCTGCAACCACGGGGACTCTGGTCCTTACCGGGTCAGGTAGCGTTCGAACCAGTCATTGGACTCGTTCATGATGAGCGTTGACGCCTTGTACCAGAGATCAAAGTGGTCCGCGCCGTCGACCAGGATCAACTGGCTGTGATTCGGCGCGGCTTCATGGAGGCGGATGCTGTGTTCGGGATATAGAAAATCGTCCAGCTTGCCGTGAATCAGGAGCACCGGCGTGGTCGTGTGGGCGATGGCGAACAAAGGGCTGGCCTGATCGGGATCGAAACCGTCGAGTCGGCCGACTCGGTTGGTGATGTCCTGAAGATCATTTTTGGAGAAGAACCATCGTAAAGCCAGGAGCATTGTTGCGCCGGCATCCTGGGAGGCAAAGCGAAGGGAACTGAATGGCTCCAGGGCAACGACGACCTTGACGCGCGGATCGATAGCGGCCCAGCAAATGCCGACCGAGGCCCCGTAGGAGGCGCCGATGACTCCGACCTTGCCGGCGATCAGGCCGCGGCTTTGCAGCGCGTCGAGAACCTGGGTCAGGTCATGGGCTTCGTAACCACCGTAGCCGATGTGATCACCCGTGGAGCGTCCATGTCCGCGCAGGTCCACGAGGACGACGCGGTATCCCTCGCAGGCCAATCCGAAGGAATAGAATTCGCATTGGGCATTTTCCTTGGTCTCCTCAAGGCCATGGAGGAGAAAGACGGTTCCCTTGGGAGGGCGCTCGGTTTGGACGGACGGCTGGGTTTGCGGGAGCACGGTCAGTTGGACGATGGGCCGATTGCGCGGGGTTGCACCGGGGCTGAGCGACAAAAAAGCGGGCGTGGAGACGGAGTCGACGATCCAAACGGATAACGAAGCGCTGGGGGGTCCGACATTGACGCGAAGCTGCCGGGCGACATGGTGCTCGATCAGAACGGGCTCCGGGGCATCCTGGCCGCGTATCTCCAGCCCGAGGTTAGGGGCGCGAACGAATTTTTCAGCAACGTAGTTATTGCAGCCCGATTCGAGCAACGGAAGGAGCAGCATGAAAAGAATTCGGAGAATATTGGGCAACCGTTTCAATGATCACCAGAGAAGTTGGGCGGCCGTAAAAATCGGACCGTCCGTGCAGGTCAGGCGATAGCACCAGTCGCTGCCGGGCAATGGCGGTTGGGCTGAATCGCTCTTTTTGACGCGGATGCAGCAGCTTTGGCAGGTGCCCATCCCGCAGGCCATGGCGCGTTCGACGGCGACCTGGCAGGGGATGTTGCGCTGGACGGCGATGTCGGCGACACGTTTCATCATCGGCTCTGGTCCGCATGTATAAATAATCGGTCGTCCGCCCCGGTGGATTTCCGGAGCGAGCCGATTATCCAGGAATTCCTCCAGCGCCTGGGTAACAAAACCCCGGAAGCCCAGAGAGCCATCATCGGTGCTGAGGATAGCCGGAATGTTGAAGTTGGAAAACTCCGCAACCTGATACGGGGCCGATCCGACGGTCAACGGCATGAGATCGCGACAGACCGCTCCGGCCAAGGCGACGGCGCGGTGATCGGCCAGTTCCGAGGCCAGATAAATCATCGGCGGTATTCCGACCCCCCCGCCAACGAGAATCGCAAGCTGATCTGGTTCCGGAAGCGTAAAAACGTTTCCCAGCGGACCGAGAATGCTGACTTCATCCCCAAGCTGGAGCGTGGAAAGGAAACGGGTGCCGATCCCGACGACGCGATGAATGATATCGATCTGATCGCCCCGCCGGCCCGCCAGGGAAAAGGGGCGGCGCAGAACGGCGACCGGCTTGGCAAATTCGGGATCGCAAAGGTCGGGTTGCGATCCGGGCGACCAATCGGTTTGCGGCTCTCCGTCACACATAGCCGGATCGCGGCAGGCGATCTGAATAAACTGCCCCGGCCGGGACTGCGGAAAATCGGCGGCGCTGAGCACAAGGCGGTAATGGTCCCGGCAAATCTCGAAGTTGCCGGTGACTCGCGCGGCGAACTGATTCGCACCCATCACGTTCATCGCTGTGAATTGTGGTTTGCGTCGAAATGAATCTCAACGCTATTGCAAAAAAAGACTTCCGGAGGGGTGGCTCCTATCCACCTCCGGAAGTACGCCACGGCTAGAAGCCGCTTGTTCACAATGGTTTGATCACCGACCTTGGCAATTGACGGGGAATATAACCGTGCCGTTTGTGACTGTCAATTCAGGCCGCGAGGGAATCGCCAATCTATTTTTGATCGTAAATTGTTTTGGGACAACATCTTGTATAAAGGTTTATTTTTGACCCCATCGGTTGTATTCTGGGCTTGTCAATCGAGGCGAGAATTGCAATGGAATGTATCGACGTGGCCATCGCGGTGGTGAAACGGGGCCGGAAAATTCTGATTTGTCAGAGAAAAATTGACGACAGCCTGGGTGGCTTCTGGGAATTCCCCGGAGGCAAACGCGAGACCGGGGAAACATTGCATTCATGTCTGTCTCGAGAGCTGATGGAAGAGGTGGCCATCAGCGCAAAGATCGTCGAGGAATTCACACCGATCCGACATGATTACGATCACACCCGCGTGATGCTGCATCCGTTTCTGTGCGAGCACGTCGCGGGAGAGCCGGTTCCGATCGAATGCCAGCGGTTTGAATGGGTGGAGGTGCGGCAGTTCGGCGATTTTAACTTTCCCCCGGCCAACGGCACTTTGCTCAAAGAGATCGCGGACAGGCTTGGCAACCGGTAGTCGATGACCCTTCCGTTTGCCAATAACGGCCTTTTGCGTTAACACAGGCAATATAATGGACGACTCCAACTCAGCCAATTCCGCGGACTATGCCGGCGCCCTGATCATCGCACGCAAGACCAGCGGCGTTTTAGTTCTTATCATTCTGCTGATGTTGGTGTTTCAGCTTGGTCTGTTTTTCGTCGCCCGTTACAAGATGGAGATCGATTCTTCCTCGGTTGATCTCGATTTTCTGAAATATCTGGTCGGAGTCACTGATTTTCTCGGCGTGGCGCTGCCCATTGTGCTGGCGATCATTTTATTGTTGAGCGTATTGATCGTGCTGCTGGGCCGTTTGCTGGGGGTCTCGCGGCTGGTATCAGCGTTCGTCGCCTGCGCCATATTGATCGTTCTGCTTTTCCCCTGGCAAGCGTTTTTGATGAATCAGACGTTCAGTTCAGACCAGTTCCGAATTCCGGGCGTGTTATACACCTGGTCGGAGCTGGTGCTGCGGGCGCGACTTCATCCCGATCAGCCGATGCTGGAACTGCTATACTGGGCGCGATTCGTCGGCTGGCCAGTCGCGGCGATCGCATTGCTGCTGAAGGTTCAGCACAGCAGCGGCAAGGGGCTTGGCGCCGCTCTTCGGGATGCCTCGCCCCTGGAGGCGACCCCCATTGTTCTACCACCGGCAAATCCCTGATCCGTCATGCGGGAAGAGCGCGGGAAACTCAGCGGCGATTGCGTGATCGACGAGCTTTACACCCTCTGGGGTATGATCGTCGGCAATGTCTCCGTCGTCGAAAACGGCAAGCTGTATCTTCGCGGCAGCATCTACGGCGACCTGACCGTCGAATTCGGCGGACGCGTCCATATCTTCGGCAACCTTCAGGGAACCCTTATCGTCAAAGACGGCGCGAAAGTGATCCACAGCGGCGTCGTCGGCGGCGATATTCACAACCGCGGGGGACGAATATTCATCGAGCTCGTCGCAAAAACCATGGGCAAGATCAAGACCAAGTCCGGCGATACCACGTTCGAGACCGCGCAGAAATTCCAGCACGAATAACCTTTGCGATTTGCAACGCCGCCGATTATTCTTTCCCGCCTATGGCGGTTGAGAAATGGTCGGATTCCATCGTTGTGGCCCATCTGGGAACCGACCCGCAATTTTCCGAAGAGATCGACGGCATCCTGGCACTCGTGCCGCCGTGCACGAGCGCGGTTCTGGATTTTTCGGCCGTTCATTTTGTGAATTCGTCGAACATCGCCGGACTATTGCGGGTTCGCCATCGAATCGTCCAGAGAAATGGAAAGCTCCTCCTTTGCAACGTCAGCAAGCAGATATGGACCACGTTCCTGATCACGGGACTCGACAAGTTGTTTGAACTCGGCGAGGACGTGCCGACGGCGCTGGCGTCGATCCAGCTCAAGAAGCCGCCGGGGAATGCGGCGAATTCTCCTGCGAAATGACTCGGGTGTAGAGTCCTGCTGGGGTTGCACTGTTTTAATTCTCTGCCGGAAGATTTTTATCGTTACGATTCTCGTGCCGTCCGAGTTCCTTGGCTCGAATACATGAACGGGTTGCCGCTTCGAACACCGCTGGCTGGCCTGACGATGTTCGGAACTGCTTTCTGCAAACGGAACAAATACCGAGTTCCCGCCTTCGGCGGCTTGTATGTCGGAGTTTCGAGCACATGCTCGCCCTCAACCGTCCGCACAGCCCCGCTTTCCGACCTCCCCTGGGAATGCAGCAAAGCGGCCGCTGCTCCTTGCGCGGCA
>Ga0302325_10010509_pt1 | contig 20062 bp, 19 predicted proteins | sample Palsa_T0_2_FD_201948 | JGI IMG/M metagenome (GOLD analysis project Ga0302325, IMG submission 201948) | Peat permafrost microbial communities from Stordalen Mire near Abisko, Sweden - Palsa_T0_2 | ecosystem: Environmental > Terrestrial > Soil > Palsa > Peat permafrost | place: Sweden: Abisko...
AGCCAGCGAGCCGCCATCTGTCGGCCTACATCGGGGACAAGCCTAAGAGCGCGATGGAGCTGATGAACGAGTGCGCCGCGCGGACGCCGCGCATCGGCGCTCTATCCTACCAGATGTTCAGCGGAGTCGCGCACGCGAAGCTTCACGGCCTTTCACGATTTCTGGTGCCGAATGGCGAGCCGCTGCTCGGAAGTCAGGACGTCGAGATGAACATCACCGCAGGAGAGGTCGCCCAGCAGCTATTCGCCACAATGGTGTGCGCGTCAACTCTGGTGAACCAGATGCAGTACTTCCTCGGCTGGGACACCGGGCAGCTGGACGCTGCCGCCACGAGAATGCACGCAACGTGGTCCCGGATCGCAGGGGTACCGTACGACGGGCCGATCCTGCGCTGACCGGGCGATCTGGCCGGAGCAGGCCGGGCCGCTAGGACAGGCTGAGGCGGCCTCCCGGCTGCCGGGATGGGTAACCAGGTCCGGGCGGACTCAGGCGGCCTCGGCCTGCTCTCGGGCCTCGGGCTGGCTGCCTAGCTGGCCTGGCCCCGGCTGGGTGTCATGGGCTGGGGCTGGCCGGGAGCCGCCTCGCTTCGTAGCACCAGCGCGGTGACGGCGAGCCGGAGGCCGCGCGACGTAAGAGCCGCCGGGATGCTCGGCCGCGTCGCGGAGGACAGCGGCGCGGCCTGCTTCCTGCCGCCGCCCCTCGGCCGAGCGGGCCGCGACAGCGGCGGCGCGAAGCTCGCGACGTGGCGGGCCACCGCCGCGCCGCGCCGCTATGGCTGCCCGCGTTATCTCGCTGTGACGCCTGCGCCAGAATGGTCGGCGTCCCGCAGGCTGCGGCGGTTCAGGTCGCGTTCGACACGGCTCGCGCGCGGACGCTAGTCGCTGCTGGGATCCTTGAAGACATCGGCGGCCGTGTCGGCGGTCAGTGCCCGGTCGAACCAGTCGTCCAACTGGGCAATGTCGGCGGTCGCTGTGATCTGGGCGCGCTGCTCCTGGGTCGGCCCGAGCCTGCGGGCGTCCATGATCTTAAGGACGTCCTGGGCCTTGGCGTTGGCGGTGCCTTGCTCGATGCCGATCTGGACGTAGCTCTCGATGAAGTCGTCTTCCCACTCGGTGGTGCTCATCATGGCCTCCAGGGTCTGGCGGGCAGCGTCGGACGCTCTTTTAAGGATAATGGCGGTGAGCCGTTTGCGGTCGGCGTGCGAGGCGCCGGTGTCGCGGATCGCGGCCAGGACCCGGCGGGCGCCTTCCTCGCTCTCCATGTCCAGGGTGGGCAGGCAGGCGAGGAACAGGATCAGGTACGGGTCGGCGTCGGCCGAGTCGGGGGCGTGCAGCGGGTCGATGACGATCGGGCGCAGGTCCCAGCCGGGGTGCCCCATCGGGATCACCTGGCGGCACTTGTCGGCCTCTCGGGGGTCGGGGCAGACGACGATCAGGACCGCGCTCGGGCAGCGGACCGCCTCCCGCACGTTAGCGAGGTAGGCGGGCCAGGAGTAGGCCTTGGTCCGGTCAGGCTGGTCGGCCCGAGGTCCGCCTGGGCGTCGTCCGGCACGGCCACGTCGGTCATCGTCCGCGCGAGATCGACGGCGAGGTCCGGATGCTGGCGGATCAGCTCCAGCGGGGCCTCGTGGGTGACGGTGAGGGTTGGCATGCCATCACACTATGCGACTAGATGATCTGAGTCATGAAAGAAACTCTACATAATAGCACTCGAACTCAAAGATCATTTTGGTCTTATCGTGTAGGCAACCCGCTGCCGATAGCGGCTTCCTGGATGATCACCGCAGTGGCGTGACCTCGGTGTCGGCCGCGTGCAGCAGTTCGCCGCAGTGGGAGCACCGGATCTCGGCCGTCGTGCGGTGGTCGCACTCGCGGTGGCGGAGCAGGGCGGGCGGCCCCGCGTCCGATGTGGTCCACTGGTCTCCCCAGGCACTGATGGCGAGCAGGATGTCGCACAACTGCCATCCCTTGGCGGTGAGGATGTAGTCGAACCGCTCCGGCCGCTCGGCGTAGGCGCGCTTGACCACGATCTCGTCGCTGACCAGCCGGTTGAGGCGCAGCGTGAGGACCTTGCGGGACACGCCGAGATGGGCGTGCAGGGCGTCGAACCGGGTCACCCCGATGAACAGGTCACGCAAGATCAACGCGGTCCACGGCTCGCCCAGCACGGCCATGGTGCGGGCGATCGAGCAGTCGATGGTCTCGAACGAGGTTCGCGGCGGCATTCTTGCATGATAGTTGCTCGAAGAAACTCATTCATAGTACGGTGAGTCTCTTCGAGCAACTATGGAGGTGCCGTGCCGTCCGACGAGGAGTTCCTGGCCTACAACCAGGGCGTCATCAACGAGTTTCGCGCCAACCACGGCGTTGTCAGCCAGCCGCCGTTCCCGATCCTGCTCTTGACCACAACCGGGGCGCGGACCGGGCGGCCGGTGACGGTGCCGCTCGGGTTCGAGGTCGACGACAGCGGACGGGTGTTCGTGGTGGCCTCCAAGGCGGGTGCGCCGAAGCACCCGGCCTGGTTCCACAACCTGCGGGCCAACCCGTCGGTGACGGTGGAACTGGGCGACAAGTCCTTCCAGGCCCGCGCCGTGGTGACGGCGGGGGAAGAGCGCGACCGGCTTTACGGCCTCGCTTCAGGGGCTGTCGCTGCGTTCTCCGAGTACGAGAAGAACACCGACCGCGTCTTCCCGGTCATCGTCCTCGAAGGCGTCTTCGCCCCCGCCTGACCGGTTCGCCCAGCATCATTCCGGGGCGCAGCGGACACACACCATGACGCCACTGCCGAGGTCCGCTCGGAAGGAGCGCCATCCGGGAAGGGACGCCAGGCGCGACGTGAGCGCGTCGACGCTCGCCTTGTGGCTGGGCGGCCAGTTCTCCTGCGGGAGCAGGTCGTCAACCACGTAAAGGCCGCCGACCGCGACCAGTTCGAGAGCCTCGTCCAGGTGCGTGAATTTTCCGGGCCAGGCGTCGGCGAAGATCAGGTCGTAGCGGCGCCGCCCGGGGTGCCGTGCCGCCAGCCACGGGCCGCCGTCGGCGATCACCCACTCGACCCGCGGATCGTTGATCTCATCCTGAGCCGCCTGCGACAGCGCACCGGACAGTTCGATCGTGACAAGCCTGGCGTCCCTGCTCATTCCGCTCAGCAGGGACGCGGTGCCTAGTCCGGCCCCGGTGCCCAGCTCCAGGAACACGCCGCCAGGCTTGGACGACGCAAGCGCCGCGAGGAGACGGCCGACCTCCGGCTCCGAGGAGGCTTCGAAGCCATCGCGGGCGGCGCGGCGGCGCAGTCGGTCGGCCTGCGCGGGCATGGTTGTCATGACGCCATGCTGCCGCCGGAACCGTCATCAGTCGAGTGCTATCAATCGCCTATGAGGCGCGACTGGACGTTGTCGCCGCCCGCAGCGGGCTGGTACCGCACTAGCCCCCGCACCCGGCTGCGCCGCGAGACGGGCCTCAGCCTCAGCGACTACTGCCGCCGATTCGGCCCGGCGGCGGGATCGTGGGTGCGTCAACTTTGCATCAGATGGGCTGCGGGCGGGGTGGCTGCCCGTGTCTCGCCGGGAAGCCACCCGCCTCTGGTGCATTGGTCGCGTTGCCTGGTGCTGATTTGCTGGGCCGCTTCCTTGGCCTGCAGGCCCGCCAGGTCCACCAGTTCGACCACCGCCCGGTCTGCGGCGGGCAGCGTGGTCAGCGTGGTGACCAGTGCCCGGCCAGCGCGTTCGGCATCGATCCGGTCGATCAGGTCCCCGGTTTCGTCGGGGGCGAGTTCCCGGCGGCCCGCCAGCCGCTCCGCTCCGCCCCGCTGTTGGCTGTGTGCTTCGCAATGCGCGGCGTAGACCCGCCGGGCGATGCCGAGCACCCAGGCACGCGAGGTGCCTTTGCGCGAGTCGAAGGTGGCGAACGACGCGATCGCCTGGGCGAAGGTGTCGGCGGTCAGGTCGGCCACGGTCTGCGGATCAGCGCTGCGCCGGGCGAAGTAGGCGGTTACCGCCCCCACGTTCGACCGGTACAGCGCCCCGAACTCAGCAACCGCGCCATCAGCTAGCCCGCTGCGCTGCGGCGCCAGGCGTGACGGCCGTGAATTCGGCGGGGATGACGATATCTGGCTCACACCTATTAGTTGGCCCTTTCCCCCAGCGGCGTCACACCCGGGCTGCGGCTCCCAGGGGTGACGCCGCCGACGTCGCTGACCAGCATATTTCTGACCTGGTTGCGGCAAGCACAGCTGGGCTAAGCCCGCTACCAGCGGAAACGCGCCGCCCCCGACAAAACTGTCGTGCACCCCCGGATCGTTTGAAGCGCCCCGAATGTCGGAGGGGTTCGCTACTGTCCCTGCCATGCGGTTCCTGCACACCTCTGACTGGCATCTCGGGCGGTCGCTCCACCGGGCCGATCTGAGAGAAGCGCAAGCGGCATTCCTCGACCACCTGGTCGAGATGGTGACCAGCGAGCGCGTGGACGCCGTGCTCGTCGCGGGCGACGTCTACGATCGCGCCATCCCGCCGGTGGACTCGGTCGCCCACTACGAGGACGCTCTCGTCCGGCTCCGCGCGGCGGGCGCTCGGGTGATCCTGATCAGTGGCAATCACGACTCCGCGCGTCGGCTCGGCGTCAACAGCGCGCTGGTCGACGCGGCCGGGGTCCACCTGCGGACCCGGCCGGGCAGGCTGGCCGAGCCGGTCATCCTGCCGGACGAGCACGGCCCGGTCGCCGTCTACGGGGTGCCGTACCTGGAGCCCGCCGTCGGCCTGCCGCGAGACGACCGGGCGGCGGCCGGTCAGGCCGGCTCGCCCGGCCCGGCCGACGCGCTCGACTCCGACCCCGGCTGCCCGGTGCCGCGTCAGCGGAGCCACGCGTCCGTTCTCGGCGAGGCGACGGCCCGGATCCGCCTCGACGCGGCCGCCCGCGGCATGACCCGCACCGTGGTGATGGCGCACGCGTGGGTTGCGGCCGGAGGCACCGACGAGGAGCGCAGGGACGCCGCGCAGCGGCAGCAGAGCGGCTCCGAGCGGGATATCTCGGTCGGTGGCATCGGCTACGTGCCGGCCGCGCTGTTCGACGGGTTCAGCTACGTCGCCCTCGGCCACCTGCACGGCCAGCAGACCCTGACCGAGCAGATCCGCTACAGCGGCTCGCCGCTGCCCTACTCCTTCTCCGAGAAGCACCACAGGAAGGGGAGTTGGCTGGTCGAGGTCGGCATCGACGGCAAGACTCGGGTCGAGCGGGTCCACGCCCCGGTCTACCGGCGGCTGGCCGAGCTCACCGGCCGGATCGACGACCTGCTCAGGTCGGCCGAGCACGCCGACCATGAAGACGACTTCCTCGCCGTCACCCTCACGGACACGGCTCGTCCGGACGCGGCGATGGAACGGCTCAGGCGCCGGTTCCCGCACGTCCTCACGCTCGACTTCAAGCCCGAGGGGGTGACCCCGGACCAGCGCAGCTACCGCGAGCGGGTCAAGGGCCGTGATGACCTCACCGTCGCCGCCGAGTTCGTCAGGCACGTGCGCAACACCGAGGCGACCCAGCCCGAGCGCGTGCTCCTCGAGACCGCGTTCGCCGCGGCCAGGGACACCGCCAACGACGCCCGCGAGGGAGATCGCTGATGCGCCCGCACCGGCTCCGGGTTCAGGCCTTCGGCGCGTTCGCCGCGACCGAGCAGATCTCCTTCGATGACCTTGAGGGTCTGTTCCTGCTGCACGGCGAGACCGGCGCCGGCAAGACCACCCTGCTCGACGCGATCGCGTTCGCCCTGTACGGTCGGGTGCCGGGGGAGCGGGGCGCCGCCAAGCGGCTCCGCTCCGACCACGCCGCCCCCGGCCTGACGACCGAGGTGGAGCTTGAGGCCACGATCGGCGGCCGCCGCCTGCGGATCACCCGCAAGCCGGAGCAGGACCGTCCGAAGAAGGCGGGCGTCGGCTTCACCAAGGAGCAGGCCACGGTCCGCCTGGACGAGCAGTCCGTGACCGGCGGCTGGGAGAACAAGTCCACCCGCGTGGTCGAGGCGGACCAGGAGATCAGGGATCTCATGGGCATGTCGGCCGAGCAGTTCTTCCAGGTCGTCCTGCTTCCGCAGGGCCAGTTCGCCCAGTTCCTGCAGGCCAAGGCCCAGGAGAAGGAAGAACTGCTGCGCAAGCTCTTCAGCACCGACCGTTTCCGCCAGGTCGAGGACTGGCTGGCCGAGCGCCGCCGCACCACCGAGAGGGAATCGGCCGCCGCCGCCGAATCCCTGAGCCGCCTGGTCGCCCAGATCGCCCAGGCCGCCGACGTCGCGGTCCCCGACTCCGCCCCCGCCGCGTCGGACAGACCCGCTGCGTCGGACGCCCCGGCCGCGTGGGCCGGACCGGAGCCGGCGGGCGACCCGATCCCCTGGCAGTCGGCCTGGGCGACCGGCCTGGCGGTGAACGCCCTGGCGGCGAGGGACGCCGCCGTCGGCCTGATGGCCGCGCGCAAGCGCGACCTGGACGAGAAGCTGGCGGCGCAGCGCGCAGCCGGGCAACTCGCCGACCGCCAGCGCCGCCGTCATGACGCCCTCCGCAGGCACCAGCAGCTCCAAGCCGCCGCCCCCGGCATTAACCGGCTCCGCGCCGAGGCCGACCAGGCCGACCGGGCCACGGCGGTCGCGCCCGTGCTCGACGAGGCCGACCGCGCCCTGGGCGCCGCGCAGCAGGCTCACCGGGCCGAAGCATCGGCCCGGGCCAGAATCCCGGACCAGCCCGCGACCCCAGCCGATGCGTCGGCGGAAGCCTTGCGCGCCGCCGCCGAAAAACAGCGCATCCACCTCGGCCGGCTGGACCAGCTGCGCAAGGTCGCGCAGGATGCGGCCGACGAGGACAAGCACGCGACGGCCGCTCGCGCCCGCGCGGCCGGGTTCGACATCGAACTCGCCTCGGTCGGGTCAGCGGCGGCGCGGCGGGAGCAGGCGCGTCCGCAGGCCGCTCAGGCTCGCGACGGGGCCAGCCAGGCCGCCGCCGCGCTGCCCGCAGCGCAGGCGGCGGCGGACGCCGCCCGGCGCATGGCGACCGACTCGGGGGCCCTGGTCAAGGACCGCGCGCAGTGGGACCGCCTGCGCCAGACGCACCTGGCCGCCAGCGAGCAGGCCAACCAGTCACGGGCGGCGGCCCTGGACGTGCGCGAGGCGCGCATCGACGGCATGCGCGCCGAGCTGGCCGCTACCATGACCGACGGCACCCCCTGCCCCGTCTGCGGTTCTCTCGAGCATCCGGATCCGGTCGAGCCGACCTTCGAACCGGTCAGTCGCGACCAGGAGGACGCCGCCAACGCGCTCGCCGACCGGGCCGTGGCCGCGGCGGACAAGGCCGGCCGGGACGTGGCCGCGGTCGAGGCGCGCATCGGCGACGTCGCGCAACGTCTCGCTGAGGCAGCCGAGGCTCGCGACGCAGGCGAGGCCGACGCCGCCCCGGCCGACCCGCTGTCAGTCGCGCTCAAGGCGGACCCCGCGACGCTGGCCGCGGCCGCCCGCCGGGCCGCGGCCGAGGCGGAGCGCCTCGGAGCCGAGGCCACGCGGCTCAAGACGCAGGCGGCCGCCCTGCCCACGCGCCAACGCGACCTGGAAGTCCTCGACGATGCCATCGCCGAGGACAAGGTCAAGCTCACCGAGCTGACCGAGCAGCGCACGGCCGAGCTTGACAAGGCGGAGGCCGCCGCCGCGCGGGCGGACGACCACCGCGCGCAGTTGCGCGCTCAGCTCGGTGACGCCCGTGACCTTGACACCGCCATCGGCGCCGCCCGCGGCCTGGCCGAGGCCCTGTCCAAGGCGGCCGACGCGGCCGACGACACCGCCCGTACCGCCGCCGACGCGCAGGACGCGACCGAGCGCGCGGTCCGCGCGGCGACCGACGCGGGCTTCGCGACGACCGACGCGGCCAAGGCCGCGGCCCGCGATGCCCGGTGGCGTCGCGCCACCGCCGACCAGATCTCCTCCCACGAAGCGGAGACCAAGTCGGTGGCTGACCTCCTGGCCGACCCCGACCTTGACGTCGCCCTCGATCCGCCTGCCCCCGTCGCGGAGACCACGGCGGCAGCCGAGACCGCGCAGCAGGAGTACGCAGAAGCGACCGGTGCGTACGCCACCGCCAGGCAAACCGCCGACGAACTGGTCACGCTCAGGCCGCTGCTGGAGAACAAGCTGGCCGCGCTCGCCCCGCTGGTGCAGCGCGCCGACCAGATCCGCCAGCTGGCTGACCTCGCCAACGGGCAGGGCGCGAACCAGTACAAGATGACCCTGTCCAGCTTCGTCCTCGCCGCCCGCCTCGAAGAGGTCGCCGCCGCCGCCAGCCAACGGCTGCGCACCATGACCGGAGGCCGCTACAGCCTGGCTCACTCCGACGCCAGGAGGGGCAACAGCCGGGCCGGCCTGTCCCTGCTCGCCTGTGACTCGTGGACCGGCGTCGACCGGGACACGGCCACCCTCTCCGGCGGCGAGACGTTCCTGGCCAGCCTCTCCCTCGCGCTCGGCCTGGCCGACGTGGTCACCGCCGAGGCGGCGGGCACCCCGATGGAGGCGCTCTTCGTCGACGAGGGGTTCGGCACGCTGGACGAGGAGACCCTGGACGAGGTGATGAACGTCCTCGACGGCCTGCGGGCCGGCGGCCGTATCGTCGGCATCGTCAGCCACGTCACCGAACTCCGCCAGCGCGTCCCCGCCCAGGTCCACGTAGCCAAGGGCCGCCACGGCAGCCACGTAACGGTCACCGCGGGTTAGCCAGCCCCCCTCGAGCCGCTCCGTTCCTTCCGTCAGCCGGCGCTATTCCGCCACCATCCAGATTCCGCCACCATTCAGCAACAATTTCGGCCACTTTTTCGCCTGGAATGTCCGCATATACCAAGTTATCGAAACGTAATGTTAACAACATTGTCGGGTTGACCTGCGAATACTCGGGAAAATCTCGCCACGGGTCTCGTGCAATCACGGGCCTCGGATTACGATCGGGCATTGTAGTCAACGAAACCCCTGACTAAACGCCGGTGGGACGGCGGACTGGGGCGTCAGGCGGCGAAACAGTGATGAGGGGGTTCCGGCATGTCGGTTCCTGCTGTCCGGCGGATCGTCGTTGGAGTCGATGGCTCCGCCGAATCCGCTGCTGCGCTCCGATGGGCGGGCCGAGAGGCGTCCCTGCGCGGTGCGGAGGTGCACGCGGTGCACGTGCGGGAGGCGAACTGCCACAGCCTCGCGAGCTACGCCACGGCCGCATCGCCCAGCGCCGAGGACGACATCGAAGAGATGTGGCGATCCGTGCTGCCCGCTCAGGGCGGCGCGGTGCCGGTCCGCACCGAGGTGGTCGAGGGTCTGGCGCCGCGGGTGCTGCTCGACCGGTGCGCGGGAGCGGACATGCTCGTCCTGGGGACCGCCAGCGACGTGCCGGGCTCTTCGCGCTCGGCCGGCCCGGTGATCCGCGCGTGCCTGCGCCGGGCGCCGTGCCCGGTCGTCGTCATCAGCGCCGTCCAGGATCAGATCCCGCGCCAAGAGCCTCCGGTTCGCCCGGTGGGCGTGCACGTCGCCGTGGTGGTCGGCGTGGGCGGGCCGGTGCACGCCGGCGTCTAGCGCGTAGGTGCGTAGGGACGCAGGTGCGCAGGGCCGCCTCGGCAGGTCGTTAGCGAGGCGTAAGGTACTAAGCATGGAATCGTCCGGCACCGAATCACCCGCCGCGGCAGCACCGGTTCTCACGGACAACCAGGAAGAGTCCCGCTACGAGATGCGCGTCCAGGGGGAACTGGCCGGCTTCGTCACCTACCACCGCCACGGCCAGGCGATCAGCCTGCAGCACACGGAGATGGAGCCTGCCTTCCAGGGCGCGCACCTGGCGACGCACCTGGCCAGGTTCGCCCTCGACGACGCGCGCAAGCGCGACCTCGCCGTGCTGCCCTTCTGCCCCTACATCAACTCCTGGATCAAGAAGCACCCGGAGTACACCGACCTCGTCCCGGAGGGCCGCCGGGCCGAGTTCGGCCTGGCGTAACGGGAACCTCAGCAAGCGGCGGTAATCGGTCATTTCACGCATGAGCGGAGGCGACGTTGACCCGGGTCTGGCTGCCCGACTCACCGGAAGCATTCGGCGGCCTGCCCGCCGGCATCGAGGCCGACGTGTGGGAGGGCGGTGACGAGTTTCCGCCGACCGCGGACGAGGTCGAGTACGTCGTCCTGCCGTTCGGCCTAGAGCCCGGGACAATCAGCAAAATCGGGACGCTGCCCAACCTCAAAACCGTGCAGATCCTCTCCGCCGGGGCCGACCACATCCTCCCCTACCTGCCCGCCCACATCACGCTGGTCAACGCCAGGGGCGCGCACACCCCGGCCACCGCCGAGTGGACGGCCGGCGCGATCATCGCCAGCGTGCGGGATTTCCCCCGGTTCGCCGCCGCCCAGCTGGCCGGGCGCTGGGACCGGGCGCAGACCGATTCGGTCATGGGCAAGCGGGTGCTGATCGTCGGCTACGGCTCGATCGGGGAGGCGGTCGAACGCCGCCTGGCCGGCTGGGAGGTCACGATCGACCGTCTCGCGCGGCACGCCCGCGACGGCGTGCACGCGATGGACGAGCTACCGGGGCTGCTGCCCCACGCGGATGTGGTCGTCATCCTCGTCCCGGTCACCGAGGAGACCAGGCAGCTGGTCAACGCCGAGTTCCTGAAGACCATGAAGGACGGCGCGCTGCTGGTGAACGCGGCCAGGGGAGTCATCGTCGACACCGACACGCTGCTGGCCGAGCTGACCAGCGGCCGGCTCAGGGCCGCGCTCGACGTCACCGACCCGGAGCCGCTGCCGGACGGCCACCCGCTCTGGTCCGCACCCGGCCTGCTGCTCACGCCGCACATCGCCGGGGCCATCCGCGACTCCCGCGACCGGTCCTACAGCGTGGTCACCGCGCAGCTCGCCCGGCTCGCCGCGGGCGCGCCGCTGCTGAACGTCATCGGCGCCGACGGCTACTAAGCCGACGGCTATTAAAGGGCGATAAAGAACGACAAAAGGCCCGTGATCTGCCCGTGATAGCCGCCCCGGTCGCGCCCGGCAAGGCCGGCGCGGCCAGCCCCGGCCGGCGGCCGGCCTGGTAATCACTAGCCACCGGGGGTATGCCGGGCGAGGTTGCCGCTTACCATAGGGAACATGACGCGACCCTCCGGCGAAGCCGAGCTCCGCCCGGTGCTCGTCACCGTGGACGATGATCCAAGCGTGTCCCGCGCGGTTGCCCGCGACCTGCGCAGGCGGTACGCCGAGCGGAACAGAATTGTGCGGGCAGAGTCGGGCGAGGAGGCCCTGGAGGCGCTGCGGCAGATGAAGCTGCGCGGCGAGCAGGTCGCCGTCCTGCTGGCCGACTACCGAATGCCTGGCCTGAACGGCATCGAGTTCCTCGAGCGGGCGATGGACGTTTACCCGTACGCGCGACGGGTGCTGCTGACCGCCTACGCGGACACCAGCGCCGCGATCGACGCGATCAACCTCGTGGACGTCGACCACTACCTGCTCAAGCCCTGGGACCCGCCCGAGGAGAAGCTCTACCCGGTCATCGACGACCTGCTGCGGGCCTGGCAGCGCGACGAGCGAAAGCCGGTGCGGGTGGCCAAGCTGGTGGGGCACCGCTGGTCGGCGCCCTCCACCGACCTGCGGGACTTCCTCGCCCGCAACCAGGTTCCCTACCGCTGGTACGCGGCCGACAGCGAAGAGGGCAAGCGCCTGCTGGCGGCGGCCGGCACGGACGACAAGCACATCCCGGTGCTGATCACCACCGAGGGCGAGCCGATGATCGCGCCGTCGCACGCCGAGGTCGCGGCCCGGGTGGGCCTGGCGACCACGCCCGAGCGCGAGTTCTACGACCTGGTCGTGGTGGGCGGCGGTCCGGCCGGGCTCGGCGCGGCGGTGTACGGCGCCTCCGAGGGGCTGAGCACCGTGCTGGTGGAGAAGTACGCCACCGGCGGGCAGGCCGGGCAGTCCTCGCGGATCGAGAACTACCTCGGCTTCCCCGACGGCGTGTCCGGCAGCCAGCTCACCGACCGGGCGCGGCGGCAGGCGGTCAAGTTCCGCGCCGAGCTGCTGACGACCAGCGAGGCGGCCGGGCTCGAGGTGAACGGCCCGGCCCGGACGATCCGGCTCAGCGACGGCCGGGCGATCGACGCCAAGGCGATCATCCTCGCCACCGGCGTCTCCTACCGCCAGCTCAACGCCCCCGGCTGCATCGAGATGACCGGCGCGGGCGTGTACTACGGCGCGGCCCTGAGCGAGGCGGAGGAGTGCAAGGACCAGGACGTCTTCGTGGTGGGCGGGGCGAACTCGGCCGGGCAGGCCGCCGTCTACCTGTCGAAGTTCGCCCGTTCTGTGACCATGCTGGTCCGCGCCCACTCGCTCGAGGAGTCGATGTCGTACTACCTCATCCAGCAGATCGCCGGCGTACCGAACATCTCCGTCCGCAGCTGCACCGAGGTGTCTGAGGTGTACGGCGACGGGCATCTTGAGCGCCTCGAGCTGCGCGACCTGGCGGCCGGGACCACAGAAATAGTCGATGCGGGGCAGCTGTTCATCTTCATTGGGGCCGCGCCGCGGACCCAATGGCTCGACGGCGTCGTGGCCAGGGACAGTCACGGTTTCGTGCTCGCAGGCCCCGACCTCGAAGAACAAGGCAGTCAAGATGGGCAGGACGACAAGAACGACCACGGCGGCTGGCCGCTTGAGCGCCAGCCTTACCACCTGGAGACCAGCGTGCCCGGCGTATTCGCGGTCGGCGACGTGCGCGCCGAGTCCGCCAAGCGGGTGGCGTCGGCCGTCGGAGAGGGCGCGATGGCCGTCATGCTCGTGCACCGCTACCTGGAGACCCTCTAGCCAGACCCCGACAACAAACCCCGGTAACGGGAGGAGGCCCCAGTGACCACGGATGACACGCTGACGCCCGGGTGCGACCCGGAAGAGCTGCGCACGCTGTTCCTGTTCGAGAAGCTGAGCGACGAGCAGCTGGACCGGCTCTGCCGTGAAGGCCACGTGGAAACGTTCGAGTCGGGCCAGGTCTTCGCCGAGGGCGACCCCGCGAGCAACCTCTACATCCTGATCGAGGGAGCCGTGGTGACCTCGAAGCGGCTCAGCGGAGACGACGTCGAGGTGGGCAGGACCGGCCAGCGCGGCGTCTACAGCGGCGCCTACACGGCCTACCTGGGCGACCGGGTGCCGCAGATCTACCAGAACTCGATGCGGGTCACCGAGCCGTCGCGCTTCTTCGTCCTCGGCGCGGACTGCTTCGCGCAGATCATGGCCGAGTGGTTCCCGATGGCGGTGCACCTGCTCGAGGGCCTGTTCATCGGCGGCCAGAAGACCCGCGAGGCGGTCGGCCAGCGGGAGCGGCTGCTCGCGCTCGGGTCGCTCACGGCGGGGCTGACCCACGAGCTCAACAACCCGGCCGCCGCCGCCGTCCGCGCGACGGCGGCGCTGCCCGAGCGGGTCGCGGCGATGCGCGGCAAGCTCCGCCTGATCGCGGCGGGCAAGTTCGAGCCGTCCACCCTCGAGTCGATCATCGAACTGCAGCAGCGCGCGGCCGAGCAGGTCGCCAAGGCGCCCAAGCTCGACCCGCTGCAGACCTCCGACGCCGAGGACGAGCTCTCGGACTGGCTGGAGGCCCACGGGTGCCGCGACGCCTGGCAGATCGCCCCGGTCTTCGTGCAGGGCGGCATTGACTCCGAGTGGCTCGAGCGGGTGGTCGCCACCGTCGGCGAGCAGATGCTCGAGCCCACGCTGCGCTGGCTGAGCTACACGGTCGACACCGAGCTGCTGATGGACGAAATCGAGGACTCGACGACACGGGTCTCCACCCTGGTCGGCGCGGCCAAGCAGTACTCGCAGCTTGACCGGGCCCCGTTCCAGGTGGTGGACGTGCGCGACCTGCTCTCCTCCACCGTGCTGATGCTGTCGACGAAGCTCAAGGGCATCACGGTGAAGAAGGAGTTCGACCCCGACCTGCCCAAGATCCCCGCCTACGCGGGAGAGCTCAACCAGGTCTGGACGAACCTGATCGACAACGCCGCCCAGGCGATGAACGGGACGGGCACGCTCACCATCCGCACCGCCCGGGAGGACGACTGCGTCCTGGTCGAGATCGGCGACACCGGTCCCGGCATCCCGGCGGCGATCCAGAAGCGGATCTTCGAGCCGTTCTTCACCACCAAGCCGGTCGGGGAGGGCACCGGCCTCGGCCTTGACATCGCGTGGCGCATCGTGGTCAACAAGCACCACGGCGACCTGCGGGTCGAGTCCGTGCCCGGCGATACTCGTTTCCAGGTCCGGCTGCCGATCCAGGCGCCGGCGCACGTGGAGGGGACATGACAGAGATGAAGGGCGTCGACCCGTCCGTGCCGCCGAGCGGCAACGGCTGCGTCGAGTGCGACGCGGCCGGCGGCTGGTGGCTTCACCTGCGCCGCTGCACCCAGTGCGGGCACATCGGCTGCTGCGACAACTCGCCCCAGCAGCACGCCACCAAGCACTTCCGGGAGACCGGTCACCCGGTGATCCGCTCCTTCGAGCCGGGCGAGGAGTGGTTCTGGTCCTACCCCGAGGAGGACTTCTACGAGACCGGCCCGGAACTGGCCGCCCCGCTGCATCACCCCAAGGACCAGCCGACTCCCGGCCCGGCGGGCCGGGTCCCGCACGACTGGCGATCCAGGCTGAACCCGTAAGTCGCTCGATCACGGTGAACACGATCTCCCGCGGCTTCCGCGGCCGCAGGCCGAGCGAGGTCAAGCTGCCGCCCGGCCAGTACCTCGAGCACGGGTTCCCGGTCCTGCAAGCAGGGCCGACGCCGTCAGTAAACACGGCCAGGTGGACGTTCACGCTCACCACGGAGACCGGGGACACCCGCCGCTGGGACTGGAAGCAGTTCACCGCGCTGCCGTCCGAGGACATCACGGTGGACATCCACTGCGTCACCCAGTGGTCGAAGCTGGCCACGAACTGGCGCGGCGTCTCCCTGGACACGCTCCTCGACGGCGTGACCACCGACGCGGGTTACGCGATGGCCCGGTCCTACGGCGGCTACACGACCAACCTGCCGCTGCCGGACCTGCGCGACGGCCAGGCCTGGGTCGCGTACGAGTACGACCGCAAGCCGCTCCGGGCCGAGCACGGCGGCCCCGCCCGGCTGCTCGTCCCGCACCTGTACTTCTGGAAGTCCGCCAAGTGGGTCACCGGCATCGACCTGATGCTCAAAGACGCGCGCGGCTTCTGGGAGCAGCTCGGCTACCACGACTACGGAGACCCGTGGCGCGAGCAGCGGTACCAGGGCGACTGAACTGGCACGTCGCCACCATCAAGGCGACCTCGGACGAGACCGAGTCGGCCCGCACGCTGACCCTCGACTTCCCCGGCTGGCCCGGCCACCAGCCCGGCCAGCACGTAGACGCGCGACTGACGGCCGAAGACGGGTACTCCACCCAACGTTCCTACTCGATCGCGTCTGCCCCCGAGGAAGACCGCCTCGAGCTCACCATCCAGCGCCTGGCCGACGGCGAGGTCTCGCCCTACCTGGCCGGGATCGCGGAACCGGGCGACCAGTTCGACCTGCGCGGCCCGATCGGCGGCTGGTTCACCTGGTCGCCGGAGTCCGACCACCCCCTGCTGCTGCTGGCCGGCGGCTCGGGCATCGTCCCCCTGATGTCCATGATCCGCGCCCACGGCGCGGCCAAAAGCCAGGTCCCGGTCGGGCTGATCTACTCGGCCCGCTCGCCCGCCGACATCATTTACGCGCACGAGTTGAATGAACGGACGGTGTCTTCGCCCCTCAACCTCACCCTCCTCTACACCCGCTCGGCGCATCGGGGGGTGCCCCCGGGCCGCATCAACGCCGCCGTCATCGCCACGTCGGCCTTCCCCCCGGACACCGCCCCCGCCATCTACGTCTGCGGCCCCTCCGGCTTCGTCGAGGCCGCGACCTCCCTCCTGGTCGACGCAGGCCACCGCCCCGCATCGATCAAAACCGAGCGCTTCGGCCCCACAGGAACCTAGGGGTAGAGCTGCTCTAGGTACGCGGCTACGCCGTCGTCGTCGTTGGAGGCGATGACGTGGGTGGCGGCGGCGAGGACCTCGGGGTGGGCGTTGGCGACCGCGCAGGAGGTTCCGGCCCAGGTGAGCAGGGGCAGGTCGTTGGGCATGTCGCCGAACGCGAGGACCGACTCGGGCCCGATGCCGAGATCGGCCGCGAGCTCGGCCACGACCGAGGCCTTGGACACGCCAAGCGCGGAGGCCTCGATCAGCCCCTTGCCGTTGGAGTGGGTGACGCTGACCAGGCCGCCGATCGCGGGCAGCGCCAACGCCAGCAGGTCGTCGCAGTTGTACCCCATGTGCCGTCCGAGCAGCTTGGACGCGGGCCGGGAGAACAGCGCCGGATCGCCGGGGCGCGGCATGGTCTGGTTGAGGTCCCAGTTAATCGCCTGGAAGAGCTCGTCGGCGGCGCGCCCGTCGGGGTACTCGACCGCGATCCCGATGCCGGGCACCGCGACCCGCAGCGCCGCGACCGCGGCGGCCACGACCGGCGCCGGAATCAGGTGCCGCGACGTGATCTGCTCGGTCCGCATGTCGTACGCCAGCGCCCCGTTCGCGCAGATGGCCGTGCCCTCGTGCCCGAACATGGCCGCGATCTCCCGCATCACCCGGGGCGGCCGCCCGGTGACGAGCACGAACCGCGCCCCGGCCGCCTCGACCCGGGCGAACGCGGCGACGGTCCGGTCCGAGATCGTCCCGTCGCTGCGGATGACCGTCCCGTCAAGATCGGTCGCCACCAGCAGCGGCCGCGATGGGGCACGGCGCTCACGGGCGCCACGAAATACAGGCGTAATCATCTCTTGCCCAGCGTAGCCGACAGTCAGCGAACGCCCCAGCCCCGGCAACGTCCCTCCGGCCGCCGCACGATCAGCGAACGCCGCGGGGTCGGAACTGGACGCTGATCCGGGGCCCGACCGGCCGGGTCGATTTGGGCACTCCGTGCTCCCAGGTCCGCTGGCAGCTGCCGCCCATGACGATGAGATCCCCGTGCCCGAGGCTGTACCGCAGCGTCTCCTGCGATCCGCCCTGGCGCGGGCGCAGCAGCAGCGGCCGCGCCTCGCCCAGGGACACGATCGCGACCATGGTGTCCTCGGTCGACCCGCGCCCGATCGTGTCACCGTGCATGGCCACGCTGTCCCGGCCGTCCCGGTAGAAGCACAGCCCGGCCGTGGCGAAGGCCTCGCCCAGCTCGGCCCGGTAATGCGCGCTGAGCGCATCGCGGCACGCGTCGAGCGCCCGGTCGGGCAGGGCGGCGTCCTCGCCGTAGAAGCAGAGCAGCCGGGGCACGTCCACGGTGCGGTCGTACATCCGCCGCCGCTCCGCCTTCCACGGCACCCGCTCCGCCAGCCGCCCGAACAGCGCGGCCGACCCCGCCAGCCACCCGCGCTGCACGTCCACCCAGGCACCGTGACTCAGCGGCAACCGCTCCGGCCGCAGCCTCCCCGGCACCGCCTCATCCCCGAAGTCAAGCAGCGAGTCCTGCACCGCAACACTCATACGAACATGCTATCGCAACAATCAAATGCCCGTTCGACGGATTGCCTCGGCGGGGCGGACGGGGCTAGCCACGATCAGACCATGGTTAGACGCGGCCAGCGGTCGGTGACGAACGGCGCCCAGGCCCGGGACCTTCAGCCCTGACTGGAAGGGCCGGATTGCGGCACGGTGGGGGTCATCAGCGCCGGACGAGACCGGGACCTGACCCGGCTGCCCAGAAGGACGTGAGGACATCATGGATCTGCAAACGCGGTATCTCGGGCTCACCCTGCGCAGCCCGCTGGTGGCCTCGGCCGGACCGCTGACCGGCTCGCTGGGTGGCATTACGAGGCTGGCGGAGGCGGGAGTCGGCGCGGTCGTCCTGCCCTCGCTGTTCGAGGAGCAGGTCTGGGCCGAGGCTGGAGGCAATCAGCCACTCGCCGATGCCGGCGCGGAGAGCCACCGCGAGGCCCAGACCTACTTCTGCGATTGCAGCGGCCCAGGCCGAGGGGACTGGCCGCGCCGCTACCTGGCCCTGATCAAGCGGGCCGTCGCGGAGGTGGACATCCCGGTGATCGCGTCGCTGAACGGCGTTTCGGCCGGCGGCTGGACGGACTACGCGTCCGCGATGCAGGCGGCGGGGGCGTCCGCGATCGAGCTGAACATCTATTACCTGCCGGGCGACGCCCTGATCCCGGCGCGGGACGCCGAGCGCCGCTATACCGAGATCCTCACCACCGTCAAGGCTGTCGTCTCGATCCCGGTCGCGATGAAGCTGTCCCCCTATTTTAGCTCGTTCGGCGAGATGGCGACCGTGCTCGACCGCGCGGGCGCCGACGGCTTGGTGCTGTTCAACCGGTTCCTGCAGACCGACATCGACCCGGAGACGTTCACGGTCTCGGCCGGGTTCCGGCTCTCAGTGCCGGCGGAGGCGGCGCTGTCGCGTGCTTGGATCAGCCGACTGCACGGGCTGGTCGGCTGCTCCCTGGCGGCCTCGTCAGGCGTGGACTCGGCCGCCGACGTGGCTGCCTACCTCCTAGGCGGCGCGGACGTGGTGATGACGACATCGTCGCTACTTCGCCACGGCCCGCTGCATGCCCGCGTACTGCTCGACGGCCTGGAAGACTGGATGAACCGTAAGGGCTTCAAGTCGCTGTCCGCCGTCCGCGGCCTGCTCGCCAAAGCCCCGGAGGGCGAGCACGCCTATAGCCGGTCCGGCTACCTGAGCGCCGTGGACCAGGCCACCCACGCCTACGGCGGCCCCGGCTCCCACCAAGGACCCCTCTCATAAGGGCCGCCCAGGGCGCCGGTCATCAGGTGAGTTAACTGATTGACGAGTGGATGACGGTCGGCGGGGTGACCTTCCCGTCGACCTCGCTGAAGATGCCTTGGACGTTCTGGAACTTCCCCTTGTAGTCGTTGTGCAGGGTGGAGTACTCGATCTTGAGCGTGCCCTTGCCTGCGTCGACCACGTAGAAGATGGCGTCGCCGCCCTCCGGGGCGACGTTGCCGGTCATCACCGTGCCCGAGATGGTCACGTTGTAGGAGTTGCCGTCGTTGTAGATCGCGCCCCCGCTGCCGCCCCCCGCCGTGCCGGAACCGGCCGGGTTCGCGCCGAAGCCGGTCGCCTTGTTGTTGGTCATCAGGCTGTTGACGACGTAGAAGCTCGCGAACAGGCCGCTCAGCGCGGCGCCGTTGGAGCAGCTGTTGCCGGTGAAGGTGTCGTGGGTGATGTAGACGGGGCTTCCCGTGTACATGCCGAGCGCCCGGACCGCCCCGCCGCCCAGGTCGGGCCCGCTCTTGTAGCAGCGGTTGTCGATGAACGCGGAGTTGACCACCTTGAGTTGCCCGCCCTGGTCGAAGATCGCGCCGCCGCCGTAGTCCGACGTGGCGGTCTCCTTGACCCCCGAGTAGGCGTTCACGAAGGAGATGTTCTGCACCACGAGCTGCGGCCACCGCTGCTCCCAGCAGTCGCTGGTCGTGTAGACCTGCTTGGGGTCGCAGGTGTTCATGTACAGGATCCGGATCTTGGCGCCGCCGCTCAAGGTGACCTTGCCGCCGCCGTCGAGCACGACCTGGTGGCTGGTGTTCACGACCTTGGCGGTGGCGGTCATCGTGATCGTCACCGGCTTCGGCCCGCAGTCGAAGGTGATGATGCCGCCCTCGGCGACCGCCTTGACCACGGCGGCCGACGTGCACCCGGCCGGCGTGCCGCGCCCGATCACGTGGTTCGGGTGGCTGGTGCTGACGGCCCGCGCGGCAACGGGCACCGGCTGATGCCCGGCCGGGTTCCCGACCGCGGGAACGGCGGACGCGCGCAACGCGACGGCGCTGACGCCCGCTGTCGCACTGTTCGCAATCAAGGCCGCCGCCAGGCCCGCGCTCGCAAGCCCGCCGATCACCACAACGCCCCCGCGCTTCACTCGCATGACGCGCAATGCTAGCCCGTTCCGGCAAACCTAAAGCTCAAAACCAACATCAGTCACATCTAACGGCCCCGACTTCGAGCGCCCCAGGTCTGTCCCAAACACCTCCGCTACGATCGGCCATCCCGGCG
>Ga0302325_10010510_pt1 | contig 20061 bp, 19 predicted proteins | sample Palsa_T0_2_FD_201948 | JGI IMG/M metagenome (GOLD analysis project Ga0302325, IMG submission 201948) | Peat permafrost microbial communities from Stordalen Mire near Abisko, Sweden - Palsa_T0_2 | ecosystem: Environmental > Terrestrial > Soil > Palsa > Peat permafrost | place: Sweden: Abisko...
TCTCAGAGCCCCTTCGGGGTGTCGGCTCGCAAGCGAGCCTCAGTCAAGTCTTCAACCCCACGGGACACACGACCCCCGTCCCGCCGTGGCCGCAGTACCCGTCGGGGTTCTTCGCCAAGTACTGCTGGTGGTAGTCCTCCGCGAAGTAGAACGTGGGTGCGGGCAGAATCTCCGTCGTGATCTTCCCGAACCCCGCTTCCGTGAGCTTCTTCTGATACGCGTCACGCGCGGCCTCTGCCTCGCGCCGCTGCGCGTCGCCTTCCACGTAGATCCCCGAGCGGTACTGCGTGCCGACGTCCCCACCCTGCCGCATCCCCTGCGTCGGATCGTGGCTCTCGAAGAAGAGCTTGAGGATCTCGCTGTACGACACGACCTGCGGATCGAACACCACGCGCACGACCTCCGCGTGCCCCGTGCGCCCGCTGCACACCTCTTTGTACGTCGGGTGCTCCGTCGTGCCGGCCGCGTATCCCACCGCGGTGACCCACACGCCCTCGCGTTGCCAGAACGCCTTCTCTGCGCCCCAGAAGCACCCGAGCGCGAGGAGCGCTGTCTTCATCCCGTTCGGCACCGGTCCGTCGAGCGGATGCCCGTTGACGAAATGTTTCTCCGGCGGTGCGAGCCTCTCCGACTGCGTTTGCATGCCTCCATTCTAACGCCTTCGTGTATCCTTTGGGGCGCTCGTCAAAAAGGAGATCTCATGCGAAGGGTGTGGCTGTTCGTTCTGGTGATGCTCACGGCATGCGGTGGCCCGCTGAGCTACAAGGTGGTTTCGTCGGCGAAGGCGCCGGGTGCGGACGCCAACATCAAGGCTGACGTATCGAAAGACCAGCACCTCACGCGCCTCAAGGTCGACGCGCTGAACCTCCCGCCGCCCGAGCGAGTCACGGTCGGCACGCGCATCTTCATCATCTGGACGCGCAAGAACACCGAAGCGCAGTGGGCCCGCGCGGGCAACCTCCGCTACGACGCCGCCGCGCGCGAGGGCCTCTTCGAAGGCACCGTGCCCGAGGTCGACTTCGACATGCAGATCACGGTCGAGAAGGACGACGGCGCCCAGTCCCCGTCGACCGACATGGTCTTCACGCAGCACATCGGCCCGGTCTAGCGCCTACCCAGCGCCCACCGCGGGGTCGGGGGTCCACGTCGTCGAGGCCATCTCGCCTAAGCGTGCGCGGACGTCTTTGATCCAGCGGGCGTCGGTCGAGTAGACGTCGCCTGCGAGGAGTGACGTGATCGACCGCCGGAGGAACGTGTGCTTCTTCTCCGCGAAGAGGTACTTCACGAGGCCGCCCGAGTAGAACGCCTGGACCGCGTCGACGAACGTGTCAGTGCCGAGCTTCACCTCCGCGGCCCACGCCTGAAACCGCGCGGGCCCGAGGTCGTCCTGCGAGAGCCCCTCGTGGATGCGCTCGGCCGCGCCCACGCTCGCCCGCATCGCGATGTGAACCCCGCTCGAGAAGAGCGGATCGATGAAGCCTCCCGCGTCCCCCACCATGAGCCATGAGTCCCCGTACGTCTCCGTGACGCGGTAGCTGTAATCGGCCGCGGCCCGTGCCGGCCACAGCACTTCGGCGCCCTCGAGCAGCGCCGCAGCCGCGGGTGACTGCGCGACAGCGCGCGCGAGCAACGCGGTCGCGTCCTCTTTGTGCGTGCGGTTCTCCTTCACCCATGCGCTCGACACGACCACCCCGACGCTCGTCCGCCCGTCCTTGAACGGAATGAACCAGAACCAGCCGCCGGAGAAGACCACGATGTCGATGTCCCCCTCTTCGTCGCCCTCGGGCCGCTTCGTCCCGCGGTAGTGCGTGTAGAACGCGCTCTTGTCGAGGCGGTCGATGCGCGTCTTGTTGCGCTTGTCGCCTGCGAGCAGCGCATCCCGGCCCGTCGCGTCGACGACCATCCGCGCAGCGATGCGATGCTCGCCCCCGGACGGATCGACCACGTCGACCCCCACGGCGCGCACACCGTCGAACCGGATGCGCTTGGCCGTCCACCCATGCCGCACCTCGGCCCCGCGGCGCTCGGCGTTGCGGAGCAAGAGCTCGTCGAACTCGTCGCGCGGCACCTGGAACGCGTGGTCCCAGCGCGAGTCGAACGCGTTCGCGAACACGTAGCGTTCCTTCCGCCCCGTCACGTCGAAGTGAAACCTCGCGCCGTACTTCACGATGAACCGCTCGCGCATCTTCGGCATCACGCCGAGCGACTCGAGCACCGGCATCGACTGCGGCAAGAGCGACTCCCCAAGGTGAAACCGCGGGAACGCCTCGCGCTCGAGCACGAGCACACGCCGCCCGTGCTCGGCGAGCTTGGTCGCGCACACGGACCCGCCCGGCCCTCCTCCGATGATGACGACGTCAGGATCGACCATGGTCCCCACCAAGCTCGCGCACGAGGATCGCGGTCACGTCGCTCCGGGCCTCGTGCTGCACGAAATGCCCCGCGCGCTCGATGCGCTCGATGCGGACCTTCGGCACCCACTCCTCCAGCCCCTCGAGGCACTCCGGGCCAAGCGCGACATCCCGCATCCCCCAGACGACGAGCACGTCCTTGTCGATGACGCGCGTCTTCGGCGGGACGTCGCGCGTGCGCCCCGCGCGGTAGTAATTGAGCGCCGCGGTCGCGGCGTACGGCTGCGCGAACGCACTCTCGTACTCCCGCACGTCATCGTCCTCGTTGGCGCCATCGAAGATCCGCCGCAGCGTCCCTTTGCGCCGCAACATGAGGTCCGGCAAGAAGGGCAGCTGAAAGAACAGCACGTACCACGACCGCCTCCGCTGGGCCCCGCTCTCGCGAATCACGCGCGCGAACTGCGTCGGGTGTGGCCCGTTGAGGATCACGAGGCGCGAGACGAGCTCGGGGTGATCCATCGCGACGCGGTACGCGATGATCGCGCCCCAGTCGTGCCCCACGACCGGCACGGGCCCTCCCCCGATGTCTCGAATCACGTTCGCGACGTCATTGGCCACGCGCGACGACTTGTACATCGCGATCCCGCGCGGCTTGTCCGACCCGCCATACCCGCGAAGGTCGAGCGCGACCGCGCGATGCCCCGCGTCCGCGAGCCCCTTCATCTGCGCGCGCCATGTGAGCCACCCCTCGGGGAACCCGTGCAGCAGCACGACGGGCGACCCCTGCCCTTCCTCGGCAACGTGGATGCGCACCCCGTCCGGGGCCGATTCCACGTGGCGGTGCTCGATCATGTGGGCCTCTTACCCTATGTCCTACCCATGAGCGAGAGCGGCCGTAAGCCGAGACCCAGAGTAGTCGTCGTGGGCGGCGGATTTGGCGGCCTCGAGGTAGCGAAGGCTTTGCGCAAAGCCGACGTCGACGTCCTGCTCATCGACAAGCGCAACCACCACCTCTTTCAACCGCTCCTCTACCAGGTGGCGACCGCTGCGCTCAGCGCGACCGACATCGCCGCTCCCATCCGCAACGTCCTTCGTCATTGCGAGAGCTGCACGGTATTCCTCTCCGAGGTCGACACCATCGACACGCGCAAGCACACCTTGCACACGACGTCGGGCGACGTCATCGCCTACGACTACCTCGTCCTCGCCGCCGGCGTGACGAACCGCTACTTCGGCCACGACGACTGGGAAGCCCACGCCCCGGGCCTCAAATCACTCGAAGAAGCCCTCGACATCCGCCGCCGCGTGCTCCTCGCGTACGAGGGTGCCGAGACGCACGGCGCGAAGCACGACGATGCCGAGCTCACGTTCGTGGTGATCGGCGGCGGCGCGACGGGCGTCGAGCTCGCGGGGGCCCTCACCGAGATCGCCCGCAAGACGATGACGAAGAACTTCCGCAACTTCGACCCCAAGCAAGCCCGCGTCGTCCTGCTCGAGGGCGGCTCACGCCTGCTCCCCGCGTTCGCGCCCGAGCTCTCGGAGCGGGTCCTCGAGGACCTGCGCGCGCTCGGCGTGGACGTGCGCCTCCAAACGCTCGCCGACCGCATCGACCAAGGCGGCGTGACACTCAAAGACGGCACCCACATCCTCGCGCACACGGTCGTCTGGGCCGCAGGCGTGGGGGGCGCCCCCATCGGCCGCGCCCTCGGGGTCCCGCTCGACAAGATGGGCCGCGTCCCCGTAAGGCGCGATCTCGCCGTCGTCGGCATCCCCTCCGAAGCTCACGTCTTCGTCATCGGCGACTTGGCAGCGCTGGAGCAGGACGGCGTCCCGCTCCCCGGCGTCGCGCAAGTGGCCATGCAGATGGGGCACCACGTCGCCCACAACATCCTCCTCGACATCGAGGGCAAGGCCGCGAAGGACTTCCGCTACCACGACAAGGGATCCATGGCGACGATCGGTCGCAGCCGCGCCATCGCGCAAATCGGCAACGTGCAGCTCACGGGCTTCGTCGCGTGGTGCGCATGGCTCTTCGTGCACGTGATGGCCCTGGTCGGCTTCCGCAACCGCGTCGCGGTCTTCTTGGAGTGGGCCTACGCGTACGTCACGTACCAACGCAGCGCCCGCATCATCTTGAAGGAGTAAAGCTGCCTGTTGCTTGCGGTGGGGGTCGAGGTACCCTGCGGCTTCTCGATCATCGACCGTTGGAGGCCTGCCTTGAGCGCGAAAGACACGCTGTGCATCAACACCATCCGCACGCTCGCGATGGACGCCGTGCAGCAGGCCTCTTCGGGTCACCCCGGAACGCCGATGGCCATGGCTCCCGTCGCGTACGCGCTCTGGCAGAACGTGCTCCGCTTCGACCCCGCGGATCCGATATGGCCGAACCGCGACAGGTTCGTGCTCTCGGCTGGCCACGCCTCGACGCTCCTCTACGCGATGCTCCACCTCACGCGCACGCAGGCGGTGAACCCGGAGTACGAGACGCTCGGCAAGCCGACGGTGTCCCTCGAGGACCTCAAGCGCTTCCGCCAACTCGACAGCAAGTGTCCCGGCCACCCCGAGTACCGGTGGACGAGCGGCGTCGAAACGACGACGGGCCCGCTCGGGCAAGGCGTCGCGACGAGCGTGGGCATCGCGATGGCCGAGCGCTGGATGAAGTCGTACTTCGACCGGCCCGGCTTCCCGATGATCGACTACGACGTCTACGCCCTCGCGGGTGACGGCTGCATGATGGAGGGCCTGTCGGGCGAGGCCGCCTCGCTCGCCGGCCACCTCGGCCTCTCGAACCTGTGTTGGATCTACGACAACAACCACATCACCATCGAGGGCAACACGGCCCTCGCGTTCACCGAGGACGTGGCGTCGCGCTTCCTCGGCTACCACTGGAACGTCCTTCGCGTGGGCGATGCCAACGATCTCGATCTGCTCGCGCGCGCGTTCGCGACGTTCAAGAAGACGACCGACCGCCCTACGCTCATCATCGTCGACAGCCACATCGCTTACGGCGCCCCCACCAAACAGGACACGAGCGCTGCCCACGGTGAGCCCCTCGGCGAGGACGAGGTCCGCGCCACGAAGAAGAACTACGGCTGGCCCGAGGACGCGAAGTTCCTCGTCCCCGACGGCGTCTACGATCACTTCGAGCAGGGCATCGGCGCCCGCGGCAAGAAGCTCCGCAGCGAGTGGATGGGCCGCTTCGAAGAGTACAAGTCGAAGTTCCCGGACCTCGCCGAGCAACTCCACCGCATGCAGAAGCGCGAGCTCCCCGAGGGCTGGGACAAGGACATCCCCGTCTTCCCCGCCGACGCCAAGGGCATCGCGAGCCGCGACTCGTCGGGCAAGGTGGAGAACGCCATCGCCAAACGCGTGCCCTGGCTGATTGGCGGCGCAGCCGACCTCGCCCCCTCGACGAAGACCCGCCTCACGTTCGAAGGCGCAGGCGACTACCAGAAGGACACCCCGCAAGGCCGAAACCTCCACTTCGGCGTTCGCGAGCACGCGATGGGCGCCATCTTGAACGGCCTCGCGCTCTGCAAGATGCGCCCGTTCGGCTCGGGCTTCCTGATCTTCAGCGACTACATGCGCGCGCCCATTCGCTTGAGCGCGATCATGGAGCTGCCGGTCACGTTCGTCTTCACGCACGACTCCATCGGCGTCGGCGAAGACGGCCCGACGCACCAGCCCATCGAGCAGCTCGCGTGCCTCCGGTCGATCCCCGGCCTCGTCACGATTCGTCCGGGTGACGCCAACGAGGTGGCCGAAGCATGGCGCTGGGTGATGGAGCAACACCACACGCCGAGCGCCCTCATCCTCAGCCGGCAGAACCTCCCCACGCTCGACCGAACCGTATTCGCGCCTGCCACCGGGCTTCGCAAGGGCGCCTACACGCTGTGCGACGCACCGGGCGGCAAGCCCGACGTCATCCTCATCGGCACCGGCAGCGAAGTGTCGCTCTGCATTGCGGCGCGCGACATGCTCCTCAAAGAGAAGGTCGCCGTTCGCGTCGTGTCGATGCCGAGCTGGGAGCTCTTCGAGGCGCAGCCCGAGGCGTACAAGGAGTCGGTCCTCCCGGATGCAGTGCGGGCCCGCGTGACCGTCGAGCAAGCGTCGCGCTTCGGCTGGGAGCGTTACTCGGGACGCACGGGCGCCATGATCGGCATGCTCGGCTTTGGCGCGTCAGCCCCTCTCAAGGACCTGCAGGTCAAGTTCGGCTTCCTGCCCGAGCGCGTCGCGCAGGCGGCCAAAGAACAGATTCAGAAGTTCGCAAAAGGATAGCCATGACCGATCACAACGAAAGCATCATGCCGGACTACGTCGACCCGACTCCCGACGTCGGCGCACCGCCGTGCACCATGGTCATCTTCGGCGCGACGGGAGACCTCACGAAGCGCAAGCTCGTCCCGTCGCTCATGAACCTCGCGAAGGACGGCCTGCTCGACGCGCAGTTCGCCGTCATCGGCGTGTCGATCCAACCGATGACCGACGACGAGTTCCGCAAGAAGGTCGAGGCGGACATCGCCGAGCTCGACCCGGACGTCCTCAAGTTCGACAACTGGAAGTGGTTCAAGAAGCGCATCTATTACGTCGGCGGCGACTTCGGCGATGCGAAGACCTACGCGGCGCTCAAGGCCAAGCTCGAAGAGGTCGACGGCAAGCACCAGTGCAGGCGCAACGCGTTCTTCTACCTCGCCACCGCGCCGTCGTTCTTCGGCAAGGTCGCGGGCCAGCTCGGTGAGGCCGGTCTCACGACCGAGAACGGCAGCTTCCGCCGCGTGATCATCGAGAAGCCCTTCGGCCACGATCTCGCTTCGGCGCGCGCGCTCAACCTCGAGCTCCGCAAGTCGCTGCTCGAGCACCAGATCTATCGAATCGACCACTACCTCGGCAAAGAGACCGTCCAGAACATCATGGTGCTCCGCTTCGCCAACGCGATGTTCGAGCCCATCTGGAACAGCAACTACATCGACCACGTGCAGATCACGGTGGCCGAGACGCTCGGCGTCGAGCACCGCGGCGGCTACTACGACACGGCGGGCGCCTTGAAGGACATGGTGCCAAACCACATGATGCAGCTCCTCAGCTTGATCGCGATGGAGCCGCCCATCTCGTTCGCCGCTGACGAGATCCGCGACGAGCAAGTGAAGACGCTCCGCGCGATTCAACCCATCCCCGCCGGCGAGGTCAGCCACCAGGCCGTGCGCGGGCAGTATGGCGCGGGCGGCGCGGCCGGCGTGTTCCTACCGGACTACAGGTCGGAGCCTCAGGTCCCCAAGGGCACCACCACCGAGACGTTCGTCGCGATGAAGCTCGCCCTCGACAACTGGCGATGGGCCGGCGTGCCTTTCTATCTCCGCACGGGCAAGCGCCTCGCGCAGCGCGTGACTCAGCTCGTCATCCAGTTCAAGAAGCCTCCGTTCCTCCTCTTCCGGAAGACGCGCGTCGATGGGCTGCTCCCCAATCAGCTCGTGCTCAACATCCAGCCGAACGAGGGCCTCTCCGTCCGCTTCGGCGCGAAGGTGCCCGGCACGATCATGAACATCGGCAGCGTGAAGATGAACTTCGAGTACGAGGACTACTTCCACAAGCAGCGGTCGACCGGCTACGAGCGCCTCATGTTCGATTGTATGCTCGGCGACGCGACCCTCTTTCAACGCGCCGACATGGTCGAAGCAGGCTGGGCCGTCATCGCGCCCGTGCTCGAGACGTGGCGAGCGGGCGGCAAGGTGCCTGGCTACTCCGCGGGCTCGTGGGGCCCCGCCGAGGCCACGGCGCTCATGGCGCGCGACGACCGCGAGTGGAACGAGATCAGCGACGAACAGCGGATACAAACCATCCAGCCGCCCAACTTGTGACATCTACCTAAGGAGACGAATATGCAGCTCGGAATGATCGGCCTCGGCCGAATGGGCGCGAACATGGTTCGCCGCTTGATGAAGGCAGGACACAAGTGCGTCGTGTACGACGTCACGGCCGCAGCCGTGGACGGCCTCGCCAAAGAGGGCGCGACCGGCGCCAAATCGATCGACGACTTCGTCAGCAAGCTCGACAAGCCGCGCGCCATCTGGCTGATGGTCCCCGCCGCGTACGTCGACTCGACGATCGAGCAGATCCTCCCGAAGATCGAGAAGGGCGACATCCTCATCGACGGCGGCAACTCCTACTACCGCGACGACGTCGACCGCGCGAAGAAGCTCAAGACCGCGGGCATCCACTACATGGACGTCGGCACGAGCGGCGGCGTCTTCGGCCTCGAGCGCGGCTACTGCCTCATGATCGGCGGCGACAATGACAGCGTGGCGCGCCTCGATCCCATCTTCAAGGTGCTCGCTCCCGGGATTGGCGACGCGCCACGCACACCGGGCCGCGAGAAGATGAGCGCGAGCACGTCCGAGCAAGGCTACTTGCACTGCGGGCCAGCAGGAGCGGGCCACTTCGTCAAGATGGTCCACAACGGCATCGAGTACGGGATGATGCAGGCGTACGCCGAGGGCCTCAACATCATCAAGAACGCCAACATCGGCAAGAAGACGCACGAGAAGGACGCCGAGACGACCCCGCTCCGCAACCCCGAGTACTTCCAATACGAGATGAACGTCGCTGACATCGCCGAGGTGTGGCGGCGCGGCAGCGTCGTCGCGTCGTGGCTCCTCGATCTCACCGCCCAAGCCCTCGCAGAGAGCCCCACGCTCGACGACTTCGGCGGCAAAGTGAGTGACTCCGGCGAAGGGCGCTGGACGGTGCAGGCGGCCATCGAGGAGGGAGTGCCCAACCACGTGCTATCGGCGGCGCTCTACTCGCGCTTCGATTCGCGCGGCAACGCCGAGTACCAGAACAAGCTCTTGTCGGCGATGCGCAAGGCGTTCGGTGGTCACCACGAGAAGAAGTAATGATCACTTTCTATTATTCGCCGCGCACGAGCGCGACGCGCATCCACTGGGCGCTCGAGGAGCTCGGCGTCCCCTACGAGAAGGTGAAGCTCGACCTCCAAGCGGGCGATCAGCGAAAGCCCGACTACCTCGCGCTGAACCCCAACGCCAAAGTGCCGCTCATCGTCGATGACGGCGTGCCCGTCTTCGAGTCGATCGCCATCTTGATCCACCTCGGCCAGTGCTACGGGCAAGACAAAGGGCTCTGGCCGAGCACTGGCGCGAAGGTGCATGGCCAAGCGCTCGCGTGGACGATCTGGTCCGCGGCGACGCTCGGGCCCGTCATGTTCCGCTACATGATGAACACGCAAGACCGCTATCCAGCCGAGGCGCGCAACGCGAAACAAGCGGAGAGCGCCAAGGGCGAGGTCGACAAGCTCATCGCGATGGTGGAGTCCCGCGTCGCCGAGCATCCGTACTTCCTCGCGGACACGTTCACGTACGTCGACCTCGCGGTCGCGTCCGCCCTCGGCTTCTGGCGCATGAGCGGGCACGACTTCTCCACCCACCCCCACATCGCGAAGTGGCTCGACGCGTGTCAGTCGCGACCGGCGTTCAAAGCGGTCATGGGCGCGACATGAGCGACGACAAAGCCGAGGACGCGACCGTGCGGTGCCCGACGTGCAAGGCCAAGGTGCACGTCGACGCGAAGGCCAAAGCCGCCATGTTCGCGACGTGCCCCAATGGTCACCGCGTCGAGCTCGTGAAGATGATCGACTAGTACCGTTAACCTCCTGACGGCTCAGCGGCTTTTCCGGCGTTTGCTCTCGGAACGCATGTTGCTTGTCGCTCTCCCATGTCGGTTGCCGAAGCGCTTCACATGCTCGGCGCAACGGCGTGCCTCGCCGCTTGTGGCTCGGGAGGTCTCTCCTCCGATGCGGGACTCGACGTGGTCTACGGTCACAAGTCGCTCGACGCTGGCGTCTACGAAGCCGCGCCACCCGAAACCCAGCCAGGCCCTGGGCCGTGGAACCGAATGGAGCCGCACGAGGGCATCGTGCTCGCCACGCCGCACATCGAAGCCATCTACATCAGCAGCGGAGGCGATGGATCGCCGAGCTTCGACTCCTACCTGACATGGCTCGTCGGTTCGACGGACTACTGGTCCATCCTCGCGCAGTACGGCGTTGGCTATGGAACGTTCGGTGGCAGTGTGCAGGTCGACAGCGCTGCGTTCTTCACGCCGGGGATGGTGACAGCCGGCGTCGTGGACTGGGAGGTTCTCAGCGCGCGTGTCAACGCGGTCATTCATCAGTCGCCCTCCGACGCTGGCGCGGATGACGGCGGAGGCGACGCCGCCGTGCCGTTGCCGCTGATTCCCTCCGCCGACGGTTACGTCTTTTTCTTGCCGAGCGACGTCACCGTCAACCTCGACGCAGAAGGGCTAACGTGCCAGGGAACCGCCGCGTATCACGACTACGACGGTGACGAGCCCTTCGCCATCATTCCGTCGTGCGGCCGTTTCACACAGGCGGTGTCCCACGAGGTCGCGGAGATGTGCACCGACCCCGTCCCAGGCCTCGGATGGTACAGCGATGCCGACGTGTCGAACGCCGGAGGCGAAGTCGGGGATCTGTGCAACTTCCCGGTGCAACTCGGCCCCAACGTCGCGACCGGGCTCTGGTCGAACAAGGATGGGGAGTGCGAACCCGCGCCGTGAACGTCAGCGCGCCCGCATGGTAGTCTTCGAGAAGTGCGGGTCGTCCTCGTCATCGCGCTTGCCATCGCGCCTGCGTGCTCGCTGTTCGTGTCGCTCGATGACCTTCGCGGTGACGACGCGTCTCTGGACGCAACGGGTGACGCACCCCCCGACGTGATGATGGCGGGCGACGCCGTCGTTGACGCTGCTGTCGACGCTGCCACCGACGCCACCGACGCGGGCGGTTTCTGCGCGATGCACCCGGGCGTCCAGCTTTGCGACGACTTCGATACCCCCGACGCCCTCGCGTTCGCTTCGTGGTCGACGGTCGTCGAGAACAACGGGGGGAGCGTGTCCCTCATCGCGTCGGACGACTCCCCTCCGAACGCCGTGCATTTCCACGATCCTGCGGGCGACGGTGGGCCCGACCCGCAGTGTGAGCTCAACAAGTCCTTCCTCACGTCGGCGACGACGTCGATGACCTATCAGTTCGACATTCGCGTCGAGACGTATCCCACGAGCGGCGCAATCTCGTTCAACCCCATCAAGCCCGACCTGTCGAATGGCCACCAGATATTCTTCTCCCTCAACGCGTCGACGGCTGCATACGCGGAGCTCATCGACCTGAGCGATGGCGGCACCTTCTACAACCAATGGACGCTTTCGCAGCGCCCGACGCCCAACGTCTGGATGCACGTGGAGGTCGACATCACCATCGCCGCCCCGCTGACCGTCACGATCTACCTCGACAACACGCTCGCGATGCCGGCAGATACGCCGCTCGACCCTCGCTTCACGGCGGGCATGCCGCTCGCGACGGCCGGAATCACCTTCATCAACACCGGCGTCACCCCCGCCATCGTCGACGTCGACAACGTGCTCTTCGACTTTCATTAGGGTTAAAGGAGCGAGCGCGATTCGGGAACGACCTACATCGTTCATGGCATCGCGCTCGCTCAGTTAGGTCCAATAGATCTTCACCTTCGGCAGGAGACGCTTGATGCGCGCGCGCTCGGCCTTGTCGTGGACGAGGGGGTTTCCGCCCACGGACAGGAACTTGAGCGCGCGAAGCGACCCGAGCGAGTCTGGCAGACGCTCGAGGCGGTTGTGATCGATCCACAAGCTCGTGAGCTTCGGCAGGCGGTCGAAGACGTCGGGTAGGTCGCGAATGCGATTGCGCGAGAGGTTCAAGTACCGAAGCCGCGTGAGCATGCCGAGCGCGCCCGGAAGCTGCGCGATCGCAGTCTCGCCGATGCCGAGATTGGTGAGCGTCTTGGCGCGGAGGACGAACGACGGGATCACGTCCGTGTTCGTCTCGTGGATCTCGACGCGTTGGAGCTTGGGTAGCTCCCAGTCGTCCGGAATGTCGCGTACGCGATCGAGGGTGAGGGTGTCGATCGTGTGCATCTTCGTGAGACCGCGCGGGAGGCTCCTCGTGCCGTTGCCGAAGCGGCAGTCGAAGAGCTCGAGCGAGCTCAGACGAAGCCTCCCGAACGACGCAGGCAAGTCGATCTCGATGCCGCGAAGCGTGACGTGCTCGAGCTTCTTCATCGCCGCCCAGTGCTCGGCGCGAGGGACTGGCGCACCCTTGGGCGGGTAGGAGATGGCGAGGGTTTGCACGGACGCGAGGTCTTCGAGCGCCTCATCGAGAGAGCGGCAACGACGTGGCTTGCCGGACGTCTTTGCCCTGAGCTCCTTCTTCAGCTCGGCGTCGCGTACGCCGAGGGCACGAATAAGCGCAGGCCGCGAGAGCGCTCGGTAGATGTCGGCGAGCAGCGCGCGTGCAGGCGCCTGGTCCTTCGGCGGGAGGAGCGCGTAGGCGTCACGCGCGATCTTGAGCGCTCCACCGGGCGCCCCGCCTTCGAGCATTCGACGCGCGACGGAAAGCTTCTTCTCGGGGTGTCTCTCGGTCGACGGCGCATTCTCGCTCTTCGCGCACACGACCCCGAGGCCGTCGAGCGTCATGGCGATCGGCTTTGGGCGCTTCGGCTTGGGCGGAGCTTTGTGTTTCGCGAACACCGCGAGCGACCGCTGGATGCTCGCGACCTCCGAGCGAAGCTCAGGGTCGGGCTCGCCGACTCTCTCGGTCTGCGCGAGCTCGGACCGCTTCTCTTTTAGAACGTCCGCGAGCCACTTCCGAAGCGCCTCGTAGAGCGTCGTGCCGAGGATGATGGGATAGCCGTCGCGCGAGAAGAAGTGCGCGCAGACGGGCTCGCTCTTGCCGGGCTCGTGCACCACGTAGCCCCAGTGCAAGCCGTCGGTGTCTCCCGACGCCACCGTGAAGAGCTCGGGCGGATCGCTCGCCCAGCGATCGCGATCCTCCGGGACCTTCGCTCCCGCGAGCACACGGAAGGGCCCTTCGAGACGCACGCCGATGTCGTAGAACGCGTCGAGCGGGTGCTTGCGATCCACGGCTTTCGCGATCTCCCACACGATGAAGAGATCGTCCGGAAACGCGAAGCCCCACGCTCTCTCGAGCGTGGCCTTGATGGCGGCAGCGACCACGCGCCGGGAGCGTACCTGAACTGACGTGTGTTATCTCTCGGGCGGTGTTTGGGCTCTTCAAGCGGTGGTCGCGGCGGTCGGTTCGGGAGCGTCCGTTTCCTGCGGATTGGGACACGATCATCCACAGGAACGTGACGCTGTTCGAGACGCTCACAGCCGACGAACAGGCCGAGCTCCGCAAGCTCGTACTCTGCTTCGTCGACGAGAAGCCATTCGAGGGCGCCGGCGGCTTGACCATCGACGATGAGAAGCGCGTCACGATCGCCGCACAGGCGTGCTTTCTCTTGTTGCATCGGGACACGGACATCTACCCGAAGGTCGACGCCATCGTCGTTTACCCGAGCGCATACATGACGACGAAGCTCGAGTCGCTCGGGTCGGGCGTCGTGCTCGAAAAGAAGGAAGGGCGCCTCGGCGAGTCGTGGGTCCAGGGGCTCGTCGTGCTCGCATGGGACGCGGTGCGCACCGGAACGATGAACGGGACCGACGGCCGCAACGTCGTCTTGCACGAGTTCGCCCACCAGCTCGATCAAGAAGACGGCGTCGCTGACGGCGCGCCCGATCTCGAGACGCGCGAGCAAAGACAGAGCTGGGCCCACGTGCTCGGGGCCGAATACACGGATCTACGCGAGCACGTGCACGTCGGGCAGCGGTCCGACATCGACGAGTATGGCGCGACGAATCCGGCGGAGTTTTTCGCCGTCGTCACCGAGGTGTTCTTCGAGCGCGGCCGCGAGCTCAAGGACCACCGCCCGGAGCTCTACGGCGAGCTCGCGCGCTTCTATCATCAAGACCCTGCCTCGCGGCCCGTTCCCGTGCACTTGTCGCGTAAGGAGCGACGGGCGCGCGAATGAGCGAGCTGGTGAGGGTATAGTTGGGCGTATGCGTCGCGCGTGGCTAGCCGTTCCGCTGTCGTTCGCAGCGTGCTCGATCCTCACGAACCTCGACGGCCTGAGCGGTTCGGATGGCGGCGTGGACGCGACCACGGACGCGCCGACGAACGTCGACAGCGGAGCAGACTCCCCATCAACACTCGACGGCAAAGCAGATGTCACCGTGCTCTTCGGTTGTGACGCCGGTGCTCAATCCGGTCTCGCAGCCTACTATCCGCTCGACGAGACGAGCGGCAACGTCGTACACGATTGCTCGGGCGCGGGTCTCCCAAACGACGGCACGCTGCTCAGCCCGAGCCACGCGATGTGGACGGCCGGGCGCATCGGAGGCGGGTTGATGCTCACCGGCGCAGACGCAGGCGGAGTCGACTTCGCAGGGGCGGTGACCTTCGACTTCGGTGGCGTACCCACGGCGCCTCCGTTCTCTGTCGCGCTCTGGCTCGATCTCACAGCGAACGCCTCGGACGGTCAACGTAGCTTCGTCACGGGCAAGGCCAGCAACGTCTATGCTCAGGGGTGGCGCATCTCGATCGACTTTGTCGATCTCACCGTTCATCTCTCGCTGCCGGGGGGAGATGGTGGCATCGCCGATGTGGGTACGTCGGCAGGCGTCGCTCTCAACACGTTCAATCACCTCGCTGTCGTCTACGACGCATCGGCCAACGCAACGCTTTATCTGAACGGAACGCCCACTGGGTCGTTGCAGATGCCCGTTGGATTTCCCTCCGACACGACGGTAGGCGATCACCTTCGCATCGGCGTCTCGTCGGACAACCAGCATTTCCTGCGCGGCGTCGTGGACGACGTACGCTTCTACACGCGTGCCCTGTCGTCGGCGGAGATTACGGCCCTCGTCAACGGACCTTGAAGCAGCCGCCGCTAATCGCGCTCGCTGACTTCGGGGGACGTAGTCGCGGCGAGCTTGGACGGCGCGGTCGGGTCCTCGGAGCGCGTGCGATTGAGCTCGGCGTGCGTCGTCTAGAGCACGGACGTCGTCGGACTGCTTTCGGAGAGCGTCGTCGCGCTCTCGGAGAGTGTCGGGTCATGCTCGGAGAGCGTCGTCGAGCTCTCGGAGGGTGTGCGGAAGCCCTCGGTCGTTGCGCGGAAGCGCTCGGTCGATGTGCGATTACGGTCGCTGAGCGTCTCCTTATGAAGAGACGACGCCCGGTCACAATCGGCGAGCGTCCGAGCGCAATCGGCCAGCGTCCCCTTCGACGCTGACGGCGTCACCTCGTCGGCGGGCGTCGTGGCGTTGGAATCAGACGACGTGGGAGAGCTTTCGGACGACGTGCGACTCGAAAGATACGTCGTCCATTCGCTCACTGACGTGCGACGACTCTCTGACGTCGTCTGATTGCGGCGTGACGACGGGAGAGCAGAAGCGGACATCGTCCGTGCCTTCGGCGCGAACGTCCGATTGCGAGGTGACATCGTCCGAAAGTAATCCGACGTCGACCGAAGACTTCCGCACAACGACCGAGGGCTTCGGCCCTCCCTCCGAGAAGAAGCCGACGACGTCCGAGAAGAAGCCGACGACGTCCGAGAGCGAGTTGACACTCTCCGACGGCTTGCCGGTGATGTCCGAGTCAAGCCGCCCGTCGTCCGAGTCGAGTGGTCCGTCGTCCGAGTCGAGCGGCCCGTCGTCCGCGTCGAGTGGCCCGTCGTCCGACGGGACCGCGCGGCTCGCCGTCAGAACGTCCCAGTCGCCGACCGAGCGGCACGAGCAGCCACGACGCTCGCGTGGAACCGACACCGTCTCGAGGCCGCTCACCGCCACACACGCGTGTGAGCCTTCCAGGCGTCGATGAGGATCGACTTTCGGAAATAGAACTCCTCTCCCTGCGCCTCGACGTCGCGCCGCACCGCCGCGACGAGCGCCGGGGCCAGCACTTTGTCGAGCACCGCCACGCCGGCTACCGGCGACTTCTTGAAGTCGACACGATGCTTCACGGTGGGCTTTGCCCTCACGTGATGGTCGTACCCCTCTTCCACGAGAAGTCGGGCACGCAGGCCTTTTTTGGCGAGCAGCTCCCCGGTTCCGTCGATGACGACGAGATCCGCCACGATCCGCCCTGCGGCGTAGAGCTGCGACCCCACGTCCAGCGCGCCGGCTTTGACGCTCCCGCCGACGAGGATGTGCGTCCACTCGCGAAGGTCGCGCACCACACCGTCGACGGTGAGATCGCCGCTCACGAAGAGGTCGACGGCGGTCTCGAGGTCACCCTTCACGTGGAGATCTCCGCGGATCCACAGGAAGTCTCGCGTGCAGCCATCCGCCACGATGTTCCCCGCGAGCGCGATCTCGTCGGCAGTCGCCGGCAGCGAGCAGAGAGCGGCGAATTGCACCTCCGGCTCGGTCGCATCCTTGAAGCGCGCGGCGACTCTCTGAACGCGCATGTCGTCGCTCGCGGCGTGGAGCGTCCCCCAGTACTCGAGCGCCTTCAAGGGCGTGAGCTTCTTGATCTGAGCGGGCGTCAGCGCCCGCGACTTCGCGCGCGACTTCGCGCGAGCCTTCTCCGCCTTCTCGAGCACGCGGCTGTCGGCGACAAGCTCGTAGCCGTCACGAAGGCGAGCGACGATCTGCTTCGTATATTCGGCGACGGCACCACGGCGCTGCTCCTTGCTCGGGACGTCGTGCTTGTAGAACCCCTTCGCTTCGAGCTTCGCTCTGTCCGGCAGGAGGAACTTGTAGTGGTTGTCGCCATGGAACCTGAGCGGCGGCGCCGTCGGAAGGTCGCACGCAGTCACCTGGTTGGACCACAGATGTACGAGCCACTGGCGCTTCCCCTTCATGAAGAGAAGCGCGTATTCGGTCTCGCTCGAGGGAGCTTCTAGCTCCTTCGGGAGCTTGGTCGTCTTGGCTGGCATAGCGTAAGGTCGCCGTGGCTTCCGCGTCACGGAGCGAGCTGGAGAAGAACATTATCCTGGCCGATCGTCCACGGACCGTTCGCCGCGTAGCTCACGCCGTAGACGAACGTCACGGTCCCTGGCACCCAATTGCCAGCGAGCGGATAGTTGCTCTCCTTTGGCGTGCCGTCGATCGTAAGCGTCGACGTCTGCGACGAGAGGGACAAGACGAAGTGGATGTGATGCCACATGCTGTCCCATGTGAAGGCAATGGTGGGGTGATTGAACAGCATGACCGAGCCGCCGTCGGGTGGTGGCGCGTCCTCTTCGACGAACAGTCCGCCATTGTAGACAGCGATCAAGAGCTCGCGCCCGGCCAAATCAAGCTCGGCGACATTGGCCGTCGCGGGGCCAACGGCCACCTTCATATCGAAGTCGAGCGTGCACGTCGTCGCGGTGAAGCTCATGGATTGCTTCACGGAGCCGTGAAAAACGCCGCTGGCATCCGCAGGCGCGATGGTGACGAACATGGATGCCGGTGGAGACGTGTAGTCGGTGGTGTTGAGCGTGACGGCAACCCCCGTCGATACGACGGGCTCGAGCGCGCCCGCGTCGCCGATCGAATCGAAGTCCTCGCAAAAAGTAGAGGCGCCAGCGTCGGCATAGGCTGCGCAATACGGCTCTCCCACATCGCCACCACCGTCTGTCGACGTCTCGGGCATCCCGACGTCGTTTGAAGCATCCTCGGTCGACGCTTCGTTCAGCACCGATGCGTCACCTGTCAGGCCATCGAGCGTCGGAAACAAGCACCCGACTAGACCGAGCAACACCAGCGAGATGAGCGCCTTGTTCATGGTTCGGCGTACCATTTGCCGGCTCACTCGGCGATGCGACTCGCCCGCGCGGCCCACCAAAAACCCGCGTCAGAGGCAACAGCTCGAGCACGTGATGGGCTCGCACTTGCCGTAGTTGACCGACATCGCGTTGTTGCAGCACTTGTCCATGACCGTGCACGCGATCTTGAGGCACGGGTCCAAGCCGCCGTCCGAGGGGCCGCCGGCGTCCGACGAGTCGAGCCCGGCATCGGCGGGGCTCGCGTCGTCGCTGCCGTCGCTGCTTACGTCCTCGCTCGCGTCGCTCGCGTCGTCGTCCGGCGCGTCGCTCGGCGCGTCGGCGTGACTGACATCCGAGGGTGCGTCGTAGGAAACGTCGGATGTCGTGTCGTGGACGACGTCGACCACCGCCCCGTCCACTCCCGCGTCTTCCGTGTTCGAGGTCCCGCAACCCACCACGATGATCATCCAACTCAAGATCGATAAGCCCTTGGGTGACATGGCCGCCTCCATCCTCGACATCATGACACGGCCTGGCCGGCTCGCCTCCGCCTAGCGTGGAGGCGTTACTCCCCGAGTGTCGATACGTTTTGGATTTCGTCGTTTCACCCCGTGCTCGTCGAGATATCCGGCGAAGCGCTCCGTGGCGTGCGATCCGGTGAAGATGCCGCCGATGTATCCATCGGGGCGCACGAGGTAGACCGTGCCGTCTTCGAACGAAGCCTCGCGCGCGGGTGCGTCGAGCGGGAAGGTGTGGAGCGCGATGCCGCAGGTCTCACAAGCGTGCGCCAGCTCGGGCGGCGGCGTGCCGTAGACGTGCGCTTGCCAATCGAGTGACGCGAGCGGCGCGAAGTTGTCTGGCACCCACGGCAGTCGATCGCCCGCGTGGAGCGCCCCCGCGCGCCCTACGCTCCACGCGCTGTCGCGGTACTCGATGCCGATTTGGGAGATCGCCTCGAAGGCGAGGTGCGTTCCGAAGCGTGTGCGGAGGGCGCGCGGCACGATGAGCGGCACGAGCTCGGTGCGCGCCCACTCCGCGAACGCGCCGCGGCTCGATGCCGCTTTGAACACCGTATCGGTCGTCGCGACGAGGCGCCGCGCGAAGGCGATGCGCTCCGGCTCATAGGTGTCGAGCAAATCGGCGTTTGCCCGGTGGTCGATGACGGCGGCGAGCTTCCACGCGAGGTTCATCGCGTCGCCGAGGCCCGTGTTCATCCCTTGCCCGCCGACGGGGCTGTGGATGTGACCGGCGTCACCGAGCAAGAAGAGGTTTCCGCGGCGGAACGAGTCTGCGACGCGATGATGCACATGGTAGGTCGAGAACCACCCGACATGCTCGACCTCGAGCCCGATACGCTCGAGCGTCGCGCGATCGGCGTCTTCCCACGTGAACGCCTTGCTGCCTCGGGATGCATCGCGAATCGTTCCGACGAGCCGCGCGCGGCCGTCGCCCGCGAGCGGAAAGATCCCGAGGAATCCCTCGTGGTCGAGGAGTATGTGAAGCTCCTTGTTCATCACCGGCCCACGCGCTGTCACGTCGGCGACGTAGAAGATGTGTTCGTACGTCCCTCCGGGAAACCCGGCGCCGATCGCCGCTCGCACGACCGACCGAGCGCCGTCGCACCCCGCAACGTACTGGGCTTCGATCGCGACTGGGCCGCTCGGCGCTTCTGCGTGCACGACGATCGCGCCACCGTGCACCTCGATCTTCTCGACCGTCGTGCGCCGCTCGACCGCGCCGTTCCCTCGCTCGGTCGGCGCGAGGAGCTCGGCTTCGAGCCGCTCGACGAGGAGCGCCTCGTGTGCGTCTTGCGGAAAGATCACCCCGAACGGAAACGGGCTCAGGCCCGCTCCTGCGGTCGACAGATCGACGTGCGCTACGTGCTCGCCGCGCCGCCACAGGTTGATGCCCCCGAGCACGACACCGCGGTCGATGACGTCTCGCGCAAACCCGAGCTGCCGATAGAACTCGAGCGTACGCGCTTGCACCGCGAGCGCACGCGACGTCGTGCCCGGCCCTTCCGCTGCATCGACGATGCGTGCGCGCACACCGAGCTTCGCAAG
>Ga0302325_10010513_pt1 | contig 20057 bp, 19 predicted proteins | sample Palsa_T0_2_FD_201948 | JGI IMG/M metagenome (GOLD analysis project Ga0302325, IMG submission 201948) | Peat permafrost microbial communities from Stordalen Mire near Abisko, Sweden - Palsa_T0_2 | ecosystem: Environmental > Terrestrial > Soil > Palsa > Peat permafrost | place: Sweden: Abisko...
CTTGAGTGCGGGAGAGATCTCGACGTCGGGCGAGGCCCAGATCGGCCGATGCACGCCGAGGCGCAGGCGCCCGTTGCCGTTGGGCGGCGGCGTGGCGGGCGCGCCCGCGTCGGGCGCCGCCGGTGGGGCCCCAGGGGCGGGAAAGGCCGAGGCCTGTGCGCGGGCGGGCCAGCGCACGCCCCGGCTCGCGAGCTCCTCGAGGGTCAGGCCCGCGTAGAAGGGGACGGCGTCGATGAGCTGCTCGAACGCGTCCTCGCTCGTCGCGGCCCCGAGGTCGGAGCCGGTCCGGCGCGCGAGCTCGGCGATCACCCACCAGCCGGGGCGAACCTCGCCGGGATGGGCGATGGCGATGCGCAAGCGCTGCACGCGCCCGTCGGGATGCACGACGGTGCCCTCCTTCTCGGCGTGGGACTCCGCGGGGAAGACAACATCGGCGTGCTCGCGGATGCCCTCGGTGAGGACCGAGGCGTGGGCGACCACGAGCGCGGCGGTGTCGAGCGCCCGCTCCCACAGCGACCGATTCGGGTGCTCGCGCACCGGGTCGGTCTCGAACAGGTAGAAGGCGCTGAGCTTGCCCTCGGTGGCGGCGGCGGCCATCTCGGAGGCCGAGCGGCCCTCGAGCCCGTCGGGGAGGGCCGAGTAGCCCGGGCCGGCGTCGGGGAGGACGCCCGCTTCGCGCAGACCGCGGCCGTTGGCCGAGCCGGGGATCTCGAGCAGCCCGGCGCCCTCGCGGGTCGCCAGGCCGAGGAGGTCGGCGATGCGCACCAGGTGGGGGAGCGCGGCGGCGCCGATCTTCTCGCCCCACACGATCACCACGTCTTCGCCTCCGTCGCGGAGCAGGCGCGCGAGCTCGCCGCCGCCGTCGCCTCGAAGATCGTCCGCGAGCCCGGCCAGGAACTCGGCCTCGCCTCCAGGCCTCAGGCGGACCGTGACCTTCGCGTTCGGGTCCAGAGCGCTCGGACGCGCGGTGGCGACGGCGAGCTTGACGCCTTGGCGGCGAACGCCCTTGCGGATGCGCAGGTCGAGGATGGGGGCGTCCTCCTGGGGCTCGCAGCCGATCACGAGCACCGTGTGGGCGAACTCGAGGTCGGTGACCTGGGCCTGGAGGGCAGGTGCGGCCAGGGCGCGCGCGAGCGCGGGCGCGACCGGGCCGCCGGCACGGGAGTCGACGTCGCCCGAGGTCAGCCCCTCGCGTACGAGCCGGGCAAGGAGGAAGCCCTCCTCGTTGCTGGCGCCGCCGCCCACGAGCGCCCCGACCCGGGCGCGATGATGGCCGAGGCCGGCGGCGACCTCGAGCGCTTCCTCCCACGAGGCGGCGCGCAGCTCGCCGGCCTCGCGGATCATCGGTGCGGTGATGCGCTCGTCGACGTGGATGGCCTGATAGGCGAAGCGGCCCTTGTCGCACAGCCACCCGTCGTCGACCTCGGGATGCTCGCGGGCGAGCACGCGCACGACCTTCTCGTCGCGCACGGTGAAGGAGACGTTGCACTGCGCCGGGCACAGCGTACACACGCCGCCCGCGTCCTCGATGTCCCAGGGCCGCGCGCGGAAGCGGTAGGGCTGGGAGGTAAGCGCCCCAACCGGGCAGAGCTCGACGATGTTCCCGCTGAAGGGCGCCACGTACGGGTGCCCGTCGTGGGTGGCGACGAAGGTGTGGGCGCCGCGCTCGGCAAAGATGAGCTGGTAGTCCTCGGCGATCTCCTGCGAGAAGCGCACGCAGCGGTAACAGAGGATGCAGCGCTCGCGGTCGATGGCGACCAGGGGCGAAAGGGCGAGGGGCTTGACGAAATGTCGCTTGGGCTCGATGAAGCGCGAGCGCCCGGCGCCCCAGCCGAAGGTGATGTCCTGGAGCGGGCACTCGCCCCCCTTGTCGCACACCGGGCAGTCGAGCGGGTGGTTGACGAGCAGGAACTCGACGATGGCATGCTGGGCCTCGCGTACCCGCTGAGTCTGGGTGTGGACGACCATCCCGTCCTTGACCGGGGTCGAGCACGAGGTCTGGAGCTTGGGGATCCCTTCGATCTCGACCAGGCACATGCGGCACGCGCCGACGGGCTTGCCGAGCTTGCGCTCGAAGCAGAAGTAAGGGATCTCGACGTCGCCGAAACGGGCGGCCTCGACCAGCATCTCGCCCGCAGGCGCGCGCACCTCGCGCCCGTCGATGGTGAGCTGGATGATCTTTTCCTCGGGGCGCGGCATCAATGCACCGGCATCGGGCCCGCGCTCGCATCGGCGACCCCGAGCGCGACCACGTTCTCGAGCGCTCCGCTCCCCGCCCGCTCCCGCGCCGCCTCGATGTGGGCCTCGAGCTCGGGGCGGTACTTCGCGATGATCGAGCCGATCGGCATCGCCATGGCGTCGCCGAGCACGCACAGGCAGTTGCCGATGATCTGCTCCTGGACCGAGGCCATAATGTCGAGGTCCATCGGCGTCGCCTCGCCGGAATCGATGCGCTCGAGCATCTTGACCGTCCAGTTCGTGCCCTCGCGGCACGGCACGCACTTGCCGCAGGACTCGTGGGCGTAGAACTTGGCCAGCTTCATCGCCACCTCGAGCACCGGATGGGAATCGTCGACGACGATGATCGCTCCCGAGCCGAGCATCGATCCCGCCTTGGCCATCGAGTCGAAGTCATAGGGGACGTCGAGATCGTCGGCGGTGAGCACGGGCGCGCTCGAGCCACCCGGGAACCAGAGCTTGATCTCGCGGCCGTCGAGCGGCCCGCCGGCGAGCTCGTAGATGATCTGGCGCGAGGGGATCCCGAGCTCGACCTCGTAGTTCCCCGGTCGTTTGACGTCGCCCGAGACCGACACGAGCTTCGTCCCCGTCGAGGTCTCGGTCCCGATCTTGGCGTACTCGGCGCCCCCCATGGCGATGATGTGGGGGACGGTGGAGAGCGTCTCGACGTTGTTGATCAGGGTCGGGCTGTCGTAGAGGCCCTCGAGGGCGGGAAACGGGGGCTTGAGGCGCGGGTTGCCGCGCTTGCCCTCGAGCGAGTCGAGCAGCCCCGTCTCCTCTCCGCAGATGTAGGCGCCCGCGCCACGGTGCAGGACGAGCGAGAGGTCGAGCTCGGAGTCGAGGATGCGCTCGCCGATGTAACCGGCGCCGCGCGCCTCCTCGATCGCCGCGTCGAGGATGTCGGCCTGGTAGGAGTACTCGCCGCGGATGTAGATGAAGGCGTGATCGATCCCGCCCGCGTAGGCGGCGATAACGATGCCCTCGAGGAGCATGTGCGGGCTCTTCTGCATGAGCTCGCGGTCCTTGAAGGTGCCCGGCTCAGACTCGTCGGCGTTGCATACGAGGAACTTGTCCATGTCCCCCTTGGGCAGGAAGGAGACCTTCTTGCCCATTTGGAAGCCGGCCCCCCCGCGGCCTCGGATCCCCGAGGCCAGCAGCTCGTCGAGGACCTGCTCGCGCGTCATCTGGAGGGCCTTGCGCAGCGCTCCGTAGCCGCCGCGGCGCTCGTAGACGGCGAGCGTGTTCAGCCCCGGCTCGTCGATCCGGTCAAAGAGGATCTTCTTCATGAGGCTGCCGTGCCTGGATCGGCGGTGGGGCGGTTTCGGAGTTGCTTGGCCTCGAGCACGGGCTTCCCCGCCCGGAGGTCGGCGACGATCCGCTCGGCGTCGGCGGGCTCGAGCGGGCCCACGTACTCGCCGTTGACCGAGGCCATCGGTGCGATGTCGCACGCCCCCAGGCACTCGAAGGAGCGCACCGTGATCTCGTCGTCGTCCTCGGCGGCAACGTTCATGGCCCGGAAGAGCTCGTCCGCGCCGCGCAGCGAGCACGAGATGTTCGTGCACACGAAGACGTCGTTGGCGCCCTTGGGTTGGGTCACGAGCATGTCGTAGAAGGTGGCGACCGAGGTCAGGTAGGCCGGGGTCACGTGCATCACGGCGGCGACCTGCTCGATTGCCTCCGGCGAGCACCAGCCGTACTCGTGCTGGGCGGCGTGCAGGGCGGGGATCGAGGCCGAGCGGGGATCGGGGTAGCGCGCCATCGCCGCCTCGACCGTCTCGCGCAGGCCCGTCGGGACCGGCGTGGTGGCGAGGTCGGGGACGACGGCCGGGTCCTTGGTCAGGTCGACGGCGTCGTCCCACCCCGGAACCCGGGAGCCGTGGGCGAAGCGCGCGACGGGCGGGAGCTCGGGCGCGTCCCAGTCGGATGCCGCGGAGGCGGGTGGCGGCGGGGCCTGTCTGGCGGCGCGGCGCGAGAGCGGGCTCACCGGTCGATTCCGCCCAGGATCGGGTCGAGCATGGCGATGGTGGCGATCAGGTCGGCGATGTAGCCGTCCTTGACCATGGGCGCGAAGGCCATCAGGTTCGAGAAGCTCGGGTCGCGCATGTGGACGCGCGCGGGCTTGGCCGAGCCGTCGGCTCGGACGAAGCATCCGAGTTCGCCGCGTGGACCCTCGATCGGGTAGTAGATCTCGCCGGGCGGGACGCGGAAGCCCTCGGTGACGAGCTTGAAGTGGTGGATGAGCGCCTCCATCGAGGTGGCGAGCTCGTGGCGCGGGGGGAGCGCGACCTTGCGGTCGCTGGTGATGTGGTCGCCCTCGGGCAGCCCCTCGAGTGCCTGCTCGATGATCTTGACCGACTCGTAGAGCTCGGCGTGGCGGACGCGGTAGCGGTCGTAGTTGTCGCCCACGGTGCCGACGGGGATCTTGAAGTCGAAGTGGTCGTAGCTCGAATAGGGCTGGGCCTTGCGCAGGTCCCAGGGGTTGCCGGCGGCGCGCAGCAGCGGCCCGGTCACCCCGAGCCCGAGCAGGGTCTTCTCGTCGAGCGGGCACACGTCGCGCAGGCGCCGGAGGACGATCTCGTTCTTCTCCATCAAGTCGGCGAACTGGTCCGCGCGCGTCGGCATGCGGTCGAGGAACGTCCTGAGCTTGGCCGCGAACCCCGTAGGGATGTCCTCGAACACGCCGCCGACCTGGAAATAGCGCGTGTGCATGCGCTGACCGGAGGACATCTCGAACAGGTCGAGGATGTTCTCCCGCTCGCGGAAGCAGTACCAGAACATCGAGACCGCGCCGAGATCGAGCGCGCCGGTGCCGAGCCAGACCATGTGCGACGCGATCCGGTTGAGCTCGAGGTGGATCACCCGCAGGTACTGGGCGCGGGGCGGCACCTCGATGCCCAGAAGCGTTTCCACCGCCCCGCAGAAAGCCATCGCATTGAAGTAATAGGACACGTAGTCCATGCGCTCGACGCAGGGGATGACCTTCCAGTACGACTTGTCCTCGCACGTCTTCTCGATCCCCGTGTGCACGTAGCCGATGATCGGCTTGAGATCGCGGACGATCTCCCCCTCGAGCGTGACCAGCAGCCGCAACACCCCGTGGGTCGCCGGGTGGTGGGGGCCCATGTTCAGGGTCAGGAGCTCCTGGCGCTCGCCCGCGGGCTCGCTGGTGAGCGTGATCGACTCCTCGCGCTTGCGGTAATCGGTGGTGGCGCTCATCTACTGCGACTTCCCGTAGGGCGAATCTTCGTTGTAGGTGAAGAGCACCGGCTCACCGCCGACCGGGAAGTCCCGCCGCTGGGGGAAGCCCTCGTAGTCCTCGGGCATGAGGATGCGGCGCAGGTCGGGGTGGCCCTCGAACACGACGCCGAACATGTCGTAGACCTCGCGCTCGGGATGGTCGGCGCCCGGCCACAGGTCGACGACGGAGGCGATCCGGGGCGCGTCGGTGTGGACCCGGGCCTTGACGGAGATGCGGTCGACCTCCTTCATGTCGAGGAGCTCGTAGAGCACGCCGAGGCGCGGCTCCTCGGGGTAGTAGTCGACGCCGTGGAGCGAGGCGAGAAAGTCATAGCCCTGATCCTTCAGGCGCCCGAGCACCTCGTGGACGTCAGGCGGGTTGGCGATGATCACGGCGCGGTCGCGGAAGAACGCGGTGCCGAGGACCGAGTCGGCGTTCGCCTCCTGGAGCGCCTGGGCGATCAGCTCGAGGCCGGTGGCGTCAGGCACCGGCCGGGTCTCCGCTCGGGCCGGCGGCCCGCTCGGCATCCGGCCTCGCCTCATCCGGACCGACGACCTCCTCGGTGCCGACGGCGCCGTAGCGCTCGCGCCAGCCGAGATCGGGGCCTTCCTGGATCTTCTTGCGCAGCCTGAGGATGCCGTGCATCAGAGCTTCGGGGCGCGGCGGGCACCCGGGGACGTGGACGTCGATGGGCATGAACTTGTCGGCCGGGACCAGCGCGTAGTTGTTGAACACGCCCATCGAGGAGCAGCACGCCCCCATGGAGATCGCCCACTTGGGTTCGAGCATCTGGTCGTAGAGCCGGCGGACGACCGGCGCCATCTTGATCGACACCCGGCCCGAGAGGATGATCAGGTCGGCCTGGCGCGGTGAGGCGCGCAGGACCTCGTAGCCGAACCGGGCGATGTCCGCGCGCGCGGCGACGATGGTCATCATCTCGATCGCGCAGCACGCCAGGCCGAAGGTCAGCGGCCAGATCGAGTTCCCCTGCCCCCAGGCCACTGCGCGCTCGAGCGTGGTCGTGAGCACCCGCTCCTGGACGTAGCGCTCGAGATCCTCGTCGTCGAGGTCGCCCCGGAGCATGTCGCGGGCGGCGAGCTGGCGGGAGCGGAAATCGCTCGCATCGATGGGGTCGGCGCTCGGGCCGGCCTTGCGCAGCACGTCGATGGGCTCCCGCTTCACCTCCATTCGAACGCTCCCCTTCGCCACACGTACACGAACGCGATCGACAACAGGACGATAAAGACCACCGTCTCCGACATTGCGAACGTCCCAAAGGCCCTCAGCTCGACCGCGATCGGGTAGATGAAGATGACCTCGATATCGAACAGTATGAAGAGCATCGCGATCAGGTAAAAGCTGATCCCGAAGCGGAATCCGCGCTTGATCTCGGACGGCAGCCCGCACTCGTAAGGCGCGTCTTTGGAGCGATTGTGGCGCGGCGTGTGGAGGAAGGTGTTCGCTAGCGCAAAGACCGCACCCAGCAGTCCGCCGAGCACGAGGAACACGATCGCGGGCAGATAAGTCCGAAGCACGTGGGGGTCGTTATATCACTGGTTGAGGGTCGAGCTTGTAACCGGTGTTACCTGGCGGGGGGGCGTGGCGAGTCGGGCGGGCGGCCCCGCCCCGCCAGCAGGCGGGCGTCTGGTGGCGGGCTCGGGCGGGGTGCTGGGTTCTTTCGCAATGCTGGCGGGTGCGCGGCCGCCCGGCCGCCTCGCCGCGCCCCGGGTGGCCCGGCCCCCACTCCCGCCGGTCATAGTTTTTGAAGCGTTTGTGGTTGTGGCTTTGGGAGCGCGAGTCGCCGCCTGCCCGTCCTACCCTGCCGTCATCGCCGCCCGTGCCGCGAGTGCGACGATGACCAGGGCGGCTAGGGTCATGACCCCGAGCTCGCGGCGGACGATGGAGAGGACGATGGACTGCTGCTCTTCGGGGGGGAGCTCGCCGACCTCGGCGGCGGATTCGAAGCCGCCGGAGGCCAGGATCATCTCGGCCGACGAGATCCTGAGCTGCTCGGCGACGAAGGAGACGGCGAGGGGGAGCAGGCCGTAGAGGACGTGGAGCCCGGGCGGCTTCTTGCCCTCGGCGAGAAGGACGGCGCCGAGGGCGATCTGGATCAGGAGAACGACCTGGCTGCCGCGCAGCAGGCGCCAGAAGAGTGGGCTCGGCTCGATGCGCCACCAGCGCCACGCTCCCCACAGGCCGGTGACCGTGAACAGGGCGATCACGGCCGAGCCCACGACGATGTGGACGTCCTTCATCGCGCCCGGCGCGCCCTCACGTGAGCGTCCGGTACCCGCCGCGATACCAGATCAGCGGCGTGCCGTCGCCCTGACCCATGGCGATCACTTCGCCGATGGCGATCGTGTGGTCTCCGCCGGCGACCAGGTCGCGCAGGTCGCACACCGCCCACGCGAGCGCGCCGGCGATGATCGGGACCCCCTCGACGAAGGTGTGCTCGACGCCCTCGAGCTTCTCCTCCTCCGGGACCTTGGAGGCGAACACCCCGGCCAGGTGCGCCTGGTCGGCAGCGAGCACGTTAACTCCGAAGCGCCGGGCGTCGCGGACGATGGGGAGTGTGCGGGCGTCCTCCTGGAAGCACACGAGCGCGAGGGGCGGGTCGAGCGAGAGGGAGCAGAGCGCGTTGGCGGTCATCCCGCCCGCCCGCTCCCGGCCCGCGCTGGTGATCACCGCGACGCCGGTGGCGAAGTGACCGAAGACCTCGCGAAAGAGCTCGGTATCGCGGACGGCGGCCATGAGCAGGGGTTATAGCCCTTGGCCCGTTGCAGGACCCGGGACGCGCGCGGCGAATCCCAGTTCCGTCCCCGGCGCTGGCCGTGAGACGTTCGCTCGAAGCTTTTTGTGGCGCGATCGTCCTCCGGCGGCAACCAGGCGGCCGGCGCCGGGGTCGCCATCGCCGCGCTCGCGCCCCGGGGAGCCGGCGCTAGCCGCGGTGCGTCGCCACCACATCGAGGCTCCCCCACAGGCCGAGGGCCTGATCGTCGGTGATCGTTGAGCGCATCATGTACTTCCCCGGGGTGAGCTCGACGGTCATGGTCGTGCTCGCCCCCGGCATCAGATCGGGGCTCACGGCCTCGTTGAAGTTCCCGACCGAGATCGCGAGGTTGTGCGTCCGCGTCCCCACGTTCCGCACCGTGATGGTCAGGGTCCCGGCATAGGCCCGGACGGTGTCCGGCGTGACCCGATACTCGCTGAGAGCGACGTCGAGGTCGCGTGATCCACCGACGCGGATCACGTGGCTACAGCCCGCGAGGGCACACGCGAGAGCGAGGGCAAGGACGGCACGGGCGGAGAGGAGCACGCGCAGGCGAGGCATCGGATGTCGATTGTTCCGTATGATCTCGGCCCGCATGGCCCGGCCCGCCAAAGTGCTCCTTGTCTCGGGCGCCACTTTGGTGGTCGCGCTTCTGGCCGCCGGGTGCGGAACGGAGCGGATCTCCGTACCCAGGTCGAACGCCGCCGCCTACGAGGGCGCGGTCCTCTTCAACCAGCGCTGCGGTGGGTGCCATACCCTCTCCTACGCCGCCACGCACGGCTCCGCCTCGAACATCAAGACCCGGCTCATCACCAACGGGCCGAACTTCAACCTGCGCTGCGAGCGTCCCGCGATCCGCGTCCTCTACGCGATCGAGAACGGCGGCTTCTCGGGGGCGACCATGCCCCAGAACATCGTCGTTGGCCAGCAGGCGCGGGACGTGGCGCTCTTCGTGGCCACCTACTCGGGTCGAAAAGCGCAGAAGAGCGTCGACGTGACGCCGTGCCAGGCCCTCCCGATCGGGCCGATCCCCGCTCCGGGGACGCCGCTGACCACGACGCCGACGACCACGACGACGCCGACGACGCCGACGACACCGACCACACCGACGACGACGACCCCGGCGCCGCCGAAGAAGAAGAAAAAGAAGGCTTCCAAGGCCGCGAAGAGCCCGGCCAAGGTGAAGAAGACGGCGGCAACCACGAAGAAGCCGGCGGCGAAGTCACCCACCAAGACGACGCCGAAGGCGGTGGCGGGGAACGGGCCGAAGATCGGCTCGGCGACCATTGCCGGCCTTGGACCGGTGCTCGTGAACGCCGAGGGACGAACGCTCTACATCTTCGTGCCCGACAACGACAAGAGCGTCACCTGCGTGGGCGGATGCGCGACGATCTGGCCCCCGGCCGCCGTGCCGACCGGCGAGAAGGCGGTCGCTACCGGGGCGGTCAAGCAGTCGCTGCTGGGAAGCGATCCAAACCCCACGGGCGGCCAGGTGATCACGTATGCGGGCTGGCCGCTGTACACCTATGTCGCCGACAGCGCCGCCGGAGCGGCCGGCGGGCAGGCGCTCAACCTCAACGGCGGCCTGTGGTACGTGATCTCCCCCTCGGGCAGCGTGATCAAGGTCAAGTCCCACACGTAGCCGTGGGCGTCCTCCACGACTCAGGCGGAGGCGCCGCGTTCTCGATATCAGGCTGATCCGCCGCGATCCGGACGGGGTCAGGGAAGCACTCGCCCGGCGAGCCCCGGCGCTCGCCGAGGCCGTCGAGGAGTTGCTCGGGCTCGACGAGCGCTGGCGCGCCGTCACAGCCGAGCTTGAGGTGCTCAAGGCCGAGCAGAATCGCGCCAGCCGCGGTCGCAAGGGCGCTCCCACCCCCGACGAGCGCGAGCAGCTGGCAGCCCTGGCGGCGCGCGGTCGCGAGCTCAGCGACCGCGAGACGACCCTGCGCGCGGAGCGCGACGCCGTCCTCGTCTCGCTCCCCAACCTCCCGGCGCCGGACGCTCCCGACGAGGACAGGGTGCTGCGCGAGGTGGGCGACGCTGGCCGCACGGGCAAGGACCATCTCGAGCTCGCCGGCACGCGAATCGACATGGAGCGGGCGGCCCGGGTATCGGGATCGCGGTTCGCCTATCTCCTCGGCGACCTCGCCATGCTCGAGCTCACCCTCGCCCGCTACGCCCTCGAAAAGCTCCGCGGAGAGGGCTTCGAGCCGGTGATCCCGCCCGTGCTCGTGCGCGAGGAGGCGCTCTACGGAACCGGGATGCTCCCCGACACCGAGCAGCAGATCTACCGGCTCGCCGACGACGAGCTCTATCTCGCCGGCACCTCGGAGGTGCCGCTGGCCTCGTTTCATCGCGACGAGGTCCTCGCGAGCGACGGGCTCCCGGCGCGCTATGCGGGGTTCTCATCCTGCTTTCGCCGCGAAGCGGGGGCCGCCGGCAAAGACACGCGGGGGATCTTCCGCGTGCACCAGTTCGAAAAGGTCGAGATGTTCTCCCACGTCGCGCCCGAGGACGGCCCTGCCGAGCACGAGCGCCTGCTGAGCATCGAGGAATCGATCCTTTCCGAGCTCGAGATCCCCTACCGGGTGGTGGCCATCGCGGTGAACGACCTGGGCGCCTCGGCGGCGAAGAAGTACGACTGCGAGGCGTGGCTTCCCGGTCAGGGACGCTACCGCGAGCTCACCTCGTGCTCGAACACCACCGATTTCCAGGCCCGGCGCCTGGACATCCGCTACCGCGGAGCCGACGGGAAGCTCGCTCACGTGCATACCCTGAACGGAACCGCGGTGGCGATCGGACGGACGATCGTGGCGCTGCTCGAGAACGGCCAGCAGGACGACGGGTCGATCGCCCTGCCGCAGGCTCTGGTCGCTCTGGGAGCCCCGCCGCTGCTCCCCGCCGCCTGAGGCGACGAAACGGGCGGGAGCTCAGACCACGTAGAGGAAGTCGCGCGCCGAGCGGCCGCCGAGCACGACGAGAGCGGCCCGCGGGGGACCACAGGGCACGATCCGGGCGATCACGCGGACGCCGAACGCTCCCAGCGGGCGCACGAAGAGCGAGCGAACCTCCTCGCTTCCCGCGCTCGCGGCGCGCAGCAGGTTGATGAACTCCCCGGCCTCACGGGCCTCGGCGTCCGCGGCCCCGAGGAACTGGGCTACGGGCTGGCTCATCGCCTCCTCCTCGCTCACGCCGAGCAGCGCCTGCGCGCGCCGGGAGACGGCCTGCACGGTGAGACTCGAGTCGACCACGAGGAAGGCGTCGTCGCGGAGCGGTGCGGCATTCGACCGCGTTTCCAGGAGCAGCCCCATCCCGCACGACCGGCACACCCGCCCGCGCGGCGAAACCGGTTCCTCACTCGGCCGGGACGCGCACTGACCGCAGAACCACGACCATCCGTCCGGCTCCTCCAGCGAGCCCCGGATCAGCCGCAGCGGCGGCGGTGTCATCGACTACTCCCTCGCATCAACCATAAAAACGACGGCCGGCGGCCAAGGTTGGAGACTTGTGGAAGAAGATGTCAGGTCGGGACGACGTGGTCACGCCGGCGTAATTTCGACGTGCGCCCCGTAAACTGCTGCGAGCGCGCTGAGATCGCTCACGTCTGAGGTCACGATCAGGTCGCCGGATCGACGCCCGTCTTCAAGATCGCGCTCAGAAGATTGAGCGCGAGAGCGAGAGCAACTCTCGTGCGCTGGTTCTCGTCAAGAGCGCCGTCGAGCGTTACATCGATGAGAAGCATCCCGATCTCGTTTCGAGCACCTACAGTCCGTTGGTCAACGTGCGCGCTTTCGGAGCGGGTCGCGCCGCCGCCGCGAACATCAGTCTCGGCGACCGCCAAATGGGGGGGCGGCACGCGCTACCGGCCGGGTAGGCGGCACTCCGCGATGCATGCTGTCCGCGATCCCTGACCCGAAACGCCACTTAATGGTAAATGGCGGAGAGGGAGGGATTCGAACCCTCGAACGAGGTTAACCCCCGTTACGCGATTTCCAGTCGCGCCCGTTCAACCGCTCCGGCACCTCTCCAGGTTGGCGGAAAGCCAGCTTAGGGTACTTCTCAGATCTGCCAGCTGCCGTCGCGCAGCACCGGCACGGCCTCACCGCTAGCGGTGAGGCCGGTTACCGCAACGTCGTCGCTGCCGATCATGAAGTCGATGTGGATCTGGCTTTGATTGATCGCGTCCTTGCCGGCGTCGTCGACGGTGAACTCGAACCCCTGCCCGAGCGCTATGTGGCTGGCTGCGTTCTCGTCGAGCAGGGTGTCGAAGAACACGGTGTCGAGGGGTCCGATCCGTCCTTCGCGGTCGACGAGGGCGACCTCGCCCAGGCGCGCCGCTCCCTCGTCGCGCGCGGCGAGCGTACGCAGGGTGTCGGCGCCCTGGTCGGCGTCGATCTCGACCGCGCGGCCGCCCTCGAACCGGACCCGGATCCCCTCGATCAGGGCTCCGGTGACGAACAAGGGCTTGGTGGCGCGGACCGTGCCGTTGACCCGCGTGGGGTCGGGGGTGGTGAAGACCTCCTCGGTCGGGAGGTTGGGGGCGTGGACGATGCCGTCCGCGGTCTCGAGGCGCGCCGCGTGCCAGTGACTGCCCGGAAGCAGCCCGATCTCGAGGTCCGTGCCCGGGCCCTCGAAGCGAAGCGCGTCGAATTGGCGCTCGGTGAGCCTCGCCGCCGAGGCCTCGAGCTCGTCGAGCCGAGCGGTCCAGGCGGCGAGGGGGTCCGGCTCGTCGAGGCGGCAGACATGGGCCACCTGGCGCCACAGGAGCTCGAGCGCCTCTTCCCCGGCCAGGCTCGGGTACACGAGCTCGGCCCACTCGATCGTCGGGCACGGAACGCCGGTCCAGTTCGTCGAGCGGGCGTTGAGGACCTCCATCCCCTCCCGGGTCGCGGGAAGGATGTCGCGACCCACGCGCCCCGGATCGAGCCCCTCGAGCGCGTGCGGGGCGGCGGGGCCGGTGAAGGCGATCCTCGCGCAGCGGTGCTCACCGACCGCGAGCACGCGCGCCCCGATCCACGGGGGCACGAAGTCGAGCGTGTCCTCGGCCGCGTGGAGGACCCGCGAGCGCTTGAGGTAGACATCGAACACGGACAGGTCGACGAACTTCGCCTGCTGCTCGTAGGCGACGTCGGCGACCGCGCGCGTGAGCTCCTCCTTGCCCGGCTCGCTGCTGATGGTGACGATCTGCCCAGGCTGGACGTTGGCGCCCAGCCGCACGACGAGCTCGGCCAATGCTCTGATGGTTTGGGGATCGGGCATCAGGGTCCGAGAGAGTAGAGGCAGGACGCTTGGCGCGTATCATCCCCGCCTCGCCTTCCAGGATCCGAGATAGGAGCGCAATACGTGGCATTCGAGGTTGGAGATCGTGTAGTCGCCGAGAAGAGTGGCCGCCGCTCGCGGTCGCAAGGGGCGGGGTTACGCACCGGCCGCCACGGCATCATCGAAGAGGTGCTGCGCGGCGATCCGCGACCGCGCTATCAGATCCGCTGGGACATGGGCGATGTGAGCATCTACTCGCCGGCCAACAGCGGCCTGCACCCGGACCCCGATCACGCGCCGAAGAAGAAGAGCCGGAAGAAGGTCGCTTAGCTTCCTTCAGTACTCCCGCACGGTCATCACGTCGATCAGGCCGGCGAGGCGGAGCCCGAGTGAGGAGCCCTGGCGGGGATCGATGGCCACCGCGAGCTCGAGCACTTGCGGCCGGTGGCGGTCGCCGGAGCGGAACTCGAGCGTCACCACCTCGCCGCAGCGCCGGCGGACGAGGCCGATCACTCGCATCAGGACCTCGCTCCCGCGCGTGGTGGTGAGCTCGTAGCGGCGCAGCGCCGTGCCGACGGGCGGGGCGAGCGCGGTCTCGGCTGGGACTGAGGCGGTCATCGGCATTTCGGCGGGTCTCCTTTCGGTTCCGTCGATGCCGAGCAGCGCCACCGCCCGGTCCGACGGGACCGGTTCGGGCCTGCGACGCGGCTTGCGCGTCCAGGCCTAGGTGGTAATTACGACGAGCGCGAACGACGACGCGAGCCGGGCAGGCGGGTGCGTGGTCGTGCGAGCGCGGGACATCGCCGCCAGCGTAGCGCGCGAGCCGGGGGGCGCGCAAGGCCCCGCGGCCGGATAGCCTTCGCACGGCCCTGACCGAAGTAGCGCTCACCTCTCTCTCGCACGGTGCCGGGTGCGGATGCAAGCTCCCGGCCGCCGACCTCCTGCCCATTCTCCGCGCCCTGCCAACCACCGCGGACCCGCGGCTCCTGGTCGGCTCGGCCAGCGGTGACGACGCCGCCGTGTTCCAGCTCCGGCCCGACCTGGCGCTCGTGCAGACGGTCGATTTCTTCACCCCGATCGTCGATGACCCCTTCGACTTCGGCCGGATCGCCGCCGCCAACGCCCTCTCGGACGTCTACGCCATGGGGGGATCGCCGCTCACGGCGCTCAACCTCGTCGCCTTCCCCCTCGAGCGCCTCGGCGGCAACGTACTGCTCCGGATCCTCGAGGGCGGCTTCGCCGTCGCCGAGGAGGCAGGGTGCGCGATCGTCGGCGGCCACTCGATCGACGACCCCGAGCCCAAGTACGGGCTCGCGGTGACCGGCACCGTCGACCCCGCGGCCATGCTCACCAACGCCGGCGCGCGGGCCGGGGACGTGCTCGTGCTCACCAAGCCCCTCGGCGTCGGCGCCATCACCACCGCACACAAACGCGGGAGTGCCGACCCCGCCCAGCTCGCCGACGCGGTGGCCACGATGGTGGCGCTCAACGCCGAGGCGAGCCTCCGCGCCCTGGCCGCCGGCGCCCACGCGGCCACCGACGTCACGGGCTTCGGGCTCCTCGGGCACCTGCACGGTCTCGCACGCGAGAGCGGCCTCGCCGCCGAGGTTCGCGCCGACGCCGTCCCTGCGCTCGCGGGCGCTGTCGAGTTGCTCGGAGAGGACGGCTCCGGCCTCTCCGGCGGCGGCCGGGGCAACCGCGCCTACGCCGAGTCCTTCGCCATCTTCGCGCCGGACGTGAGCGAGGCGCGCAGACGTCTGGTGTGCGACCCCGCGACCTCGGGCGGGTTGCTCGTGTCCCTTCCCGCCGACCGGGCCGCCGAGCTCGGGGGAGCGGTGATCGGGCGCATGCTCGACGGTGAGCCGGGTGCGATCTCGGTCGTATAGTCGCCGCATGGAGCGGCCGGGGCCGGTGCCCCGACCGGCCTTCAAAGCCGGGAAGCCGTGGCAGCCCCACGGTAGGAAGGTTCGACTCCTTCGCCGCTCCGTGGTCGCGACATGAACGAGGACCGCAGCGACCAGCTCCGGAACCTGCCCTCGGTCGACCGGCTCGCCGTGTCCGTGGCCCGGGCCACCCTGGCCGAGCGCCGAGCCGAGCTCCTGGCGGGCGCCGAGGACGACGTCGACCTGGTGGCGACGGCCGCTGAGCGCCTGCATCCCTCGCTGCGCCGCGTGCTCAACGCCACCGGCGTCGTCGTCCACACCAATCTCGGTCGCGCGCCGCTCGCGCCGGCGGCCCGAGCCGCGGTGGCGCGCGCCGCCCGCGGCTACTCCAACCTCGAGCTCGACCTGGCGAGCGGCCGCCGCGGCTCGCGCCACGACCACGTCGAGCGGCTGCTCTGCGAGCTCACCGGCGCCGAGGGCGCGCTGGCCGTCAACAATTGCGCGGCCGCGGTCCTCCTGGCCGCGGCGGCGCTCGCGGGCGGCGGGCGCGAGCTCGTCGTCTCGCGCGGTCAGCTGATCGAGATCGGGGGCGGGTTCCGGATTCCGGAGGTTGTGGTCCAGGCCGGCGCGCGGTTGGTAGAGGTGGGAACGACCAACCGCACCCGGCTGGGTGACTACAGCGCGGCGATCGGCCCGGACACGGGCGCGCTCCTGCGCGCGCACGCGTCGAACTTCAGGACGGTGGGCTTCGTCGAGCAGGTGGAGATCGAGGAGCTGTGCTCGCTCGGTCTCCCGGTGATTGACGACGTGGGCTCGGGCGTGCTCGCCGACGAGCTCGAGCTCCTGGCCGAGGAGCCGCCCGTCCGCCGCTCCGTGCGCGCCGGGGCCGCGCTCGTGTGCTTCTCCGGCGACAAGCTCCTGGGTGGTCCCCAGGCCGGCGTCATCGTCGGCCGGCGCGAGGCGATCGAGGCCGCGCGCGTCCACCCCTTGGCCCGCGCCGTCCGGATCGACAAGCTTTCCCTCGCCGCCCTCGAGGCCACCCTCGCCCTCTACCGCGACCCTGAGCTCGCCCGCCGCGAGCTCCCGGTGCTGGCCATGCTCACCGCCTCCGAGGATGAGCTCGCGCGCCGGGCCCGGGCGCTGGCCGAGGCCACGGGCGGAGAGATCGTCGCCGGCACGGCCCGCGTCGGCGGCGGCGCGCTGCCCCTGCTCGAGCTTCCGGGCCCCGCTGTCGCCCTGCACGGCGGCGCGGCGGGCGTCGAGGCCCTCGCCGCCGCGCTGCGCCGGGGGGAGCCGGCGGTGATCGGGCGAATCCAGCACGATCGCCTGCTCCTCGATCCCCGCACGCTCACCGACGCCGAGGCTGCGGAGGTCGCGGCGGCCGTGCGCGCGGCGCTCTGATGAGCGGCCCCCTCACGGTCGGCACCGCCGGGCACATCGACCACGGCAAGACCGCCCTCGTCCAGGCGCTCACCGGGGTGGACACCGACCGGCTGCCCGAGGAGAAGGCGCGCGGGATCACCATCGCCCTCGGCTACGCGCCTCTGGCGCTTCCCGGCGGTAGGGTCCTCTCGCTCGTCGACGTCCCCGGGCACGAGCGCCTCCTGCGGGTGATGGTCTCGGGCGCGAGCGGGATCGACCTCTTCCTCCTCGTGGTCGCCGCCGACGACGGGGTCATGCCCCAGACCCTCGAGCATCTCCGGGTCCTCGAGGCGCTCGAGGTCGGCCGCGGCGTCGTGGCGGTGACCAAGGTCGACCTTGCCGACCCGGGGCCGGCGCTCGCCGAGGCGCGCGAGCTCGTGCCCGAGGGCGTCGAAGCGGTCGCGGTCTCGGTCCGGACCGGCGCCGGACTCGCCGAGCTCGCGGCCGCGCTCGAGCGCGTCGCCGCCCAGACCCCGAGCCGGGCCGCCGACCCGCGCCCGGCCGTGCTCCACGTCGACCGGGTGTTCACGATCAGGGGCGCCGGGACGGTGGTGACCGGGACCCTGTGGTCGGGAGTGATCCGTCGCGGCGACCGCCTCAGTGTCCTGCCCGGGTCGCGCACCGCGCGCGTCCGCGGCGTCCAGGTGCACGACCACGCGGTCGAGGAGGCGGCGGCGGGACAGCGCGTAGCCGTCAACCTCGCCGGCCTCGAGCGGCGAGCCCTGGCGCGGGGGGACGTGCTGGCGGGAGCGGACGCTCCGGTCTCGCTCACCCACCGGCTCGAGATCCGGCTCGCGCTGCACGAGCGCGTCGGCGACCGCGAGCGCGTCCAGCTCCACCACGGCACCCGGGCCACGCCGGCGCGCGCGGTCAGGCTCGAAGGTGACCTGTGGCAGCTGCGCACCGAGCGGCCGCTCATCGCCGCCGACGGCGACCACGTCGTGGTGCGGCGGATCGCCCCGCCCGACACCCTTGGCGGCGGCGTGATCGTGAAGGCGGCGGCGGGGGGGCGCGCGGCGCGCGAGAGCAAGCCCCCGCCCGCGCTCTCGCCGACGCCAGAGGCTCCCCCGCTCGACGAGGCCGCCCTCGCGCTCGAGGCGCGCCTGCGCGCGGCGGGACACGAGCCCCCCACCGAAGCCGAGCTCGGAGAGGAGGCCGTCAGCCTCCGGGCGCTACATGCCGCCGGCCTGGCGGTGCGGGTCGGGCGCTCGATGCACGCGCACTCCGAGGCCATCGCCGAGGTCCGCGAGGTGGTCGAGCGGCTCGCCCGCGACGAGGGTCAGGTCACGCTCCCGCGCCTGCGCGACGAGCTCGCCACCTCGCGCAAGTACGCCCAAGCCCTGCTCGAGCACCTCGACGCGGCCCGCGTCACCCGCCGCCGGCCCGACGACAGCCGGGTGCTGCGGGGGTCGCGGTGACCTCTGGGGGCTACGGGGAGCGATCGAGGCCGAGTGAGGGCAGCAGCGCCTCGAGCTTGAACTCGGTTTCCGCGAGCTCGGCCTCGGGGTCAGAGTCGCGCACGACGCCGACCCCGGCGTAACAGCGCGCCAGGCCGCCGCTGAGCAGGGCGGAGCGCAGCGAGACGAAGAACTCTCCGTCCTCGTTGCTGTCGAGCCAGCCCACCGCGCCCGCGTACCAGCCGCGGTCGAAGCCCTCGAGCGATTCGATCAGAGCTTTGGCCTGGCCGAGGGGCTCACCGCCGACCGCGGGCGTGGGGTGGAGGATTCCGGCTAGATGCAGCGCGGACATCGGCCTCACGAGCCGGCCGCGTACAGGGCTGGCCAGATGCTGGATGTTCGCGATCCTGGTCAGCTCCGGCTTCTCAGGGGTGACGACCCATACGCAGTGCGGCCGCAGGGCCCGCTCGATCCAGCGCTGGACGATGCTCTGCTCGCCCCGGTTCTTCGAGGAGTCGAGGAGGTCGCGGCCGAGCCGCACGTCGTCGCCGGCGTCGGGACTGCGGGGGGCGGAACCCGCGAGGGCGACGGTGCTGACCGAGAGCCCCTCGCGCCGGACCAGGAGCTCGGGGCTGGCGGCCACGAAAGCGTCCTCACCTCGGCCCACGCAGAACACCAGGCAGGAGGGGAAGCGTTCGCGGAGCCGGCGGTACACGGCCGCGGTCGAGTGCGGCTTGGTCGCCCGCACCTGGATCTCGCGCGCCAGGACCACCTTCTCGAGCTCGCCCCCCCGGATCCGGTCGACGGCCGCAGCCACCGCTGAGCGGTAGTCGTCCTCGGGGCGGCGGGAGGAGACCTCGACCGTGGTCGCGCCCGTGGTGGGTGCCACCGGTGCGGGCACGGTCGGGTTGCGAAGCTCGGCCAGCCGCCGGCCGACGGCCGCCATATGGGTTTCGGTCTCGTCTCCCGCGCTGACATTGACGGCGACGGTCATGAACGTCCGTCCCGCCGTGCGCGCCAGGGCCAGCTCGGGGACGTGGAGCGACATCGGGGCGAACGCGTGCCACTCTGGGTCCGCGGCGCCGTCGTCGGCGAACGAGAAGCCCCCCACGGCGACGAGTCCGGCGCCGAAGCTGGCGCCATCGCAGAAGGCTTCGGAGACCAGGCGGCGCCAGCGCTGCGACGCCTCGAGGAAGCGTGAGGGCCCGGAGGCCGTGAGCTCGACGACCGAACCCAGCGTGCCAAGCGCGACCTGCTCGCGGTCGCTCTGCTCAAAGCAGAACCACGGCTCGCGCATCCGGCGCGACGCAAACACCACGGTGGCCGGGTCGAGGTCGAGCTCGAGCGCGACGGTCAGCCCCGCGAGCGTGCTCGAACCCCGCCGCGCGGCGCGTCGCGCCGCCTTGGCGATGCGCTCGGCGAGCGTGCGCGCCTGGGCCGCGGTGAGCCGGAGCCCGAGGCTCGCGTGAGCGTGGCTGGGCGCAGCCGGCTCGGGTCCGGTGGCGGCCTCAGGCGGCAGGCGGGCGGGATGTTGGCTGTCCGGCGACATTCCGGCGGGCGGCAGGGGCGAGGATCGATTCGGCATAAGAGAAGCAAGGCCGCCGCTCCGAGGACACCCCTCTGAGGATACCTGAGCCCCTGATGGCCGACCGGGGTTCGAAGGACGAGAGTCCTAAGCGATGGTCGCGTTCGCCAACGAGCGCGCTAGCGGCGCGGTTTGCGCGGATCGGCGCGCGTCGCTGGATGACTTTATCCGCGCGACCGCGGGCCTGGCTGAGGACGGCACCAGGGTCGCGCTTGGTGCGGCAACTTTAGCTGAACACAATTACCGGCCGCGGGATGCGCGG
>Ga0302325_10010514_pt1 | contig 20056 bp, 18 predicted proteins | sample Palsa_T0_2_FD_201948 | JGI IMG/M metagenome (GOLD analysis project Ga0302325, IMG submission 201948) | Peat permafrost microbial communities from Stordalen Mire near Abisko, Sweden - Palsa_T0_2 | ecosystem: Environmental > Terrestrial > Soil > Palsa > Peat permafrost | place: Sweden: Abisko...
CCTGGGGCATCGCCGTGAGGTCGAGACCCTTCGGGCTTGCGCCCGCTGCAACGAGGCCTTCCCGCACCATCCTCGTCGCGGCGATCGGGGAGAGGGCGTTCACCGTGACCCCCGACGGTGCCATCTCGCCAAGCTTCCAGGTCAACGAGGCAACCGCCCGCTTGGCGCTACCGTAAGCCGGCCCGTCCACCGAGGTCCTGGCCAGGCCGACGCCCGAGGTGCAGCCGACGATCCGCCCGTAGCCCGCTGCGCCCATGAGCGGCAACGCGGCGGCCAGCACGTTGAGGTAGCCGTTGAAGTGGACGTCGAGTACGGTCCACCAGTCGTCCTCCGAGGTGTCGGCCAGTCGGGGGAAGCGCAGTACCCCGGCCGTGTTTACCACCGCGTCGAGTGAACCGAGCTCGTCCACGACCTCGGCGAAGAGCGCCCGAACCGCCTCAGCGTCGGTCACCGAGATCGTAGAGATTCTGGCCGTCCCACCCGCGGCCACTATCCGCTTGGCCGTCTCCTCCGCCACCGGTTCGCCAAGTGGCTCGCCCGTTACCCCCACCCCCGCGTCAAGGACGATCACAGCGGCGCCTTGGCGAGCCAGCTCCAGCGCGCCGGCGGAGCCGATCCCGCCCCCACCCCCGGTCACGACCACCACTCGTTTGCCCAGGTGTTTTCTTCGAGGACCCGATGACGTTGACATAGCAGATCACTCCTCTTTTCTCTTCTGACTACCTGTCTCTGGTACTACCTTCCCAGGGTGGTCGTGGACACTATGCCGACCGGCGCCTCATCGGAATACGGATCCATCCGACATAGCGGAGCTGGTCATCGAGGGTCGCTCCTTGTTCGCCGACCAAAATCAGCGGTGCTTGGCTGACCTTGGTCGAGCTTCGGGTTGACGCCCGCAGACACCTGAGCATGGGCGTCGCGCACGATTCTGACCAGCTGGACAGCCAGAATCCTGCCTGGTCCGGCTAGCCGGTAGCTGCCCGGTAGCCGATGTGGACGTCGTTAGACCCCATCGACTACTCGCCACTGGGTCGTAGTAGACCGCTCTAGCTCTACAACACGGGCGAATTCAGTGGACCGGGTGGACGGAACTTGAGGCCAGGAGACTGGTGAGAGCGTTGTGGACGTAATCCGCCACCTTTTTTTTGCCAAGGTGAGGGTCGCGGGTTCGAATCCCGTCTTCCGCTCAAAATGCGGTTGACCCCATTGGGTGGACGTGAACGAGGCCTGTGATGGCGCCGGAGTCACCACCTCGGCACCGCCCGTCCGTCCCAACCGTTGGAGTGCTCGAGTTCCAGCACCACCCGGCCGGTCGTACGCCTCTCGCCCAGGTCGGCGACGGCACCGGGCACGTCGTCGTCCAGAGCCGTCATCGTCCGATCACGCAACGGACGCAGCCGCCCGGCGCGGTAGTGATCGAGGATCTCTGCCCAGATGTCGCGGCGCCAGTGGTCCGACGACGGTCCGCCATATGCCCCGAAGTAGACGCCGACTATGTCGTAGTTGGCCATAAGCGTCTGGTTGGTGGGCGCTTGTGCGACGTCGCCGCTGGCGAAGCCCACCACCAGCAGCCGCCCTTCGCTCGCGATCATCTTGCGGGAGGCGTGGAAGATATCCCCGCCGACCGAGTCGTAGATGACATCGGCACCTCGCCCGCCGGTGGCTTCCCGTACAGCGGTGATGAGCTGCTTGCTGTCGAGCGCCCGGTAGTCGTATGCCTGTTCGGCACCGAGTTCACGGCAGAGTGCGACCTTCTCCGGGCCGCCGGCGGTCGCGAGGACGCGAGCCCCAGCCAGGACGCCCAGTTGGATTGCGGCCGACCCGACACCACCTGCGCCAGCATGCACGAGCAGCGTCTCGCCCGGCTGCAACCGTCCGCGCCGGTGCAGAGCAAGCTGCCCGGTGGTGAACGGGATAAGCAGGGCCACGGCGTCACCGGCCGGGATGTCGTCGGGAAGCTCGTACAGCCCGCCGGCTCGCACCAGTGCGACCTCGGCCAGCGCACCGTCTGGCGGCCCTGCCACCCCGATCGCCAGCGTCCCGACGAGTGTCGAATCGACGCCGTCGCCGACCGCGATGATCCGCCCGGCCACGTCGAAGCCGGGCGTGAACGGCAGCTGCGGCTTCATCGCGTACGTGCCGAAGCACAGCCGGGTGTCGGGCAGGTTCAGCGCGACCGCCGAGGCCTTGATCGCCACCTGACCGGGGCCCGGCTCGGGCACAGGCACGTCGCGCAGGTGCATCACCTCGCGAGGATGACCGTGCGCCTCGACGCGCCAAGCCTTCATCTCAGATGCCGCCATCCCGGGTTCACCTTCACTCCCACAGCCTCTCCCGATCGGCATCCAGCTCAGGCGGAGGTCCGGGGCGCGGCGCCCGCTCCCCGTCGAAGGCCCACGGCGGCTGCGGTGGGGCTTCATCGGGTACGCCGAGCTTGCGCACCGGGGCGGCCGGGATCCCCGCCGCCCAAAGTCTCTCCAACCAGGCTCGACCCGTATCGGTCGCCGCCACCTTTGCGCACGCGTCTGCGATCTGCTCCTTCGGCAAGTCGCCCGGTAGGCCCAAAACCTGGAGCAGTACTGAGGCAAACCTGAGCGGGGTCTGCACCAGGAAGCGGACCCCATCGCTGCCCGCGAGCACCAGGGTCGCAGGCCGGCTGAGTGTCAACTGACGGTCGGTCACGGCGAGCCACTGGGCCAGCGCGCCAGCCAGGCTGACCTGGACGTGGCGCCCGATGCCCGTACGCGACCGGTCGAAGAGCGCGGCAAGCACGCCCTGAGCAGCCGCGGAACCCCCAGCGATGTCGCCGGCCTGTACCGGCATCGGGAGCTCCACGCCACACCAGCGCTGCATCAAGTCGACCGAGCCGGCCCAGGCCTGCACGGGACCGTCGGTGGCGGAAATGCCGGCCAGCTCGTCGTCTGGGTCGAAGCCGGTGATGGCACAGGTGATCAGCTGCGGAAAGCGTGCACGCAGGCTCGGCCCGTCGACCCCGAAGCGTGCTGTGACCCCCGGCCGCAGGTTGTCCACGACCACATCAGCCGATCCGGCCAGGTTGAGCAGCTGGTCACGGCCATCTTCGGTCGCAAGGTCGATCGCCACTGATCGCCGGCCACCGTGCAATGCGCGCCAGTAGAAGCTCGCTCCTCCGGCATCGTCGCCGCGGCGCCAACCAGCCCGGGTGACGTCGCCAGTCGGCGGCTCCACCTTCAGCACCGTGGCCCCGAGATCGGCCAGCACGCGTGTCGCGAGCGGCCCTGCCAGATAGGTCGTCATATCCAGGACGCGGATACCGGAAAGCGGCGCTGAAGTCACGCGGCGCAACCTTTGGCCGACGATCTGACCGACAACACGCGACCTCCCACGAATCGAGCTGCTAGTGCCGAGGTTATCTGAGCCGATTAGCCCACGATCGTAGACCGAGGGACACCCGACTCGCTGACCTCGGAATACGTCCACTCTTTCGGTTGAGGGTCGATGAGGCGTGCACCAGTAGGGAAGGGAGATGTCCTGAGATGTTCGGAGCACCTTCAAGGGTGTTTGGAGGGTTGCCCGAGTGCCAACGGCGATGTGTTGGAAGAGATGGCACCACGCGCCGGCAGTGGGTTGAAGCAGAAGACGAACTCGTAGACGCCATGTCGATCGGTCCCAGCTCTGCCTCAACTCGAGCGAGGCCGTCGTCAATGGCCTGCCGGTCCGCGACGTCGGCCACCATCGGATAAGCCCGGGTGCCGAACTCTTCGGTCAGGGTCCGAACTGTCGCGTCGGTACGCCGCTCGTTCTCGTCGAGTACCACCACCGCTGCTCCGCGGGCAGCGAGCATTCTGCAGGTGGCGGATCCGATCGCGGCGCCGGCCCCGCCCGTTACGAGTGCAATCCGCCCCAGGAACTCGGTCGCGGCGGCATTGGCGAGCGGACCGAGCTCACCGGTTCCAAGGGGGCCGACGCTTTGGTCCATCATCTCATCGACGCGAGGGTCAAAATCGACGTCAATGAGGGCACGCGCCTCACCGGAGGCCCTCTGAACGCGCCACTACCCACTTCTCGATTCTAAGTGAACTTCAGGGTTCTTCGCCCTTTCCCCAGATCGCTGAGCTCATGTTTCGCTGCCTGCAGGCACCACGGGGCGCGGCGGCGCCACCGGATCTCCTGCGGGCGGCGGGCCCTGACGCTGCGCCACGAAGTCCTTGCTGCGGATGAGGGTCACGGCGCCCACGGCTCCTGCCAGCGCCAGGATCCCACTGACGACGAGGAGGTCGTTGAGGGCACCGGTGAAGCTGGAGTGGATGGCGGAGACGACCTGGCCCCTCGAGGCCGCGGGCGTCCCGCTGATGACCGCGCCGACGTTGCCCTGCTGGATCCCCGAGATTATCTGGGGTGACTTGCCGGCCAAGCCAGATATGTTCGACAGGGCGTGCCCAAGGCTGTGGCGCAACGAGGCCGTGAAGATCGTCCCGTAGGCCGCGATCCCTACCGCGATCCCGATCTGGCGGAAGGTCGTGTTGACGCCCGAAGCCATCCCCGATCGTTCCGGTGTCACCACTCCGACGGCTGTCGAAGCCAACGGCGGGTTCACCATTCCGCTTCCGAAGCCGGCCACGATGAATCCCGGAACGAGGTGGGTCCACGACGTGGTGCCGCCCAGGCCAGACATCAGGAACAACCCGATTCCGGTGAGAGCCAGGCCGGGACCGATGAGCCAACGGACGGGCATATGGCTGCTCAGCCGCCCGGCCGCGGTGGCCGACACCAGCGTGGCCCCGCTCAGTAGCAGGAGGCGCACGCCGGTGCCGAGGGCGGAGTACCCGAGGTCGTCCTGCAGGTAGAGCACCAGATAGAGGAGGAGGGCGTACAGCGAGCCGTTCATGGCGAAGGCGGCCATCAGCCCGCCGGAGAAGGTGGGCACGCGGAAGAGGGAGAGGTCGAACATCGGGCCTACGGCACGGCGCTCGACGATCACGAATGCTCCGAGCAGGACCACCGCCAGACCGAGGCAGATCTCTACCCCGGGATCACTCCAACTGATTTCGCTGGCCCGGATCAACCCGTAGACCAAGCTCACCAGGCCGGCCGTGAGGATGACGAAGCCGGCCCAGTCCGGGCGGGAGGCATGGGGTGTCTTGGACTCGTCGACCCGCCACAGGGTGATGGCGATGGCCACCACCCCGATCGGGAGGTTTACCAGGAAGATGCCGCGCCAGTTGATGTCACTGGTAATCACACCGCCCAGAACGGGACCCAGTGCGACGGCGATACCGGTGATCGCTCCCCATACCCCAAAGGCCACGCCCCGGTCCTTGCCGCGGAAGCTGTTGGCCAAGAGCGCCAAGGAGGTGGCGAACATGATCGCCCCGCCGATCCCCTGAACGCTCCGCGAGATGATCAACATCAGAGGCGACTGAGCCAGGCCGCAGATCAACGAACCCACAGTGAAGATGACCAGCCCAATAGTGAACAAGAGGCGACGACCGTAGCGGTCGGCCAACGAGCCCGCGGTCAGCAACAAGGAGGCCAGCGTGAGCGCGTAGGCGTCGACCACCCACTGCACATCGGCGAACGTGCCATGCAGGCCGTGCTGAATTTCGGGCAGCGCGACGATGACGATGGTGACATCGAGGAGCAACATGAAGGTTGCCGCGCAGACCACGAGCAAGGTCCACCATTTTCTGTCCATATGACTGCTCCTTCGAGTGGCTTCCCCGGCGCGGTGCCGGGAAGTCCACCATGGGCTCGGCTGAGTCCAACATACCCACGACCAAGCCCAAATCTGTCGGTTCCAGAAAGATTGAAGCTGGAACAGCAGGAAATCAACAGGTGGTAGCCCGGGTTGCGGGTCGCCGGGTGTACCGGGTCAGTCGTTCGAGGACCTCGCTAGGGGGTCAGGGCCCGGCCCGGGCCGCCGCCAGTTCGATCGCTGACAGGGCGCCGTCATGGCGCTCGCACAGCGCCATCACGGTGGGGTCGTCGCCGGGGAGGTCGCCGGAAGGTGTCGAGCGAGCGGAGTTCGGGAAACGACCCGGGAATGCCGGCCGTGTGGAGCTGGAAGACCTCATGGATACCCATGCGCACCCGCAGATCGGCGCCGGTCACCGATGGGAAGACGGCGGCCATCCCGTCGGGGTCATACTTTCTGGAGAACAGCTGAATGAGGGGGACTGATGACTGAACCAGCCGGCGATCGACTGCGTGTACGACCTACGTATGTGCTCGACGAGCGGGAGCTTCTCGACGGGTGGTTGGAGTTCCATCGCGCCACCCTCTCGGTCAAGTGCGAGGGCCTAGATGACGCGCAGCGCAGAGCTCAGCCAATCCCCACTTCGGATCTGTCACTTCAGGGATTGGTGCGCCACATGGCCGAGACGGAGCGAAATTGGTTCGGTCGCATCCTGCTGCGGGATCAGGCCATTCCCCGGATCTGGCACGACGCTGCAGGGACAGATCACTCCTTTCTTCCGGTCGAGAATGCCAATTGGGAGGCGGACTTCGCCGTCTGGCGGAGCGAGTGCCGTGCCAGCTCTGCTGCGGCGAGCCGCTATGGTCTCGACTACACCGGCGAGTGGCGAGGGAAGCAGATCTCCCTGAAGTCGATCTACCTCCACATGATTCAGGAGTATGCCCGCCACAATGGACATGCCGATCTCATCAGAGAGCTCCTCGACGGCTCGGTTGGTTTGTAAGCGCCCCTCAGCCGTTTCCCCTGAGGCGGCCGGGACGGTGGCGGCTCCGATACGACGCGGGCGCTTGTCGTGCCGACCTAGGATGGCGAGGTGAAGGTGCTCGTGGTGGGTGGCTCGCAGTTCAACGGTCTCGCGTTGGTGCACCAGTTGGTGCGGGAGGAGCACGACGTGACCGTGCTCAACCGGGGGCGGTCGGAAGCTCCTATTCCAGCGACAGTTCGCCGGCTCACCGGTGATCGTACGGACGTGCGCCATATGCGAACGCTCCTGGGTTCTGAGACGTTCGATTGCATCTACGACATGTGCGCCTATCACCCACCCGATGTGGAATTGATGACGGACCTCTTCCGCGGCCGCACTGGCCACTACCTGTTCATCAGCTCCATCGCGATTTACGCCCCGTCCGAGATTTTGCCGATAACAGAGGACTTTCCGGTCGACCGCGGCCCGAAGCAGAACGAGTACGGTCTGCACAAGATCCTGTGTGAGGACCACCTGCTGGCGGAACACGACGCGAGCGGATTCCCCGTAACGACTGTGATCCTGCCTATGGTGATCGGGCCACGAAACATCATGCCCGACCGGGAGCAAAGGATGTTTGTGCGAATGCAGAAAGGCCGGCCGATCTTGATTCCCGGGGACGGGACGGCCCTCAGTCAGGTTGGGTATGTCGATGACCACGCCGAAGCTCTGTGCGCGATGATGGGGCGCTCCAGCACGTTTGGGCAGCGCTACAACCTTACGGGTTCACAATTCTTCAGTGACGAAGGGTACGTCGACGTGATGGCCGACGTCATCGGTACCGAGGTCGAAAAGGTGTTCATTCCTGCCGACCTGATGGACCAGCTCTGGGATGGAGAAATCGAGACCGGAAGAATGGGTATGACATCACATATCGACATCCGTTCCAGCAATGCCGAAAGGGAGAACTCGGCCGCTCGGATGCAACGCTTTCAGCTCGCCACTCTGATCCAGAAAGCCCAGCCCAATCTGCACCGCTGGAATCACAGTCTCGTGCTCAGCGTGGACAAACTTGCTCGCGACGTCGGCTGGCGCCCACGCCACAACTTCCGGCAGGCGGTCGAGCGGACCTTCGAATGGTTTCAGCGGCAAGACCAACTTGACCACCCGGACTTCGACTTCTCATTCGAGGACTCGATCCTTGATCTGCTGAGGACCCGTTAGGTCAGCTCATCAAAAGGGCTTGTCTCCAATGATGGCGGCACGTTCCATAACTCGCCGGTGGGGCCAGTAGTCGGAGAGGGCATAGTGCTGGGTGCCCCGGTTGTCCCATAACGCCACCGAATTGACTCGCCACCGGAACCGGCACTGGAACTCGGGTACCGCAGCCTGGCGACAGAGATAGAGGAGCATTGCTTCGCCTTCATCGGGAGCGAGTCCCTCGATGTGGCTCGTGAAGATCTCGTTCACGTAGAGGATCTTCCGACCGGTCTCGGGGTGAGTGCGCACCACCGGGTGACGGGCAGGGGGAAGTTCCTGCCGTGCCTTGGCGAGTTCCTCGGGCGACATGCCCAAGCCGTAGCTTTGCGCGAAGTCGTGCACCGCGAACATCCCGTCGATCCGATCCTTGACATCGTCGGGCAGCCCGTCGTACGCAGCTGTCATGTCGACCCAGATAGTGTCCCCTCCGACGGCCGGCACCTCGATAGCGCGCAGAACCGAACCCATCGCCGGGGACTCGCGGAAGGAGACGTCGCTATGCCACACGTTCTCAACGGCTTTCGTCTTGTCGTCCTTGGCGAAGCGCACGATCTCCGGGACGTCGCCCTGGGCGAGAAACGGGTGGACCTCCAGCTCTCCCCATAATCGTGAGAATCGCACGTGTTGCTCGCTCGTAAGGTCCTGGTCACGGAAGAAGAGCACCTTCCACTCGAGGAGCGCCCGGTGCAACTCTTCGAACAATTCATCGTCCACGGGCTGGCGAAGATCAACACCGCTGAGCTCGGCACCGATGGTGGGACTTAGGGGCACCGCGATGAAGCGCGTGAAAGCACCCTCTTTCATCCCGTCGCCGAGGCGTCGCAAGCGGGCCGGGCCAGCCGTGAAGCGAGGCACGCACTCCACGGTAGCACCACCTCGCCGGGACTCGCCTCGGTCACGTGCCCTGATCCCTTGTTGAGGGGGCGCCGTAAGGACAGGGTTTCCGCTCAATCCAGCTCAGGCCCGGGGGGAAGGTTGAGTGTCTGCATGCTCTCGTACCTAACTCGGATCTGGTCGTGATAGCTCGGCTTGGTCGGGATCCAGAAGCGATCGTGCTCGATGGCGTCGAATACCAGAGCCGCGACCTCGGACGGCGGCATGCCTGCCCCTTCGATAGCGTCCTTCATCGCGGCCAGCACGAACGCCTCGTCCGCCTTGGGCTCCTCCCCATGACTGGTGGAAGGCTCAGGCCGGTTGCGGCGGGAATCGGCGAGGCGGGTGGCTACCAGGCTGGGCACGAGAACCGACACGCCAATAGGCGCTCCGGTAGTTCGCAGGTCGTGGGCCAGGCACTCGGTGAAACCTACGGCGGCGAACTTGGAGGTGAAGTACGGGCCGGAGTAGGCAGCGGTGACGAGGCCGCCCATCGAGGCGGTGTCGACGATGTGGGCGGGAGTGCCGGCAGCGAGCATGCGGGGAACGAACGATCGCACCCCGTTCACCTGACCATAGAGGTTGACACCCAGCACCCACTCCCAATCGGCCAGGGAGCGCTCCCAGAGGAGCCCGCCGCTGAAGACGCCGGCGTTGTTGCACAACAGCTGCACGCCACCGAAGCGCGACCAGGCGGTGTCGGCGAGGTGTTCGACCTCTTCGGCCACGGACACGTCGGTCCGGACGCCAACGGCTTGGCCACCCTCACGGACGATCCCGTCGACGGTGCTGTCGAGCGTCGCCGCCTCGACGTCGGCGGCAACTACGGCCATGCCCTGCCGTGCTGCATGCTCCGCCAGCGCCCGACCGATACCGCTGCCCGCTCCGGTCACCACCGCGACCATGCCTGGTTCGATCTTCACGACATCACCTCACCCATCTTATCGACGTGTGTCCTCAGCTTTGCAGATCGCATTCCCGCTCCCTGGCGAGGGGGCCACCAGGAGCAATGCTCTCAGGTCTGGCGCCTCGCCGATGACGGCGCGCGCGGCGTTCACGCCGTAGATCTCGGTGGCAAAGGCGAACTGGGCGAGACCACCATGGAGGCGGTCCTGAGCGTTCCACGCTGCGCACTCGTCATGGAGAGTGAAGCCGTATCCACACCAGGCATGACCGATGAGGTCATGCACGGCACGGAACCGGTCAAACGCACCGCCGAACTCACAGTCGAAAAGACGCAACGATGAGCTCTTCGTCGCTTTCATAGGGCTGGGCACAACGGGTGAATGCCACACGTATCGCCCGGTGGCAGACGCCTCGAGTGAGGAGAGTGAAGAGGTGGTCCGTTTCCCGTTGCAGCTGCCGGTACGCCTCGATCACCTGGGCATCGCGATGAGCGCTTCGAGAATGCATGTACCACTCGCCCACCATGGTGGTTGTCGAAGACTCAACCCTGAAGGTTGCATCCTCGTGGAAGTCGTGACCCATCTCCGTTCCTCCGTTCCCACCTCTCGATGTGTCCTCACGACTCGTGCTCAGGGGAGATTGCCGCACGAGGGAGTCGCGTCCGGCCGCTGATCGGGATCGACCTATCCGTGACGGTCTTCGGCCCGTCTGGCGATGACGTATCGAGAATACCTCCGGCCTGCCCCGGCCCAGCCCATGGGAGAGTCCTCGGGTCGCGCAGAGAGCTCCAGAGCGGTCGGTCCAATGATTGCTTAGGAAAGCAAGTTATTGTGGTGGGCATGGCCACCGTTGAGCCACTCTCACCGACCGAGGAAGAGCTTTGGCGAGCAGTCATGCGAATTGTAAAAGTCATTCCGCGACATCTCGACAGTGATCTGATCAGGGACGCTGGCCTCACGGCGAGCGACTACACGACGATCATGCACCTTTCCGAAGCTCCCAATCGAGAGCTGCGGATGGCCGACCTCGCCACCGCGACCGACCTGTCGGCGAGCCGCATGACCCGACTGGTAGACGACCTCCAATCGCGTGGTCTCGTGACGAAGACCGTCAGCTCCTCCGACGCACGGGGCAATGTCGCGAGGCTCACTCCCCGGGGCATGGCCAAACTGAAATCGGCATGGCCGGTTCACCTCGCGAGCGTTCGGAGTCGCTTATTCGACCACCTCGATGCGTCGACGGTTGAGATAGTCGCCAGAGCCTTGTCCGAGGTGGCCACCCACCTCGAGGACTCGCCCGCCGAACCTCGAGTGCCGAGGTAGCGCCTCGACGGTTCAGCGAACAGTGCCGGAAAGCGAGAAACGGGAGGAAGCAGAATCAATCGACGCCGCGATTCAGAGTCCTTTGGTGAGCCGAGAAGTGAGCACGATGTCGACCACTTCGGGGACCGTATCCGTCCGAGCCCAGTCGCGTTGCAACTCGCAGGCCAGGGATACCCAGCCGATTGGCTGCGCGCCCGCCTCGATGATGCGCTCGAGCCCCGCCCGGTGCGCCTCCGGGGAAGTCCCACCTACTGCATCGACGACGGGGAACACCTCGTAGCCCTCCCGAAGCGCGTCCAGAGCCGGGAAGGCCAAGCACACTTCAGTCCAAAGGGCTGTCATCACCAGCTTCTTCCGGCCGGTCGCCTCTACTGCCCGCCGGAAATCGCTGTCCTCCCAAGAGTTGATCTGGGTGCGGTCGATTTCGACCAAGTCCGAGAGGACTTCCCTCAGTTCAGGGATCGTCGGGGGTTGCCCGTTGGCGACGACATTCACGGTCGAGAGCACGATCGGAAGCCCGTAGGTCTTGGCGAGTCGCGCCACCGACACGATGTTCCGAGTCAGCAGATCGCGATCGATCGATGTCACCGTTGCAAACTGGCTCGGTTGATAGTCGATGACGAGGAGCGCGCAATTCTGCGGCGTAAGCAGGGGATCAGCCACCTGATCACGCATCGGTTCACTCGTCACGTTCGCGGCTCCTCTCACGGAAGACGGCCAGGGTGGCTGCTGTACGATGAGCAGCCTACGCTAAGTTGCTTGCCCACGCAAATAAAAAGTGGTACGCTTCGTTCTTACTGAATCGTGGCCGGGGTGGGGGGAGGACCTTCCTGGACCGCTGGATCAACCGGGCACGACATTGGAGGTAGAGCAAATGAACATCGCACTCACGGGCAGTTCCGGGTTCGTCGGATCGCATGTCCTTACCGAACTCGTGGCACATGGTCACGAGGTAACCGCCCTGGTCCGCGGCGAGGAGGAAGCGATCGCCGTCGCCGCCAAAGGTGCCAAGGCGACGGTAGTCGACCTGTATGACCGAGCCGCCGTGGTGAACTTGTTGGTGGACTTGGACGGATCGATCCACACGGCCAGCCCAGGTGACGCCACGAGCGCAGATCTCGATTCGGCTGTGGCAGATGCTGTGATCGAGGCGTTTTCCGGTAGCGGCAAGCCACACATTCAGATCAGCGGTCTCTGGGTTTACGGATCCAACACCGCCATCACCGAAGACTCTCCCCGCAACCCGCCACCGATGGTGGCGTGGAAAGAGTCGATCGAACAGCGTCTGCTCAGTGCGGAAGGCGTAAGAGCAATCGTCCCGGTCTCGGGTTCTGCTTACGGCGATGCGGGAGGCGGGATCCCCGGACTGCTTCTTGGTTCTCCACGAGACGACGCCGGAAATCTGATCATGATCGGCGAAGGACAGCAGCATTGGGCGACTGTGCACGTGGCGGACCTGGCGGACTTCTTCCGCCGTGCTCTCGAGCAGGAGTCGGCCCGTGGCTACTACGCGATTGGGAACGGGCTCACTCCGAGCGTCGCAGAACTCACTGAGGCCGCCGCCCTCGCCGTCGGTGCACCGGGTGCCGTTTCTGGGTCCGAGTCCGAGGCGCGCGCGCGTCTCGGCGATTACTTCGCGGAGGTGCTTCTCCTCGACCAGGGCACCCAATCGACCAGGGCTCGCGTTGAGCTCGGCTGGAAGCCCTGCCATCCCGGACTCGTCGAGGAGTTCCGCACCGGGAGCTACGCGAAGTAGTGCGGTCTCGACGCTGAATCCCGTACTTGGCTGTCACGGTCGTCATCGACCTCGGCGATGGACAGCCGGTCGACGAAGGCAACGGTGAGCCTGGCTGCGCTCGATGACCCCTGGGGTACAACCCCATACGAACCCGGGAGCAGGAGCGCCGAGGGGGGGGTTCTGAGCTGATCGCCGCCCTACGCGGCCCGTGCCGGACATGACCCTGGATCCCGGTGCGTGCAGCTACGATCCGGCGCGATGAGCGTCGAGGGTTACGTCAAGCGGTCCGGGAAGGGGCAAGCATGACTTCGCAGCAGCAATCGGGGGGCTTTCGGCGGCTGTTCGAGCCTCTCGAGATCGGTGATTTCACCGTACGCAACCGCATCGTCGTCACGACGCATGGCACCGGGCTGGGTGAAGCACGCGATATTCGCTATTTGCAGGAACGGGCTCGGGGCGGGGCGGGTCTGCTCGGCATCCACTCCAGCGGGGGAGTGTACGGGTATGCCGTTGGCCCCGGACCCCGCTTGGCGGCCCCTGACTGGGATGACAAGGGCCTCTCGCCGGTCACCCCCGAAGGCGTCGCCCACTATGACGAGGTAATTCTCCCGGGCCTGCGCCGCCGAGCCGAAGTCGTTCATGCCGAAGGGGGACGCTGTTTCGCGCAGGTCTACCACTCGGGTGCGGCGCGACATGGCATTAACTCGAACGCGGTGATGGCCCCCTCGGCGGTGCAGGATCCCTACGAGGGGCTCAGTCCCCACCCGCTCACCGAGCACGAGATCGAAGAGCTGGTGGTGGCCTTTGCCCATGCCATTCGCCGGACGAAGGAGGCCGGCCTCGACGCGGCCGAGATCCACGGTGCGCACGGGTATTTGGTCAACGAGTTCCTTTCGCCCTATTTCAACCGACGCACAGATCGCTGGGGCGCGACGCGTGCCGACCGCATTCGCTTCGTACTGGCCGTGATCGCCGAGGCCCGAGGGATGGTGGGTCCGGACTTCCCGATAGGAATTCGCGTCGGTGTCGACGGTGATGGCGAGCATCGGGGGCTCACGGTTGACGAGCTGACCGAGGTGTGCCGGTTGCTGGGGCCGCACGTGGCCTACGTGAGTGTGAGCGGCGGGAACTACGCCGGCTTCGGTGACGGGCTCGAGACGGCCTACGTGAGTCCTTGGTATAAAGAACCCGCGTTCAACGCAGCGGCGGCCGCGGCCGTCAAGAAGGTCGTAGATGTGCCGGTCATCGTGACGGGCCGAATCGCCGATGCGGCGATTGCCGAGGGAATTTTGGCCGACGGCTCGGCGGACCTGGTTGGTATGGTCCGCGCCCTTATCGCCGATCCCGATCTTCCCAACAAGGTTCGCTCCGGTCGGGCCGCCGACGTCCGAATGTGTCTGGGCCTGTCGGAGTGCCACCACATCGGCCCGCACCGCACACCGCTGACGTGTGCGGTCAATGCGGCCGCAGCCCGTGAAGACGAAATGGACATCGTGCCCGCAGCTCGTCCCAAGACCGTGGTGGTGGTCGGAGCTGGACCCGCCGGGCTGGAGACGGCCCGGGTAGCCGCTCTACGAGGCCACCACGTCTACCTGGCCGATCGGCGACGCCAGATCGGGGGTACCCCGGCATTGCTGGCCAGCGACCCCAACCGACGGAACCTGCGAGATCATGCCGCGTTTTTCGAACCGCAGTTGGCCCGGCTCGGTGTGGAGATGATGCTCGGGAACGAGGTCACAGCGGAAGAGATGGTCGCGTTCGTCCCTGATGTTGTGGTGATCGCCACCGGTGGCCGGCCGTTGATCCCTGACGTACCCGGGATCGAAGGCCCGAATGTCCGGGGAGCGCTCGATGTCCTCGCCGGGACACCAGTGTCCGGTGCCGCGCTGGTCGTGGCGGGTTTCGACAATCATCTGGCGGGACCGACGATCGCCGAGTATCTCGCTGATCAGGGGTGCACCGTCGAGTTCATCTCCGAACGGTTCGACTTTGCCGGCGGAGTGGAGGACGGGACGCGTTTCATGGTCATGCAAAGGCTGCTGAAAAAGGGAGTCACCGTGTCGTTGCTGCACCGACTGGTGGCCGTCGACGCCGCCGGTGCGGTGGTCTCGGGGACCTTCGATGGCGAGGAGCGTCGCTTAGAGGGGGTGACCGTCGTCCTCGCGTGCGGCCTCATCCCTGACGACTCGCTGGCCACGGCGCTGGACGGCCGGCTCCCCGAAGTGCATGTGATCGGGGATGCCCTCGCCCCCCGCCGGATCATGCATGCCACCCTGGAAGGAGCGCGGGTAGCACGTGCCATATGACGTCAGGCTGCCGGAGGTTGTCTCCTAGGGCCCACCCATGTGAAATGCCGCGTGGATGAGCCCATGAAACTCCTCGGCCGTGAATTCGTCATGACTGTCGCGAAGACCGATGTCGAGGAGAATAAATTCATTGACGAGTACGGAGTACAGCTGCGCGAGGATGCGTCCGTTGCCGGGGCGTATCTGACCGACTCCCTGACCCTCTTCGATGATCGACGTAACGACCATCATCGCCTCCTGAAACCGACTATCGACCGGGTCGGCAAAATCGGCGAGGGCGGATCCGTTGATCGTGGCACCACCGCGTATATGGCGCATGAGCAGACGGAATTGAGGACGCTCTTCGAAGAACTCGACACAGGCGTCGACGACCCGGTGGAGCTTGTCGATGGGTGTGAGTTGACTCATTTCTACGTCACGCATAACGGCGATGAGTTCGTCCCCGCGCCGAGTGAGCGTCTCGGAGAGGAGATGCTGCTTGTTTGTGAAGAACAGATAGATCGACGCTGTTGAGAATCCGGACATAAGGGCGATCTTGCGCAGCGAACCGTCGTGCATGCCATCTTCACCGAAGACCTTCTCGGCCGCGTCGAGTATCTCCGTTCGACTCTGTGCTTGCCGATCAGCACGCCGCTGGGCTCGGCGATCAGACGGTGTCGTGTTCTCCGTCATCGGGCCATGCTACGACCCTTCATCCCCGACTACAGACTTCGCGTCACGCCGCGACGAGTCTGATTGGAAGGCGGTCATGGCGTCGGACCATGAGACTCTCGACCCACTGGGGCCGCTCCGCTGGACCCAGTGTGAAGCTGCTGGTGCGTTCCAGCAGCACCGAAAGGACTACCCGTGCCTCCAGGCGGGCAAGAGGAGCGCCCACGCAGTGGTGGATGCCACGGCCAAACGCCATGTGGCGCCGCGGCACCGGACGGTTGAGTACAACATCATCGGGGCGTTCGAACACCGAAGGGTCCCGGTTGGCGGCGCCCCATAGCAGCAGCACCGTCGAGCCCGCCGGGATCTCGACATCCCCGAGCACAGTTACCCCGGGTACCGAACGTAGGTGTAATCGAAAGGGGGATTCGAGGCGGAGCATCTCTTCGATGAATGCGGGGATCTGCTCAGGTTGACGGCGGAGGTCCTGTTGGAGGTCTTGGCGTTCGGCGAGTAGGCGCACGGCGTTGCCGAGCAGGCTGGTGGTGGACTCGCCTCCCGCACTCAACAATGTATGCAGGACGATGATGCCCTCACCGGGGCTCAGCGCCTGGGACTCGATACCCCGAACGATAGCGCCCAAGATGTCGTCTCTCGGTTCTGTCGTGGCAGCCGTGAGTTGCTCGGCGAGCCAGGCGCCAATGGCGCCGCTCCGGCCAACCAGCGCTTCCAACTGGGCGAGAGTCAGCATGGCGCCGAGAAGTGCGGTCGAATCGAATGCAGCACGCAAGAGCTGGTCGAGGTTCGCGGCGCGGAAGCCGATAAGGCGGCTGATGACGGTGATGGGCACGACATTGCCGACATCGGTCATGAAGTCGACGTCACGTGCCGCTAATGCCCGTTCCACACAGCGGGAGGAGATCTCCGCAATCTCGGGTTCTAGGGCAGCCATGCGCTTCGCCACGAGTTCGGGGAAGACGGCGTCTCTGTGCAGCTTGTGAATGGGCGGATCGGCGGTGGCCAGCGCATCGGCGCCTGACGCCCCGAAGGACAAGCGGGCAGGGAGACCCCCGTCGGCACGGTAGAGGAGACAACACATGTTCGAGGAGAAATCTTCGACTCGAGCCGCCGCCTCGTTCAATCTGGCGAACGTGCTCACCACGAATACCTCGGTGCCCGGCACCCGCCACACCGGCGCATGATCCCGGAGTTGGGCGTAGAACGGATAAGGGTCGTTGATGACGTCTCTATCGAGCAAGAGCGTGCCGGGAAGATCTCGCTTCATCTGATCGTCTCCTCGTCGTGTCCACGTTGTGAAGCAACGGCCTCAGCACTAAGGCGGGAGAGCGAGCTGCTGAGGTCATGAATGGCGGCCAACCCAATGCACTCTCCCTCCCACAAGCTGAATTATGGTTTACTACACTGGACCGTCGTTTTCCACTCATGACCTCCGACCGGAGCGGAGCGGTTGCGCGTGTCGTCAGACGGAACGTACCGAGGGTCATCGCCTCACCCTGGTGCGCCGGTGAGAGGGACGAGCTGCGAGCTCAGAGCTCCGACTTGTTCCGAACTGGATCTACGCTTTTGCGAAGCTGGCGCGATCTGGATACTGGCTTGCAGTTCCTCCGCGAAGCTGGTGCAACAGAGCGCGTTCGTCTGCATCAAGAAGTTTCGAGAGATGTCCCTCACGAGGTTTGCTGGTAGCGAGGCGTTCGGTGAGAAGCGCAAGGTTTCCCTCACTGTGCTCCAGCCGTAGCCGCAGTTCATCGCGCTCAGCGCCAAGGATTTTCGATTCGGCTTTTGACTGCGATAGTTCACGCTCCAACTCGTCGACGCGCCGTTCCAGCCGTTGCATCCTTCGCCGAGACCATGACCCGTCGTTTTCCCCGCGGCGCGGTGCTTTCGTCAAGTTCTGAACAACCTGGATCAATAAAGCTGAAGCCACCTTGTCATAGTCCATCTCCGCTGTCTCTACCTCGTCGGCCCGGTCGTCAACGCTCGCAGCGAGGTCGCTCGTAGCGGCCGCAATCCGGTAAGTCCGCTTTCCTCTGACCTCTCTCGTCAACTGGCCTGACCGATCCATGTTGGAAATCAACTGGGCAAAGTTTGCAACTGGGCCCTCATAGCCGAGGGCCTCCATGAGTTTGGCCGTAGCTCGCCCTTTGGCGTCCTCGAGCGGCCCGTGCTGCGTCAAATACTCCGCGACCTGCTGGCGCGTCTGGCTCTGCGACATGGATTCTCCTTGCGACTCGGGAGCCCACACGAGTAGTTCTGCAGGGCTCGCCGCGAGTCTGATGACCGACTATACCGTAACTTACCGGTCGGTAATGCGCGTTGGACCTCTCAATTTACGGGAACGAAGATGTGGACGCAGGAGGTCACAGATCCCGCCCGTCACCGGTCCAAGGATGCTGATCGGCGTGCATATGGCGGTCAAGGTTGTTGCGATACTGGACCCGTATGTAACGATCGGCCCATTGCCACGCCGTGTCCACTCGTTGCCATTCGTCCTCGTAGCGGCCGGCCACAATGAGTTCGAAGCTATCGCCCGGGGGTTGTTGGGCGACGGTGTAGCTGGTCACGGACTTGGCTCGACCAATCTCGAGATCGATGTCCACCAGAATGTTCGAGTAGATCTCCTTCGTCGCTCGCCCTCGGTCGCCGTACCTCACGTTGGTCCGCTCGTACTGCTGGCGTATCTCCTCTCGTCCCCGAAAGGCGGCCCGACCGATGATGTCGGCTCCGAAGGTGGCGGTAGCCAACAGTTCGGCCACGGCCTCGAAGTTGCCGTCTTCGAGGTAGTAGCCCATTTGATAAATCTGTCGTTCAATCTCGTGTTGGGCGATCAGTCGCTCCACACGGTCATCTCCGATCATGTCGCTGGTACCCATCCAACCTCCTATCCCTCCCTAACGTGAACGTCTTCTGCCCTGTTATTGGTCGGTGACCTCCTGCAGGGGAGCAAAGCGTTTCTTCAGCTCTTCCTTGAGGACCTTGCCTGCGGCGGCGCGCGGTAACTCGCTGACGAACTCCAACTGTTCCGGCCACTTTTGGCGCATCAGACCACGACTGTCCAGAAATTCTTGCAGTGCGGCCATGTCGAAACGTTGAGCAGCGTTGGACGGGACGATCACGGCGCAGCAGCGTTCCCCCGACACGGGGTCCGGCAATCCGATCACTGCCACTTCGCGGATGCCGGGGTGGTGGTAGAGCTCGTCCTCAATCTCCTTGGCACTGATGTTTTCCCCCTTACGGTTGATGACGTCCTTGAGCCGCCCGACGATGTGAACGTAGCCATCCTCGTCGAAAAATCCGAGATCGCCGGTGCGGAAGTAGCCCTCGGAATCAAACGCGTCGCCGTTGAGGCCGGCATCGAGGTAGCCAAGGAACATTTGTGGCGCGATCAGGCGTAGCTCACCTTCCTCGTTGGGGCCGCAAAGGCTCTCATCCGGATTGACCACCTTGACCTGTGCTCCCGGAGCTGGCCGTCCCTCGGTCGCCGCCAACTTGTCGTCAGGATCGTCCATGTCGCACATGGACACGATCTGGCACTCGGTAAGGCCTAGAGCGGACACGATCCCGGCCCCACCGAGTTCGGCTTTGACTTCGTAGTGCAGGTGCGCCGGTTTCGGAGCGCCACCTCCCGGGAACGCGCGTACGGTGGGAAAAATGCGCCGGCCCAGAGTGCGCCGTTGCGCCGCCAGGTACGCCGAGTGGAAGACGGTTCCCGCCCCGGCCAGCGTCACCCCTTCATCGGCCAGGAAGTCCACGGTTGTCAGCGGATCGAAGGATTCCGCGCAGATGCAGCGGCAACCAACCATCAGCGCGCTCAAAAGTAAGTTGGAGCCGCCGATGTGGGCGAACGGAAACACCATGGCAACCCGGTCGTCTCCCCTCATGCGCAGACGGTCGACGAGAATCGCGGCGACTGTCCCCAGCGTGCCGTCGCTGTGCAGCACTCCCTTGGGATCCGAAGTACTCCCCGACGTGTAGTAGATCCAGCGCACCGGGTCCTGGCCACGCTGAGTGGACGGCGGGGGAGCGCCGGCCAGGCTGGCGGGGTCGCCTTGGGGGAGGCCGTCGTCACTGATCAAGGTGGTGATGGGCCCCGTCAACCCTCTGGCAACTCGCTGGGCCATCGCGGCGTAGTCATAGCCGCGCCACGTTCCGGGCACGACGACAAAGCGCGATTTGGTCTGCCTGAGGACAAAGGACAGCTCGCGATCGCGATAGAGAGGGACGAGAGGAATCTGAACGGCCTGCAGTCGCGTCAGTGCGCCGAAGAGGACCAAGGCGTCCAGGCAGGTTGGCAGTTGCCAGGAGACGTGGGTTTCTGTCGTCACGCCGAGGGTCTGCAATCCC
>Ga0302325_10010519_pt1 | contig 20050 bp, 24 predicted proteins | sample Palsa_T0_2_FD_201948 | JGI IMG/M metagenome (GOLD analysis project Ga0302325, IMG submission 201948) | Peat permafrost microbial communities from Stordalen Mire near Abisko, Sweden - Palsa_T0_2 | ecosystem: Environmental > Terrestrial > Soil > Palsa > Peat permafrost | place: Sweden: Abisko...
TCTGTTCCATCAAGAAGTATTCCCGTTGGCGTTTTTGGATGGATCTCTCGACATCCTTCGATATTTTCGACTGTAGCTGAGCGTTCATGAGCTCCTTCTTTAAGACGACTAAGGCTTTCTGTAGACGTTCTTCGACATTTAGCGTTTCCAGGATATCTTGAAGCTCAGGGACTTCTCCAGCAGAGACTGCTGCAGCAAAATCAGCAAGCTTCGCTGGTTCCTGCATGACATTCCCAGCAGACTGGCTCATGGAGAAGGTTGAGATCTGGTCACGGAACAGGCTGTTTAGGCCTGCAACTTCCTTGAAGACGTTGACGATCTCGTTGGTGACAGCCCGAATAATAGGGCTCTTGGGATTGTGAGGCTCTTCAACTAGATTCTCCACCTTTACGAGACTAACAGGGAGATTGCGTAAGAATGCTGTTGGCTCCCAAGGAGTAGGTGTTTCGACTGGTTTTTGCTGGACTGTGCCCTCCTCAAAACTGGCAACAACGTCACCTTTCTTTTCTTCCGTCTTCGGCGGAATCGCTTCAGGTACAGCCCCAGGATCCAGCGGTGTAGCTTCTCCCTTCTTTGCATCGGCAGTAGTAGAGCTGATCAGAGAAGACATCTTTATCCGCCGATGAGGGTATAAAACAGCCGTAAGAGCATTCTCATCGCCGTGTACAGGGAATGCGCTGGTGATCTGGGCAAAGACACCAACATCATGAACATCTTCTATGTTCTCAATGATATCTCCATCCGCGTTTTCATCTTTGAACAGAAAAGCTCCAATATATGGTTGCCCTCTCTTGATCATCTCTTGTATGGCCGAGACAACATTTGGATCCCGAACCGTGACTGCCTTGTAAAAACCAGGGAAGAGGGGCCGTTTTGTGATTGGAATTGCCATAACATTGGGATAAACGTCAGGAACAGTAGCCTTCTGCAAGGCCTTTTCGATAGATGGTTTACGCCCTTTTTTCCCTCCATCTCCACTGCCAGAATCCCCCAAACCGCCCAATGATGCACTGCCACCTCGGCCATCGTTGGGCTTTCCAGATGAAGCATTGCCGCCAGGGGGCGTAGATTCAGGGCTTTTGCTCTTGCCTTCTCCCACAACCTCGCCCTCCCTTTCCTTGACAGTATCAGCCTTATCCTTTGTATTCTCTTCCGATGTCTCTTCTGCTACATCTTTTGAACCCTTTGTGGCATCTTTTCGGCGCGCAGGGGATGTTGAAAATCTAGAGCTACCGGATATCGCATGTGCAGGGAGAAAGGGTCGCAAACATGGTGACGTGCTCGCAGAAAGGTTAGTTCGTCTCGATGTGCTATAGAGTCTGCTGCTGGTATTCGAGCTCTGTCTAAGAGAAGTTCGGGATGTGTTTCGAAGCGCAATTCGTAGATTCTGTCCATATAACATTTTTGAGCAGTGTAAACCGAGGCGTGAAGTCCTTCAAATGGACTCCACTGAGTTGGTAGAGATTCTCGAATTTATCTCGAATTCAATTCGATGCCCCCAAATAGAAGAAATAACAATGTACCGGAAATTCGGGGACGAGAAAAAAAGGCGATGGCGAATCTATCACATTTCCATCGGTGACGCTTTCAAATCATCCAACGTCGGCAGATCATAAGTCCGATCCGAAGATGTTGATTCCTCATTTACAGGGCCAAAACGACCCTACCACATGAGAACCATGAAGACATTGGGACCTTGTCTTTTCAAAAGCTTATATCAAGCTATTAAGGCGCATGGGATGTGCTGCTCAATCGAATGAAGAGAAAGTAAACAGATCACGGGTGTCCATCCCATTTAGTACCATCATGTTAATTTGGTCCGCTTCTTTCGAAACAAACCCCCCTTTTTTGAGTCAAGCGAATTTTCATTTTCAGTTGTAAACAACATCACAAACAGTTCGGGATCTGTCTTATCATTGTATCACTAAAGCTAAACTCTCTAAATGAGCTCCCAATAACAACCTTTGCTCCACGAGATGCCTTGTTTACGAAGCCCAATTGCAAAATTATTATTTCCATGCGTTTAGACCTGCCCAAGGGTCACCCGAACCTTGCTGCGGACCACCCCTTTGCTGTTGAGCAGGATTCCCATACCCGTACTCACCAGGCGTTGGGAACGTCTGTTGTGGGCCAAGAGGTGGTGGTCCAGGAGGCGGGGGTGGAGGAACATAACCATGAGGGACAAATTGCTGGTTTATCGGTGTGTGCTGCACTGGCCGTTGTCCTGATCGGTTGAAACTCTGCGAGAAGGTTGTCTGGTTAGGAGGAGGAGAAACGGGTGGATAAGTGCCAGGGTTGTAACTTGGTGTTGGACCTAGTGGCGCCGGTTTATGACCCGAATGTGTTTCTGGGCGTTTTGATTGCTGCGTGGGGAAGAAGTTCCCGTTTTGTGGAGGTGCAAAAGCAGGATGCGCAGATTGGGGATGCTGCTGGGGCGAAGTAGGTACCTCATACTGGCCAGCAAAATTTGTCGATGGATATGAGGAAGTGAAAGCAACAGATTGTGCCCGCGGCGCTCTGCCCGAGGTTGGAGAAGTGGATGGATCCATCGACATCCGCTCCATAAGGCCTCGAAGTCGCTCGCGTTCTCGGTCAGCCTGTCCGCTGGCGCTTGCTGCTCTATCTGCCTCGATCTGGCCCAGAAGCTGGGCTCCTTCAGAACGCCGGTTATTCACAAAAGTCTCGACATTCTTGTCTAAGCTGTCAACGGTGTCTTTCATCTCACTATACCATTGTTTTGCGCTCTGGAGACCGGCCACGAGGTCTAGAAATTCCTGGTATATTCGCTTGTACTTCGACATGACCGAGGACCGCTGCCGGGTAATGGACTCATACTTGCTCTGCTCTGCTCTAACTCTCTTGTCTTGCAACAAAGCATTAAAAGTTGCTGTGAGCTCTTTCATAAGTGATGACTGCTTATGATTTGCTGACAGAAGTCTGCTCTGGTGAGGTCGAAACTTCTCAAGCTCTGCTTGAAACAGCTGGTTCTCATAATTGGAAATGGACTTCTTGTTAAGGATCAGGACTTGCGAGATATCGTCATTGTGAACCTATCGCCTTATAAGCAAATGAATCAGTTAGTACTTTGGGCACACTCATACCTTTTCCTTCAAGTCCTTCAGCACTTGGCCTCGCTCGCGTTTGATCAGGTTGAGTTTCTTGAGAATTTCTTCAACTTTGGCAACCTGGTCCATAACGCTGGGACCGCTGTCCTGGAAGTCGTCGTCAAGCAGATTACCCTCACCACCAGCCGGGCTTCCAACATTATTCCTTGACTTTCCCCCAACTTGAAACAGAGCTTTCTGGAAAAGGACATCTGCTTCGCCAGTCTCGCCGGCTGATCGCATCTCATCAAAATCGACCTCATGTTGCCGCATTTTTTGGTATAATTGATTGTCACTCTGCGCAGCTTCGTCGAGAGCCTCCCGATAATTCCGAATGTCGCTTCGAAGAGTGGAAGTCAATCTAGAACTGGGTTGCTGGGTCCACTCCGCCTCGTATTTTGACCGCATCTTCTCACAAACACTCTCCTCCATATCTAGTTGCTTACTGCTCCTGTCTAATGTCGCCACGATACCCTCTTTGCTTGACTTCAACATCTCAAAAGTAGAAGGAGGACTCTCGTTATTCGCCACATCATCACACCAAGTCCGAAACTCGTCATCTGCAGTTAGTTCTTGATCAAAGCCGCCCTTGAGAACTTGTAATGCACCGGGCAGCCTCAGATAATCCAAACTCGCAGCCATCTCGCTGTTGGCAGTCTCTACTCTCTCTGTTTCTGCACGGACTAATTTGGCCTTCTCCTCGTCATACAAGCTTGCTGATTCTGTGACGGACATTGGGACAATCTTCTGGAAGATGTCCGGGCCAGTTATACGTTGTATATCTTGTCCAGCATACAGCTCACTGACAGGTATTGCCTTAGCTGCAGGGAGTTTTGGTATTACGGCAAGTGCAGCCTCTGCTGGTACAGTTTGATGATAAATATAATCGTTGTCCTTGACCAGCTCAACTAGCTTTTCTTGTACATTCGCTAGGTGTCGCTTGGTGATCTCAACCAGACTCGCTCCCGATTCGGACGTTAAGTTCGAATTTGCAGGAACATTTCCAGGGAAGCTGCTGGCCATCTTGTTAGCTTCCTTTATGGCGGTTTCGGCAACTTGCAAACGTGAAATTGCTATGCCATGAGAGTTCGCATCATCGTCCGCAAGTGCTTGATAGTACTGCGCTAATGATGCCATATAATTGGATTTGACCTGGTTCAGAAGTCAGTCCCTTACTCAGAAAGATACTGTTCCCGATTCATGAGGAGATGGACAAATGGGAAATGCTGATCGCTAGAAGTTGGAATACATTTCTTGGGAAAGAGTATCCGCATTAGCACCTGTGAACGTACCTGGACAACAAGAAGCCAGACTTTTTCAAAGATAGCCTTGTTTACATTCTCCTGCGTGCCCTCAATAGCTCCAGAGTAGAGGTAAGCAGCTTGACTAGCAAGCTTTGCGAGGAGTCCAACTTTCTTTCCATCAGCGATTTGCTTTTCCAGAAACACCTCCTGTCCTTGAGCAAGCATAATTTGTATGAGAGTCTTGACAGTATCTCGGCTGAGGTCGGTTGAGGGAGCGTGGAGAAAGTTCTCGTTGATATATGTGAACATGCCCGCAGATGCTTGGAAAGAGTGGTAAGCCGTCTTGAGGCCCGAATCCTCCGAGCGAGTTTGGTGTGCCGCGTGACATGATAACACCGCAGAGATATTGAAGATAATCGATGCCTTCTCGTACGCTAAAGAGTATTGGGAGGTCGGTTTATGTGTGAATGCGTCGAACCTGGACCGTTCTTATTAGCCTGCCATATGCTTATCAGAGACCAGCGGTTATTACCAGGTGAAAGAGATCTTGATGTGGTTTTCATCAACAGGAAATCTAAGATCCAGCAACTCCAACTGTCCGTAGTATCGGTAGAGCAAATCTCGCCCAGCAGCACTGTCCTTCCCCGCACCCCTCATATCCTGTCGTAAACGGTTGAGTGTCGCGCACTCTTCTGCATAGCGCTCTGGATCATCTCCATAAGTCTGCCTAATGTACTGCTTCAGCGGCTGGATCCAGTCAATCTCGTTTGTAGCCTTGAGAGGCACTGATATCATAGGCGCTTGCATCATGGCCTCGTCGAGCCGGAGCTCTGCTTAATCGGAATGGACCGTCCCAGAGGGAGAGTATAGCGGTAGGCGCAAGGGGATCGGTATGAGGTATTCGCAGACTTGTTGCGGTATGAGGTGGGGTGCCCAGGAGGCTTTGGGCTTTGCGAAGTCAGGAAGAGGGGTGTGTGCTACAATTTCGACCTTAGCTTCTTGTAGCGATTATCATGAGCCCTCCGTCATGCATGCGATTCATGGTCGTCAAAGTACCAAACAGACAGTCTGCTGCGAAAAGGAGGAAGATGCGTGTCGAGTGGTGACGGCCGAAGTATGTCGTGTTTCTTGAGATCTCGCGGCTTACCACCAATGATTGGCAGCCCTGCGATGCGGCAACGTGCAGCGATTAATCTGGCCCCTTAAAAGGCCTGGGCTTGACGGTGGGCTTAGATAGTAAGATGGATAAGCGCTGGTCACTCGGGATTTGCCAAAGTCACTTCTGCTTTGGGGGATATGTGGAAGAAATTGAAGGCAATTTTTAGCCGCCGAGACGTATTTTGTGCTTGCAACTCAGAAAGGGGCAGTCGAGTAGCCGGAGAATCTCTGGGAGACCTGAGCTCCTGCGTGTGAATGTCTGTACGGTTCCCAAATGGCACACTTTGTGCTGGTGACTGCGTTGAACAAGCCAGTAGAATAGCTTTTGGGCGATTTGATGACGCTATTGGATAGAGACTCATGTGCCGAAATAAAGAGCAGGGGGCTGAGCGGCCCGTCAAGATGCCCGCAGATCAAGCTCATGCGAAGCATGGCCGTTATCCAGGTCTCCTTCGATCGGCCAAGGGTACGTTAGTAGGTTTGAGATACTGCCGTAACGCGACACCCCAAAATCTACAAATGGATCCCTTTCTGCTCCTTCTGGTAGGAACAACAAGCGCGATCTCGGGCAAATACGAGAGATAAGTGCTTGACGATGACCTTGTGATTGTGGCTTACGTCGATTATCGGTCTCACGTTGTCTCAAGTTGGCGGGACAGAGGTCCTCTTAAGTAACTTCAGACCCCTTTGTCACTACCAATACCTCGACTCTACTGAGAAGTTCTTTGAGCAGAGTATCATCAAATATAAGTAATTCTAGATGTACATGTTGGGTATGTGCCCAGGAGCTGCTCACCAACCCTCTCCATTTAAGACTCCATGCACCTTTAACCTCCCACAGGCTTCTATCCCCGCTGATGCAATACATAGTCCAACATGAAAGACAGCATACATATTATACATCAGAGTTACGTTCCTGTCCCCGAGACTTTCTTCTTGGCCTCTTTATCATCTTTGGATGTTTCATTTTTCTTCGAGTCTTTTGCGGAAGTGTCTGTTGATGAAGCGCTGGCTGGGCTGGTTCCATCCTTCGGGTCTGTAAGATTGTGCCACAAAGACTTCAAGAATCCTTCATTCTTAGGAGACTCAGACGAGGGCGAAGAATTCGAAGAGCTGGTCTTGTTAGAAGAGACCAACATTCTGATAGTTGGAACTTACGTGGCACGTCCTACGTTCATAATTCGTTTGGCAGTCTTGTCGTCAAACTCGTCCGCAAGCATTTCGATAATCGTCCTTTGGTTGGCACTGAGATACTTCGGCATTGCAACCTTAAACTCAACCTTTAGGTCTCCAGATTCGGCCCTTCTCCTTTGCAGGTTCTTCATTCCCATACCGCCCAGAGTGATCTTGTCTCCTGTCCCAGTACCGGTAGCAACTTTGACATTAACCTCACCATCCAGAGTAGGTATCTTGACCTCTCCTCCGAGAAGAGCAGTTGTCAGTGGTATCGTGGCGGTATATAATATGTCGGATCCAGAGCGGCTGAATTTAGGATCTGTGGCAACTCTGACCAGAACGTAAAGATCTCCTCGTTGAGTTCTGGCATCCGGATTTGCAGCTGCACCTGTTGCAGGTGCATCTCCTTCACGGTCGAGTTGCAGGCGCATACCATCTTCAATCCCTCCGGGTATATCTACTTTAATGGTCTTTCTCTCTCTCGTGACTCCATTGCCCGAGCAAGTCCTGCACTCTCCTCCTTTGGGAATCGTGACTCCTTGGCCGCCGCAGGCACCGCAAGTGGATGCCATCTGAAATCCTCCTGACATGAAGTGAACCCGTGTACCAGTTCCCCCACATGATTTGCATTCGGAGCGTTTGACCCCGGACTTTATTCCACTGCCTGAACATGTCTTGCAGGTAGTTAATGGCGTTATCGTTATCGTTTTGCTCGTTCCTTTGGCCGCCTCCATAAATGAAACTGTGGTCTGCACCTCGATGCTATCCCCGACTAGAATTTCTTCCTGTCCTTGGAAAGGATTTCGCGCGCCACCACGACCTCGGCGTCCCCCACCAGTGAAGCCTCTAAATAAATCCTCAAAATTAAAGTCAGCCCCAAAGCCTCCCCCAAATCCTCCTGGAAAGCCCCCAGCGCCTCCAGCGCCAGCAAAAGGGTTGCCCCCAGCAAATGGATCACCGCCAGGACCTGGGCCAGCTCCACCACCTTGGTCAAAGGCAGCTGAGCCGAATTGGTCCCATGCCGCCTTCTTCTGCGGATCTGTTAACAGCTCATATGCGGACTGTGCCTCCGTGAATTTTTCCTTCGCCGTTGGATCCTTGTTCGTATCCGGATGAAACTTTTTTGCTAAACCATAGTATGCTTTCTTGATCTCAGCGGCGGAAGCTCCTTGGCCAACGCCGAGAACTTGATATGGATTCTTTGTGGCCTGAAGATTCGATGTCGGGTGGAAATCCTATTCATAACAACCATCAGTAAAACCCTATCTGAACACTGGATGTACACACTCTTCGTTGCGACGTCCTTGCAGATCTCGGAACGGGTGCTAGTATCGTAGGTCGCCACAGTCTGTCTGCCGCCGAAGAACAGAGTTCTCGCGTTTGCTGCTTGTTGGAGGGCTCGTATCTAAAGTGCCGATGTCGTGAGGCCTGAGCAGGACATATTATCCGGCTCGTTGTGGAGGCCTTGGTGAGAAGGCTTGTCGTCCCAGGTTTCATTGTGCTGTAGTACTAGTACACATCTGTGCTAACTGGAAATTTCACTCTTCGAACTCCTTGTAGGACAGCGATAATGCTCCGTGAGATGGCGCAATAGGTATTGGGGAAGAAATGGGATGGAGTTCGAATTTCGAGATCAGATGTCGAAGCTTTTTCGGAGACCAATAATTTTTTCAGGGGTCGCGATTGGCCAAGCTCTCCTCCGGAATCTGCACGAACTTTCTACAACCATCATATGTTTCCGATTTGAAGCGCCCTCCCAATCATTGCGCCTGAAGGCATTTGGTCATTTGATTCTGGAGGTTTGGACGAGTGTCTACATATTGGAACGTGAGGGTTTGACAGACTCCAATTTTGAACGTTTACGGCCTCTTGTCTTGTTCTAAGTCCTTGTAGGGTAATCAAGTACTTTTGACTCAGTAAGCAGAATGTGAAGTTGGATTCTATCATTTTGCTCGTCTCTGCATTGTTTCCGTTGTTGTCTTTCATTGTTGCTTCGTAAGGTAAAGACCCGATCGGGGCCGCATATAGCAGCCAAACCTTCCACAGACCAAAACAAAGGTCTTCGTTGAAATGATTGGGCTCTGACTGTGTGTACATCGTGCGAGTCACATTGACATGGTGGCATTAATAGACAAAGGAGGCATTACCAAAATGCTTTTTCGAGCAGCCAGGACCATCTATTACCATGAAAACCAGGGTATCAGCACGCCAAATGCAGCCCCAAAACGCCTCAATCTATGCAGACTCCATACGAACTTCACAATTTTGTCATCGAGGTCGTTGAGGAGCAAATCGCATACGGAAATTCTTATCTGGTGGGTAATCAGCACTCGGAACGTTCAAGTCAGACCTTCGCTGGACTCACCTTGCCATCGAACCTTGTACAGAAAGTCAACCACAACCTCGCTCTCATTTATCCCCATACTGTTGAAGTGTTTCCGCACAGAATTGGCAAGTTGCTCCTTGCTCTGCCGGCGTTCCTCCTTCCTTCTGGCCATCGTTGGAGACAATTTTCCGATCGGGGAGCGAGAGAGCACGAGCTGGTTATAAGGCTTATTAAAGGCCGCAGGTGTATTCAATCGATAGTCGTAACGATAGCCGTGCAGGATCGAAGGATCGAAGGTGGACCATTGGAGCTGTGGTTACAATATTAGATATGACTATGGCCGTTTCGTTGCTGAGATCTACTCACGCCTGGATTTGCATCGGCGACTGCAGTGTTCGGATTTCCAACAACAGCACTGCTCGGTCCCGCAGTGACCACATCGCGCAGTGAGCTGCCACCTGTTGTACTGCCCGGAACGCGTCGATTTTTGCCATTGAGAGCAGTCGAGTTGCTTACGCCCACTTTCTCCTTAGTGCTCGACGCCTCAGACCTCGAGTCGTCGGGGGGAGGCTTGGCTCTTGGGGGCGCCATTTCAAGAGACGTGAATGATCGACTGTTCGAGGAGTATACCCTCGTGAAGAGTCGTGGCTTTGCAGCAATGGGTCATCTAGCTACGAGAAGCATGAGGTTCGTGTCGGTCGCGTCTTCCTAGCCGTGTCAAATGACAAGCTTCGATCGCCAGTCGCGCTAGGAACATCTTTTCTCCGACCCAGAAGCGGAAGTCGCTCCTGTCCTCAATTCCTGCCTCTTTCAATCTTCCCCGCCCCCTCTCGTTTTCATCATCAACTCTGTGTCGAAACACACCCTTGGTTGCTGATGAATATCCCTCATGGTTGCCTAAGGACCTGGGCGAGTTTTGAGCTATTTTTCTCGGGTTTCTCGGTTTTTCGTCCTCTGCCTCTTTTGTTTAATGATGTTAATGTCCACTGAGATTTTCAACAGCATGTCTCGCCCTTCCCAATTCTGACGGGCCTGCATTAGCCAAGCCGCCACAGCAGCCTCTACTGTTGCCCTGACGCACGGCTGGCTTCGGCTGTCAAATCACATCCGTCCGAAAGTGGTCAGATGCAAAAGAAAAGCTTGAAGAAATTTTACCCCAGTCTCAGCCCCCTCATGCCCCAGGCTATCCCCCAGATCAGCGCTTCTCAAGGACAAGTGCTGCCGACCCTGCCGCCAGACTTTGAGAAGCGAAAAGTTGACGCTGGTACGTCGACAACACATGAATGCGGAGATGAGAAAGAGTTTTCGCAAAAAGCAATTAATGCTCGACTTCTAACGTCTCCCCTGGGCCGTTCCGATGACGGCGGAAAACCCTGAGATCCTCCAAACTTTTCCTTGCATTTTTCTTGCCAGTTCCTTCGAGAGCATTATTTTCTTTTCCTGAAAATTCTTGCCTACGATGTTTGGTAGGATCATCCAGTAGCCTGCCTACGCTTCGCACGCCAAAAACACACCTGGGCGAGTTTTCAACGCAAGTGATCTGGACGCTCTTATGTCTTGTTTGAGGAAGGAAGAGAGAGATTTCGGGGTTGACAATGGGGTGATGGCACAGAAGTCATCATATAGCCTATCTTTCAAAGGAGCATCCAGATGCCACGCGAAATATAGATCTCCGAATTAGTGCTAAATGCAAAAAGCGACCTCGATCCAAAATGGTGCAGAGGCACGAGACTTCAGTCGTATGCCGTAGACAACTAGGCAGTGAGGGGAAGTCTGCTCCACACAAGCGAAGTACTGCACGCCACCGAGTCACCGACATACCTGTCATCAACAACTGTGGCTCAGTGATGGAGGTCTGGGACTGCCCGCTGGCAGAGGGATTGAGGGTTGGGCCGCCGCGGAGAAACATATTGCAAGATCGCAGCCAGGGGGAAAGTGGTGGTGCCTGGCCATATTGATGTCCTCGTCCCGTGCTCACAGGCTATACTATACCTAGGTACAGTACCTTTTTGAGTCGTGACGCGTTGTGAATCGAGCCCAGCAGGCTGCTGCTGCTTCTCCTGTATACGAAATATCGATATGCGAAGCTGTACATTATTGTACTAGAGGATGCCCGCCCCTCTCCCACTTGGCTCGAGGGTGCATGACAGACGTATTGAGACAGCGGGATGGGCGCCAACCAGCTGACGCTATGAGCTTTGATTCAGCACTGGGCAGCATGAGGCTGGACTCCCCTCTTCCTGGGTCTCTGGGCTTTCTAGAAGGTCCGTGGCGGGCGGTCCAGCAGAAGGGGGGACGTCGGAGCCAACCGCAAAGTGTATTTAATCCGGATTGCGGACATGTCCAGCAGCACACTAGCGAGCGGCCTGCGACTCGTCCGTCTTCTCCCCACGGGCAGAAGTGGGCAGGCAGACTGACCACCGGTGAACGCAAGCTGCCCCCCTGCTTTTCCGTCACGATTCACGAGCGACCACCAACCGGCACCACCACCACCACAGCCATCTCCTCCCCGCTGGCTGCAGCAGCCCAATTTCTCAAGTAAGTGCCTCACTTGCACGCTCCAGTCAGGGTGATCCCAGATCCCTGTGCGTCTATCAACTCGCCGCCGAGCGACCAGCTAAATAGCCAGGAAGCTCCCGTGCTTCTCGGAAACCCACCCCCCACTCCCTCTCAGCTTCAACCACTTCATCCCACACTAAACTCAACACAACGCAGCGCTCCGCACCGCACACCTTGCGGCACCATCCTCGTTCTCCACAATCACATCGTGCTCTTGATCATACGCTACTTGGAACTTCCGACGAAGTCTCGCTCTCTTACGCCTCAGCCTGTGTTATCTTGCAACATCGTATTGCCGAAGGTAGGCGTCGGCCTCGGAGTCGTCTGCTTGCGCACCAATTTTCCGGCATGCCATAATCGAGACCCGGGTCAATTGACCGGTCAGTGACAAATCCGCAAGGCCGTCTGGCCGTTGACCTACGGCTTAACCGTACCCTCTGTTCATACCACGAACAACTTTCCAGTTTGCGTCCTACGCAGTAAGTCAGCTTCACGTTATGCCCTTTCTCAACCATCTCCTGTCGCCCCGCCTTGATGTGCCTACCGTTCTGACCTTAAGCAATCTAGTAAATGTAATTCACTCATTCGTCTGTTGCGCGCAGTCGAGAGTGTATAGGACAAGAGACCGCCATTTCCTAAACCTAACAGTTCGCTTCTATACGCGATACTATGACTTCAGTTCTTGTAGCTCAGCCGCTCTCGTTCTCTGCGAATAATATTATGAACCAGATTGACACGCCCGGACTATCTCAGATTCACGACTCAGCTCTGCAGCGTCGACAGAAAACTGAGATGGAGGATAAGAACCGCGGTAGACGACGAAGTCGCCCCAACAGCAAGAGCAAAGATGGCAGTGGGGAAGGATCTCCTAATGAGGGTGCAGATGGTCACTCTTCTGGAACTGATGGTCCCTCGAGGAAGCGCCGCAGAAGTCGCAAGGGCTTGGACAAAAAATTCGAATGTCCCCAGGAAGGCTGCGGGAAGAGCTATTCCAGAGCGGAGCATCTGTAAGTCCTGCATTGCTGCATCAGGCCGTATTCAATACTAATCACACTCTTTTCTTAGATATCGCCATCAGTTAAATCACACCCCAAAGCAAATATATAACTGTGATTTTCCTGACTGCTCACGAACATTTGTCAGGCAAGACTTGTGTAACAGGCATAGAGACCGGCATACCGCAAAAGGATCACAGCTTCACCGCAAAGATTCTATGCTAGGTCACGCTCATGCTTCGCCAATAGAATCTGATAAGACGTTGTCTATGCATGGTTCAGCCTCTCCAGAGGTTATGAGACCAAACCTAGCTGGAGGCAAATCACGGGCTGGCCAACTTCAACAATATCAGTCTCCTCAAGAGATGAATCCCAGTTCATATTCCCCCGCGACCAATCCCTCCTCTGGAACGTATTCCGGCACGGCTTCCTCAAATGGCGGGGAGAAATTCCCTCAATCCAACAACTTCATCAAACGGTCCAACAGCGACAGTGTTGCTAAGGGACACGAGTCGGCCACTGGTACCCCAAATACTAGACCACAGCGCCACGCAAGCTTTGGAATGTCTGATTCAAAGTCTGCCGATTTTCAAAGGCCTCCACTGCAGACCACTGTAGGGCCCTATGGCCTATTGTCTTCTGCCTCAAACAATCAAAACTATCATTCCCATCAGAATAGTCCACAACCATTTGTAAACCAGCAAAATTTTACGCCTTTCACACTGCCACCGCCCGGATTTTCGACTTCAGTGACTGCTGCTTCATCTACACGCTCCGCTGAGCAGACCTATCCTACTTCGATGTCCACAGAATATCCTAGCGAACCAGCTAATCATCAACAGTCGGGCTCTGACATGATGCTTTTGGATCAGATGACAGCGCCAAACACTATGCCTGTGTTTGGAGGCGATGGCTACACCCGCTCGCCATTTGCTATCCCGGAAGATTTTGTGGCATATTTGTTCAGTGGCCAGCAGATAGACAATTCCTCGCCCGTGCAAATGGGTCAGCAAGGCTTTGGAAAGTCGGTCTTCCTGTCTTTTTCAGATATCAAATGTGATGCTGACCACTCTTTAGCTATCCGGATTCGAACAGCCAGTACTACACAACCTGCTTTTCAAACGACATTAGTCTTGGCGGGTTCTTCCCAGCAAATCATCAGCAATCTCATCACCCTATGGCGGTTACAAGTTTGCTTGATACTAGCCTCCCGGAAACAGTTTTGTCTGAGGAGAAGAGCCAAGCGATTGTCGATCTAATCAGAGAACGCTTCAACGAGACGGACCACGCTCCTGTGGCTAAACAGAAAGAGGCTCTTCTGGAAGGTGACCGTAGTAACGATAGTCACATGCTGAGTCGGAAGATGATGCAAACTTACATTGGGAGTTACTGGTTCCATTTCAGTGAACAAGTCCCAATTTGTGAGCGAAGCTCCCCTCTCACCCCACTCATAAAATTCTAACAATGAGATAGTGCACAAGCCGACGTTCTCGCCAGACAAGACCCCGAATCTTCTTCTGATTGCCATGATGGCTATTGGTGCAGCCTGTTTGGACAAGATTCATGGCTACGAAGTGACCCAAGCAGGTGCTGAGCTTTCGAATTTCTTGGCTTGGCACCTGAGATGGGAGATATTCAGCGACTACCATTTCCGACCACCAGCGAAGTTGTGGGTGTTCCAAGCTCTTCTGTTATTGGAATTGTATGAGAAGATGTATTCCACAAGAGCTTTGCATGAGCGAGCACACATCCATCATGCAACTACAATCACGTTGATGCGTCGCGGTAGCTCCCTCATTGGAAGATCAGCTCTGGATTCTCCTCCGAGCGTGAGAGACGACAAGCAAGGAGTGAATGGTTCCAGACACTCCTCGACTTCCGGAGCCAATACTCCTGATGAATGGTGGAACCACTGGATCACTAATGAAGCCACTCGACGGGCAGCTTTCGCAGCCTTCGTCACTGATTCCACACATGCCACGATGTTTGGTCATTCTGCTGTCATGGTCGCTCATGAAATGCGGCTTCCGCTTCCATGCGATGAGGCCCTCTGGACTGCCACTAATAGTGCTGAAGTTGGCAGGATCGAAGCCAATCTCCACGCTAATGGTGTTAAACCCATCTCATTCTTAGAAGGACTAAAGAGGACTCTGCACGGGCAGGAAGTCCGTACAAATTCGTTTGGGCGGACGATTCTGATGGCTGGGCTGCTGAGCGTGAGTTGGCACATGAATCAGCGAGATCTCCAAGTCAATTCTCTTGGCGTTACGCAGGCTCTGGGTGGACGAGACAAATGGAGGGGTACTCTTACCCGAGCATTCGACTTGTGGAAACAGGACTTCGACAGGTCGCTGAACGTCACGTCTGATGGAATCCCTGGGCCGTATGTGTACACGGAAAAGAAGGAGGATAATGTTGTGTTTCAAAGCAGGACGGTTCTCCATCACTTGGCTCACATGGCCATGCATGTCGATATCGTGGACTGTCAGATTTTTGCTCAGGCGAGGCGTCTCCTCGGCCGTACAATTGGTTCCCAAGATTTAGCCAGTGCTCAACGGCGGATGAGAGATCACTGGGTTGAGACTGCAAAAGCTAGGGACGCCACGTGGTACGCTCTACGTTTCCTGTGCAGCGTCTTACTACCCGAAGAGGTCGTAACCTCAAGCATCCACGGCCGATACAATGATCCTCCTTTCGAGTTCTCAGCGCGAGACGACGTGCTGCTCAACAGGCCATGGGTCATGTACTTCGCAGCACTGATTGTGTGGTCCTATGGCTTTGCCCTGGAAGGGCCGACCACCGAACCGGTGCCCCCTGCCTACGATTTCGAGGCTCAGGTTCGCGACATGCGAGCGTACCTGCGGAGAGTGGGCGGCGTGCACGACCCTGAACAGCTGAAGTCATTGAAGGGCTTCAACGGCTGCAGCGGCATGCTCATGGTGCTACGCACCGTGTTCGAGAAGACGAGATGGGAATTGCTTCACGAGGCGGCGCTCCTCTTGGACAACTGCATCAAGCTCTTGGGCGCAAGCCAAGCCTAATCACATAGGATATGGGATCGGTTGGGATTGATGTTACATACATATAACTTTAATTGTGTGTATATGGAATGGATGAAATTATTGTATTTTACGGGCTAGGCTGGCTTGCTGGCAGGGATATCTTTGGCATTGGGGGAAAGGGCTTGTCCACAAAATTCATACGTCGGAACATGGAGCAGTGTTGTTTGATCGCGATCATCATTTCTTGTAATGCTATTGCATGTATACCCACGCATTCACGTTTGCTTTATTCTGTATGTTGCTGCAAGGGTAGAAACCATTCGTTCGTTCAGTATGATGACTTCTTTTGGTATTCTTGATCTACATACGCATTTGCATCTAAAGATATTCTATTCCTTGCTCCTTAACGCCGGTGTCTAGCTCCCCGTTTTCCCTGTTCCCTAGTCTCGTCTGATATGAAGCAAGAAGTGGCTCATATCGACATGTTCGAAATATTTACAAAGAATGAATGCAAAAGTATCCAGAAACCAGCTAGATGCGTCGCTCAAAGGGGATACTGCGCCTCACAGGCATCAATCGTCACCGTTACGACCTCCAGGGTCGCGGAAGTGGTGCTGCTCGTGACGGGAGTAGTGATGTTCGAAGTTGGCGGCTGCAGGAAGATCCCTCCTGAGGCCGAAGGCGCCGAGGTAGTAGCTGCTGATGCCGAGGTGCTTGACGGTGCTTGTGCGGCGGGCGAAGAGGTAGTTGCAACGGGTTCTGGCTGGGGGCTGTATGTTGTTGGGGCTGGTTCTTGTGCTGCGGGCGATGAGGAAGAAGATGCAACCGGACTAGTGGAGGAAGAGGAAGAGGAAGATGCAACCGGAGAGGCGGATGCGGGTGCAGGTGCTGGAGCGCCGGCATCGTCTGCTCGGGCACAGCCGGTGTTGGCTGTTAGAGCTGCTGGACAAGCTACTTGTGTGAACGACACGCTTGGATTGTCGGCACCCATGAACCAGTCGTAGCGCCAGTTGCAGCCGGCTTTCAAGGCTTCTGGGAAGCTATCACAAGAAGATTGATCACTGATGCCGCCGTACTGGGCACCCCAGCCAGCACTTGGGGCTCCCCATTCGTTGGTGCAGCCGTTGAAGATACCGACGCCGCCGCCGGGAATCTGAGATCTGTTAGAACGGTTCATGATTGGAACGGGTTTAGAGAACGCACACTCAGATCGAATTGGTTACCGGCCAGATCTGAACCCGTGTTGGTAGCCTGCACGATCATCTTCTTCCCGCTAACAGGACCGCTTGTGAAGGTCAACTCATAGCACGCACAGCACCAGCTTGCTTCTGATCCTCCCACGATGTTGACGGCTGCGTAGCCATAGGCTAAGTTGTCGTTGACGGCCCATGGTGACTCATTCGAGCATTGGTAGGCATCTCCACCGGTGCAGCCAGATGAGGCGTTGGGATTTGAGAGAGGGGTGTCCTTGATGTCGCAGGTTTTAACCGGAGTGGCTCCCGCGGCGAGGTTGACTTTTCCGGGCCAGGCGCAGGATGGTTTGCAGCAGTCCCAGTATCTTGTTGTAGTTCCACTTCCGGATGCCTGTGCATTTACTTGGAGGAAGTAGGGGAGGAGGGCGAGGAGGGTTTTGGTTGAGAGTTGCATTTTGAAAGTGTTACAAGGGTTTGGGACTCAGATAGATAGAGCTGAGCGGAATAGAGAAAGTGGGTTCAAGGTACCTGACCTAGTGAACGTGATTCTAAAAGAAGAAGCTTGAAAGGAGTGGGAGCTCAGCTCGGAGTCGGAGCGATGATTGCTGTAAGAGCAGTGAAAGGCAGAGAAGGTCTGGATGTCTCTGGAGGAAAGGGGAAGGGGCACGAACGATTAAATAATAGTCGGGTCTTCTCTGTTCGCTTCGCTTACAAAGCGAATGAACAGAGAAGGAAGAACAGACTATTAAATTTGTTAATCAGATTCTCATTCCCTCACTCACGTACTACCTAAGGAGACGTGCCGCTGACGAAGTGCCCCTATCACCAGCACCGTGCCACGCAGATGCCAATGGGGGGAGATTAAGCGCATCCTACGATGTTTATCAGAAACGGTGGCGGCCGAAAGCCTGCGCGGAACAACCTTGCCTTCATGCCAGGTACGGGAATGGATACCGCAACCCCTCGATTTAGCGCCACTTACCCCCCAGAGGGGTTCAGCGCTCACCGTGGCGCGGCTCCTTCAGTCGACGCTGACTGGAGGGGTTTTTAAAAATAAGTTTCTCCGCCGGTGATTGGCGTAGGGGCTGACGCTCCCGCTTCCATTCGGCAGCGAGGCTTGTTTCACGTTTCGAGAACCCTTTGTTTGTCACTTTTTGTGGGCTGCGTGGATGAGGCCAAATCAGCTCCCGATCGCTCTCGTCTGAACAAAAGGGTGGCTCGTGTGAGCAAATCGGGTCTCCTTTGATTTCTTGACACGAAACGCGGGCGGAAAAACTCGTCGGGAACCGAGCAGTGGGCGGAATCCAAAGTCAACCTCATGGACTCCAAGGCTCCCTTGTTCAGCGAGCACCGACGTCAAAGGAAGCCTTGCTGGCTGAGCTGACCCCCAACATGTTCAATGCGGGTGTCTTTTGAGGTCACTGATTCCTCTTGTGAATGTTGAAGGGTCGGATGCATAATGACCTCCACTATGCATCATCAGCCAAAGTTCCCCAGACCTCACCACCCCCACGGGTTGAAGCAGTGTCAACGAATAGCCCATGTTGATCCGACCCTGCATGTTTTCAATCTGGTGGATGTTCCACCAAGACCTCGAACATCTCGTCAAAGGATCCAAGGCAAAAACCCTTTTGTGGTCTCATGGTAGTCGTCCCATTCATTTTCTAACTTCTTTCCCAACACTTCATCGACCTCTTCAATCCTACCAACCCACATGAACACCGGCAATCCAACTTGAAGTACTGGCGCCAACACACGAATAACGCTGTGGTCGATGAATCACGAGGGTGGCCAGCAGGCCAGTACGCCAACATGCATATTACCCAACGAAGAAGTTGACAGCGCATTGCAGCGAGTAGAAACCTGTGTAACATCAAGTTACACAAAGCGGTCGAGGCCAGTCTTGACAAGATCCTTCGGTTGTTGGATTGGCAAAATGAAAATTTCCCCTAGTTGTGCATAGGACTAGAGACGAATGGGTGCTCCAATCATACGGCCATTATGAAGAGGAATATGTACGGGCTCCATGAGAACAGGCCCGTTGAACACTTCTGGGCTCCGACGATTTGAGAGCGATTGTTGGAAACGTGGATCAACCCGATGTGATGAAGGAGCAGGAATGTGAATCAATATCTAACAGGGTCGTTGCTAATTGCGACATTTGAGAGTTGGTCTTTGACCTTTAGTATTCCGTGGGCGTTGGATTTTACGTGGGAAAGGTGGAGGAGTTACGTACAAAACAGTATACAACACACGAGGCTAAGAGTTTGGCTGGTTGGATTAGTTGGTATGATTGGTATGTATGGGATGGAATCTCGTGATGGATTTGGTCGGTTGCAGGCATGTTGAAGAGGTGGAATTTGAAGGCGAAGGTTGGTTCTCTGAGAAACAAGCCCCTTTTCCCCAACAAATCACGAGTCAGTTCGTCAGTTTCCGTGCGCGAAACACAAGCGACGAAGTCGTATCTAATTGAGGGATGTGGAAATGATCAAGTTAAAGATCATATCGAAACCGGCTGAGACTTGTCAGTCGAACGGTGCCATTTCTGTCCCGAAGCTGTCAAGCGGTGCAAGTTTATCAATCGTATGTCCCACACGCCCGCCTTGGAGAAAACGAGTGTGGTATCTGTAGGTACAGTGCATCTTGTCAGCGCACAATTTTATCAAATCTTGTTACTTTACAAACAATTGTTCATCGTTGGCCAAGCCATATAGTACACCTCTCCCACCTTCCCACGTCTTAATCTTTCGTGGGAAAGTGAAGTTAGAAAGCCCCGAGCATTTTCGAACAGTTTTCTTCCCATTTCAAGTGCGAGCAATCCTCAGAGTGTGAAATGTGAGGTGCTTGTTGCGCTTTTCCTGTCATGCGCCAGGCATTCGCTCTTTCCCTTCCAAGATCCCATGACACGCCTCGATCAAGTTGATCTCAAGTGACGACAATTTGGAAGGTGCGTCGCTCCAAATGTAATGATCTGGTAGTGATCGCCCCATTCCAACGTCTGCTCCCGCCCAATTCCATCCCTTATCATCCAATCTCAAGGGTTTCTCATACCAGCTAAATTCTCTGTTAAGAAGATCAATCCTGTCCACTCCTCCAGCTACAATCAAAGTAATCAAAGGACAGATTAATTATGTTCTTCTTCAAACTATTCCCTCTCCTCTTGGCTGTTGCTGTTTGTGTCTCTCCCTCCCTTTCAACACCTTCTCCGGTCATCGCGGACTTAGTTACAGCTCAATCTGGCCCAAAATGTACCCAAGTATTAGTTCCTGTGACTATCACAGCCAACAATGCGG
>Ga0302325_10010520_pt1 | contig 20050 bp, 19 predicted proteins | sample Palsa_T0_2_FD_201948 | JGI IMG/M metagenome (GOLD analysis project Ga0302325, IMG submission 201948) | Peat permafrost microbial communities from Stordalen Mire near Abisko, Sweden - Palsa_T0_2 | ecosystem: Environmental > Terrestrial > Soil > Palsa > Peat permafrost | place: Sweden: Abisko...
CGAAGTAGCACCGGAACGCGTTTTGTCGCAAGCTCTTTAATTCGGCGGATATCGTCGAAACCATCGACCACGATATAGCCAATATGAGCGTCGATGGCCGCTAGGATGTCGTCGTCTGTCTTGGCGTTGCCGTGCATCACAATCGTGGCCGGATCTGCCCCGGCGGTTAGCGCGATCCGCAATTCGCCGGCGCCCACGACGTCGAACCCGACCCCTTCCTCGGCCAGCACCCTAATGACCGAGGCAGATGGAAAAGATTTTACGGCGAAGTGGATCCGGCTCCTTGGATGCTGGCTCTTGAACTCACGGATATATTCCTGGGCGCGCGATCTTAGAGCCGTCTCGTCTATGACAAATGCCGGGGTGAGGAACTCCCTCGCTATCGCGATGAGCGAGCAGCCTCCGACTGTAAGGTCTGCTCCGTCGATGGCCGTGGTCGGTGGAAACAAGGACAGATCGACCACCAGGATTCCCTCCGGTAACACACCTTCTTAAGCTTCCATTAAGTCATTTACCACACGAAGCTGAGGATTCCAAGGCATCCCGGCCGCCGGGCAGCCGATCGTGCAACCGCGACCGGCGGTGATCCCGTCGAGCCCCGGCAGGTCGATGTCGAGCCCCGGCAGGTCGATGTCGAGCACCGCGAGGTCGGGACGCTCCGCCAGCGCCGCGGGGGCGAAGCCCCCGGAAGTAGCTCATCTGCAATCAGATTTCATCGTATTTCTGTTGATGCTGGCTGACGGGACGCTATACGGTGCACCGTGATCAATCCTCAGGGACTCCTTAAGAGTCGGCGTGTCTTCGCTCCCATTCTGCTGACCGCCGCCATGGCGCTGGCGGGCTGCAGTTCGAGTGGCTCTGGTGCCGCGGCACCGGCTTGGGCGAAGGCGCTCGGGGCCGGCGTGACCGTGTATCCGCCGCAGACCGAGCAGCCCGGGCACAGTCAGCCGGGCCAGGCGATCATGGGCGAGCTCGCCGACATCAAGGCCAAAAATCTTGTCGCCGCGTGCTCGTACCTGGACCCCAAGACGCTGGCCACCTGCAAGTCGCAGTCCAGCCAGATACCGGCCAGCGACGACAGCCAGCTTCCGTACTTCAGCAACGCCGCGCTCGGCTATGTCGTCATCGACGGGGCGGAGGCGCTCGTCGGTACGACCGGCACGTTCTGCTCGCCCAACGACACGCCGAAGTGCTTCACCAACACCAAGGCGGCGGCGATCTTCTCGGCTGGGGACAAGACGTTCAGCCAGCTCTGGGGCGAATCGGTCGCCAATGACTCCAACAACACGTATTCGCTGGCTCCGCTTGTCCTCGTCAACGGCCGCTGGTACGTCGAAGGTTCGGGATGAAGTACTAGACGCCCCGTGAGCTGGGACTCAGTGTCGGCGCCTACGCCGGGGCGGCTGACCGTGGAGGCCTGGGCTGGGATATCGCCGACTACGACCAGGCGGGCCTCCCCACGATCAAGGGCGATTACGAGCGCGACGAGTCTGAGCAGGCAAGATACCTGCAGGAGGTGCACCGGATCTTCGTCGAAGAGGGTCTCGACCTCGCGTTCTGGTTCACGTTCGCCAAGTACCACATGCCCGTCAGCTCCGATCCGCGCCGCGCCGCCGACCTGGCCAGTCACGGCCTGGTTTCCCTGCTGCCGGAGGGCCCCGGCAGCGGCTGCCAGGGCCTGGGCTGGCGGCCCCGACTGGCGTTCGCGGCTATGGCCGCGCCCCCGGCGAGCTCACCCCGCCGGCGCTGCCGCCCGCGGCCCCCGCCCGCGGGCGGCGCCCCTAGGTCAGGCCGGACAGCACGACGGTCCGGACCTGTGACAGGGCCTCCATGGCGTACCGCCCCCCGACCCGGCCGACGCCGCTGGCGCTGCCCCCGCCGCCGCCGAACGGCAGGTGCGTCTCCCAGTAGTTCGAGGACTCGTTGATGTTCACCCACGCCGCCCGGACCGCGTCGGCGTAGCGCAGGCCGGTGCCCGCGTCGGCGGTGTAAATGGATGCCATCAGCCCGTAGGGCAGGTCATCGGTCAGCGCGATCGCGTCCTCGAGGGAGGCGACCGCGATGACCGGGGCGACCGGCCCGAAGGTCTCCTCGCGGGCCACGACCGCGTCCCTGGGGACGTTGTCGAGCACGGTGGGCTGCCAGTACAACGCCGTGGGCCGTCCGGGCTCGGCGCCGCCGCCGGTGACGAGGTCCGCGCCCCGCGCGAGCGCGTCGGCCACGTGGCGGGCGGTCTTGGCGGCGACGTCGGCGTTGTTCAGCGGCCCCATCGTGGTCTGCGGGTCGAACGGGTCGCCGAGCACGACCTCCTTGCCGACGGCAGCGGCCAGCGCCGCCACGAACGCATGGTGGACCCGCTCGTGGACCAGGATCCGCTCGGCCGCCGTGCAGCTCTGCCCGGCGCACAGGTAGGCCCCGACGAGCGTCCCGGCGACCGCCCGGTCCAGGTCGGCGTCGTCCATGACCACCAGCGGGCCGTTGTTGCCCATCTCCAGCAGCTGGGCCTTGCCCGCCGCCCGCCGGCCGACCGACAGGCCGGTCGGGGTGGACCCGACGAACGCGACGGCGGCGACACGAGGATGGCCGGCGATCTCGTCGCCGACGACGGGCCCGGGCCCGGGCAGGAAGGCGACCGCGCCGGACGGCAGGTCGGCGGCGGCGATCGCGTCCATCAGCACCGCGCTGCAGACCGACGTGCTCGGGGCGGGGGTCCAGACGACCGTGTTCCCGGCTGCCAGGGCCGGCGCGATGACCTGGGCCGGCATCGTGTACGGCCAGTTCCACGGGGTGATGACGGCGACCACGCCGAGCGGGCGGCGCTCGATGAAGACCCGGGCCCCCGGCAGCCGGCTGGGCGGGATCGCGCCGTCCAGGCGCAGCACGTCCTCGGCCGCGTCGTGCCAGTAGCCGATCAGGTCATCGACTTCCGGGTAGGCCTCGACCTGCAGCGGCTTGCCCTGGTCGAGGGTGAGCGCCCAGGCCAGCTCATCGCGCCGCCGCTGGCAGGCATCGGCGACGCGGTGCAGGGCGCGCGCCCGCTCGAAGGCGGTGGCGGATGCCCACGGGCCGAGCGCCGCGGCGGCGTACTGGACCGCCGCGTCCGCGTCGGCGCGGTCGCCCTGAGCCACCTGCCCGATCAGCTCACCGGTGACCGGGCTGGTGGCCGGCTCGTATTGGCCGGCCTGCGGAGGCTGCCAGCGCCCGTTCACGAATAGGTCCACGGTGCGCGGTGGCTGGGGGGTCATCGGGGTGCCTTCCTGCGTCGCCAACAGTGCGAACAGTGCTAACGGTAGAGCGGCGGGGCGAGGCGCACCAGGCGTGCCAAAGGGGATCAGGCCAGGTCACGGTCAGTGGCTGAATGTATCGGAGTGGTTAAGGGAGTGTCGCACGGGAAGGAATCTGTCGGTTGCGACCACTGATGGTCACAACCGACCGAGAGTCAACCAATGGGGGAAACGAGTGGCTCTGACCGATATTCTCAACAAGCTCGGCGGCCAGAATGGGGAGCAGGCTGGCATGGCCAACATCTCCAAGCTCTTCGAAGGTGACGGCATGCAGGGCATCCTGAGCAAGCTGCAGGCCAGCGGCCTGGACAAGCAGGTGATGTCCTGGATCGGCCACGGTCAGAACGAGCCGGTGAGCGGCGCCGACATCAAGAACGCGGTCGACCCGCAGCAGCTATCCCAGGTGGCGCAGCAGACCGGCATGTCGCAGGACGAGGTCGCCGACCACGTCGCCCAGGCCCTGCCGGAGGCGGTCGACAAGGCGACGCCAGGCGGCGCGGTGCCTCAGCAAGGCTTCAGCATGGACAGCCTGATGGGGATGTTCAAGAAGAAGTAACGGCGATCAACTGCTGGGCGATGGGCGTCCGGTGGTACAGGACGTGCGCTCCGGACCGCTGGCGTTCGGCCAGCCCCGCGTCCAGGAGTACGCGCAGGTGGTCCCCGATGGTGCCGAGCGCGAGCCCGGTCACGGCTACCAGCTGCGTGGTGGTGATGGGGTTGCCGATCAGGAGCAGGATCTCGGCCCTGGTCGGGCCGAGCAGCCGCCCTAGCGGTTCTGGTGCCGCGGGGCCGGCGGAACTGGCGAGCATTCCCGCGGCCGGGTAGATGACCGCGAACCTGGCCGGGTACTCCCAGGCGACCCGCCCGCCCGGCACGCTGCCGGGGATGAACATGAGCTCGGCCCGGCTCAGGTCGAGGGGCGGGTGGTCCTTGACCGTGATCTGCAGCTGCCCGCCGCCGAGCCAGCGGATATCTTGGGCGATCCCGCCGACGGCGGCGGCCCAGCCGCGCTGGCTGAGCACGGTGGTGCGGCTGACGATGTCCGCCTCGTACTTGCGTTTCCGGCGCGGCCATTCCAACCGGACGGCGTGATCCCAGGTCCACTGCACCAGGTCGGCAAAGGCGCCGGCCGGGTCGCTGACGTCGAGCGCGGCCGGGAGCCGTCCGCCGGCCGACTGGGACAGGTCGAACTTGGCCACCGGCGGCGGGACGGCCCGCACCCGGGTCAGTTCCTGCTCGAACGTGACGTCGCCCGCGCGCGGCGGCAGGCTGAGGTCAACCGGGAGCCAGCGGCCGGACTGCATGCCCTGGGCCAGGGCCATGCTGAACGGGTCGGTCTTGATCCGGTCCAGGAACGCCGGTTCGTGCCGGGCGAGCCAGTCCCGTTCCCACGGCTGGGGGTTGCGGGCCGCCAGCACGCCCAGCGCGTTGACGGTCTCGATCAGCGGTGAGGTGACGAACCGGCTCGCTGCCAGCACGTCGGCGGTGACCAGCCATACTCCCATGTTTCGCCTCCCGCCGAAACTGTAGGTGCCAGCGCGGCGGCCGGGCAAGCTCACCTGCCGTGACCGATACCGGCCGTTCCCGGCCATCCGAGGCAGATCCCCGCCCGCCGTCCGCCACCTCCGACACCGCCGGCGCCCCGGCCAGGCGCTCGCGGGTCGCGGACGCGCTCCGGCCGCTTGCGAGCCGCCCGTACCGGCTGATGTGGGCCGGATCCACCACCTCGGCCCTCGGTGACGCGGTGGTCCAGATCGCGCTGATCTTCGCGATCTTGCACATCGGCGGGACCGCGTCCGACATCGGCGTCGTCCTCGCCGTGACGACCGCCGCGCGGGTCGCGTTCTTGCTGGCGGGCGGGGTGTGGGCCGACCGACTGCGGCGGCAGTACGTGATGGTGGCCGCCGACGGCGTGCGCGGTGTGGTTCAGGCGGGGTTGGCGGGCCTGCTGCTGAGCGGGCACGCGCACCTCTGGGAACTGGCCGCCGGGGGAGCGCTGTACGGGGCGGCGGCGTCGTTCTTCGATCCGGCTTCGACCGCGCTGGTGCCCGAGACCGTGCCGGCGGAGCAGTTGCAGCGGGCCAACAGCCTGCTCGGCCTGCCGGGAAGCTTCTTCAGCGTGGCCGGGCCGGCTGCGGCCGGCGTGCTGATCGCGGCCTTCGGGCCGGGCTGGCTGTTCGTCGCCGACGCCGCCTCCTTCTTCGTCAGCCTGGCCTGCCTGGCCCGACTGCGGGTACCGCCCCGCCCGGTCCCTGCGCCCCGGCCGTTCCTGGCCGACCTGGCCGAGGGCTGGCACGAGCTCGCCATCCGCCCCTGGTACTGGATCAACCTCCTCGCTCATGCCTGCGGCAACTTCGTCGTACCCGCCCTGTTCGTGCTCGGCCCAGTCATCGCGGCGCGCTCGCTCGGCGGCGCCCCCGCCTGGGGCGCCCTGTCCGCGGCGTGGGGGGCCGGCGCGGTCGCCGGCGGCATCGTCGGCCTGCGGGTCAAGCCGCGACGGCCGCTCGTCGCCGCCGACCTGCTGATGGCCGGCATCGCCCTGCCCCTGCTGGCGCTGGCGCTCTCGCGCTCGGTTGTGCTGATCGCGCTGGCGGAGGCGGTGTTCGGCTTCACGATGATCGTCGGCAACAGCGTGTGGCTCACGGCCATGCAGGTACTGATCCCGGACCAGGTCCGTGCGCGGGTCGGCGCCTACGACTGGTTCGTATCGCTGGTCATCATGCCGGTCGGCTGGCTGGTGATGGGTCCGCTGTCTGCGTCGATTGGCTTCACCCCGACGCTGGTCGCGGCGGCGGCCCTCGGGTCGGTTCCGTGCGTCGTCGTCGCGCTGGTGCCACGCGTCCGGGCCGTGCATCGGACGCCGGCCGGAGCGGTCCTCGTTGACGCGTAAGCGCCAGAGTAGATGTTGTCGGTCGGGCCGGCGCCGGCCACACTGATTCCGTGAAGAAGGGCGTCCGGGAACGGTTGGCGCGCGAGGGCGCATACGCCACGGTCACCGCGGAGGTCTTCGACGGGGCTGACCTGTCGTCGGTCCGCCTCGACGGCGCGCGACTCGACCGGTGCAGCCTGGTGGCCGCCGACCTGCGGCAGGCGACGCTCGACCGCTGCAACTTCAAGTTCTGCGATCTGCGCCGCGCGGTTCTGCGGGGCGCCTCGCTCCGCTTCGCGAGACTGGCAGGGTGCGACCTACGCGAGGCTGACATGCGCGACTGTGACTTGACGGGCGCGTCGTTCGGCTATGTCAACACCGGTGCCCCCAACGGACTGAGCGACCTGACCGAAGCCGTTATGGACGGCGCCGTCCTCACCGGAACGATGTTCGACCGTGTCGTTGGATGGCCGCTGCGCTGATCACCCGACCACAGGAATCCGGCCAACCTGGATTGCCGGCGGCGGCGAGCTTACGCTGGCAAGACAGTCGTCGCAGGACGAGGAGGCCACGAGTGACTCAGCCCATCGACCAGAAGGCGAGCGCTGCCGCGTCCGCAGCCAACGAGTGGCTGAGCGCGTTCCAGACGGCTCTCACCGCGCGCGACGCGGAAGCCGCGGCGGCGTTGTTCGCCGACGAGAGCTACTGGCGCGACATCATCTCGTTCACCTGGAACATCACCACGGTCGAGGGGCGCGCTGGCGTCGCCGCCCTGCTCCAGGCCACGCTCGACGAGGTCGATCCGGTGGGTTTCCGGGTGTCGGAGGAGCCGACCGAGGCGGATGGCGTCATCACCGCCTGGATCGCCTTCGAGACCCGGGCCGGGCGCGGCAGCGGGTTGCTGCGGCTCATCAGCGGCCAGGCGTTCACGCTGCTCACGACCCTCGACGAGCTCAGCGGGCACGAGGAACCGGTCAACGGCCGGAGGGCCAAGGGCGTGCGTCACGGCGCCTTCCGCGACCGGGCGACGTGGGCCGAGAGCCGAGCCCGCGAGGCGGCCGAGCTCGGCTATACCGTGCAGCCCGAGGTGCTGATCATCGGCGGCGGCCAGGGCGGCATCGCCCTCGGCGCGCGGCTGCGGCAGCTCGGGGTCCCGACGATCATCGTCGAGCGCAACGAGCGCCCCGGTGACTCGTGGCGCAAGCGCTACAAGTCCCTCGCGCTGCACGACCCGGTCTGGTACGACCACCTGCCCTACCTGCCGTTCCCGACGAGCTGGCCGGTGTTCTCGCCGAAGGACAAGATCGGCGACTGGCTCGAGATGTACGCGAAGGTGATGGAGCTCAACTATTGGGGCTCGACGACCTGCACGTCCGCCGTCCGCGACGGTGACGGATGGACTGTCGTCGTCGACCGGGCCGACCAGGAGATCACGCTCAGGCCCAGGCAGCTGGTGCTCGCGCTGGGGGCGTCCGGCCTGCCCAGCGTCCCCGAGATCCCCGGCCGCGAGAAGTTCCGCGGCGACCAGCATCACTCCTCGGCTCACCCCGGCCCCGACCGCTACAAGGGTAAAAAGGCCGTCGTCATCGGGTCGAACAACTCCGCCCACGACATCTGCGCGGCGCTGTGGGAGGTTGGCGCGGAGGTCACCATGGTGCAGCGCAGCTCGACTCACATCGTGCGGTCCGACTCGCTGATGGACCTCGGCCTGAGCGACCTGTACTCCGAGGGCGCGGTCGCGGCCGGCATGACCACGTTCAAGGCGGACACAGTCTTCGCCTCGCTCCCGTTCCGGATTCTGCCCGCGTTCCAGGTCCCGGTTTACAACGCCATCCGCGAGCGTGACGCCGAGTTCTACCGTCGGCTGGAGCAGGCCGGCTTCGAGCTGGACTTCGGCGAGGACGACTCCGGCCTGTTCCTCAAGTACCTGCGGCGGGGCTCCGGGTACTACATCGACGTCGGCGCGTCCGAGCTCGTCGCCAACGGCGACATCAAGCTGGCGAAGGGGCAGGTCGCCGAGCTGACCGAGGACGAGGTCGTGCTGGATGACGGCGCCCGGCTCCCGGCCGATCTCGTCGTCTACGCGACCGGCTACGGGTCGATGAACCAGCTGGCGGCCGAGATCATCGGCCAGGATCTGGCGGACAAGGTCGGGAAGGTCTGGGGGCTCGGCTCAGACACGACGAAGGACCCGGGCCCGTGGGAGGGCGAACTGCGCAACATGTGGAAGCCGACGGCCCAGGAGGGCCTGTGGTTCCACGGCGGCAACCTCGCCCTGTCGCGCTACTACTCCCTCTACCTCGCGCTGCAGCTGAAAGCGCGCATGGAGGGCATCCCGACCCCCGTCTATAAGCGCGCACCGGTGCACCACACTTCGTAGGCCGGTGCGGTGCATCGGCGCGCGGTCGGCGTCGTCATGGCTTGGGAAGCGGGCGCGGGCTTGACGCTGCCTGGCGGTGGAGCAACCAGGCGAGGGCGAGCATGATCGCCAGGACGATCGCGAGCGGAAGCACGACAACGACGAGGATGGCGGTCTCGGTCGAAATGAGAACGAAGGGCAGGGTGCCGACGTCCCAGAGCACGAGCGTCAGCAGCGCGGCGGCGATGAGGCCGAACACGGGGCGGGCATCGGTAACGAGCCAGCAGGCGACGACGGCCGCCAACAGCGCCAGCGCGTATCCAGGCAGGTAAAAGCCGGTAAAGAAGTAGTTCTCGCCAGAAAAGCGCAGCAGGTTAGCCGCCGGCAGCCCGGCCATCGCCACGCAGGGCAGCCAGAGCCAGGAGCGCGGCAGCCGCCCCGGGCCTCCTGACAGGGCGACGAGCGCACCCATGGCGATCAGGATCCCGGCGAGCCAGACCCCTCGGCCGTCGGCCAGCGCGAATGGCTCGCTGAGGACCTCGCCCGCGAGGACCACGCCCGCCGGGAGGACGACGGCCGTCACGACCGTCCGGCGGCCCAGCCATGGGGCCAGCGCCGCGGCCGCGCCGAGCATGCCCGCCGTGATCGCGAGCCAGTGAACTCCGCTGTACCCGGCGTCCCCTCCATCGAGAGAGAAGTCGATGTTGCCCAGGAAGATAGACAGGCCGAGGAGCAGTGCCAGGCGCAGGTTGGCGGTCGTGCTCAGGCGGCGGTTACGGGCGGCGCGGGCACGCACGCCGCCCGCGATCAGGGCCCGGGCGTCGCGCGCCGACGGGAACGACCGGCCGGCCGGCGTCGCCTCGAGCAGCGTGCCGATGAGCTCCTCCGCCCGGTCGCGGCGGTAGTCGGCCGGGTAGGCGCGCAGCAACGTCCGGGCGCGGCGCTCGAGCCTGGCCGCGGAGCCCTGGCTCATGCGGTCCGCGGCTTCCGGCCGGGCAGCCCGGTCCGCGTCGCCATCGGGGCGTCCGTGACAAGCCGCGCGGCCTCGGCCATCCGCTGCGCCTCGGCCCGCAGCATCGTCGCGCCGTCCTCGGTCAGCCCGTAGGACCGCCGGATCCGCCCGGCGACGGTCTCCTCGCTGACGAGCTGGACGCAGCCTTCGGCGGTGAGGCGGTCAAGCGCGGTGTAAAGCGTGCCGGTCGCCAGCCGAACCCGGCCGCCGGACAGCTCCTCGGCCCGCTTGATGATCGCGTAGCCATGCAGCGGGCCCGCCAGCAGGGACGCCAGGACGAAGTAGGTCGGCTCCCGCATCGGGGACGATCTCATCATGGCAGGGACTATAGGTAGATCATCGATGCATTGTCAATCGACTTATCAACTTCGGTCGCCGAACGGACCGTGGTTCAGCGCTTGCGGCCCACCGCGCCCCACGCGGTTGACTTGTAGTCGCCGGCGCTACCCGGGTCCGGGCGCCATTCCTCGATCCGCACCAGGCCGGGTTCGATCAGTTCCATGCCCTCGAAGAAGCGCAGCATCTGCTCGCGGTTGCGGCCGGTGTACTGCTGCTGGCTCATGCGGCCCACGATGTTCTGAAAGCCCTGCTGCGCTTCCTCGTCGAAGATGTCCGACCCCAGGTGGGACAGCACCAGGTAGCTGCCGGGGGGCAGGGCGTCAAGCACCGTGGCCACGATCGCGTGCGGGTCATCCTCGTCCGGGATCGCGTGCAGGATGAAGAGCATCGTGACGGCCACCGGCTGGGTGAAGTCGAGCAGCCGGCTGGCCCCCGACAAGATCGTGTCGGTGTCGCGCAGGTCGGCGTCGATGTATTCCGTGGCGCCCGCCTCGCTGCTGTTCAGCAGCGCGCGGGCGTGCGCAAGCACGATCGGGTCGTAGTCCACGTAGACGACCCGGGATTCGGGCGCGGCGGCCTGGGCGACATGGTGGGTGTTGCCCGCCGTCGGGATGCCGGTGCCGATGTCGAGGAACTGCCGGATTCCCGCCTCGGCGGCGAGGTAGCGGACCGCGCGGCCGAGGAACGCCCGGTTCGCCCGGGCGGTGAACCCCATCTCCGGGGCGATTTTGATTACCGCATCGACGGCTTCCCGGTCGGCGGCGTAGTTGTCCTTGCCGCCGAGCAGGTAGTCGTAGATCCTGGCCTGGTTGGCAACGCTGGTGTCGAACGCCGGCGGCTTGGCCTTGGCGGCCGTGCCGCCGGCCGACGCGGCCGGCTCGTCGCTGGTCATGTTGTGCCTTTCGTGTCCTGTCATGTCTCCCGGGCGACCTGCTCGATGAAGGCCGCCGTTTCCGCGGGGGTCAGCGCCTCGCCGCTCAGCTGGTCGACGACCTCCAGGTAGTGCTCGACGTCCGGTCGCTGGTCGAGGTAGAGGGCGCTGGTGAGCTGCTCGATGTAGACCACGTCGGGCAGGTCCCGCTCCTGGAAGCGCAGGACCGAGAACGCCCCGCTCGCGCCGGCGTGGCCGCCGCGGGTGAACGGGACGACCTGGAGGGTCACGTGCGGCAGCTCCGCCGCCTCGGCCAGGCGGCGGAGCTGGGCGCGCATCACCGCGGCGCCGCCGTACGGCCGGCGCAGCACCGCCTCGTCCATGACCGCCCACACCCGCGGCGGGTCCGGCCGGTTCAGCACGTCCTGGCGCTTGATGCGCAGGGCGACCCGCCGTTCGATCTCGTCGGCGGTCGCGCTGTGGTGGCCGAGCCGGGTGACCGCCCGCGCGTAGTCCTCGGTCTGGAACAGGCCGGGCACGAACTGGACCTCGAAGGTGCGGATGGTAAGCGCCGCCGACTCGAGCCCGAGGTAGGTCTCGAACCAGGCGGGCAGGATGTCGCCGTACTTGGCCCACCAGTTCGGGGCGCTCGTCTGGCGGGCCAGGGCGAGAACCTCCGACCGCTGCTGCCCGTCGGTCACGCCGTAGATGGTGAGCAGGTCCTCAACGTCGCGGAGCTTGAACCCGACCCGCCCGGTCTCCATGCGGCTGATCTTCGACCGCGACGCCCGGATTGCGTACCCGGCCTGCTCCGGTGAGACGCCCTCGGCCTCGCGCAGGCGGCGCAGCTGCGCGCCGAGCAGCATGCGCAGGACGGTCGCCTCGGCCGGGACGTCATCCGGGTCGGGACGCAGCTGCGCGCCGATCGGCACGCCAGCTTCCATCACCGCTCCGATGTCGAGAGACCCGGACCGCGGCGCGACCACCGCGGGCCAGGCAGAATGCGTGGCACCATAATCGCTTATTGGCAACACGAGCCTACGCGCCTAGTTTATAGCCGCTGCAGGCCCCGACTGTGCCAATTGCGGCGGTGCCCGGCCCTGTCGGCCGCCTTATGCCAGGTCGTCGAACTGGCCGTCCTTCACTCCCGCCAGGAAGGCGCCGATCTCGGCGCGCGTGTACACCAGGGCGGGCCCGGTCGGGTGGCGCGAGTTGCGCACGGCGATCTCGCCGTCCGGCAGCGCCGCTACCTCGACGCAGTTCCCGCTCGGGTTGCTCCGGCTGCTCTTGCGCCAGTCTGCCTGCAGTTGATCGGCGGGGACTCCGTTGATGGCCGGCATCGATTCTGCCTCCTAAGAAAGCCTGGGGAACGCGTGCTGCATCGACGCACGCAAGATTACCGGTTCCCCGCACGGTGCATCTGCACATTGCAGATGCACCGTGCAACAGCTATCTAAGAAGATTTTCATTTTTGTCGATATTGCGCTATGCGGCTGCGGCGGTGGCCAGCCCTACTTCGCGATCGGGCGGGTGAAGTTGCGGACGGCGACGGTCGCGGCCTGGAGTCGGTGCCGCTGGGCGACCAGCTCCGCCGCTGATTGCGCGAGGGACGCCCACGGCTCCGCCGCCGGATCGATCCTGGCCGCGAGCTCCTGGTGCCAAGCCGACGGAGAGTCGCCCTCCGCGGGCGGCAGGAGCTTCACCGGACTCGGGGCATTAGCCGCCTCCTGGCGGTAGAACTGCACCGACGCGGCCTCGAGCTGATCGTTGATCAGCACCGCGGTGCCGGCCTGGACCGGCGCCGGCTGGGCCGTGTCGACCACCCAGCCGCCGGTGTTGTAGATGCGAACCGGCCCGGGGAAGCCGGCCACTGACCACCGGTAAATGAACGGCTTGTGCGTGTGGCCGTAGACGAACGTGACCTCTTCCGGTATCTGCTTCCACTCGTCTTGCAGCTGCTTGAGGATCGGGCCCGCCAGGTAGGTCCGAAGCCCGGCCTGCCCCTGGGGAGTAAGGGTCACCGACGGCGTGCCGCGCTCGCTCGTGGCCACGTGGTTGGCCTCCCGTTGGAAGATCGTATTCACCGCCCACCGCTCGGCCGGGTGCAGCCAGGCGGGCCCCTTGCCCTTGGCGAGCATCGCGCTGGTGAGGTTGGACACGAGGCCGTCGATGTCGGCCGGGCTGGTCAGGTCCGCATAGATCATGCCCATGTCCGTGCCCACCTGTCCGGACCGGCCCAGCGTCGACCAGAAGAAGTCGATCCAGGCGAAGTTCTCCTCTTCCAGGGTCTCGATGTCCTCGAACGCGGTAGCGCGCTGGCCGGGATAGAGGGTGTCCTTCAGCGCCGACATCAGCGAGTAGATGGACTCGGTGAAGTGCCCGTGGCTGACGATGAGGCAGCGGCTCTCGTCGGGAGTCCGCAGGGCCATGTTCGGGTACGACACCCGGACGTCAACTCCCTCGCCGCCCGGCTGGCTGCGAATGATCCCGGTCAGCAGGGTCGAGCTGGCGGTGGGCCGTTCGGCGCTCGGAAGCAGCTTGGTGGTGTGCCACGGGACGACCAGGTCGGCGTCGGCCGACTGAGAGGTCAGATAGTCCGTGTACTGGGTCTCGCGCGTGCCCTCCCACAGGTGGTGGTCATGGTTGCCGGGCAGGTAGTGGACGACTGAATCAAAGATCGGCCGGCCGGTGCCGAATGCCAGCCGGGCGAAATGGCGGAACGTCATCGCGGACAGGTTGTCCGGGGACAGGGCCAGGTCCAGGATGTCACCGGCCAAGATGAGCGTCGGCGGCTTGTCCTGATCGCCGATGAGCTGGCGCAGGCCGTCGATGACCAGGCTCAGCACCGGGCTCGGCCGGTGCGGGTCGACCGTAAAGCCAGTATCCGCGGGCGTCGCAGGGCCTTCGTTAAGCATGGTCAGCACGCTGTTCTCGGCCCCGAAATGAAGATCGGAAACGACCACATAACGGATGTCAGCCACGATAAGAGCCCGTCCTTCCTCTCGACGAAGTACTGGCAGCATAGGGCTGCCGATTAAATCCGGCCCGCTCCGCCGTCTAGTTCGCAGCAGCGACCGACGAGGAACGAGGAACGCGGATGCTGGCGCATCAGCCCATGACGACGTTCGACGGGCGCGGCCGCGACCGGGGAACCACCGCCGTCGGGGTCGGCCGGTGAGGGCCGCCGTCATCGGCGCCGACCGGGGGCTGACCGTGACGGACATCAAGCGTCCGGTCCCCGCCGTCGGCGAGGTCCTCATCGACGTCCGCTACTGCGGCATCTGCGGGTCCGACCTGCACATGCTCGGTATGACGGCCGATCTGGTGCCCGCCGGGCACGTGCTCGGCCACGAGCTCACCGGGGTGGTCGCCGCCCTGGGACCCGGCGTCGCCGGCTGGTCGGAGGGCGAGCGGGTCGTGGTGCTGCCGATGGTCGCCTGCGGACAGTGCTACGCCTGCCGGGCCGGCCATTCCAACCTGTGCGAGCGGGGCGGCATCGACGACGGCCCGGGCATCGGCCGCCCGGGCGGCTACGCGGAGTCGGTGGCGGTGCCGGCCGGGATGCTGCGCCGCCTGCCGTCGACGGTGAGCGACCGGGACGGTGCGCTGGCCGAGCCGCTCGCGGTCGCGCTCCGGGCGATCAGGCTCTCGGGGGCCGGGCCGGGCGAGCCGGTCTGCGTGCTCGGCGCCGGCCCGATCGGCGTCCTGGCGGTGGCCGGGCTGCTCGCGGCGGGCTTCGAGCGCGTTGCCGTCGTCGAACCCGGGCCCGGACGGCGGGCCGCAGCCGAGCGCCTCGGCGTGCGCACGGCGGGGCCGGACGAGGCGGCCGACGAGATCCCGGGACTGTTCGGCGGCCAGCGCCCGACGGTGGTGATCGACACGACCGGGCACCCGAGCGGCGCACCGCTCGCGCTGCGGCTGCTCCCCGCCGCCGGGCGGCTCACGGTCGTGGGCCTCCCCGACGCCCCGACCCCGCTCGACCTGGGCCTGCTCGCGTTCAAGGAAATCACCGTTCGAGGGTCGCTCGTCTACGACGAGCGCGACTTCACCGCGGCGGTCGCTCACATCGCGGCCGGGCGCGTCCCCTGCGACCGCATCATCACCAGGGTCGCCCCGCTCGACTCGGCGCCTGCCATCGTCGCCGAGCTCCGCGGCGGCGCCACCAACCAGGTCAAGATGCTGCTCGCCCCCTAGCGAGCCGGCCTGACGACCGGCCCGGCCGCGGTACTACGGCTTGCGCCCGAGGCCGCAGTAGGCGGCTACCTCGCCCTCGGCGTCGCCGGCGGGCTCGCCGGGATGCCACTGGTGGTACTGCACAACGCCGGGCGGGAGCAGTTCCGTGCCGGCGAAGAAGTCTGAGATCTCCGCGTGGGTGCGCAGCGTCGCCGCGGTGGTGACGCGCTGGTTGTAGCGGTCGGTCATGGTGGCGACCTTGTCCCGCGCGACGTCGCTCGCGGGGTGGGCGATGGCCAGCCAGCTGCCCGGGGGCAGCTCGCCGACAATCCGCGCGACGATCCCGGCCGGATCGTCGGCGTCGGGGATCAAGTGCAGGATGCCGATCAGCATGACGGCGATCGGCTGGCCGAAATCCAGCAGCCCGGAAGCGGCGCGCAGCACGTTTCCCGTATCTCGGATATCGGCGTCGAGGTACGCGCACGCCCCTTCCGGGGCGCTGGTGAGGAGCGCCCGCGCGTGCGCGAGGACCATCGGGTCGTTGTCCACGTAGACGACCCGGCTCTCCGGAGCCAGGGACTGGGCGACCTCGTGCGTGTTCTCCGCCACCGGCAGCCCGGTGCCGATGTCAAGGAACTGACGGACACCGCGCTGCGTGACCAGGTAGCGCACCGCCGAGGCGAGGAACGCGCGCTGCGCTCTGACCCCGCTCACGATGCCGGGGTAGGCCGCCTTCGTCTGCTCGCCGACCTCGCGATCGGCCTCGAAGTTATCCTTCCCGCCAAGCCAGTAGTTGTAGACCCGGGCCGGGTGCGCGACCGTCGTGTCATACGGGAGCGGTTCCCGGGCGATGTCACTCGCGTCGGTGATGAGTTCGTCAGCCACCCCGCCATTCTGGACCACCTCAGTTGCCCGGTACCACCCTGACCGGCAGCCGCTCCCATCCGTTGATCAGGTTGTTGGTCGCCCTGAGGGCGGGTCCCGCGATCTCGATCCGGGCCACGGACGTGGCCATGGCCGAGAGCAGCGCGTGGGTCTCCATTCGGGCCAGGCCCTGGCCGGCGCAGCTGTGCACCCCGTGGCCGAAGCCCAGGTGCTCGCCGGCGTTGGCGCGGTCGATCGTGAACGAGTCGGGGTCGGGGAACTGCAGCGGATCCCGGTTCGCCGACCCGTACAGCACGGCGATCCTCGCTCCCTCGGCCAGGGAGGCACCGCCGAGCGAAGTCGGGTTGGTCGCTACCCGGCTGAAGATCCGGATAGGCGACTCCAGGCGGACGACCTCGTTGAAGGCGTTGGGGATCAGCTCGGGCTGGCGGCGGAGCAGCTCCCACTGCTCCGGGTGGGTCGCGGCCAGCCATAGGGCGCTGCCCATCGCGCTGATGGTGGTGTCGAGCGAGGGGGCGAGGTACCCGACGATGAGCGCCGCCACCCGATCGGGCGGCAACTCGCCGTTGGCGGCCGCGTCGACGACGCCGGCCCCGACGCTGCCGGGCATGAGCCGGCCGCCCGCGGCCATCTCGGCCGCGAAGGCCATCATCGCCACGACGTCGGGGACGGCGTCGAGGGCCCGGTCGTTCAAGGGCCCGAGGAAGTTGAACGTCGCTCCCGCCCACTGCAGCAGGTTGTCGCGGCCGTCGGCGGGCCAGCCGACGAGGTCGGGGACGATCGACAGGGGGAGTGACTTGGCCAGGTCTTCGACCGCGTCAAAGCTCCGGCGGGCGACGAGGTCGCTGATCAGGGCGTCGGCCTGGGTCTGGATCTGGGTCTCGAGGTGGCGGATCGCCCGCGGGGTGATGTTGTGCGCGAGGATCTTGCGCAGGCGGCTGTGCAGATCGCCGTCGGTGGCGATCAGGCTTCGTCCGGCGGTCTGCTGGTTGCACGCGTCGTTGAGGGCGACGCCCCGCCCGGAACAGAAGAGATCGGGGGAGGCGAGCACGGTTCTGGCTTCGCGGTAGCGGGTGACGACGAAGGTGTCGTGGGCGGCCAGCCACACGACGGGTCCGAGCTCGCGGAGCATCGCGTAGGTGGCGTACGGGTCGGCGAGCACGTCGTCGGTGAAGAGGTCGCCGTCGAACACGGGCGTCGGGGATTGGATGCTCGATTGCGTCATTGGCGTCAGCCCTGCTCCTCGATGTGCAACGCGTCGACCGGGCAACGCCGGACGGCGGCGCGGGCAGCGCCCTCGGCCGCCGGGTTAACTGGGTCCTGAAGGACGACGGTGAGCCCGTCGTCGTCGAAGGCGAACACCTCCGCAGCGGCGGCGACGCACTGGCCGTGGCCCTCGCAGCGCTCCTGATTAACGAAGATCCGCATCGTGGCCGCCTTTCGGTTAAGGCTCTTCCTCGCGTTCGGCGACGGCGACGAGCACCGCGCTGGTCCGCTGGATGTGGTGGGCGATCCTTTCCGCGGCGAGATCGGGGTCTCGCGCCAGGACCGCGTCGAGCAGCCCGCGGTGCTCGGAGGAGAGGTCGCGGTTATTGTCGTTGCCGAGCGGCTTCGACCAGATGCGGTACAGGGCGAAGGCGTCCCTGAGGCTGCTGGCAACGTGCAGCAGCCGGTGGTTCGCGCAGCCGGCGAAGAGGCTGGCGTGGAACGCCTCGTGAGCGTCCAGCCAGGCCGTGCGGATCGCGCCGTCCTCGGTCAAGGCGGCGGTGCGGGTGAGCTGATGGTGAGCGGCGACGACCTCGGTCTCCCAGCTGACGTCACCGCGTATGACCGCCAACCGCAGCGCCAGACCCTCGATATGCACCCGCGTCTCGGTCAGGGCATTGAGGTCCGCGAGGGTCAGGGGCGCGACCCGGTATCCCTGCTGCGGTGTGGCTTCCACGATCCGCTGCTCCGCCAGGCGGGTCAGCGCCTCGCGCACCACGGTCTGGCTGACCGAGAAACGCTCGGCCAGCTCGACGACCCGCAGGCGGGTGCCGGGGAGCAACACGCCGCCGAGGATCTCGGTCTTCAGCGTGGCGTGCACGTGCTCAGCGCGGGTGCTCGCGGTGACAGGCGGCAAGACGAATCCAGTCTGGCTCAGGGTTGCTCGGCGTGGCGATAGCGCTAACGTAGCAAGTCATCGTTATGTCGGCAAATTATCGTTATTCTCTTGAGTTAGCGCTCACCTCGCGCTACGTTGCCGTTGTCCCGGACACCGGGTGACGAAGGAGCCGCCATGACCGCATCGCCGACCCGCTGGACGGAAAGAGCCGAGGAGGACAGCTGTGCCGATCGTTGAGGCGCTCCCGGAGCATGCCCCGGTCCTCATCGTCGGCGGCGGGCCGGTCGGCCTGTCCTGCGCCGTCGAGCTCGCCCACCACGGTGTCGCGAGCCTGGTCCTCGAACGCCGTCCGGAGGTCTCGCACCTGCGGCCGAGAGCCAAGACGACATCGGCGCGGACCATGGAGCACTTCCGCCGCTGGGGGATCGCCGAGGAGATTCGCCGTCGCGCCGGGCTGCCGGTTGGCTGGTCGGACGCCGCCGTGTTCTGCACGGCTCTGACCGGTCGGGAGATCACCCGCATCACCGGCTGTTTCGGCCTCGACCTGACCGGCTCGGAGCTGGTCGCCGAGGCCGGGCAGCAAGTGGCCCAGCCGATCGTCGAGGAAGTCCTGCGCGAAAAGCTGGCCGCCTCCGACGTCGCCGGGCTTGCGCTCGGGGTACAGGGAGCGACGGCCGGCCAGGACGGCGACGGCGCCTGGGTCGACGTCATCGACCGGGCCGGCGTCAGGCGGCGCGTCACCGCCGACTGGGTCATCGGCTGCGAAGGCGCGCGCAGCGTTGTCAGGGAGGCCCTGCACTCGCGCTACGACGTCATCGACGAAGGCCGGCCCAACTTCAGCTTCGTCTTCCGGGCGCCCGGGCTGGCGGATCTCGTGGCGCACGGGCCGGCCGTGCACTACTGGGTGCTCTCGGCCGCCCAGCCCGGCCTGATCGGGCGGTTTGATCTCGCCGATACGTGGTGGGGCGGTGCCAGCGGGGTCGACCAAGCGGCGCAGCCGCCCGACCCGCGAGCGATCATCCGCAACCTGGCCGGAACCGATGTGGCGGTGGAGATCCTCTCGACCGACTCCTGGCAGGCGCGCACCGCGCTCGCCGACCGGTGGGGGAGCGGGCGCCTGTTCATCGCCGGCGACGCCGCCCACCAGAACCCGCCGTGGGGCGGCCACGGGTTCAACACCGGGATCGGCGACGCCGTCAACCTCGGCTGGAAGCTCGCCGCGGTGATCAACCAGTGGGCGCCGGCCGGCCTCCTCGACTCCTACGAGCTTGAACGCAGGCCGGTGGCCGCGCAGACCGTCGACGAGGCCGTGCGCAACATGACGAGCCTGGCTCCGGAGCTGTCGGCCGTGCTGCGACCCGACAGCGGCGAACCGTCCGAGGCGAGCTGGCGGGCTGCCGCTGATGCCATCCGGCGAACCAAGGACGGCGAATTCCACAGCCTGGGCCTCACCCTCGGCTACCGCTACGACAACTCGCCGGTCATCGCCGGGGCCACGCCAGCGCCGCCGACCGCCAACGACACCTACCGGCCGGACCCGGCTCCGGGCGGCCGCCTGCCCCACTTCCAGCTCGACGGCGAGTCACTGTTCGACCGCCTGGGCCGAGAATTCTCGCTCATCGGAGACCTGACGCTGCCCGCCGCGGGCGCGTTCGCCAAAGCAGCGGCCGCGCTCGGCGTGCCGCTCGAGGTCGTCGGCCTGGACGCGTCCGACTGCGCCGCCCGGTTCGAAGCCGGGCTTGTCCTGGTCCGGCCCGACCAGCATGTGGCCTGGCGAGGAGACCACGTTGACGACGCGGAGCAGGTCCTGCGCACGGTGACCGGCAGCGCACCGTAGCCGCGGGTGTTGTCATCGAGGCCGTCGGGTCGTACAACTGAGACAGGCGCTTCTGCTGCGATGCGGGGCGGGAGGGGTCGTGACGGCCGAGCTGGTAGTGCAGACCCGAGGGCTGGTAAAACGGTTCGGTTCCGCGGTGACCGCCGTGGACGGCCTGGACCTGTCGATCGCGGCGGGCGAGACGTTCGGGCTGCTCGGCCCCAACGGCGCGGGTAAGACCACCGCCTTGCGGATGCTGCTCGGCCTGGTCCGGCCGACGTCGGGATCGATCCGAGTGCTTGGCCTGCCACCCGGTTCCCCGGCCGGGCTGGCGAAGA
>Ga0302325_10010522_pt1 | contig 20050 bp, 28 predicted proteins | sample Palsa_T0_2_FD_201948 | JGI IMG/M metagenome (GOLD analysis project Ga0302325, IMG submission 201948) | Peat permafrost microbial communities from Stordalen Mire near Abisko, Sweden - Palsa_T0_2 | ecosystem: Environmental > Terrestrial > Soil > Palsa > Peat permafrost | place: Sweden: Abisko...
GGAAGCCCTCGCGGCGGCTTTGGGTCTGTAGACTGCGAGAACCTCCAATTCATTTCATAATTATATACTTCAACTCCAACTTCACCACTTCACCTCAACGAAAGCGAACATATTGGGCAGATAGAATGAGGGGCATCCCATACGTTGGTTTCGATGTTCATGGAATGCGAGGAGTGCTTGAGGCCAGTATTCATATCAATTCTCGCACTGGTGCTGTTCTTCAGCTGAGATACATTGGATTCATTGAATGAGTTCATGATTCAGCCTCTCGACCTTGCCGTTGGTCTGTGGGTGCCCTTGCGAGGTATAGTTGTGCTTTGCAGAAGGCGCTGGCATAGGTTTGTAGAGCTGGCAAGGCAGGCAGGCGTCGAGCTCCTTAGCTCCTTCTTTGAGCTTGTACATCAATAAATCTTCCCTTCTCCTCTCCTCTGCTCTTCTGCCATGCTTCTCGCGCGCAGGTATCTCCTAATATTCTCGTAATATTAGGTATCGTGCTTGGTGTTGGCGTCTCAGAGGCTCCAGAGGCTCCTTTTGGGTATCGCTATTGTCTTTGTTCTTCTGGCACTGGAGCCTCCTGGGTATCACCAAGTGAGGGCCATGCCATTATTTCGGTGCACCTATTCCATCATGTAGTCGTGTGCGTTATCTTCGAGCAACATGAGTCCATTGGTGAAGTATCTGCTTGCTGGAAGCTTGTTGCTGTTGAAAAAGAGCTACACGATGTATAGTCAGGCTGAAAAATTCTCCGTATCAAGGCAATAGAATGGCGATGGCTTGATGCCAAGCCTAAGGGAAACATCTTTCCCATCCTCCTCTTCGTAAGGCAGAATGTCCTGTAGCCATGGTGACCTCTCGCGAATTATTTGTTGTCGAAGTTACTGCTATGGATACGGTGGATAAGGCTGGAATGGAGGTCTTAGCGACTGCTGATACGGCTGTTGGGGCTGTTGAAACAGCTGTTGCGATTGCTGGCGGCTTGGATGTTGAGATGACTGCGGTACTGGAGGATAATTCACGTAAAAACGCTCTGGATTTGTGTTGACACATGTGTCTTGTGGAGGGAACGGATTCGGCTGTGGCTTGTAGGTCTTTGGAGCACTTGGGTGCCCATAGACGTCTTCCTCAGCATCTTGCGGAGGTGTGCTGAAGAGGTGTTTGGCCACGCAAAGGTGTTTAGACACATAGAGGTATTGGCGAATGTGGCCTATCGCTGCGGCGAAGGCTGTTGCTTTGGATGATCAAGGCATTGAGGCCTGGTATCTTTGTATCCGTCTCCCTCATGTATTCCTTAAGCCGTCTGTCCAGATTCTCAAGCCATTCATTGAAGTTTCTTTCCAGGTTGTCAAGCCGTTCGAGGATGAGCTGCATTTCTGAGCTCAGCGCTTGCGTGTTCCCTGGCGAAGGTGTATTTGGGAGTGCGGAGCTGCTGGAGTGCTCTCTTCTGATGTCTGGATAGAGCTAGCCACTGCCTTGTACCTTTACAGAGTCGTTTTGACTATTCTTGCGTTACGGCGTGCTTATGTTGCGAGGTGGTGACCTTTCCATGCTTGGTGTTGATCAAGGTGAAAATCTTCATGAAGTCGCCACTTCACGAATTCTTGATCAAAATCGCTCGGATGATGATGTATCGATGAAGGATTGCTTGAAGATGTAGGGATGATGTTGAATAGCTTTTTCCTCGAGCTATCGCAGGTCCCCACAGATAATTATCTGTGGATGTAAATGAAATTGTCGTTGGGAAGTACTTATCGGTTCCGTTCAGAATCTGGCGAATTTGAATGCTATCTGTCTATAGGCTAGATAATAATACTCTTTAAAATCCAGACATCAACAATTTTCACTACAATGGGTATTTGAGCAATTTTCCCTTTATTTAAATATTTAGTCACGATTGCAATTTTTGTGTGTGCGGCGGCACGTCGTGTCTTTGGCCTTCAATTGCATTCCAATGTTAGTATTCCCGTATCCTGTGCATTAAATTCGTTCTGGAAGTTTGGGGAGGAATGAAGATGAGGCCCTTCAATAATTAATCGACCTCTTCACTAAGTCATCCGTCCTCAGAACCTCACTCATTGAGCTCGGGTCAATTCCACTGCAGTACGTGCAAAGGGACATTCAAAATAAAAGACGGAGCCGTCCAGCACAACGAAAACTAATGCCGCCCTCTTTCAAGAAATGAAAAACACGCTGAGCCACAAAGTAAGCGATTGGTCATTACTGTAACGGATCCCCGCGGCGAAGTTTTAACTCTTAACAACGTTGATGAAAATTCGAAATTCTCATGTCCAGTTAATTGCGGCACGACGTTTGCCCGTCGTGATGTCACGAGCAGGCACCTCCTGGCTTGTGGCATTGATAACCCCTAACGATTCTCGTGTTTTAATTGCGGCACGACGGTCGCCAGTCATGATGTCATGAGCAGGCACCTCCTGACTTGCGGCGTTGATAACCCCTCACGATTCCTGTGTCTTAATTGCGGCGCAACGTTCGCTCGTCGTGATCTTATTAGCAACCACCTTGCCAAATCTTGTAAAGGTGATTCTGGTACATTTAACACGCACCAAATCGACCTTCAAGTACAATAAAAGTCCGATAATCATCCTCAAGAGAGCTCAGAGTCAAAAACTATTTCACAACCCAATCGCGATGTTGCCGGAGTATTTGAAATCTTCACGGAGTGGGATAAATTAAACGGCGGACCGACTTGGGCAGCGGGACGAAAGGCATTGACGAATTGGTTGCGCCGGCCATATTCCTCGTTACAAGTTTCAGCGTGTATGACGACGGAAAATCCAGTGCAAGGAGATATACTGGAATGGAAACATATACTAGCAGACATTACTGTCGCAGCACGATCTGAAGGGGATGCGAAACTTCGATTATGGAATTGCGCAACGAATTCGACGGATTTAACGACTGCCTGTAATGATTTAACTGCCAGTCTCATTTCTGCGCCGAGTGCAGAAACCTGCCCCCGAATGGCTTACTTCAGGGCTAAAGAAGACACTGATGGGGGAGTTCTCGCATCATGTAAGCTAAAAGTCCCTTCGGAATCGGTAGAGGAAGGGGTTGAAATACGCTTTGCAGTGGAGAAAATGGAAACAGACGGAAAGCATCCCATGGAAGAGGGTTCAAGAAGATCGACTTGATTGAAGGAGTCAGGGGCATATGACACCTAAGACATTGCATGTGACAATTGGGTTGTAGTAGTCAGCAATGCAGGGGCAATCAGTTGTGTTCACATCGATAACCATGGTTCGGGGGCCTGCATCCGCATGGCGGTTGGGGTCAAAGTCCTTGTGTCCTGCCCTTGCACTACGAAGAATTGAGAATTGTTCCGTAAGCACTATTTAAAGAATGATCCAAACGATAGGTGCTCTATTTAGTGGATAATGCTTACATAGACTGCTGGATCTAAGTGAAGAGTTTGAGCATCTTCACATCAACATCCTCAGAGATTGATTAAAGGGTCCGAATAAGTTAGTCCGATTAGCAATATTTACAGCTTAAAGGGCATTTCCCCTGATCCTCCAGTTCTATCAATGAATTTTTTCAGTGCCCAACGTCTGATTTGTAGAATCTACATAAACATTTCTCAAACTTCCACTCTTTAGATTTTTGATAAAAAAATTGTTGCTCAGGCCAGAACATACAAAGCAATTAGGCCAGATGAATCATCAGATTAACAGACAAGCACACTTTGAACTGACATAACTTCACATATGAATTTTTCTGGACAAAAGTGAAGAGTGGAAATTCAAGAGAAAACTGTTTCCATTATTTGAAGCAAACATGACTCTCTAGGAAAATTTATTGCCAGAGATACAAGTCATTGAAGTTGATGGTTTAAACTGTAAATATTGCTAACCGGACTAACTTTTTCGGACCCTTTGATCAGTTTCTCGAAATGCAGAGGGACGCAATTGCTAAGATCGAGAGCATTAAGAAGTCTAAGAAATGGAAGCGTTAATTGAAAGGGATGTCTAATACTCGATTAATCTAGTCCAGATCCATCTCCATCTTCCATTCGTCGAAAGAAATACTGCGACCTTCGAGCCTGTGGAGGAACTGACTCGCCTTTGAAAATGGGAAGTGGAGGGATTGCCGTTCCGTCAACACAAATTATTTTGACCACCGTGACCCATTCCTACCGACCAGGCTGAGCTTGATACTTTTGTCGTACCACTGTATTAACAATGACTCGAGAGGCTTGTATTTCGCCAATTGAGACTTCGCTTTCGTTCATGTTGTAGATGCCTTCTCGTCCAAGGAAATTGCTTGATCTGCTGGAAGATGAAGGACAGTTCCTCGGACCTACCTTCACGTCATCGATTTCTGGTACTTCCTTGACCCTAGTTCTAAAACAGTATTATCGAACATTGTTGAATGGAGTTATTGAGATTACAGAGGGCATCAGATGGGAATCGGGCATCCCACACCATCCGGTATGCATTACAAGATGGGAATTCAAATCAAGATGGCGAAATGCTAACGACTTATTATGGAGAAGTCATGTTTTATGCGATTCACCGTATGAATGGACAGTCTCATTACCTTGCCTATATTCATTGCTACGAGAATGTCAAACATAGGACCGATTGACGAACTCTTTGCGGGGGTAGAGAATGAGGTTGATGCTTTTCTCCGTCACGTCAGGCCCATCGCCTCGAGCTTGAGTTCCACCGTGCGGCGATGTCCCTCAGAACATGACGCTTGGGTTGTCGTGCTTGTCGACATGGGAGCGGCCACTCGAACCCAAGCTCGCGAGATCGTTGCTCAGCGGAGAGTTGTTGACAATCCGAGCCCCAAGGCTCCCGATGCGGTGATTGAGACTGGCGAGGAAAGGGACGAAATCGGATTCTTCGTTCCTCAATGTCCGTGGAGCACTGTGTGCGACTGGTGAGAGGATGGGGGAATTGGTCTGAACGGTTCCCATTGTATCTCGCGCAGGAACTAGTGCGCCAGCATCATGAACTAGAACTCGAATTGGAGGGAAACGCGAATTGTATCTCACGGGGGAGTTGGTGCGCCAGCATGAATTTGAAGAATGAGAACTAGAATTGGAGGGAACTGCAAATTGTATCTCACGGGGGAGCCGGTGCGCCAGCATGATGAAGAACTCGAATTGGAATTCGCGGGAATGCCAAGGGTATCTGGTGCAGCTGCTGGTGCTCTTGCATGAATTCCAAGAATGAGAACTAGAATTAGAAGGAACCGCGAATTGTATCTCGCGGGGGAGCTGGTGCGCCAGCATGATGAAGAACTGGAATTGGAATTGGAGGGGAACGCGAAGTGTGTCATGTGCAGGTGCCGGTGTGCTGGCATGAATTCGAAGAATGGGAACTAGAATTGGAGGGTAACGCGAAGTGTATCTCGTGCAGGAACTGACGCGCCAGCATGATGAAGAACAAGAATTGGAATTGCAAATAGTATCTCGTTGGTAGATGCCGGTGCGCCAGCATGAAGAACTCGAATTGGAATTGGAGGGAACGCGACGAGCTGGAGTTGGTCCGCCAGCGTCAAATAGGAATTGGAGGAACGCGAAGTGTATCTCGAGCTGGAGCTAGTGCGCCAGCATGATGAAGAACAAGAATTGGAATTGCGAATAGTATCTTGTTGGTAGGTGCTGGTGCGCCAGCATGAAGAACTCGAATTGAAATTGCAGAGGAACGAGAATTGTATCTCGAGCTGGAGCTGGCGCGCGGGCATGATGAGGGGGAGGAAGAGCCACTGGTTGTCGTTGGATCGCCAGTCCTTGGTCCTCGGTCCTCGCTGAGGAATTTGCGAGTTTGCGGGAGAACAGGCGGTGTGCTGTGCCGTGTTAGTGAGTACAGACGACAGGGACTCGGATATGAGATCTGAAAATTCTTCTGGTAGGAGGTAAATAACTTAGCTTTATGTCCATCGGCATTGTCTCGTCGCGGAAAGACATAAAGCAAAGTTATTTCTCTTCTCTTGGAGGGTTTTCTTTTTCGATATGCGTGCTCCTCATGTCAGCTCGAGGGGAACAATCTCGGGATGTACATGGGGTCTGATCCCCTTGTGAGGAAATCCGTGGCGGGAAAAGCAGCGCGCACGGATGGGAGACGGGCACTTCCCCTGCCAGAGGGAGCCCTCGATCGATCAGGGGGAAGGAAGGGAGCTTGGGGCGTCCGTCCGTGGCTGTTTTAGTGCACTTACAAGCATGAATCGTCATCAGGGATAATGGGAAGCCAGGGCAGGATGGCTACTTTTTTTGTGCCAGTGTGACTGGAGTGTTGATGCCAATTGCCTGCGGTGCGGTGCGTTGGAGTTGGGGTTGGTTGTTGTTGTTCTGTTGGTAACGCATATGTTTAATACACAATTGATTCTGGCCCCTGATTCATGTGCTGCCAATGAATTGGCGACGACGGATTGCGAGAACCGGGTGCTGCTAGATGACGGATCCCGCCAAATTCATACGTCCGCGATCAGGTCTGCACCCATGCTGAGATTCGTGACAGATGCCAGTGGACAAAACAAAATCAACAACCGGATGCCTATTTTTGGATAACAATGGCGCGATCTCATCGGCTTCACGTCGACAAACAACGGTTGCTCTTTCCTGTGGATCTAGGCCTTGCTGGAGCCTCGACAATCTTCTTAGCGCGAACCATTGGCGTTTTTTGTGAACTTGAGGTGTTCTTGAGGTCGAGGAGCTGTTGTGTTTCAGTCTAGACTGGAGTCTCCATTGTTTTGCAAAGCAAAGTACATTTTTGTTGCATAACGGTCTCGCATCGACTCCTTCGCCCCCAACTCTATGCGCAGCTCTATATGGGCAGAGTGTATTTGCTTCAACTACCTGCCGAGCTGCTGGTCATTATCATTGAATTAGTGACGCCATCCGCCGAAGATTCGCGACTTTGCAGTAAGATTTCGACCCTTTTGTTTCTCCACTGGACGGGAAAAGGGTTGTTATTGCAGTATTCCGTAACATCACCATGACTCTGACAACTCAATCCGGCAGAGCCCTACCCCCAATTTTCTATGGAACAGCCTGGAAGAAAGAAAAAACGATTTCCCTCGTCACTCTAGCGCTGGAGTCTGGATTCCGAGCTGTGGACACCGCATGTCAGCCGAAGCATTACCGCGAAGACCTCGTCGGGGAGGCCCTTATCCGTGCTTCTGTCGCTGTTCGAGCCGACCTCTTCCTTTAAACTAAATTCACTTTATCTGGCAACCAACATCCACACACTATCCCCTACGACTTCACCGCCAAACTTGAAGATCAAGTCCGTCAGAGTGTTGCCAAGAGCCTCCAGAACCTTCAGACCGAGTAACTCGACGCACTCCTCCTCCACTCGCCTGATCAGAACGTCGATAGCACAGTCTCGATTATCAATGTATTCCAAGAATTCAAGAAAACCGAGCAGGTTCGCCATATTGGCATCTCGAACATATCGTCAGTGAAGATGTTGCAGAAGATTTGTTATCGGCTTCCCCCCTCAACTATTGAAATTGTCTAAAACCGGTTCTGTGCGGACACAGGATATGATATGGACATTCGCGCGTATTGCAAGGAGAATGAGGTTGTGTACCAATCATTCTGGATCTTGAGCGGGAATCTTCATATATTAGAGAGTCCTGTATTACAACGGATTGCTCGCGGACTTGGGACGAGCGTAGAGTACGCATTCTATCGTTTTTGTATACAGGAAGGTATTATTGTTTTAGATGGCACTACGTCGGAGGACCATATGAAGGAGGATTTGGAAGTTGTTGCGGTTGACAGGTTCGAGTTGAGCGTAAACGATATGAGTGATATTCGCGCACTACTGCAACCGAAGGCGACAAGCGGAAGACCAAAGGGAAGACGGAAACCAGGGACGAATGGAACTGTGAGGAAATCCGGAGGAACAATAAAGAAAGACTGGTCTGATCGTGTCGGACGGCGAACAAGGGGAAAAAGGGAAACTCGAGAAAGCAGATCATAAGGAGTTAGAGAAGCGGGATCCCAATCTAGTCAATCTGTGTCCTATTGTTGCACAAAATTCAATCTTTGGATCCACTTTTGACTCGGACCGCTTTAGATGATTCTAAGCACATTCCAGTGAATTTCTTTGGTCTAACACTGTGCCAACAGCGTCTTAACTTCTGCCGTTTACCCACCTGGCCGCTATTGACAGACGCACTACAAAGTAAGTCTCCGTCCTACTCACAGACCAGATTCCGATGTTTCGGATCCCAATAATATGCTCTTCCACCGTCAGGTCCTACATATAGCTTGCATGACCATTTCCTTTGCTCCTCATCATATTTCACTAAAAACCACTCATCCTCATCCTCATCCTCGTCGCGCAAAAGCCACCAAAACTCCGAAGTAGAGTTCTTGATATCGCAGACCTAGCCGGATTCAGGAATCTTGGCATAGTCTACAACTCCTTCAACAGAAAATATACCGACCAGGTCGGCTGAGTACTTGAAGCAGTTGAGTGTTACCTCGGACTCGGATTGTCTGTGTCTCCTTTGTCTCTGAACTTCTGCCATGCTGAGATATCCATTCCGACAAATGCGGGATTAGAGTGGTTTGTCAGTCTGTTGAAGCGAGACGAAGAGTGAGTCGAGCAAGTGAAAATCACCAAGGACCAAGGGACTTTCCAGAACACACTAGCGCTTTTTACAAGAGCACCAAGATTCCATTTTAGTGGATAATGTGATCGGCTTATCGACGGAGGTGGGGGTAGCATATGCCTGACTCTCGAACGCTGCATGTCTTGAAAGATTGATACGGAGGTGTCTCCGTCGATCTTGATGGCGTTCGTAATTGCATTCCGGAAATACTGGCAGGCTTAAAGAGCGGACGAGAAGTCTCTAAGTCCTGCCAATGCGTCAAACTATTTCGGAACAGAGAATGGGGAGGTCGTCAAAGGCGTCCACCGACATTACGCAGAACCACTACAAGATTCGATCCCGAATTTCGGGTGGGACATCCTGCCTGTGTGGGACGTGAGTAGAAGCAGGTTTTGCCGCTAGACAGAGAGTCGATTATGACTGCACAGAGGGCGGCTGCAATTTTGTGTATACGATGTGTACGATGGTGGTGTGCGTGGTTTGTGCAATGGTGGCCCCAAATTTGTGTGGAGACGGCGGTGGCCCCAATTTGTGTGGAGACGGTGGTGGCCCCAAATTTAAGGGCTGCCTGCATGGTGACGGAAAATCTTCGCTGTGGCGCGGCTTGGCGTATTCCTCCAGTCACAGCGCCGTTTCCCCACGCGCAAGCTGCGTGTTCTCTTTTCGCACACCCATAATAGTCTCGCTCCCATTGTATCGTTCACTGCCGCCACACTCTTGGCTACAACGCCTCCCACGTTCTGCCTCGCCGCGTGTCCACAAAGCTCCAGGTATTCTCTCCTCTTTCCACGCTAACGTAGTACAGCCATGCCCCTCCAGTTATGCAGCAAATATGAAGAAAGAGAGCAATCGCCAAAGAAACGTCATGCCACTTACGAGAAGGATGGGCATATATGGCACATATGTCCCAGGCAGAAGAATCCCAGGGAGATTGTATCGAAATTCAAATCTACTCCCTTAAAACGCGGGCACAAAAGATGGACGTGCTCACGTCATTGTTTCAAAAAGCCATTGATTTCTCAAGAATACCCTACATCGACAATACGATATCTATATATCCACATAGCAACCAAACACTCCAACCAGACACTCCCCGCCAAGATTTCCTCTTACCACCACGCCTCGGGGACTTTGACTCCCTCTAAGCAACATAATTATAAACATCCCTCGTCCCCTCGTCCCTCTCCATATAATCCTTCTCAATCAACTTATCAATATTCTTCTTAATATCACTCACATCCAAAGTCCCCCTCATCCTCATCTGCTCAATCACCTGCGCCACAAGTTCCGCATTGCAAGGACGCGCGCAAAGCGGTGATCAATGAAACCTAATTCGGCGATCAAGGATTCTCTATTAAGCGATCAACGACACCTATATAGGTTCTAGAACGAGTGGAGAATGGTAACTTTCGTCCTGCTGAATTTTCGCGTCCTTGCAAGCTTCCACGCATGACGAATTTTCTTCCGACTTTTCATGATCCACACAATCGTGGCCTGGACTTCGAAGAGACGGTCCCGCTTGACGGCTTCGTGCGTTTCGCTTTGTTCTTGCGGGGTTTCTTTGAGTTGGATTTGGTTTATTTTGAGGCGGAAGAGGGGAGATTGGAAGTCTGGGTTGAAAGTGAAGGTGTCGGTGGGAAGAATGGATTTGGATTTGGTGAATTTAAGGAGGGGGCGAGGTGGTTTGCTTAGGGAGAGGGATTGGAGGGTTTGTTCGATTTCGGCGTCTTCTATGGAAGGGGTTAGAAATGGGGACAGACTGGAGGAAAAGGGGAAGGGGGGAAGGTACCGAGATTGGTTGCTTGTTTGATGAATGAGTAGGAGAGGTTGTCTCCTGCATTGAACAATAACAGTACAACACCCTGAAACAAACTCACACTCAACTCTTTCTTTCCCTACTAATCAGCATCGGTCCCGAAAACCTATAAAAAGAACAATCCAGAAAAACGAAACAAAAATCCAACACCCCTCTTTCAATCCCGCACCCTGCGAGAAAACCCCCCCAGCCTCTTGCAAATAATGGGGACGTGGCAAGGGAACTGGGGTAGACAGAAAGGATGGTTTGTCACCATCCAAGGATATGGGAATATCAGGAGACCAGACCTTTGGGAAATTTAGCACTCGGAATGCAATGTCTCAATGCATGTCTCCACATTAATTTCCGTCCACTCTGTTTCTTCAACCAAAATCCCTTAAAACTTTCCAATGCCTTGACCATCCCTTCCGGTAGAATAACCTATTATCAGTTCCGTGGGAAAGCGCAGAAGAAATAGAATTCATGAGCACCTCCGGAAACGGACGGAGGGACGAGGTCAGAGAAAGATGGCAAAGAGAAATACAAATTCATCAGGCTATTTATTGGGGAGGGGGGGACGGCGGACAGAATTCAGGATCAGGGACCGGGTGAAGGGAGCAGAACCTGTTTATCAGGATAGGTAGGCCACCAAGATTGCGATAGCACATTAACGTGTAAGCCCTTTTTCAGAGTTGTGGCGTGTCTTTGTTCTTTGAATGATTTTATGAAATCTTGGGATATGTCGATATCTTTGAACATGCCTTCGAGTTTTTGAGTGAATTGGGCCCCGCATTCTGAGAGTTAATGAAGAAGTAAAATCATACGAGCATATCAAGAGGCGGAAAAATGGGAGAACGGGGGGAGGGAGAAAGGAGGAAATAAAATCATCGTCTTGGGTAAAAGTGCTAGATGTAAAGAAGAATAGGGAAATATATGAGGCTGAAGGGATATAAAGTCGACGGACTGAGGATCGGGGACACTTACCATTCTTCAACTTTGCAAGCATCGATCTCTCGGCATCGGTACTGGCACTCTTGCCCAAAAGTAACCGCTTTGCCAAATCCTTCTTATAAAAAGCCTCAAAAACATCTTTCCCATGAACGAACCTAATAATCAGTACTCCAAACACAACATTATAAACTCAAATCTCGAAATACATCCTTACACCAAGAATTGTTAAAAACCAGGACATAAAATTATCAGAGTAAAGGAATTATGCGCAATACCTGAACAACATCAACGCTCGATCCATCTCCTCCTCCAAGGTCGCATCCGTGGTTAGTCCCTTATCCCCCTTCCTCAATAAATTGTCGAGATACTTTGCGATGTATTCGGCAGGCTTATCGCGACGACGGTTGATGAAATGTTCGAATGATTCGCGCAATGTCTGTGCGAAGAGGGGGTTTGAGGAGGAGAGCGTCGAGACGGGATTTGAATTGAAGGAGGGAGGGGATCATTTCTTCGTCGTGGGAGGGGTTGTTGACTAACTCGGCGCCGGTATCCTGGACGTAAGTCTCTGGAAGAGATACAACGGGCAGGAGGGAAAGAGGAGATGCGAGAAAGGGGGAGAAAGGAAGGCATAGCTTCCGACAAGAAGGGAAAAGGGGAAGAGTGAGGAAAGGGGAAAGGGGAAAGGAGGATATTGGAGGGACCTTAATATAATTCCCCCATGCAGTCCGCATAATCTCGATATCCTCCACCAGATTCAAAAGGCGATACAGGGTGCTCAAACTCAGGACATCATTCCTACTAACAAGTCCCGTAAACTCCTTCAAAATATCGTGCGCAATCCGTCCAATAAGTTCATGTTCCGTAACTTGCATGATTTCCTTCTTCGACCGATGTTCAAAGTACCGCTGACAGCGCTGTTCTTCCTGACGCAGGCGGGTATCGACGTGGGCGATGTAAAAAGCGGGGGACAAAGTGGCGGAGAGAGTATCTGCTTCGGCGTGGTAGTAGGATTGAATTTCGACGAGAAGACAGTGCGCGAAGGTGGGGAAGTAGAGGTCCAGGGTGGAGTGGATTGACAAGGAGGAGAGGAGGAGGTGAGGAGAGACTGGTTCGCCGTTACTGTGTTTGTTAGAGGGGTTTGAGGAGGACATACCGATCGCGGGTTATGGTTGTGAGAAGTCCGCTGACGAATGCGTCTAGTGTTCGCTCTTGAGAGAGAATGCTTTCGCGAAAGAATCGGCAGCCCATGTCACTGTCGTCAGCTCAGTATTATATGTTACATACGTGATAGAAGATAATTTCGGATTCGCCAGAATATGCGCCCGATCCAAGTAATAGAAAATACTCCGAATAAGTCCCTTCATCAGTCTTTTCCTTCTTTCGTAGGGGTAATACCAGCTGCGAAATCCACTTGGCCCAACAACTCTCAATACACTCCACAGCTCTCACACCGCCATCACCACCAAGACCAACAGACCCTTGAATCCCGCTTTCAACTTTACTCTTCATCGTCTCCGCTACAAACGTTTGACAGCTTTGCTCTAACATGGCATACAACTCGCCGCCCTTGTTCTCGCGCACAAGGTTCTCGACGCCTCTGTAGAGCTCCTCGAGACTGTCTACTAGGTTGCCCTTCGTCAGGATGGTGTTGACGGCTCTTTGGAGCTTGCATGTTGTTTGTTGGAATTAGGCCGCAGGCACCGAGTCGGGGGTCGTTTTGAGGTTTCTGATGGTGATTTTGGGAGTTTGTGGGCGTAGGGGCGTTGTGGGAATTGTTTTTGGGGATTTTGTTAGGTCGATGAGTGTAGCGAATTAGATGGAGGCGGGGAAGAAGGCAAACGCGACATTGCAAAGGAGAGGCGATGAAGCGGTGGTGAGTGCTGTCGAAAGTGTGGTCGGGAGTCGCGGATCAGGATGAATGACGATCAGCTCACTGGTCCCGCCAAAATGTTTGTTACGTTCCACAGTGCACCACCATCAAACCTCAGAATACAAACTATTAATGATTGTTGGCTCATAAATTCACTAGTGTCTATTTATACATACCCCTCCATACCATGAAGAATGTCTTGCCGGTTATGCAGACAGAACAACACAGCTGCAGCCCTAACCTCCCCGCCTCACAGATTACGCCCATGCTGACAATAGTCCAACAACCAAAAGCAAAGTCCAAATAACTTGATGATACATACAAATACCCGTCCCCCCAAATCGAGCTTAATCGGTTCCATGCCCGACGACCATCCCCATCAGCTAATCACAACTCCCCTGAAACCCATCAGGCATCCCCGATCCAGGTCCGTTTCCGACCACGGACTTGTTATTAACTGTGTATCACGTATGGCACCGAAAATTGATTGGCTTAGGCCGGTAGATGGGCTTGGCGGGATTAGTCTAGAAGGGTCCGTAAAACTCTAATTCACGGGAATTAAAATTGCGGTCCTTCGGAGCGCAATGTTTTGCGCCGGGTTGAAAGTTTAATTTATCAGGGAGACGGACCCGAATGTAGACAGGATTTCGCTTTTGCTTGGTGAGTTAGAGAAAATGGTAGTGAGGTTTTTGGAACTGCCACAGTGCCGCTGCTTGCTAAGTTGCTTCCATTTGCGAATACTGCCTCACGCTAAATTCTAAAGAAATTCATAATCCATACAATGAGAGTGCCGAAAGAAAATACCTCCCTTAACCTCATCCCAATTCTCAATTGTCTTTCTTCTCCTCCGATGTCTTGCCGGAATCAGCAGTGCTGATTTGTCCTTTGCAAAGAATTCCATAGACTTGATACGTAAGACCGAGAGTGACGGCGACACCGAAAAGAGTAGCGGCCTGCATAACCAGCATGAACCTGATGCTGCTCGGGTAAGGGGTACAGTTGTTAATCAGAGTCCCATCGCAGCACCACCCGCCGTCGTCGGAACATTGATACCAATTTCCTTGACAGATGTCGCAGCTGCGGTCCGCTGCCAGGACTTGGCTCATGAATAGGCTTGAGAGGGCAAGATAGTAGCTCTAATATCAATACATAATAACAGGGAGTGGGGCCACCATTCTAAAATCGGAGTATTCTGGGTGTGAACAGACGAAGTAATTCAAGTTGCGATGAACTGTTGATAGTGGAAAAAGATGAGACTACAGTCGCATTTATACGTCAGGCCGAGCGCATTGACCTCCATTGATCCATTGTTGGGCCGTTCAGGAATAATGTTCTGATAAAGATAGCACATCAGAATATCAGGCGTTGCAAGTGCCAAGTTCAAGTTGCGCATTAATTATAAATAGGGCTCCGCCTGCATTAAATTCTAACCGTATTTTGGTTTTGATCATTGTCACACTGTCTCATAGTCAGGTTTCTTCGGAAACAAGCTTTACGGAGTTACCGCAAGAAGAGAAGAATGACGACCAAGGACTCGTGTTACTTGCTACCATTGGGACTTATAAGCTGCTTTCGTGGAATCCTCGCCAGTGCAAAGATGATACGGCGCAGTGCCAGTGCCGTATTTTCTGTGGCCCTGGAAAGTGCAATGAAAATGCGAAGCAATTCAGACGCTAGGACCACATTGAGGCGCGGATTGTTAATTCTTACGAATGCTCGATAATGTCAGCCCTGATAGATTCGAAAGACGGATTAAATTGCAACCTTAATCATGTGCGTTTGATCACCATTGGCGGTGTGTCAGATCAATGAAAGGAACAAGCCTTAGCGAACGTAGCGAAGGAGTGCCAAATATTAATTGCGATCGTGAAGGTTTGCATGTGATAAGCGGAATTTTATTTGGGTACAATGTGAACCGCGAAAATTGACCCGACGTTCCTTTTTTGAGCTCCCATGGCTGTGACTTCGCAATAATATTTACTTGATTCCCAACCAGCCGCATATTTGTCCAGCCACATATTTGTTTCAGGAGGCCACAAACAACAGCCTAAACGCAAGAAAAGCGCAATGAAGTTCGTTACGTGCAAAATTATCGAGCCCGATTTCGCTTCCGCTTTGGAGTGATTAACCGAAAATGCTCCGAAATAACGAAACCTTAGACACCGCCACGATTCCGAAAATGTGGCCTGTGGGTGGCTTATCTGAGTCAGTTAAAAAAGCGTCACGGTCTAACAGCTTCAGAATTGCCGCACGCACCTTTGCCCAGACATGAGTTCCCACACGATTTACAGACTGTACGAAAAGGACCCCGACATGAAGTCTCAAAGAAGTCCGAACCGTATTCGGCATCACGCAGTCACCATCATCCTGGCAATCGTTACAACTCTATTGATGTCTTTTACTATTTTCTTTGCCTACAACAGTTCTTTGCAAACTCCGATGTTGTCCTTGTTCGTCTCGAAGAGTCCGACACGAAGTATCCTGATCCTCAATGTGGTGTCACATCTTACGCTCTGTGCGCTTGCGGAACTGACTTGTTCGGTTTTTGATGCAATACGATGGGCGCTTGCGTGTCAAGGATCGGGAACTACAGCACTTACATTTTTCACGTTAAGTCGGGCAACAAGTTTACTCGGATCGATGTATCTATCCTTGGGAAAGAGCGAGGTGCCCGACAACTCTCCCAAGAATGATCATCGAGTCTGGGGCGTACAGAGGTAGGAGATCCGAAATCCCAATGGACTTACCATAGAGTTCTACTAACCCTGCTACGGATTACGCTAGGAGTAGTTCTCCTGGCAGACATATCCTTCAAAGCAAGCTATCGTTCGGTCTACTCAATTGGTGTAACACAAGCTGGTATCTCTCCCCTGAATGCATCGTTCGCCCACACCTCTACTTTCAGCTCTATTGCAACAGATTACTTTTATTTCTACTATCCAGCCTTGCTCTCAGACGGCAAAATCAGTCACGCTATTGATCCAGTAACCTGCTCGGGTCCTTCATGTCAAGGCTTCTATATTCCTGGACCGACTTCCATAATAACATTCGATCCAAAACAGCCAAACATCACCGATTCCCTTCTCCCACAAGCCTCAGCGTTCATTCAATACGACTCCCCTGGGTATCAAATCGACTTTTCTCCCATCGATATAGTTCACGACCCTACTATCACCCTTGGGGATTGTCACGTTTACGGTATAGATGGTCTTGCTCTTCAACTTTGTCTCAAAGCTTTTAATGGCTCATTCATCGCAGGTACTTCCCGTCATAACTCGATTAACCGTAGCTTGGAGTTCCTGTCCAACGAGTGTTGGTTATTATAACAAGTGTCGCAACACTTCTGACTGGCAGAAAAGTGCGCCCTTTAACACAAAAATGACAGTCACAAATCGTCGCGCAACAACCATCTTCAACCGCTCCAATTATACCATTATGGATGTCACGGATTTGTCCGATCCAACGCCGACAAATTACACTGAAGAAGAGCTCTTTGGTTTTTACGACGTGATCATGAATGTCAATCTGACGCAAACGAATTGGCAGTTCTCTTCCTCATTCGGTCTCTTCAAATCACTCGCAGACTATTTACGTCGAAACCAGGATAATGAACTTGATTCGGGTGGTGGGAGTCGTGAAGCACGTCTCCAAGCATTCCTTGCAACTCCGTGGGCAATCTTCAATAATGCTTGGCTCGGGATGCCAGATGATGCTACCGTGATGGGCAAACGCGTTGCGCTCGCAGTCCCAGGATACCGAGTAAGGGCCCTCTGACAGAACTACAGTAATTGCAGTTGGTCATCTCACTGGCAACATTATATTTGTTCATGGTCGGGGGGCTAATATCTTTACTTTGGTGCCTTATTGCACTGCCACTGGCAATGGTGGCAATGGTTCCCAATACCACTTTCTTTCCAGAAATTGACTTCGCTGCAAAAGTCATAGCACCACAACATCCGGAAATATATCCCCGGAGTTCGATCTTTCGAGAGTCAATTGCAACTGTGCTGGCTACCATGACTAACGCAACGTCTGCTGAGATCAGAAGCGGTCTGGCAGGATCGAAATTCTATGTGCGGGTGGAGGAGCCAGAAAGTGGAAGGCGAGGGAGGTAGGCGGGTCACTATAATTTCCGAGGATGGCTCCAGGTTGAGCTACAGAGATATCGAAGACGATGCTTGGGCGGAGTTATCGAGAGAAGTCTGACCTCTGTACATACACTCATTTTGTAGCATAATACGATCCAGTGTTTTTGGACCACATCCGCGAATTCACTTCCCGTGGTATTCCAGTTCTCAGCGGAGAGCCCCAAAGGCACCAACCCGCCAATTACCCAGTATTACATTTCTAATCCGCACATCCGACATTTCCATTCCCAGGGTCTCCTACCTCCCATGATGAAATATTGACAAGGACCGCGTCGATTAATCTGCACTACTAGCTACTTTTATAGACTAAGGCTACGCCAAGCTAATGCCAAGTTAATCTTCTGTGTAACGCTGCGAGAATATTCCAACATCCTAAATACTCCTTTCAATCCTTCTGTTTATACATAATAAAATCAATCATCATCGTATTCAAACTCTTATCGCCCTTAATACACTCCCCAGCAATTCCCTCGGCCTGCCTCTGAGCATGTATCTCACCCACATCATCCACGTCCTTGGTACTAGAACTCTCATTCAATTTCCAACTGTCTGTTACGAAACGGTGAGGGACTGGATGAATGGGAACTCGGTTGAATTGGCAGAATGGATGGGAGGAAACGTTGTTGCAAGCTATTTCATATTAAATACCTAAATCTCGCAGTGTTTCAGTCCCAAACATAAAGTCACCTGACAAAAGTGTTCGCCGAAATCACAATTTGTGTAAACAACCCGCCGCTAGTGGCTCTTTGCATGCACGAACACAAAGAGTTAATGGATATTCAAAAAGCGAAAATCGTAGTCCTCGGGCATCATGAAAATCCAACAGAGATTGGGAAGGAATTGCATATTCCTCGACGAACCGTTTCAAGCTTTCTACAACACTATGAGGACCGTGAGTCCATGGAGAACCTTCCCTGCCTTAGCCGACCAAGGGAAACCTCTGCCACAGCTGACCGATAGTTGGTCTGTACTGCATTAGAGAGAAGTAAACTTCTGTTGAAAGAACTCAAGAATATCTGCAACCTTTCTTTCTCTATATGAACAATTCAACGCCGGTTGGACGAAGACAATGTTTGGAAATGGTGGGCAGCTGAATGGGCAAAATTAATGGATGAGAATGCAGAGGAGCGTTTAAAGTGGGCATTACTACATCTACATTGGACAGTAGATATGTGGAAGAAGGTTGCATGATCTGATAAGTCTGCAGTTAAGAAAGACAGTGATACCAAAACGGTCTGGGTTTAAATACACACAGGAAAGTAGGAAAGATTGAGAAATATCTCCCCAAGAATGTCGTTGGAAAACGATTAGATGGAGGGATATCGCAGATGATATGGGGATGTTTTGTAGGCAACAAACTCGGTCCTATTGTATTCATTGATGAAAATATTAATGCGGAGGTATACACACAGATCCTTTACCAAAGTTTGCTTCAGTATATCAAGGCATTGGCAGATGAAGACATACATAATATTGTATTTCAACAAGACAATGCTCGTCCTCATATCGCTAAAGTTAGTCAACATTGACTAGAAGATATGGGAAGAGAATACAGATTCACTGTTATGAGATGGCCGCCTTATTCTCCGGATTTGAATCCAATCGAGAATTTGTTGGCTATTCTTAAACTCGAGTTATATCGACGATATCCTTATACAAAATATCTTCGTGGGTCTGCAGAGAAAGTTAAGAATGTATTGAAGGAACGGTTGTTTAAAATATGGTGGGAAATCAGAGAGGATGTCCTAAACGGGTTGGTTGAGAGCATGCCTAAGCGGGTGCAGACATTACTTGAGGCAGACAGCTGGTACATCAGATTTTGAAGCAATTAGGTCTCTTGTATCTATAGTATCCGCCACATGAACCTGGCCAACCCCCTATTTTACAGCTTAAAAGGCAATTTTGCTAGGTTCACATATTGCTCAAAATAAGTTTAAATCTTATAACTGAGACATTTTTAAACAACTTACAGTTTATCTTACAATTCCACTCTTCAGAATTTCAAGATTTGCTTTCATTGTGAACTTATAAATTGTTAAAAACTTTTACTTCAAAATGTCCAGAGTTTTAATATGGGGCTACACACAAAAACTCTGGAAATTTTGAAGTAATCAACTTTAAGAGTTTAGAGCTTAAAAATAGGAAGATATTTTAAAATTCTGAACAGTGGAATTGCAAGAAAAAATCATTTACTTTCTATAGATGTATTTAGAATGAGAATTGACTATATGATGATTAAATTGTAGACATGGAAAAAATGGCATTTACAGTCAGGGACAAAACTGTTGGCGCATCACCGATTTTTGACCAAATCACCGATTTCATTAAGGCACACACGCGCCTTCGACGGTTTGACGTTTCCTGCCCCAGAACATGACGAAATTGACTCTCCGAAAGTCGAGCCGGCCTCTGAAGCGCAAGCCCAGTACCCCACCACGTTCGAATTCCCAATCCCCCGCCCTTCCTGTTCTCAAACGCGTCAAAAAGGGAGCCAAACCCGTCCCATCAAAGTTCATCGTGGTTGATGTTTGGGACGATGACAGCTGATGCGAAGGTACCCCGACCCTTCTAGGATGTATCAAGGACATGTCGGGCGAGATCTTTGTGCTACCAAAAATGTTCATTCTGAGTAGTAGAGTCATCGTCGCGGATTCCAATTTTGTCGAATTCCCTGTTTGACGGTACGAGATGTCAACC
>Ga0302325_10010525_pt1 | contig 20049 bp, 16 predicted proteins | sample Palsa_T0_2_FD_201948 | JGI IMG/M metagenome (GOLD analysis project Ga0302325, IMG submission 201948) | Peat permafrost microbial communities from Stordalen Mire near Abisko, Sweden - Palsa_T0_2 | ecosystem: Environmental > Terrestrial > Soil > Palsa > Peat permafrost | place: Sweden: Abisko...
CGTCACCTCCTCGTCTCTATACCAGACCTTCACACAAAAGAACCAGGCGCATCTTATCGAGCCTACGAATAAGAGCGAGCTCCGTCATTGGAAGGATTTCTTCGAGGCCCCGGCGGCGAAAGACAAGGCCGGGGGCAATGTGCAACAAGGGCCGGCCGGCGACACGGCGCAAGATGCGGCGGCCGGTGCAGGGACGGTGGCTGACCATGGAGGCGGGGAAGGCGTTCTGGCGACCGAATGGCTGGGCACCGCGCCCACGAGGATCATGCCCATCGAGAATGCCCCGCTGCAACAGTTGATGGCGACCTATATTGTCACTCCTACCAATCGTAGTTTTATCCTCGTGCATCAACAGGCCGCCCATGAACGCATCCTCTATGAAGGGCTAAAAGTGGCTGCGGACGGCCACCCTATCCCCAGCCAGAAGAGCCTGTTCCCGGTGACCCTGACGCTCTCCGCACCCGACGCCATCATTCTCGCCGAACTGCTGCCCGACCTCAACGTGCTGGGTTATACCATCGAGCCCTTTGGCAAAGACAGTTTTATCATCCAGGGGACGCCGGGCGATATGTCGCAGGGTAATGAAAAGGGCGTGCTCGAAAGCCTGCTCGAGCAATACAAAAATTTTTCCAGCGAGGTGCCTTTCTCCAAGCGGGAAAAGCTCATCCGCAGCCTCGCGCGGCAGCAAGCCATTAAACCGGGGACACTGCTCACCGAAAAGGAGATGCGGGCCCTGGTAGACGGGCTTTTCGCCTGCGCCCAGCACAACGTGACGCCTTCCGGCGATCCCACTTACATTGAATTCAAAAAGGACTACGTCGAAAAATTGTTCGGTCGCTACTAGTCTTCCCATCATTTCGCCGGATAGTTTCGCTTTTTTCTGCCGTCCCACAGGATATACCGACCGTACAGTTGAAGGCTGCTGTTTCGCCCCTGCGCGATCTGCCCCGGCGCAACCTGGATATCGACAAATTTGCTCAGCGCCTGATTGTAGCGCAGGCCGAGAATGACATGCCGATAGGTGTAGCTCATGTCAAACAGGAAGCGGACTTCATCGCTCTTTATCTGTTGATAGAGTGCATCGCCTTTAAAACTCTTCACGGCCTTTGAGCTGACCGTGGTGAGCGCAGGACCGTTGACGATCACAGCGGGGGTGATCGTCGTGTCGAAAGACCCTATGGCATTCGTGAGACGCGAAAACTGAAGACCGGTTCCTATATCCAGGTGGTCGAAGACCGTATAATGAATACTCAGCGGCACATTGAAATAAAACAGCCGCTGGATGCTTGCGGAACTCGCTATTCTTTGTCCGGATAGCGTCGACGTGTCCGGCGGCGGCGCGCTGATCACGAGGTTTTTCTTTGTGGCCTGCGGGGTATTGATCTGCGCTTCCAGTTGCACATATAATTTGCGATTGAAATAATACCTGAGCACCGGCACGGGAATATAATCGCTGAGGGTGCCGCTGGTACCATCCGAGTTGTACGCCGACTGCTGACCGCCCAGTGGGAAGAATTGGTTGAGGCCAATGGCCGCCATCCAACCGTTCTCCTTTTCCTTTTGTTCGGTTTGTTTGGGAGGAGGCGGGGGTTTTTTATGGCCGCTGTCTTTGGCGGCGGCATTCTTTTTCAAACCGGGGCCAGCTTTTTTACCCGCGCTGTCGGCTATCGACGCATGGGCGGTGGTGGTGGTATCAATGTTGTCGCCGGTGGAGGCTTGGGTGGTGGGGGTCTGGCCCTGAACAGAAGCCGGCATAGTAATCCTGGCGGGGTGCGTAGGCCCCGGAATGATCCGGCCGGCGGCGAGCACCTGCGAACCGGCCGCGGAAACAAGAAGATCATTCGCCGGCGCGGCGGGTGCGGCCAAAGGCGTGTGGGCGGTCGCAGCCGGCGCGGCCACGGGTATATGGGCGTTCGCAGCCGGCGTGAGAGGAGTGAGCTGCCGATTAACCGTCGCGCTGCCGCGAAACAGCCTGTCTCTGCCCGGGCAATTACAGACACCTATCAACAAAAGCAGCAGCAGGATCAACAAGACCCAGCGTCGCCTGTCCCTGTTGCGCCACCGGGGCATCTGCGCATCCAGGCGGCTTTCCATTGCGCGCCAGGCCTCGCCGCTATCCGGAAGGGATACCTGCAGCAGCTTTTCAACCCAGGGGTTATTATGTTGTTGCCTTGCCATTAGCTATTTGGTTCCATAAGGTTAATGATTATCTTCAGCTGCCGCCGGGCATCGTTCAGGTGCCATCTGCTGGTTCCCTCGCTGATCCGCAGCAGCGATGCGATCTCCCGATGCGGATAGCCGTCGACGATATAGAGGTTGAAGACCAAACGGGTGGTAACGGGCAAACGGCGGATCATCCCCAGCAACTCGTCGCCGCTGAGCTTTGCGATCGCCTCATTGTCTATCCCCGGCCCCTCATCGTCCACGGCATGCATCTCGCGGTCGCGGATCAGCTTTTGCTTTCGCAAGGAATCGAGGGCGGTATTGATCACTATCGTCCGCATCCAGGTATAAAGCGCAGCCCTGGTAGGATCGTACCGGCCCATTTGTCTGAAGATCTTCAGGAAAGCGTCATTCAGTACTTCGATAGCATCCTCGCGGTCCCGTACATAGCGGAGACAAAGAGACATCATCGCAGAATAAAAGCGTTTGTACAGCTCTTCCTGCGCCTTGCGGTCGTTTTTCAGGCAACCCCGGATTACTATTTGTATGTCATCTTCTGGAGGATACAATGGCCTCGCTATAATTTCTGGATCCTGCTTCGTTTGATCTCATTCCCATACTGTATCTGGATATAATAAATGCCCGATTGCCAGCTCGACGCATTCAGGGAAAGCTGGTTGGTGCCCTGTATACCGGAGACAGCGACCGTCTGTACCATGCCGCCCATGCTGTTATAAACCCGGATATAGATCATCTCGGCCTTGTCCGTCTTCAAGTCCATGTGCACCTGTCCGGAGACGGGGTTGGGATAGGAAGCGAGAAAATTGACGAGGCTGTCGGGCAAAGTGTTGCTTGCGGTGTCCCGATAGGCCGAATCCGGAGGAATAGTCATGCTGCTGTCCGGAGGGATAGTGATGACCGAGTCGGGCGGGATGGGCGGGGTAGGAGGCGGGGTCGACGCCGAGTCCGTGACATTGATCGTCTGGCAGGACTGGCTGTGGCAACCCAGATTAGTGCTCAGGCTAACACAAACGGTATACTGTCCGGGTGCGAGAACACGGTTCAGGGTGTTGCCATAACCGGCCAGGCTGCCATCGACGGTCCAGGTAACGCTGTCCTCCGTCCCACCGGCCAGATAGGGGGAGGCATAAAAGGAATAGGGACTGTTGCTCGTGGTGCTGTCATGGCTGAAATAAAAGCTGATGCCGCACTGAGACGGCGGCGCACTGATGGTAATGACCTGCGCCGACGAATCATGACAGCCGGTAGCGGAATTGCGGACCACGAGGCTTACCAGATAACTACCGGTCCGGGCGTAGGTATGCGTCACGCCCACATCATTGCCAAACCCCAGTTGCGTCGAGTCGCCGAAATACCACAGCTGTTGGGTCCCGGTGATGGAGTCCACCGCCCGGAAATAGACCTGGTTGCCATTATATGACACATCAAACTGCGCCGTACAGGCGGCGCTGTCCTGGGCCCGGGCCTTGAACAGGCTGAAAAAGGTGAAAAAAAGGATAAGGGCGTAGAATTTTTTTTCCATAAACAGGGTTTAATGTTGAAGAGGATATTCATTCTCTTACACGTACGCCCATGTCGGGGAAAACGTTGGGTGGGGGGGTGGACTTTTTTAATATGCGTCCCTGATATGATGGATCCATTTCTCCATCTGCCGGCGCACGCCGCTGCCGCTGCCGGTGTAGTTGTTGATAAGAATAGAAAAGAGCAGCAGGTGGCCCTTTTTGGTGATCAGATAGCCGCTAAGCGCGGCAACCCCCGAAAGACTACCGGTCTTGGCAAAGATGTAGCCGGCATCCTCTTTATAATAGGAGGCGAGCGTTCCCGTTCCGCCGGTGGGCAAGATCCCCTCCATCCGGGCCAGTCCGAATTTCTTTTGCAGGGTGTCGAGCAGCCATACAAAATCCTGTGGGGTAAAGAGATCGTTGCGACTAAGCCCGCAGCCGTCCACCCATATGGGCCGCTGGGGCAATGCCTTCAGGTCGCCTTTCAGCAACGTGTCGATGATACGGGCGTCGTTCATCTGACCCAGGATTTCATTGCTGACCATCAGCAGGGTCTGCTCGGCGAAAAAGTTATCGCTGTTGTACATCATCGGCCTGAAGAGCGAGTCCACCGGTCTTGAATGAAGTACGCTAAAGCCGGCGAATGCCGTCGCCGCGCCGCCGGCAGCCGGGATACCGCCAATGCTAAAGCCGGCCGGCGCCTGTTGTATATGGCTGCGAATGCCGACAGGTCTTCCTACCGTATCTTTTAACAGGAGGGCGGCGGAAGTCAGGCCGCCTGTGATAAAGGGCACATCCTGTTCCCGGACCGGACCCTTGCCTTCCGTGATCTCGAAGGCATTGTCATGAAAGTCCCGGTGCACGGAAAAACCCTGTTTCGATGAATCGGGTGAGAACCGGACAGGCCAGTCGATATCGGGTATGGTATAAAAAGAGCCGGCTACGGTATCGTATATCCAGCGGATGAGATTGCCGTAAACGGGAAGAGCGCTGCGCTCCGGCATATAGTCGTCGTTGTAGTCATCCCAGGCCCAGCCGCGGCCGAGCGGGTCGTCTTGAAAATTAAGGTCTGCCAGGTAGACATTCCGATGTGCCCGTTGCAGCATACGGATGACCGGCTGGTCGGGAAAAGCAGGGTGCAAGAGGGTGGGGTCACCGGATGGCAGGACAAACAAAGCCGTGTCCGTCTGCCGGTAGCGCATACCTATAAGAGAGTCACCCAGGTAGCTCATACCCGCAAAAAGAGAGAAGAGCTTGGTATTACTGGCAGGGATAAAATACTTATCGCCCTGGTAATTGTATGTATACGCCGCAGCGGCCGGATCATAGAGACTGATGCCTACCTGCGCGGAAACGAGTCCGGGCTGCCGGAGCAGGGTCTCCTCGGTAAATTGCTCAAGGGGTTTCGACGACTTCGTCGTCGAAACCCCCTTTGACGGTGTACAGGCCTGCCACCAGCAGGCCGACAGGAGTAGCAACAGGAAATATCGTCTCGCCATACTAATAAATAGGTGATTTGTACACAAGATAGTAAATTAGGTCCCCAAACTTCTTCATATGAGAATCTTCCCAAGACTGCTTTGCCTTGTAACAATCCTTTTCGCCCTGAGCTTTGTTCCGCCGGGTGGTAAAAAAAGAAAGTTCATCGACCCCGCCAATATGGACCTCTCCGTTCGTCCCGGAGATAATTTTTATCTCTATGCCAATGGAACGTGGATAAAGAACAATCCCGTTCCCCCTTCCAAAACCCGGTGGGGGAGTTTTGATAAATTAAATGAGGAAAACCTCGGAAGGCTGCGTACCCTGCTCGAGTCGGCGGCTGCCGCAGCAGATAAGGACGCCCACCTGCAAAAGATCGGCGATCTCTATCTCAGCGGCATGGATAGCGCTGCGCTGGAAAGCAAGGGCTATCAGCCCATTCAGCCCGATCTAGACCGCATCGCCTCCATCACCGACACCAGGGGGATACTGAAAGAGATCGCATATGAGCGAAGTCACGGTATCGCCAGCCCGTTGATCGGTTTCTTTGTGGGGCCGGACCGGAAAAATGTCAGCCAGTATATTCCCCAGGTGGGACAGGGCGGCATCACCCTGCCCGATCGTGATTATTACCTGAAGAACGATGCCCGGAGCGTCGAGATCAGGAAAGCCTATACCACTCATCTCAACAATATGTTCCGGCTGATCGGGAAAACGGAAGAGCAGGCTTCCGTGGCTGCCGACGCCGTCTTTCGCATCGAGAATGCCCTGGCTTCAGCCGAAATGAGCCGGGTAGAAATGAGGGATCCTTATAAGACCTACAATAAGTTTTCCTGGAAGGACCTTTCCGCCACTACACCAGCCATCGACTGGAAGATCTGGGCCGGGGAAATGGAGGTGTCGGGTGTCGACAGCCTCGTGGTCTCCAATCCTTCCTTTCTTAAAAACGTGGACCTGCTGCTGACGGCGGTAGCCCTGCGCGACTGGAAAGACTATCTGCAGTGGAATGTAGTCAGGAGCTCCGCGCCGCTCCTCAGCAATGCCTTCGTGCTGGAAACTTTTACTTTCAATCAGGTACTGTCAGGACAAAAAGAGCAGACGCCGCGCTGGCAAAGGATGAGCAGGCTGGTCGACGAACAGCTGGGCGACCAGTTAGGGCAGATCTATGTAGAAAAATATTTTTCTGCCGCCGCCAAACAGCGGATGCAGGAGCTGGTGAGCAACCTGCAGGAAACTTTTTCCGCCAGGATCAGTCGGGTCGATTGGATGAGCGAAGAGACCAAGCAAAGGGCCAAAGAAAAATTGCAGGCCTTTCTGAAAAAGATCGGCTATCCCGATACATGGAAAGACTATAGCAGCATCACCATCCACCGCGACGATCTGGTAGGCAATGTCCGCAGGTGCTCGGTATGGAATTACGAGGATAATGTTACCCGCCTGGGCAAGCCCGTCGACCGGACCCGATGGAACATGACGCCGCCCACGATCAATGCCTATTACAATCCCAGCAATAATGAGATCGTCTTCCCTGCCGGGATCCTCCAGTTCCCATTCTTCGATTTCGAAGCGGATGATGCCGTCAACTACGGCGGCATCGGGGCCGTCATCGGCCATGAGATGACACACGGATTCGATGATCAGGGGCGCCAGTTCGCGGCGGATGGCAACCTGAAAGACTGGTGGGATAAATCAGATGCGGATAAATTCAAGACAAAGGCTGACGAAGTGGTGACGCAATATAACGGCTATACCGTGGACACCCTGCACATCAACGGCCGCCTGACTCTTGGCGAGAACCTGGCCGACCTCGGCGGGTTGTCCATTGCCTATGAAGCTTTCACTAAAACCAAACAGTTCAAGGAAGGAAAAAAGATCGATGGCTTTACCCCGGCCCAACGGTTCTTCCTGAGCTGGGCGCAGGTTTGGAGAGGTAATGTGCTGCCCCGGACTGCCGCACAGTTGATCCTCACAGACCCGCATTCACCTGGCAACTATCGGGGCAACGGGCCCCTGACGAATGTCGATGCCTGGTATGAAGCATTCGATATAAAGCCCGGAGATAAGATGTATAAAGCCCCGGACCAGCGGACAAGAATATGGTAGGGCATTCCTACCCCCGCTCCTGCGCCCGCAGCCATCGCTCGGGGATCTCATTGCTGCTGGCCAGCAGATAATCCTGGTAGGAGCAGGCGATATATTTGTTGTCTGGCAACTGCATCCACCAGCGCTGTGTCTTCTTGCTCTGCAGGAAGACTGTCTCGACCTCCGCGAAAGCGGTATGATATTCGACAAAAAAATCACGCTCGGAGAGTGCGGCCTCACGGCGGCCCCTGCTCTTGCCATCGATAAGATACCACATCATATGGCTGATCTGGCGTGCGGTCAGCTGGCCTTGGTCGCTGCCTGGCTTATAGCCGTAAATGCCGACGGTATTGACGTTGTGGCTGAGACCGGCATAACGCATGAGGATGCAGGCCTCTTCGCCGTTAAACCCATTTGGGGAGAGCTTGTTGGCCGGTGCAAAAGCGTTGGCGATAGCGGAGATGTCAAAGGTGAACAGGTGTGAGTTGCGGATCACCGGCTCCATCTCTTCGATATTATCTTTTACGCTGCCCAGCCGGAAACAATCGAAGCGCAGCTTGTCCATGGTCTCCAGCATATGCGGGTGAACGTAATAGCTCTGGAAGCCGATATGGTTGTAATGCTGGATATAATTGGGCTCCCCGGTGAGCATCTCCATCAGAAAGTTATCACTCCGGTTCAGGGAATGGATATCCAGGTCGATGAGGGCGTCTACTCCTGTGGCTTCCACGATATGCCTTTTGTCGGCATAGGTGTAGTACTGGGCCAGGGTGAGATCATGTGAACCGCCGAGGACGACGGCGGTCTTGCCGATGGCGGTGATCTCCCGGAGAACGGTCTTCAGGGCGGCATAGGTATCCGTGAGCGTGGCGCCGGCGCGGATGTTTCCGACATCGGCCAATTTCACATCGGGATGCCAGTAGTAGAGTTGATAGAATTGTTCTCTGATGGCGTCCGGGCCGCCGGTTTCGCGCCGGTCTCTGCCGATGCCCCGCTCTTCTTCGCAACCTACGATCACGATATCCGCCGCGTATACGTCCGGGAAGGACTCGTCATAGAGATCGATGAGCTTTCCTATCTGTCCGTCCCTATACCCCTGGTCCTGCGATAGTTCGGCCAGGCTGACGGCATCGAGGAAATCACTGATATGCAGGTTGGGAGACATGAATGGATTTTTGGCGGTAAATCTACTATTCTTTACCCAAAACCAAACTTACGTATCTTTGGACCATGGATCAATTGTTAGAACAAATTGAACAATACAGGCAGGAGATCGCCGCCATCGTCCCTGACGGCGCGGAAGCACTCGAGGCCTATCGCATCCGGTTCCTGGGCACCAAAGGCATTGTAAAAGGGCTGTTCACCGATATGAAAAATGTCCCCGGTGATCGCAAAAAAGAATTTGGTCAGGTGCTGAATGAGTTCAAGCAGCTCGCCGAATCGACTTATGATGATTGGAAAGGGCGTCTCGTATCCGACGCCGGTCCCGCACGTAACATCGACCTCAGCCTCCCGGGTGATCCCCTGCCATTGGGCACGCATCATCCGATCACGCTGGTTCGGGATCAGATCGTCCATATTTTTGGCCGCCTCGGTTTTGCCGTCGCGGAAGGTCCGGAGATCGAAGACGACTGGCATAATTTTACCGCCCTCAACCTGCCCGCCGATCATCCCGCGCGGGATATGCAGGACACCTTCTATATCCATCAGAACCCGGACTGGCTGCTGCGTACACATACCAGCAGCGTACAGGCCAGGACCATGGAGCGTCAGAAACCGCCCATCCGCATCATCTGTCCGGGCAGGGTATATCGCAATGAGACGATCAGTGCCCGTGCGCATTGTTTCTTTCACCAGACCGAAGGACTCTATGTAGACGAGAACGTATCTTTTGCCGATCTGAAGCAGACGCTGTATTTCTTTGTTCAGGAGATGTTCGACAAATCTGTGCGGGTGCGGTTCCGGCCTTCCTATTTTCCGTTCACCGAGCCTAGCGCCGAAATGGACATCAACTGTCAGATCTGCGGCGGCAGTGGCTGCTCCGTATGTAAGCACACCGGTTGGGTGGAGATCCTGGGCAGCGGTATGGTGCATCCGAAAATGCTGGAAAATTTCGGGATCGACAATGACAAATACACGGGTTTTGCTTTTGGCATGGGCATCGAGCGCATCTGCCAGCTTAAGTACCGCGTCAATGATCTGCGACTTTATTCCCAGAACGACGTCCGCTTCCTCAAACAATTCACGGGAGCTGTGTAAAGACCCTGCTATGATAAAGACCATCTGCGTTTGCGGGGCGGGCACCATGGGCAGCGGCATCGCCCAGGTCGCGGCCATGAGTGGCTATACCACCCTACTCTACGACCTCGATGAGCAGGTGGTTCAAAAGGGAAGACACTCCATTGAGACCAGCCTGCGGCTGCTTACGGATAAAAAGAAGATCAATGCCGAAGAAAGTGCCGCCATTTTAGGACGATTATCCTGGTCAAGCAATATAAGCGATTGTACCGCCGACTTGATCATCGAGGCCATCGTCGAAAAGCAGGAGGCCAAGACCGATCTTTTTCGTCGCCTCGCAGATCTGAATACGGAAGCCACCGTCTTTGCTTCCAATACTTCGTCCCTTTCTCTCGCTGCGCTGGCTGCGGGCATTCCACACCCGGGGCGTTTTATCGGTATGCATTTTTTCAATCCGGCCCCGCTGATGAAGCTGGTAGAGATCGTGCTTACGCAGCATACCGAAGCCCATGTGATAGCCGCCGTCGCAGCCGTAGCCACGCAAATGGGAAAGACCGCAGTATTCTGCAAGGATTCGCCCGGATTCATCGTCAACCACGTCGCCCGACCCTATTACCTGGAGGCGCTGTACCTGGTGGAAGCGGGTCTGAGTGACGTCGAAACGATCGACGGACTGATGGAGGCCGCGGGCTTTCGGATGGGTCCCTTCCGTCTCATGGACCTCATCGGCAACGATATCAATTATTCCGTGAGCTGTTCGGTATACGAAGCCATGGGCAAACCGCTCCGGCTGCGGCCATCAGTCTTGCAAGAACAGAAAGTGTCCGAAGGAGCATTGGGCAGAAAGACAGGAAAAGGATATTACCGGTATGATTAATCAATACGAAAAAGGGAAGATCCTGGTCACCGGCGGCACGGGATTCCTGGGAGCATACGTGATCAGGGAACTGGCAGAGAGAGGGTGGGCCGTCAGGGCCATCCGCCGCGGCAATACGCTGCCCGCATTTATCCCGGCCGATATAGTCGGGCAAGTCGAATGGGTCGCGGGTGATGTATTAGATGTCGTCGCCCTTGAGGAAGCCATGGAAGGTGTGGATGGCGTCGTCCACGCGGCGGCCAAAGTCTCTTTTGCCAGTCGCGATCGCCACGAATTATTTAGCATCAACGTAGAGGGAACGGCCAATGTCGTCAATATGGCCCTGCAGCAAAACGTGAAGCGTTTTATACACGTAAGCTCCGTGGCCGCCCTGGGCAGGACCGGGCATGGTGAGCATGTGACGGAGAAAAAATCCTGGGAAGAGAGCAAATACAATACAAACTATGCCGTCAGCAAATTCCGGGGAGAAGTAGAAGTCTGGCGTGGCATTGGTGAGGGCCTGCCGGCTGTCGTCATCAATCCCAGCACGATCCTGGGTTATGGCGACTGGAACAGTTCCAGCTGCAGGCTTTTCCGAAGCGCCTTCCAGGAATTCCCCTGGTATACCGAGGGCATCAATGGATTCGTCGACGTGCGGGATGCGGCGAGGGCTATCGTCAGGCTTCTGGAAACGGATATCAGCGGCGAACGGTATATCCTCAATGGCGAGAACTGGACCTTTCGGCATCTTTTCGAGACCATCGCCGCCGGCTTTAGTAAAAAGCCGCCTACCCGCGAGGCGACGCCGCTGCTCGCGGGCATTGCGTGGCGTATAGAGCACGCAAAAAGCCTTTTCTCCGGCCGGCCGGCCTTGCTCACCCGGGAAAGTGCGCGCGTAGCCCGGAGCAGCACCTTATTCGACAACGGAAAGATCCTGCAACAATTGCCAGGATTCTGTTTCACTCCGCTGGAAGAGACGATCAGAGAGGCCTGTGGTGCCTATCTACGACGATTTGCGAATTAGGCCGGCGTTGGCTATCTTACCGTTTCAAAACGATATCCAATGAAACGGAGCACCTCTGATTATATAATATTGCGGAGTTCGACCCGACCGATCAAAAGACTTATATCCCGGGTCAAACCGAGCACCACCGTTCATATATTCTCGCGAGGTTCGACCCGGCCAATAAAAAGACGTTCATTCCGGGTCAAACGGCTCTTATTCCTCGTCCCCGTTTTCTTTTTTTCCCTTGCCGGTTTCTCACAGGAAAAAACATTCCCCATCGACGGCCAGGTCATCGACGCCAAATCCGGACAGCCGTTAAGTGGCGCTTCGGTATTTTGTCAGAATACCACTGTAGGAACCCTTTCCAAGGAAGACGGCAGCTTTCATCTCCGGCTGGCCAACGGAGGCTATGACCTCATCATCTCTTATACCGGTTATGAAACTCAGACGATCCGTATCGGCAAGGATCACCACGCTGCCGACACCCTGAAGGTCCAGCTAAAGGAGCAGGATAAAAGTCTCGAGCAGGCAGTGGTCACCGGTAGCACCGAGGTAGCCGATGGCTGGGCCAAATACGGTCAGTTCTTCCTCGATAATTTCATCGGGACGACGCCCAACGCGGCACAATGTGTCCTGGAGAACAAAGATGTCCTGAAGTTCTATTTCTATAAGAAAAGGAATAAATTAAGGGTGAAAGCCACGGACATGCTGGTCATCACCAACAATGCTCTCGGCTATAAGATCAAATACCAGCTGGATTCCTTTGTGTATTACTACGATGGAAATGTCGGCAGTTATACGGGCTATCCCTTATTCGAGGTTTTGCAGGGCAGTCCCGACCAGGAGGCGACCTGGAAACAAAACCGGCTTTTTTCCTATTCGGGATCGCGTCTGCATTTTATCCGTAGCCTATACGACAGCACGCTGGATGAAGAAGGGTTCGTACTCGAGCTCGCCGACAGCGGCAGCAACAAATTCAAAAAGGTGGAGAACCCTTACGACCCCCAACTATATACCAGGGACAGCGGGGATGTGGAGGTGTCCATTCAGGGGAGGCTCCGGGTCAGCTATACCAGCCAGGCTCCTGATAAAAAATACCTCATCGAAAACAAGTACCCACTCACCACCGGGGTACAGATATCCGCGCTGGATATCGTCAATGGGTTCGTGATCGAAGAGAATGGATATTTTTATGATCAGGCCGATGTCACCAATATCGGATACTGGTCCTGGAAGAAACTGGCGGAACTGCTGCCCTATGACTATCTGCCGCAGCAGTGAGGCTCAGCCCTCCATTACACCCAGCCGGCCGGTGGCCGGCCGACCGATAGGTCCATCATTGGCGATATGCAGAAGATTCGCTATTTTTTTTCAGCGAATCTTCTGTACATGTCCCAGAGTTCGGGGATGCGCTTGATCCAAACAAACTCCCTTTTCTTGAGGGAGGCCTCCTCAGCCGGATACCCAAAATAACTCTTACCCCCTTCCAGTGAAGCAGGAACCCCGCTTTGTGCGTATACGACGGCATTGTCGCCAATGGTCAGCGTCTTATTCACGCCTACCTGCCCCCAGAGGATGACCCCGTTCCCGATGTTCACTGCACCCGCAATGCCAACCTGCGCGGCGAAAAGGCAATTTTTACCGGTAACTGTGTCGTGTCCTACATGGATCATATTATCCATTTTCGTCCCCTGGCCGATGACAGTGTCATGGCTGACCCCCCTGTCGATGGTGCAACCCGCCCCGATCTCCACATCGTCGCCGATCACTACGCGACCGCAGCTTTCCATCTTTCTGTACCAAACGGGGCGGTCTTTTTTGGAATTATAGTAGAAAGCATCCGAACCGATGACCGTTCCGGCCTGGATGATCACATTGTCGCCGATGACGCAGTGATCCAAAATGGTGACATTCGGGTGAATAACGCAATTGCTGCCGACGCTGGTGTGATGCCCGATAAAGACGTTTGGATAGCAATAAGTGCCGCTTCCAATGGTGGCCGAATCGCTGATCATTTTGGTTGCCGGTTCGAACGGACGGAAATGACGAACGAGCTTCAGATATGCTTCAAAAGGTTGGTCGACCACGAGCAAAGCCTTTCCTGGCGGCACTTCTACTACCTTATTGATAATGATGAAGGAGGCGGCGCTCCGGATACAGGTATCGTAATATTTGGGATGATCGACGAATACGAGATCGCCTTCCTCGACTTTATGGATCTCATTAATGCCGGTGGCCTGGCCATTTTTATTGCCCACCAATTCGGCGCCAAGGAAGTCTGCCAGCCATTGAACGGATACGGGAGATGGAAAATGCATAGTGATGAATTTGTGTAATGTTGGATGTTGTGTGAATCCGGATTTTGGTGTAAAGTTAGGTGGGTAAGCCGGTCAAACGCGTCCATTTTCCACAGCCCAAAAAAAAATGTGAATAAAATATCTTGGAAAATTTTTTTAGATAGAGAAAATTATTTTTAATATTGTGTAGGGAAATTTATTTCCCGGTACTTACTAACCCATCCATATATTAAAAGCCCGGTTTCGCACCGGGCTTTTTCGTTCCCCAACACCAATGCCACCGATGGCGAGAATCTCCTGACAAAAGGGCCCCAGGGGCCCTTGGCCGAAGGCCAATCATCGTCCGTTTTGCGCCGACGGCTTACATTTGCCAATAAGCCAAAGGCGCAAAACATGCACCAGTACTACGTTGTATACAAACCCTACCTCGTCCTTTCTCAGTTTACTTCCGAAGACGGCAAGCGAACTTTAAAGGATTGCTTCCCCGTTCCGGGCGATTGTTACCCCGTCGGCCGGCTTGACTATGATAGCGAAGGGCTGCTGATCCTGACCAATGACGCCGCCCTCAACCACCGTTTGCTGAATCCGCGGTTCGCACATGACCGGGAATATTGGGTGCAGGTGGAAGGTGCTATTGCTCCCGCGGCGATCCATGCACTGCAGCAGGGCCTGACCATCTCCGTCGACGGCAGGGAATATCGCACCAAACCCTGTATCGTCAACCCTTTTGAGACAGAACCTCCTGTTCCGGACAGATTTCCTCCTATTCGTTACCGCGCACAGATACCCACGACATGGATAAGCATGATCCTGCGAGAAGGAAAGAACAGGCAGGTGCGGAAGATGACTGCCAAGGCCGGATATCCGACGCTGCGGCTGATCCGCCACAGAATTGAAAAACTGAGTCTGGAGGGGTTGGGGCCAGGCGAAATGAGGTCGCTGGACAGTAGCGCGATCTATTCGTTGCTGTTTGCGGAAAGGAATCAGTAACTTTCCGCCTCAACGAGCCCGGCGAATCCGGAGGCGCGAATAAATCTAAAACATTGATACTATGCTCAAATCGATGACCGGCTTCGGTCGTTCTGAACAGACAGTCGGCGACAAGACCTTCCAGGTGGATATCAAATCTCTAAATGGAAAACAATTCGAGCTGCAATTGAAACTACCCGCCTTCCTCAAGCCTTTTGAATTCTCCATCCGAAAACTGATCTCTGAAAAGCTGGGCCGCGGCTCGTTGGACTGCAGCATCAGCCTCAAAGGAACGGGTAACGCCAAACCCGTCAGCATCAACACCGACCTTGCCCGGGCCTATTACCGTGCACTGGCCGACCTTTCGAATGAATTAAAGCTCGACCCCTCCAATATCCTGAGCACCCTGGTCAAACTCCCCGAAGTGATCACGCCGACCAGCGACACCCTCACCGACGAAGAATGGAAGCAATTTGAAAAGATCATACTCGCCGCCATCGATGATCTCGATGCGCACCGCCTGAATGAAGGCGCCTCCCTCGAAGAAGACCTGCAGCTGCGCATCACCAATATTTTGCGGCACCAGGACGAAGTGGTCAGGCTGGAGCCCCTCCGCCAGCAGAAGATCCGCGAAGGGCTCAAAAAACTGCTGGAAGAACATGTAGGTAAGGAAAACTATGATCCCAACCGGCTGGAACAGGAGCTGATCTACTATATCGAGAAGATCGATATCAGCGAAGAGCAGGTGCGGCTCAAGAACCATTGCGACTACTTCCGGACCATCCTCGCGGAAAAGGACGACAGTAAGGGTAAGAAACTTTCCTTTATCCTGCAGGAAATAGGTCGGGAGATCAATACGACGGGTTCCAAGGCCTATGATTCCACGATCCAGCAATGTGTGGTATTGATGAAGGATGAGCTGGAAAAAGCGAAGGAACAGGTTTTGAATGTATTATAATCGTATTATTTTTGCACTAATGAAAAACCTCTTTGCACTCCTGTCGGTCTTCTGCTGCTGTCATTGGATGGCCTGTTCCCCCCCTTCCGGCGTCTATGAAAAAGATATCGCCCTTCCCGAGCAGCAATGGCAGGGCAATTACCACCCCAGCTTCGATTTTGATATCCGGGACGATGATACCGCCAACCGCTACAATGTCTACCTCGTGCTCAGGCATACGGACGCCTACAATTACAACAATATCTGGATCAGGGGCACGGTGAAACAGCCCGGCGATCCGACGACCCGCAGCGAACGGTATGACCTGATGCTGGCGACCAATGACAAGGGTTGGCTGGGCAGCGGCATGGACGATATCTATGAACACCGGGTCCAGATCCAGCAGGAAACGAAGTTCACTCATCCGGGAAAATATTCCTTTACGTTGGAGCAGATCATGCGGGAAGACCCGCTGAAGCATGTCCTGAATGTCGGCGTTCGTATAGAGAAGGTTCCATAAATATGTCATTCAAAAAGAAACGCCTGGCGGTGGCCATCACCGTATACTGGATCCTGCTGGCTTATATCGTTGCCGGCATGGTTTGGTGGTTTATCGCGCTGGAGACCCAAAACCTCCAGATCAACGTCTACCAACGGCGGGAGCTCAGACGGAACGATCCTCAATACGCCGCCCGCTCCGCAGCCATCCTCACCGAAGAGAAAAAACAAACGGCTGCCTATGTGGGTGAAGGAAGCACCTACCTGCTTCTCATTGTACTCGGCGCCATCTACGTCTACCGTGAAGTGCGACGCCAGATCCGCCTCCAGCAACAGCAACAGAATTTCATGATGGCGCTCACGCACGAGTTGAAAACCCCGATCGCCGTCACCAAACTCAACCTGGAAACCCTGCGAAAACATAAACTGGACGAGCAGCGCCAGGAAAAGATGATCCAGTCGGCCCTGCAGGAAACCGACCGGCTCGACGTGCTGGCCAATAATATCCTGATCGCTTCTCAACTGGAGGGCGGCGGATACGTGCAATCCAAAGAACCTTTGGACCTCTCCGGCCTGGTGCGCGGATCTGTACTCGACTTCCGTCACCGTTTCCCGGAAAGACACTGGGAGGATCATATCGCGGAGGATTGCAGGATCATAGGCGACCCCCTGCTGCTGGAGCTGCTGGTGAGCAACCTGGTGGAAAATGCCCTCAAGTATTCGCCGCGCGAGGGACTCCTGAGCATCGTCCTCGAACAAAAGGGACGGCATATCCTGCTCTCCGTGAAGGACCAGGGCCCGGGTATCCCCGATGAAGAAAAGAAGAGGATCTTTGGCAAGTTCTACCGCAGCGGCCAGGAGTCGACACGCCGGACGAAGGGGACGGGTCTCGGACTTTATCTCTGTCTCAAAATTGTCGAAGACCACAAAGCCGCTCTTAAAGTAACCGATAATTCGCCGGTTGGGAGTATTTTTACAGTAGTCTTCAGGGCGCGTTCGCGCCCTGGCCCGAAGGATTCCCGAGCGTAGCGAAGGCAGGCGCAAGCCTGCGAGCGAGCTCTTGCCAGTGGCAAGGGCGAAGCTCTAACGAGCCGGGGCTAGGAACGACGCCCCGCGAAGTTCATTAGCCGTCTGCGTGAAAGGGCTATATTTGGGCGGAGGCCCTTTCACGCAAGACACAAGACGAAACACGCATGAGCCAAAAAATTTCCATCCTCCTCGTAGAAGACGAAGAAAATCTCCACGAGGCCTTAAAACTGAATCTCGAGCTGGAAGGATACGAGATCACATCGGCCTTTGATGGAACCCAGGCATTAAAGGCGGTGCAGCAGGAATATTTCGACCTGATCATTCTCGACGTCATGCTACCCGGGGTCGATGGCATCAGCATCACGGAGACCATCCGCGTCCAGAACAACGGCGTCCCGATCCTGATCTTAAGTGCAAAGAACGCCAGCGCCGACCGGGTACTGGGTCTGAAAAAAGGAGCCGATGACTACCTGACCAAACCCTTTAACCTCGAAGAGCTCCTTCTCCGCATACAAAAGCTCATCGAAAAGAGCAAGAAGATGCAGGAGAAAGGCGACCTCGGAGATGTCTACAGCTTTGGGAAGAACATCATCGATTTTAAGGCACAGGAGGCGACCACCAAGGACGGCGACAGGATACAGCTGAGTAAGAAAGAGGCTATGCTGTTAAAACTGCTGATAGAGAATCGCAATGAGGTCGTGACGCGGGAAAAGATACTGCAGGCTGTCTGGGGCTATAACGTCTACCCAACTACACGTACCATCGATAATTTCGTGCTCAACTTCCGCAAATATTTTGAAGAGGACAGCCGGCACCCCAAGTATTTTCATTCGGTGAGAGGGGTAGGGTATAAATATACGGAGTGAGTTGTTTCTCGGCCTTTCGCGCCGAAGGCGCGAAGAAGCGGGGCTAATATGGGAGAACTTCGGCCCGCAACACCGTTGCGGCCCTCGTTCGCAAGCTTGCGCTTGTGGCCACAAAGCCTCCGGCTTTGTCACGCCAACCTGTCCATGACCCATTCCGCCTGCCGCAGCAACTGCTGCATATTCCAGCGGTCATAGGCGGGTGTATACAGGTTCATCTCACATTCATTCAGGAGATTTTCGAGCGTGAGCAAAGCGGTATCATCCCAACCCCGCAGCTGGAGCTGCCGGATACTGTTATGTTTGTTTAGTTCGCTGGCCGGCAGATCCAATTTCCTGCTCATCGCCTTCCAGATGGCCCTGTTCACCTCCCGGTAAAAACCCTTGGAATCCCCGCCTTCAAATAAAGCCCTGGCTTCCTGCAAAGGATCGATCACCGGTGTAGCGGGAATATAAGTCGCTGTTGGAATAACGGGCGTCGTCGATGCGGCAGGCTTGTTCTCGGGTCTCGGTGTTGCCGGATTGGCAGGGCTGTTGTCGGGGTTGTTGGGCCTGTTGTCGTGGCTGGCCGGCGGAGCCGGCATATCGGGCTTTGACGCGGCCTTCTTCTCCGCCCCCGCCCTTCTCAGCCGAAGGTTCTGACGCCAAAAATATCCCACCACAGCAAGGAGCAGCAAGAAAACGATGATCCATTCGAGGTGATCGCGGGCAAATGCGATCGCAGTCGCCGGCGCCGGGGCTGCATTCCGGGCTGTCTTGCCCGCCGCCGTGTTGTGACTCCTAACGGCAGGCGTTACCTGTATATCGAGCGGCTGTGTCCCCACCGTCTTATAAGACTGCGTGGCCGGGTCAAAATAGGGGAAGTTCACCGATGGAATGGTATAATGGCCGGCTGCATGCGGGCTGAATACATAGTCAAAAGATTTGGACCCGCTCATCGGGGCTACGGTCTTATTCACATCTTCTTTGGCCGTAGGATCGAAGGCCTGGATACCCTGGGGCCAGTCGACGACCGGGGCGGCGACCACAGGCAGGTTGCCCTTGCCCCTTACGACCAGATGCAGCGTGGCCTCATCATCGGCCGCAATGGTCTTATTGTTGAGCGAAGCCTCCACGGAGAAATTGCCGACGGCGCCATTGTATCCCAATGGCTTGTTCTCTTCCGGCAGGGGCTTCACCGTAATGGTGACCGGCTTTGTATCGAGGGTGATGTTCTCGTCGACTTCCGGGCCCAGATTGTTTTCGTCGGTCATCTGGTCCAGCAGGTCCCGGATCGTGTTGCCGCTACGACCTCCACCCGGACGCCCCGATCCCCGGACGAAATGCACGGTATTTTCGACCTCTACAGGATCCAGGTCAATAGTGCCAGCCTGAAAAGGGATCAGCTGTGTCTTGCGGATAGTATGCACAGTGAAGGACTTCCCATTGAGCTTTTCCACCGATACAGCATCCTGGCTCGGATCGATCATATCATATACGCTGAACCCGTTGAGTGAAGGCCGTTTGGTGACCCGCGATTCGGAGCTCAGTCGCGAATAGAGTTTGTATGTGGCGACGATCGGCTCACCGACATAACAGGTGTTCTTGTCTACCTGTACTCTTACGAAGAGATTCTTTTTGATCTTTTCCTTTACATTCTCTCCGGGTTTTAACAGGTAGTCCCGGTCGACCTCACCCGGATCGGCGCCAAAAGGATCGGGCATGGAAGGCTGAAAAAAAGGATTGCCGCCAAAGGGGCTGGCACCAGGAGGATTATTGGGGGTGTTGCCTTGCGATGAATTACCCGGGGCGGCACCGGAACCGCCGGAATGTACATTGACGGTGACGGCATTGGACCTCATTTGTTTCCCGTCCACGTTGGCAGTTGCGCCAGCGATGGTAAAATGGCCCGTTTTCGTAGGTTCCAACACGAAAGACAACGCCTTGTACTGGGACATGTTGCCGTTCACGATGCTCATGCCACTCGACTGGATCGGTCCTTGTACGATGCGGAAGCCGGGGAATTCGGCTGGAATAAGGTCATCGATCTGCTTGGCATTCTCGACTACGAACTCCACCTGCAGATAGTCCGATTTGCCGACGTCCTGGCTGCTCACGACGGTAGTAAAC
>Ga0302325_10010527_pt1 | contig 20048 bp, 19 predicted proteins | sample Palsa_T0_2_FD_201948 | JGI IMG/M metagenome (GOLD analysis project Ga0302325, IMG submission 201948) | Peat permafrost microbial communities from Stordalen Mire near Abisko, Sweden - Palsa_T0_2 | ecosystem: Environmental > Terrestrial > Soil > Palsa > Peat permafrost | place: Sweden: Abisko...
AGGCTGCGACGTCGTCGACCTGGACATAGAAGATCGTGTACTGGTGCGGCTCGTGGCCGAGTGAGTTGATCTGGCCCGGGATGCCCTCGCCCGGGTGGACCTGGGCGCCGGTCGGGGTCGGCATTACCTGCCAGTCGAAGAGTTTTGAGTAGAACTCGGTGGTGGACGCGGTGTCTTGACACCCGATTTCGAAGAAGCAGATCGGATTCGGCATTTGGCTATTTTAATCCGACTTTTCGTGGGCGGTGGTTAAGATTGCTCTGACCAATGAGAGGCAGTCGGACACCCCGGCGCGGCGGGGTGCCACCCATGCGAATGCGAAAGCAGTAGACACAAATGAGCTATTCTTGTAGTAGAATGAGCTCATGTCTGCTGCTTTGGACCGCACCAGCTCGATTCATCCTTCGCCCACGCCGCTCCACGTGAAGTGCTTGGAGCGCGCTTCCATTCATATCCGGGAAAGGGTTCCCGGGTCGCCGATTCGGGGGCTGTTCCGGCTCAATATTCCTAAAGACCGCAACGCCAGGGTTACCCTCGGATTTTGGCAGCTCGCCGAGATCGACCTCCTGCGGCTCATGGCGGCCGGCGTCCCAGAGGAAGGCGCGATCTCGATGCTGGAAACGTTGCGCACCTATGACCCTCGCGCGCGCATCGCGGTATGCGTCGGGGACGGAGCGCGCTACTCATTCGTGCTGTTGCCGCTCAGGTAGGATTGGCCGAAACGGCAACCGGTATGCGAGTTCTCCTCTTCTTAATCCTACTCGGCGCGACTTTGGCTTATGGTGACCAGAAAACCGTCGCCACGCTCACTTTCCGTCACCTTGGGCCGGTTACGGCTCAAGCGTATCACGGCATTCCGAACGCGATTCCGGTCGCCGGCTACCAGGAACTCACCGAGGGTAAGGGGCGGCCGAAGCCAGAAACCGGCATCCCGGCCTCCCGCGAGATGCAACTGCTGGTTCCGATGGGGCCCATCGAGAAGCAACTGGAGAAGGCCCTTGCCAAACACGACGTGGTCGCCAAGGCAGTGATCTATTTTCTGGGCGGCAAGGCGATCCACAAGATCGTGATCCAAAACGCCCGCCTCGCGGCAGTGACGCCAAGCCCCGGCCAGCGGGCGAGCATCATGCTGTTCTACACAAGCGTCCAAGAAGTCCGAACCTAGTATTTGGTCATGGCAGGATTTTCGGAAGAGCCGGGTGGCGTAGCCTGCTTGTCTTTACCCACATTTTATAAGCTCAAGCTGACGAACCTCGGGCGTGGTTCGCTCGCCTGTCTGCGGATAAAGTGCGGCAGTTGGGCTAATGTCAAACCACTTCCCGCACGAACCGTTACTCGTCGATCAGGTATCCGGCGACCAACTGGGCGGTGTCGAGCAGGGCGTCGGAATGCGTCCTCTCGTACCCGTGCGAGGTGTCGATTCCGGGACCGATGAGGGCGACCTCCGCCCGGCCGCCGGCGCGCCAGTAGGCTGAACCGTCAGACCCGTAGTAGGGATAGACGTCTGCCCGAAGATCGATGCCGGTCTGGTTTGCAATCGTGCGGATGCGTTCCGTGAGGTGCTTGCTGTAGGGACCGCTCGAGTCCTTCACGCAGACCGAGCAGTGAAACTCGTCGCCGTAAAGTCCCTCGCCGATGCAGGCCATGTCCAACACCACCAGTTCCGCAAGGTTGTCGGGCAGTCCGTCCATGCCGCCATGGCCCACCTCTTCAAAGTTGCTGATCAGCAAAGTGCAGCCTTGGACCGGGGTGATTCCCCCTTCCTTCAACGCTTTGATAGCGGCCACCGCACACGCGACGCACGCCTTGTCGTCCAGAAATCGGGAACGGATGAAGCCGGAATCGGAAACCTCGCAGCGTGGGTCGAGGTAAATGAAATCTCCGACGTCGACGCCGAGGAATCGAGTTTCCTCCGCATTCAGCGCTCTCTCGTCCAGCCGCACCTCCAGTGAGTCCGCATTGCGTTCTGCGGTTTGGGCCTGCTTGTTGACGTGAGCGGCTCCGTTGGCCAGCACGATCGAGCCCCGGATGCTGCGCCCGGAGCGGGTCACGATGGTGACTCCCTCACTCTCCACACTCGGCCACATGAGGCCGTTGAGGGCGGATAGCTGGAGCCGGCCGTTCGGCTTTATCCGGCGCACGATCGCTCCGAGCGTATCGACATGAGCGGTGAGGGCACGCGGGCTCTCGTTGCGAAGACCCTCGATGTGAGCCAGTAGGGCGCCTTTGCGGGTCCGCTCGGTGGGCACGCCCATACTCTCTAACTCACCTTGAACGAAGCTGATTGCGTACTCCGTGTCCCCGGTGGGGCTCGGCGTGTTGAGAAGGTCAACCAAGAACCGGGTCAGGTAGTCAGCCGAGATTTCGAAGCGGGCCATGCAGCCTTTATACTAGCCGATTGCTAGTTCTTCGTCACGCGGAGATATTCAGGTCCGGGAGGAGCCGTGCTTCCGGGACGAGGTCCGAAGAAAGGTCCGTTTCAGTCCTCCAAAATCAGCCGGGACTTGCCGGGCCTAGGTAGATCGTCGGCGGCACGATGAACCACGACAGTGAATCCCAGATTTTAGGCCCGGAGGGCCGAGATGAGCATAGCCGTTGGGCGAAGCCCACGGACCGGCCCCCCAAGATCCTCCCGGCAGGCCCGGAGGGCCGAGACGAGACCGCCCCTCACTCTTTGCCGCCCTCTATTCGAATACTAAATTTTGAAAGCTTTCCGTCGAGATAAGCGGACGACATCTGTCGAAGTTACGGTGGATCAAGTTCGGTCCGGAACCCCAGCGCCCAGAGCGAGAGGGCGCCGCAGACGCAGCTCGGGATCAGGCCGCCCATCCGGAGGGTGGGTCATTGAGTCGACAGAACGCGGACCCCCCTAATAATTGAAGGCACTCCGTCACGAGTGGGTCAAAAAATGCCCGCGGGAGAGTCGGAAACGCGCCAAAACCGGCTGCATGTGCCGGGAAACTGGATCGGCATGCATGGCAGCCTAAGATTGTTAGGCTCCGGCCTGTTAAGAACGACAAAATGACCCACCCTCCTCCGGGGCTCCGGAGAATTTTTGGGGAGCAGTCCGGGGGCTTCGCCGCCCGGCTATGTTCCTCTCGCCCCTCCGGGGCTGCACTTTCACTGCTGCCAAAAGCCTCGGGTCCGTCCGAAGAGATTCCCTAGACGCTGTCCTAGAAGCCGAAGGGGTAGTACTCCAGGATGGCGGCGCGGCCTCCCGGTTCGAAGTTTTCCTGGCGCATGGCGACTCCCTTGGGTCCCGATTGCCACCCCAGATCCGGCGAGATCTTGGGCGCCCCAAACACCGTCTTATTGGTGTAGCGGAACGACATGGTGAACAGCCCGACCGGTTGGCTGCCGTTCAGTTGATACTCCAGCTTGCGCTGGGTGTTGGCATAGCCCGACTTGACCGCCTTCTCCTGGAAGTGAATCCGCAGTGCGTGGGTGCCTTGCGCGACAAAACTCGCCGTGGCCTGCAGGAAACCGGCCTTGATCGGGGAGGGCTTGAGGTCCAGGCTGACGTTGTCCCACGATGCGGTGACGGGGAAATCGGGCGCGCCGTCGCCCTGGCGGTAGCGGGGAATGGTAATCGTGACCTGTCCTACCGCGCCCACGTTGCGATAGACAGTGGTGCTGTTGAAGTCGACCAGGTCGGACCCGACAGTGCTCGGATCGAGAGTTGCCTGGACGGCTTCGGTAACGATTTTGTAGTCGCTGTAGGCGACGATGGACGGCAGGCCGGAATAGTCGATCTGCGTATCCATCGCCCCAAACGTCATCAGGCAAGCGAGTGCGGGAAACATGGCGTCTCCCAGTATAAGCTACAGGCTCGTCAGCCTGGCAGGACCGACAGCCCAGCGCCCTTGCAAACAAGTAGCAGTCTGTGTACTATGTCGGAGAGCACGATCCATGGGCAATATGCGCAGAATCGCCGGCCGGTACCTGGTACCGCTTTCGTGTTTCGCAATTTTCACCTGCGCGCTCATCCGGTCCGGCGCCCAAACCCCTCCTCCGGCAGATCCGCACGCCAAAGGTATGGTTGCCGTCCCACCTGGTACAAACGAGGTGGCCTACTGTACGAAGTGCCACACTGCAGGGTGCCCGATGCCCCACGTTGAAAGGGTCGCGGTGAACTGGCAGGTCAACGGCAGGGTGAATCTTGCCAACGGCGCGGTGACGTGCAGCTCATGCCACACTCCGGGTTTTCGGCACGCGGGAGACGCCTTCTTGGCTCGTGATCAAAAGGGCTTGTGCTCAACCTGCCATTACGGGACCCACGACCTGCCGAACGCGCACCCGTTCGGGACCCCCTGCGACTCATGCCATACCGTGCCAAAGGCCAATCTTGTAGCCGGTAATCCGGTGTGCCAACGAATGACTCCAGGCATCGACGGGGAGTGCCTCCGATGCCACTTCGACGGTCCGATCACCCATCCGGTCGGTATCCCAAACACCAAAAAGGCGGCGCCCGACCTTCCCCTGAGTCAGGACGGAAAGATCACATGCATCACGTGCCACGTTGGGCACAGCACTCAGGACAAGTTTGGCCAACTTCTACGAAAGAGCAACCGCAGAGGCGGGCTCTGCCTGAGCTGTCACGACGACCTTTAGACGATTATGAGCCACCCTCAACGCCGAAAATTCCGTAGCCACCTGGTCAATCACGAGGTTCGGCTGCGTCTGGTTCTTGACGACATGGCGTTCGCGTTTATCGCCGCCCTTGCCGCCATCGGCATCCTCTATTTCCTCAGCAATCGCGAGATCGGAGATTCCCTCTGGTCAGCCCACCTGTCAATCAAGGAGACCAAGGAACTGCTGAACAAGGGGGTTATCGTCGCCGGGATCGTGACATTCTTTGGGGTCTTACTCTTCGGCTTCTGGTCGATGATCGACGCGCACCGGATCGCGGGGCCGATGCACCGGCTCCGGTTTCTGCTGGATGAGATCGCGGGCGGGAACCTGACCCACGAGATAATATTCAGAAAGAAGGACGAGTTCCACGATATCGCGGCTTCGGTGGACGCTTTGGTGGATGCCCACGCCCTTCACGCCAAGAACGTCGTCGGACTGGCCAATTCGATTCAGGGCGCCGCCTCCCGGCTGACCGGCTCGGACGCGACGGAATTGCAGGAACTGGCGACCCGGCTTCAGACGGAGATCTCCTTTTATCGATTGCCAGAGGAAGCGAAGTGAGGCGCAGTCTCCTTCCGGCCGCCTTTACCTGCGCGGCGGCCTGCGCTTGGGCGACGCCTACCGGCCTAAACGTGATTCCGACCACCGATATCGTTCCCGACGGAAGCTGGATTGGCGGTATCGAGAATGGTAACCCAAGTTTCACCGGTACGCCGTTCTGGCGGCAGCCTCAGCTCTCCTTTCAGTCCCAGGTCAGCCTCGCCCCGTGGTTGGAAGCGGGGGTGGACGATGCCGAAACACCCGACCAATCGGCGAACAGCGGCGTTTTCAACATCAAGGCGCTGGTCATGACGGAGAACGGGTCGCAGCCAAACATCGCGCTCGGGCTCTGGAATGTTGCGGAGCATCAGAAGCAGGGCTACTACTTCACAATGTCCAAGACGCTGAACTACGACCAGCAACAAGAGCAACGGTTTAGGGCTCACCACCGGCACAACCGCAAGTTGATGGGAGTTCGCGCCCACCTCGGCATGATGCTCGATGGCCACGGGATCAGCCAACCCTTCACTGGCACCGATATTCAGCTCAGCGACATGTTCGTCTTTCAGGCCGACTGGGTTCATGGCTCCGGCAATGTTGCCACTGCCGGAGTCGCCTACATATTGCCGGACTCGCGAACCGTCATTACGCCGGCAATCACGTTTTCAAACGACACGGGCCGGTTTACCGGTTTGCTCATTAGCCTTACCCATCAGTTCAACCTTTGATCTCCCGCCTGCCGGGTTGTCGGCGTAGGCCGTCGCCCCACGTCGAGCCCGGGGGGCTGTAAAAGAATTCGAGGAAAGATTGACCCTGCCTAATAATCGAAGACAGACACGCAATGCAGTTGCATTAGAGCCCTTACCTCTTCCCGCCGGAAGCCGTTGCATAGTATTTTTGAGAAACGCCGCCGCAAACGAGTCGAAAGCAGAGAAGCATTTCGGCGCCGCAACGGCCAAACGTCGCTCCTCCGCGAGAGAGGTCGGTGAGCTTGCGAACCGGGAGAGAGGGACATCCGGACCATAGCCGAAAAGTCCTCAGCGAATTTTACAAGGTGGACCTACCCATCGATATACGATGCAACGCCTTGCCGCGGGAGAGAGGGACTCCTGGTCGGTCGCTGAAAAAGTCCGCCTAATTCTATTCGGTTGCGTCTTGTAAGAACTGAATTCTTTTTACAGCCCCCGGGCGACTGATGTTCCCAATCCGGGAGCCATCAAACTGAGGGTTGGATGGACTTCGACAGAATTCTGTTTTACGGCCTGCCTTTGCTCCTTGTAGTCTGGACGTTCGTGGGGCGGTACCGCTATCAGCGGCTCAAGAAGCTGGTGCTGGCGGGTCAGCGGGAGGTGCTCATCCGGATGTACATGTCCACCGTCGCCGGAGAGGCGGTGGGAAGTGCGATGGCGATCGGCGCGGTGGGCGGAGCGATCCTCTCGGTCGAGCCGGCATTTAGGGTGGGCACGATTCTTGGGTTGTTCGAGCTCTTGGGATGCCTCGGCGGCGGGGTCGTGCTGGGTCTTGTTTTGCGCCGCTTTCGGAAACCCAGCACAAAGAAGCGAAAGCCGGTCACCGACGTGGCCGCCTTGTTGCCCCTGTCGGCCGTTGAGCGCCGGTGGTTCGCCCTTCTGTGTTTGGGTGCAGGAGTCGGGGAAGAACTGATATTTCGAGGCTTCGGGTTGCGGTTTTTGAATTCGCTCGGGCTGTCCGGGCTCGCGCTGCTGGGCGTGGGCGCCGTTCTGTTCGGGCTGGCGCACTCCTACCAGGGAATTGTCGGAGTTCTGCTGACCGGCGTGATCGGTCTCGTTCTAGGGGTGGTCTACGTGGACAGCGGATCGCTCTTATGGGCAATGCTCGTTCATTTTCTGTTCGACCTCCGGATCCTGCTCATCCCGGCGGATACGATTCGGGAGTTGCAAAGCGCGTCGGCGGCGGAGGTCTAGGGCAGCGTCTTGGCGGGATTTTCGGACCCACCCAAGGCCCCCTAGCGGCGATTAGCCGCCGCCCCGGAGGGGTGCCAGGAGCATAGCCCCGGGCGGCGCTCCGGCGCCTGCCCGGGGTGGGAATCGTCGATCGTCATAGTCCGAGGCCGCTTGCGGCCCCCGCGAAGCGGCCAAGCCTCTCATCATTTCGACCTCTCATGTGGACGCGCGCGGGCTGGACGGCTTGCTCCGGAAATGGTGGTGGCTGGTAGGTTCTGCCGCTACGCGGGGGTCCGAGGATCGGACTCTTGGCTTGTTCGACCTCTATCCTGCCCACGGACAGGGCGCATAAAGCCCCGTAGCCCCGAAAATGGGCGAGACGAGAGCGCTTCCTTGGCCTCGTGCGTTACATCCTCATCCAGGAGGAGCACACTGGAGCGTTGTCCTCGATAAAGGAGGTCGAGTCGGTCCTCGTGGAAGCCGGATTGCCTTCGAGAGAAAGTAGTTCGAATAGGGTCGCTTGCCGTCGTAGCGCGCCCTCGGCTCGCCCCGTCCGTGGGTTGGCGCCCACGGCTAATTTCTTCTCGCCACTTCGTGGCTGCACGGAGTCGAGAAGCGTACTTTCTTAAATGGCTCTCCCAATAATTGAAGGAATCGCTGATTCTGAAAATGCGGGCGCGGCCGTGTCGGCTTCCAGTCTCAGTCGAGGCCGGCTTGGAGTAATGGGATCGATGGATTGTACGAAGCGTGGACCCACCCTTCCGCTACCAGCCCTTCCAGCACCTCGATGCAGGATTGGGCGAGCGAGTCGCTCGGCGGAATGCCATCTTTGCGGGCCTCGTACATAAAGCGCTCGGCGAGAAGCAGAATCTCCTGCTCGCGTTCGAGGACTTTGAACACGAAATTAGAGACGTTGTCAAACTCCAAAGCTCAGCGGAACTTGGCGCGGGCAACCCTTCCGAGCCGCTTCGCGACAAGTCAGTTGAGCGCCAACAGATAGACGTCGGGTCCGACGAGTCGTGCCAGTGACTCCGCTAGCAGGCACGATACGAAGCTGGAGGGACCGGTCTTCAGGAACCCGCCCCTCAGCTTGTCGCCTCTGTGTCGATTACGGCGGTGAGCTGAAGGGCCGCCTACGGCGCATCCTCGCCTCGTGGCCCCGGTCGTACTTTTCAAGGTAGAGGCCCTTGTCATCGGGCTCCGCCCGCCACTCCTTGATCGACTGCTCCAGACTGTTGCGCTGATCTCCTGCCGTCATGCCCCTGAGCGCAAGGCCCCCTGCGCGAGCGGCCTCCGAAAACTGTCCGATTCGGGAGCATATTCTGGCCACCGCATAGGCAGCGGGTGTGTTCCGGCTGTCGAAATCCAGCGCTAGTTCCAGCAAAGGGAAGTGTGTCTGCGGCCCGGGAGCCTGAGAAACCAGACACAGGCAGGACTCCGAGGCAACGCAATTGGCCGTCCGGGACTCTGGCGAATAGGCGATGGCGAATTGATTTGTGACTCTCAGTGCCTGATCCATAGATTCAGCTTGACCAGGGTAAACATGCCCTTGGGCAGCCAGCGCCAATGAGAGGCTTGTAAAGAGAGCCTGATTAGGCTGCATGGTCCGTCCGGGGCTTGAGATCTCCTGTACCAGGACCTCCTCTGCCTCCTTGTAGTGCCCGGAGATCAGGGCCAGACTCACGAGCTGATCCTTTGTTCCGTAATCCGGCACGTGCGACTGAACAAAAGCCAGGATTAGCTGGTAGGCCTCCTTGCGCTTCCCCTGCACTACAAGTCTGGCTGCCGCGTCCTCCTCTTCCCGAGCCACTCGCATTGCCAAAGCCTGCGCTCCGCTAATCGGTATTGGATGCATCCCAAACTGGCGCGCCGAAACCGCGGCTCCGGACTTTACCGGGACGAGCGTGGACACGGTGGCGAATGCGGTCGCGGTAGGCAACCGGAGGTTTGCGACGCGATTACGAGCAGCGGCGGCCTCGGAAGAGTTTAGGAATTTCGCCACCCAGCCCGTCGCGTGGTTCTGGCCAGCCATGGCGAGGATGGCAATAACAGCAGTCACTTCTTTCCCCCTGGGGTCACGAGCTTCTCGCCGACGGTGCCATAATTGTTTATGAAGACCGGGGGCCACTGGGGATAGGGCTGGGCCGGGTAGGCAATCTCCTCGAGCAGGTCGCTTCCGTTATCCTGTTGGAGCCAGTTACCCCATGTGTTGAGCGTTGTCTGTCCCAGTGAATTCCAGTTCATCTGTTCGATGGGGACGCAAACTGAGGGTCCTGCGGAATCATTTGGTGGTAAGTAGTAGAGATAGAGCATGAAGCTACTGGGCAGATCGGTGTTCCAGAGAAACATCTGAAAGCTCCATACCGGAGTCGGCTCGTAACCGGCTTCCTCCCAGTAGTCGCCTGGTGCATCACTGAACGGCGGGTTGGGTAAGTCGCCGGTCGCGTCGTACGTGTCTCCATTCGGTTGGGCGCTGTCAACTCCGTACGGAAAGGTGTTGTCCAGACCTACTACCTCGCCAGGCTTGCCCTTCGTCGCGTAGTCGGCATTCAAAAACTGAACGTAGCTCCACTCGCCATAATCCTCGTCCAGCCAATACGTCTCTTGCACGAACTCTGGGTCGGTGATTTCGTCTGCATGCCAGGTACCCCAAGGATCTGGGTTGAAATAGGCAGGACCAGGGGCCCCCCATAGATTAAAAGCGCCGGGCCCCCAGCCTTCAGGCGAGTTCCAGTAGTCGGTTAGTTGCATGTCGCCGATATTTACAAAATACTCCGATCGAGTTGGCCCATAGACCGTGACGCTCTGGCTAAGCATGACCGTAATACCAGTCGTGGCGTTATAGTATGTGCACTGAACACTCGTTGTACCAGGCACTCCAAAGTAGCAGTTAAGCCCAATTCCGGTCGGCAACAAGAACGGAACGAAGGTGCCCGAGGTCTGCGTTGGGCTCGTGTAGCTGGTCGTGTAGTTTTCAAAGGGCATACACCCTGGTTGCTTCCAAGTGTAAGTGTCATTTGCGCTAGTCGGTAGACTGCCCGTGATTACCCTAGCCGCAAGAATTTGGCCGACTGCGAGATCGTTGGCGCTGCCCTCTGGGATCGTACCGCCCAATGTCATTCCGATTGGATACGGCGTAATCTGGACCTGAACCACCGCTTGCTGTACCTCGGTGGCCGGGGGACCCACAATCGCCGTCCCGTGGGCTGTAGCGTTCGGCAGGCTAATCGTAAAGCTGATCGGGGTATTGGGGGAGTTGGTCGGCGCAAGAACATATTGAGTGCCATTGGAGTTGTATGTCGTATTCGGTGACGATCCTCAAGCTCCCGGGCCATCATTTGCGTAGGTCGTTCCGTCGTCGCAATGGGTCGTCATTTTGATTTCGACGATGGTTGCCAAGACGGGCGGATCGTTCGTTCCGGGCGTGTAGACACACTTCACCGACGTGGGACCGGTGGCCGACACTGTGTACACCGGGTTCACGCCGTCCGCGTTGGCGTTCGCCGAGAAGGGATTGACGTTAGGAGCGGTTACGTTGCTCATGTTCGGGCCGCCGCTAGCGGTTCCTCCGGAAAACGTGTAGGCCCAGGTGCCGGTAAACCTTGTTTGGGCTGAGCAGAGATCAGCCAAAGCAAACGAGAAGACAATCAACAATGCGAGTCGATATGGCGGGATTGTCCCCACTTGGCGGCAGCGCAGTATAACCGCGAGGCTGCTCTTCATCGATGGAATGTGTTTCCACATTTTCCTTCACCTCAAGGGGATTGTATCACGGTTTTCGACTACGACGTGCTCGCGGACGCTTGATGTGACCAACAAACATAATCCTACATAAGCTTTCACTATAATTGACTAAAACTGTTAAGACTGACAGCTTCTTTAGTTAGGCGAATTCCAGGACCATTTCTATAGAGAATCATTCCCGCCCTGGACGTGCCCGTTCTGGCTCCCCAGGCTGGATTTTGATGAGGATTTCACTTAGATCGGAGTGACCAGGCCGCGACCGAAGCTGTTTCCCGGTCGGTGGTAGCCGCGCGACTATAGATTCGGGGGCTGCCTTTGCAAGACGGGCTTGTCGCGAACCGATAGTATCTGAGGGTAATCAAGGGCGACACGCCCAAGATCAGATCGATGTCCACCTTCGGCCAAACGAGGACAATGAGAACGTGGCCTCCGTCGTCTTCCGTGAGCCTGATTTGACGAGTTCGGCTGTCGTTCAGTGCGCATATTGCTCCAGTCGGGTGGATTGTAAGGGAAGTTATGGTTTCCCCCTGGTCACCTGGTCAGATTTGGGTGAGACGCGAACACCGGGGACGCCCGGATACCTGGATCTGGGGATCTGTCGCATTGTCCCCAGCAGGCCCCGTGCCTCGACTCCCGGCGTGCCCTGCAAGTTGGAACCATCCTACGCTAAGGCTCCCGGAGGAGTCGTCGAATCCCATTGGAAGGACGATCCCGGGCGGTTATGTAACAAAACCTGGCTCTCCGCCAACGATAGGGACAGGTAGTGCTTACTTCCAGCCTCAGGCGAGGCCGGCTTGAAGTAAGGGGACCGACGGATCGTACGATGCACGGACCCATCCCTCCGCTACCAGCCCTTCCAACACCTCGATGCAGGACTGGGCGAGCGTGTCGCTTGGGGGAATGCCATCTTTGCGGGCTTCGTACATAAAGCGCTCGGCGAGAAGCAGAATTTCCTGCTCACGGTCCAGCGCGTTGAACACAAACTTGTAGACCTTGTCCAAGGGCCAAAGCCGAGAGCCCTTGCGGTAGCAGTCCACCTTCTTGACACGTCCGAACTCGTACTGCGCTACCTGAGTCTTCTCAGCCTCGTCGAGGTCCAACCGGAAGAGGTTGTTCCGGAAGACCGCCCATTGTTCTTCCTCGGCCGCGAACTTGCTGGTGAACAGCTTAATCGCGGTGATGGTATAGGTCCCGGCGAAGGGAAGGCCGCTGGCTTCTTCCGCAAATCCTCCTGTTCCCAACCACTGGAACGCGGCATTCGCGTCGAGACTCAGCCCGTTATCGGCCGCGATTTGCGCGCAGTACTCCTTGAGCTCACTGAAATGCTCGTTGGCCGAATACCAGTAGTCCGCAAATCGGATGTGGTTGAAGGTGTTGCGGCGCTGGTTCGTTTCATACTGCGATCGGATCCAGACCGGATCCGAACCTTCCTGGAGAATTTCCAAAATCGAATAGGCCACCCGCCGCGCCCCGGTCTGGGCGAGAGTAAGTCCGGCCGCCAAGATCGGGTCGGCGAAGCCGCCCGCATCGCCGGCAAGGAACCAATTCTCACCCGCAAGCCGGTCCGCCACAAAGCTCCAGTCCTTGGTTGCGGCAAGGCGTCCCTCTCGTCGCGCCGACGAAAGCATTTTGCGAATGAGCGGCTCTTTGTCGATCGCCTCTAGGTACATCGTTTCCGTGTCCTGGCCCGACTTTTTGAAATGCTCGGCCGAGGTCACGAGCCCCACCGACGTACGTCCCTGACCCAGCGGGATATACCAAATCCAGCCAAACCCAAGGCTCATCACGTACACGTAGGTGCCGTTGTCCCCGTGCGTCTCGACCCATTCGGCATCCTGCCAGTAGTCCCAAATCGCGATGTTGCGTAGCAGGGTGGGCGAGTGGACGCCTATTTGCAGGGTTCGACGCAGCAGACTCTCCGAACCGGAGGCATCCACATAAAACTGGGCGGACACACTTCGCGTGTCGCCATCCGGGAATGAAACCTCAAGCCCATCTACTCGATCGCCGGTGTGAGAGATTTGGGTGACCTTGGCCTCTTGGAAGACTTCGCATCCGCATTCGGCGGCATGATCCAACAGGACCTGATCATAAACAGAACGGTCCACTTGGAAGGTAGTGTGGCGACGTTGACCGGCAAATCGGCCGGGGCGCGAGTTTTCCGTGTAGGATGCGCCCGTCGGCAGAAAGTGAAAGTAGTACAGTTCCTCGTCGCGGGCTTTGCCCCACCGGTAGGTGGCGCCCAACTTGACGGGAAAGTTTTGCTGCTCGACCTTGTCCCAGACTCGCATCTCGTCCAAGACGTAGCAAACCATCGGCAGCAAGCTTTCCCCGACATGGTCTCGAGGAAAGCGCTCTCGCTCAAAGATCCCCACGCGCAAATCGGGCTTATAGCGCTTTAGAAGGGTTCCAACGGTTGCGGCCGCTGGTCCCCCTCCCACGATGGCGACGTCAAGTTCCACGGCGTGAGTTTCTCTTAACGACGGAATACCACAGTCGGCCGACTCATGTCTTGGGCCAATTGTACGAAAGGCCCCCCGAGTTTGGAGGCAAAGGGAGCGAACTGGATCGCTTGGGTTGTGTCCCCCAACCGATTGAGCGCCGTTCCCAGATAGTAGGCGGTAAGCGGCTGGTTCGGCTTCAGGGAGTTAGCCGCCTCAAGTTCCACCTTCGCGTGAGCGAAATCGGCCACCCAGAACTTATTGATGCCCCTTGCCAGGTAGAACGCATACTCCAAGCTGGCGGCGGTTTTCGTTCTGGGCAGGAATTTGGAAATGTCGGCGTTCTGGATATAGCGCGTGATCATCGCGTCTGGCTTATAGAGCTTCGCCGCATCCGCGAGGTCCCCCTGCTTGATGAGTGAGATTCCAACCGCTCCCGCGTCCCCCGCGTTCTGGATTCCGTGGTGGTTGCTCAATTTCACCACCTCAGGGTAATTGCCAAGTTGGAAGTAACATTCGATCTCACCGGGATGATGGCTTGCCGAAGAGAACCCACCGGTTTTCCAAAGAGAGTGCTCTTGGTTGAACGCCGCTAAGGCTTGAGCATATCGGTTTTCCGCCATGTCGCTCTGAGCCTCTTTTTCTAGGCTCTGCACTTGCGTTCCGATCGCTTTCAGGCGAGCGAGCCGCGCTGGCGTGTAGGACCTCCATTGGGCAGCGAGTTGCTCCGCCGTCGGCTTACTTGCGCCAGCTTGAGTCTTGCCTTGGGTCACGGCTGAAGCACTATTCACCTTCTTCGTGTGATGCTCCGAGTCTGCCGGAACCGCAACTCCTAAACATCCCAGAGAAAGCCCGGAGGCCACGGAAATCATCGTCAATTTGGCTCTAGATTTCATAACGTTCCTCGACGAAAGCGCCCAACAGGGTTTGGGCGAGGGTTGAGCCCGGCGGCCGAAGCCCCGTACAGCCGACAAGCTTCGCGCCGGGTGGGATCAACCAAAGTCTCCGCTCCTGGGACGACGACGGGGCTCGCTACTCGGAAAGTGGGGCCGGAATCCTCCGGCCCCGATTGGCTCAGTACGGCGTCTGCGCGTAGCCAGGGTAGTACCACTGGTTGTCGCCGCTGGAGTTGGGCACATAGAGGTTCTTGTACCACTGTAGCTGACCCTTGATGATCGTCTTGGCGTGGCCGTCTGTATAACCCGCGATGCCCGTGTTGTTGTAGCGGTACCGCTCGTGGCCGACATTTTCCCATTTGTTGTGGCAGTCGGAACTGGCGCAGTCTGTGTCGAAGTACGGGCTCACGTAAAAGCCGTCGGCCAGCGTTTGGCCCGGTTGGTTAACCGCGGACTCATCGCCGTCTCGGATGACGTTGCCGTGACCATCGGTGATCGGGCCAATCCATTCCCACTGGATCGGGACGAAGTACGGATACGTCCACGCGTTGGAACCGTCGGTGGCAGCAGTGTTCTGGACCCCCTTGCTTAACAGGACGATGCTGTCTCCCGGGGAACTGATCGCCGTGGTGGTGAGGCTAGTGGCGATCTGGCCGTTGGAATTGTAGGAGGGATTTTCGCTCCAAGCGTTCGCGACCATAATGTTGAGGTTGGCCCCATAGCCGAACCCCCACTGGTAGTTCGGATAGGAGTTGCTCGTGCTGTCGTTGCCGGTGGGTGTCTCCGTAACAGGCGGCGCGGCGGGATCTTGGAATAGACCGTCTCCACCGTTGTTCTCGCTAATGCCGCCCCGCTCCGGGTGATTGGTGCCGCTCTTTATATATGGGTACGTGTCGTTCGCCCAATTATCGAACACCGGCGTGTTGCTGGAGTTCCCGGACCCCTGCATGGAGTTACCGTAGGTGTCGTCGTAGTCGTTGGAGTACATGAGCAAGCCCAAATTCAACTGCTTGATATTGCTGACGCTGACCGTTTTCTTGGCGGCCAACTTTGCTTGGGCAAAGACAGGGAAGAGAATCGCCGCGAGAATCGCAATGATGGCGATGACGACCAAAAGTTCGATGAGCGTAAATGCTCGATTAGGATTGCGTTTAGATTTCATGATGCTCTGCTTTGAGTGAGAGATTGCCGGTTTCGGGCCGGCAATGATATGAGAAAATTCATCCTCCAGGGGTTGGAGGTTTGGCGGCGGGGGCGGTGTGACCGTTCGCCGCATCGACTTGGGCTTGGAGATGCGCGATCTCTTGTTGTTTCGCCTGTTCCGGAATATGGGTGTTGGCTTTAATAACGTCGATGGCTTTTTGGGCCGTCACCGCCGCCTCTTGGACGGACACCTGCTTCCCATAGCCTCCCCCCGACGCACCGGAGGAGGCTGTAATGGCGTACACGGCAATTCCGATGGCGGCCAAAACGACCACCCCGAGCCCCACTTTGCCGCCCTTCGACTCGCTGATCTTTTGTATCATTCTTGAAGAGTCCTCGTTGCTTCCTCTTTTGCGCGGACGGGTTCACGTCCGGGCGCCGTCCGAGATGATAAAGCCTTTTATCTAACTATACACGAACTCCTGGGAGACGCTCACGTCGTTCAAGAAAATCCGCACTTTTTCTTCGGTCGGGAGAACATCGCTGGGTAACCTGCGGATGATCGTTCCAACCGCTGGGTGCACCGAACGCTGAAAAAAATGGCCATAACGATTCGCCAGGTAGCAAAAGAGGCGGGCGTGAGTGTGGGAGCCGTCTCCAAAGTCCTTCATGGACGGGGCGAGAGCATCCGGGTTGGCCAGGTTTCTGCACAGCGAATCCGGGACGCAGCAAGCCGGCTCAACTATGTGCCGAACGCGGTCGCGCGAAATCTGCGCTCCAGCAAAACTGGGACCGTTGGCGTCATCTTTGAGAACCTGAGTGGGTTCGCCGATGGTCCGCTTTACTCACTCTATCTACTTGACGGTCTGGCCAAGGCGGTCTTCCCCCGTCACTACCGCCTCACCATTCTTCCCGAACTCAACCGGGGAGACATCATCGGATCCTTCGCCGATGGCCAACTCGAAGGCGTTGTGTGGTGCAAGCTGGCGCGGGATCCGGAGACTCTGCAACTCATTCACGACTGTCCGATTCCGATCGTGGCGCTCAACGCCCGCAGCCCCGAGATTCCGTCGGAGGCAGTTTTTGTAGGGTGCGATAACGAAGGAGGGATTTTCCAAGCGGTCGATCATCTTGTCGGCCTGGGGCACCGCCATATCGCGTTCCTAAATGAGAACACAGAGCACGACACACCCGACTGCGAGGCAAGGCGAGAAGGCTTTCGTACCCGAATGCTCTATCACGGGCAGCCGTACGGACCAGAGAATGAGTTGGGCTGGAGCTGGTTCATGCCGGAATTCTCCGACTGGTGGGATACCCACCCCAAGACGACCGCGATCATCGGCTGGAGCGAGCGTTGCGCGGCACAGCTCTTGGGCTGCGCCAAGGAGAAGGGGGTTCGGGTGCCGCAGGAGTTGAGTGTCGTCGGCTTCGACAGCACCCCCTACAGCGAGATCGTCTCGCCCCGGCTGACTTCCGTCAGTCAGCCGATCATCGAGATGGCCCGAACTGCCGGCGAGACGCTGATGCAGATGATCGCAGGCGACCGTCCCGAGACGAGCGCGATCGTGCTCCCTTGCGGCTTCGATCTGCGGGACTCGACTTGCGCGCCAAGAACGATATGCTGAGGGTGTAGGCCGGACAACGGCTGGCGCGGCGCCAATGCAACATATTCGGGCACGCCAACGGTCAATCGGCGCCTAAGCGGCGGTCGCGATCGGTCGTCGGTGCTCCGTCAACAATTCCGTTGATCCGTTCGAGGATAAGGGCAACCCTCCCAAATTTGTCGAAGTCGAGGTGGGCCTCGATAGCTTCGTCAAGATATGGCTCTTGGAGGAGCGTTTCGAATCGGAGCCGGAGATAGGTTATCACGGCAGCGTCGGCTGCGAGCACATCAGCGACAATCGAAGGTCGTCCGTCCAAGAGTAGAACGATGTCCTCGAAGTCTCCGCTTGCAAGCATGTCGTCATGATCTCTATGGTGAATCGAAGAGAATGCTTCAAGCTTCGTTGCCAGAAAGCACGCCGGTGTGATCAGGTTGATCGAGATCCCGTTGGGTAAGATCCGAGCTTCGGCGGTTTGGATTGTAACTTCGTACCAGCGGTTCGAGAACCCAATAACATCTGGATCGGTGGGCGCCACGTCTACCACAAGCCCCTCCTTGAAGAACCTGTAGATCGGCCCCTCAGGGGCGTTCCGAAATCCGAGTCGTCTGAGCTTTTGTTCCAGTTCGTAGAAGTCGGTCCGGCTGCTCAACTGGATTACAACGTCCACGTCCTTGGTCAAACGGGGTGACCTTCCTTGAGGGTCCGTAACGAGCAGCCCGACCGTGGATCCACCGACAAAAGTGAACTGGTGAAGCAGACTTCCAAGGTCCTCGGCGGCCAGGCAGATCAACTCAATCGATGAAACGAAGTGATTCACGATCGGTAGAGCCGTGCGTGTAGTTCGTCGACCGCGAGCCTGGTCACCCTGGCGCCGCCATCACGTAACGCGTCAACCAGCGCCAACAATTCGTAGAGCGCAAAGTCCTCTTTCGCGGCCTTCGGCGCTGAACTGTACAGGGGTTCAAATGCGACCCCGCGAACTGTGCCATTCGGATCGGGCCAGACCGGCGGCAGGTCCTCAGTTGCGATGTTATTCACCAGCGGAGGAGCAGCCCATGAGGTCGCCATCCCGCGAGCGGTACCACCGCGAACTGCCCCGAAGAAGTATTTCGCACCATGGATCAGCGCCTCCTCAAGCGCGGGAGCGTTTACCCTTCGCCTGGTACGGCTGTAAAGCCTGACTCGCTCAGCATGATTGAGTGCAGAATTGACTGAGGATGGGCTTACTGAAAGCTCGCCCGCGAGCCGCATTTGGCTCATCGGCTGATTGCCTAGCGCGCTGAGTTTCAGGAGCACAAAAACATCGATAGGCTGGAGCATAGTTGAAATTGGACCATTCTCAATTCGCGAACAGCGAATGGCTGATCGGAAACGGGTCCAGAGGAGACGAAAAGGTCTAGCCTCCGCTTCGTCATAATGGCGGAACTGTGACCCCCGCCCGGAACTTGCTCGTCTTCATGGTCGCCTGTCTCGCCGGAACCGCCGCCGCTCAGCCGATCAAGATCCAGGACTACCGGAAGCTGGTCACGATCTCATCCCTCGCCTTCTCCCCCAGCGGCAGCGAACTTGCCTTCGTAAAGTCCACCCAGGACTTCGACGCCGACCGCAACGTGAAGACGATTACGGTGGCTCAAGTGTCAACCGGCCGCCTCATGTCACTGGCGAGCGGCGACGACCCGCTCTGGTCCCCGGACGGAAAGCTGATCGCATTCACCACCTCCGGGACGAACAAGCAGGACCAAGTCTTCGTGATTCCCGTCTCGGGCGGCAAGGCCCGTGAGTTGACGCACGCTAAAAACGGAGTTCAGCAGTTCTCGTGGAGCCCCTCCGGCGATCGTATCGCCTACGTCACGCCAGACGATGACCCGAACGCAGCCGCGATCGCCCGTCACGACGATCTCTTCGAAATTCGCGACGACGGCTACCTCACTTCCAGCGTAAGAGTCCCCTCGCATTTGTGGCTCGTGCCAACCCAAGGCGGCCCCGCGAAGCGGTTGACCCACGGTACGTGGAGTGTCCTTGAGACAGCCGCTCCTTTTACCGGCGGCCCCAGCGATCCCTCCTGGTCGAGGGACGGCCAATTCCTCGCCTTCGCCAGGCAGGAGAACGCCGATAACAGCGATTCCGACCAGACCCAGATCGCAACCGTCAACGTGGGCAATGGGGAAGTGGCCCTTCTCTCCGACGCCCATTCCTACGAATACCAGCCGAGCTTTTCCCCCAGGGGCGGGGAAGTCGCCTACCTTCGGCCCCACGGTCCCACCCCGCTGAGCGGGATGGACGTTTTCGGAACCTCCGCCTTGGACGCCAACACCGACCTCACAGCCGATCTCGACCGCGATGTCACCGGCTTCCAATGGGCGCCCGGCAGCGACGACCTGGTTGTGATGGGCGGTGAGGGGGTCAAGGGGCGCGTTTGGGATAGATCCGCGAGTGGGGAGATCCACCGCCTCTCCACCGGCGATCTCTCGGTGGACCAGTTCTGCGCCGGGAAGGGCGGATTGATCGCCTTTGTGGGAAGCCACTTCAACACGCCGCCGGAGATCTATATTTCGGGCTTGGCCGCTGGTCGTCCGCGACAACTCACCCACCTTAACGACGCGCTCCTTAAGTTCCAATACGGCGAGTCGGAAGAAATCACCTGGACCGCCCCGGACGGCGAGAAGTGCGACGGAGTCCTCACCAAGCCGGTCGACTGCAAGCAAGAGAAGAAGTATCCGCTCATGGTCTGGTGCCATGGCGGGCCAGAAGCGTACGTCCCGCTCGCTTACATCGGCTCTGAGTCTGCCTATCTTCGGCAAACCTTTGCCGCCCGCGGATATTTCGTATTCGAACCGAATTACCGAGGAAGCGACAACCTTGGGAACGCCCATGAGCATGCGATCTATAAGGATCCGGGCGACGGCCCGTACTCGGATGTGTTGACCGGCATCATTGCGGTCGAGGCGAAGGGCGGGATCGACGAGAACCGCGTCTCGGTGGGCGGGCATTCGTACGGCGGCTTCATGACGGCCTGGCTGATTTCCCACGATCACCGCTGGAAGAGCGCGGTGGTGGCCGACGGAGCGGTCGTCTGGCGCGACACGTTTAATTTGACCGGTGACGGGAATCTTGGGTGGGCAAGGG
>Ga0302325_10010530_pt1 | contig 20044 bp, 12 predicted proteins | sample Palsa_T0_2_FD_201948 | JGI IMG/M metagenome (GOLD analysis project Ga0302325, IMG submission 201948) | Peat permafrost microbial communities from Stordalen Mire near Abisko, Sweden - Palsa_T0_2 | ecosystem: Environmental > Terrestrial > Soil > Palsa > Peat permafrost | place: Sweden: Abisko...
GACCCATAACTTGGATTCGGTGTCGGATTCACTTTCATCACAGCTGGTCGACAAGATCAATCACTTTGGTCGTCTACTTGTCAATTTTGGAAAGGAGTCTGAGATAGGTAAGTTTCAGTGGTACGACGGCATGCTCGTCGAAGCCGTATCTAAGGGTGGCTGGATAGTCTTGGATAATTCCAATCTCTGTAATCCGTCTGTTCTCGATAGGCTCAATTCTCTCCTCGAGCCCGAAGGATCCTTAGTGCTTCATGAATCTACAAACTCAAATGGCGAGCCGAGGTTACTGAAGCCCCATCCTAATTTTCGATTATTCCTTACAATGGACCCTCGTTACGGAGAGCTGTCAAGAGCGATGCGCAATCGAGGCATTGAGGTTTCAGTGGAGGCACAGAATGAGGCAGAGTTCTTTCATTGTAAGAGCTCTATAAGGAATTGGCTAATGCATCAGCGCAACTGGAACTTTACCTGGACACGCAGCCAGACCTAAAGTTTCTTCAACGAATGCTTGCTACAACCCGCGAGTCTTGCAAAGAAAGTGAAACTGGAAGGCAACGTAAGATGGCATCACAAATGCTCGAATATGCTCCGCTTCGAAGTTTGCCGTACTTGCAAAGGTGGCTTAAAGCACAAATCAATTCAAAAATGTGTTTGCAAACATTGGTTGAACAACGCAAATATTACGAAACATTTATCAGGTTTCCGGCTATGGAAGATTGCTTCTCCTATATCTCCAAAGCTGTAGCAACGACCGGACTATCTAACGACTTTGCCAGTTCTCAGGTTAGAATCCTCTTCATACATCATCATTTGCTCCGTGTTTTTGCTGATAGTTCCCTAATAGAATCTTTTGCCACTGCTCAATGATTACCTTCCGCCAGTGCATCTTGCGATTGATAGCACGTCGGAATCCATGGTTTCGGATAAGTTCCACCTAGTATATGATCTGTGCATGACAATTTCAAATATGCAGACAGTATTGCTAGAATTCCAAGAAGCGGCTTCGAAAGCATCCCGAGATGAGACTCGGGCTTTGATTCTCGCGTCGAAGAAGTCAGTAAGGACAACACCTTCTGCCCTAGAGCCGGCACGGTCTGCTCTTCGATTACTTCAAAGGGTCTTAGAAGAAGCAGTATCCTGGCTCAATGCGAGAGGTTATTTGTATACCTCAAACGAGGTACTTCACGCATCGCTGAAAACTGACGTTTTTAGGACATGGAGATGTTGTTCGACCTGGTGAATTTGTGGGGTCACATGGTGCAGCTTTTGAATGGCGAAACTCTGGATCCTAGCTATTACGGTGTATTCAAGAACATTTTGAACGACTGGCTCGTGCAGAGCCATGGCACAAATCTGGCAAGCTTCACCCATGCTATCCGCTTGGAACTGGAGAGTTTGTCAAAGTCAGTTGCTCTATCGACTGGCCTGAGCATGCCGCTTATCTGGGAACTCGCTCGTCCAGCTCTCCCGTCAACAATAGAGCAATGGACTGCTTATGATCACCTCGTCAGCATTTCGAAGATGCTTGATAATAACGCCCCAGTAGCTTACGGTAAAAATTTCCTCTTAGCATACTGACTTTGAAGATGAAATCAATGCTATCGTTACAACGAAAGTTATGCTACTTGAGTCTTTTAGAGCTCTTTTGTCATCTAGTAGTGCGACACATTATCCTATTCAGGTTGCGCATTCAGAAGATGTTCGCTCATAGATAGTCATTGAAAATCGAGGAATTCAACTTCGCTGCTCAAACAAATCAAGTCAACGAAGGAGCCATATATCGAGAGGCATTCAATGCATTACACACTCTTGTACAAATTCAAATGGAAGGCTCTGAAGCCGAGAGAAACCTTCTTGTGCACTTGTCGCAATTGAGTGGAGTACCATTACTGGAGTCACAGCATCCAGGTATCTCTCTGTGAGAAGTTTCTAACGACAGTGGTATTGGGAGATTCCTTACCTTTCGAATCACTCTTCAGATGCTTTCCGAAAGCTGATGTACATTTTTAGCATTGAGTTAAATTAATATCAGGTACTTAAAGAAATCTCCGGAATGCAACTCTTCCAGGAAACGCTTAGAATCTCGTATGGTCCATTCGAGCCCATCAACTGACGCATAGGGATTCCTTGCAGACAACTAGCAACAGAGATTTCGCTGCCGCTAGCAATGCATCAAAGGTCTTTGCGAAGTTCTTCTCGCAAACACGAGAATTGATCCTCTGGTCTAGTGCGTCTTCACTATTATCCATGGTGGAAGAAGATATTACAGAGGTAAAGTTTGCAATGTAACTAAAGTAACAAATAGTTACTTGAAACCCACATCAGTTCTGCTTCTGTCCCAGAAGCAGTACGCGAAGCATGTTCTTCCCTCCATTCTATACTGGAATTTTCCGACGAAACGAATAACCTTGACGATCACGTCTACTCGATGATCCCCGAAGCGTTTCAATACCCTTTTCGGCAATTACATCGGGCTATTCATGCAGTTTTACGAGCCACGCAAGTATCTGTGGGGGCCCTTGAGAAATACGCTTGCGTAGCCGAGGCGTGCGTGAGATTTGGGCTTGCATGTATCGCTCTTTATGTTCCTGATAAACCAAATGACCCAGCTGCAATTGCTATTGTCAACGACGAGAGGCGAATTCTCCGAGTGTCAGAAGCAACCGAGAGGTACGAGGTGCGGGAAATAGTTGATCGAAAGTTTCGTGGCTTTAGTGAGAGTCGCAGACTGAAAAGAGACAAGGAAGCTTTTGAGGAGGCGATCGGTGCTTCTTTCCGCATGGAAACCCCAAAAGTGTACCGCCCCAAAGTTTCCCAAATACCTCAAGTACAACAAGAATTCCAACAGATATTGCAAAGCACGGTGAAATCGGTGCGGCTGGAGAACCTTCTCGACAACCCAAGTATTAATACTTCGGAATTGACTACGCTCATCGAGAATCTTCAGCAAGTTGCGCGGAGATTGGAGACAAATTATCGCTATTACGGAGACCTCTTTGCCTTCGCGATTGGCACAATCAACAGACTCGTATTTAGTTTACGGCTTTCGTTGGATATCGCTATCGCAAAAAGGGAAATAGATGAACGAAACCCAATCTCTGGCGACACATTTCTCTCCGTCGCGGCTCTCACGACCCCTATCTCTCCGGAAATGTGGGCCAATATGAAAAAAGTATTTACCAGCCACGACGGACTTCCAACTTTGTTCAATATATGTGCACTTGAGGGACTATATACGACAAGATTCGTGAGAGGTATCTTACTTGAAGATTCCGCCACTTTGAAAGCAGTAATGGATGAATTATATGTTCGATGGAGGATCGAGAAGGAGCGAACTAAAGCGGAGGAAGCTGCCAAAACCAGTATTTACAAAAGGAAAGGCGATGAATATCAGATTGAGCAGGCGATCGCCGAATACTTTCCTGATCAGCTATTCGATGAGGGAACTTCAAATTTCACGTCACAAGAACAGGGAGAGGATATTGCAATGAGGGTCTGGGCTCTGCACAAAGGGCTATTTGCTTCGCGAAGGGAAAATGATTCCATTCCTGTGGGAGAAATTCTCAAGAGGCGGTTGGAAATAGTCGCGAAGCATCCTGGAGTATTTTCGGGTCAGGACATGATGTTTCACTCTTTCCCGGCACATCTCCTGTCGCTTGCTTCGGCGCAACGTTTCCTGTCAGAGAGCCCCACCGGAAACTATGACTTCTACCGTAGTCCCAACTTCATTGAAATTCAACGCCTTCTCGGCATCGTCACCAATGTTCAACAAAAAGTTGGCTCATTTTTGGAAGCTTGGCCAGAACATGCCACTCTTCACGATATTTCCATTCTTTGCGAGAAACTTTGGGCTCTTCCAGCTTCTGCCCCTTTATCGCGTATGCTTTCTTACCTTGAGCGATTCTATATGTTGGTCGATCAATGGCAAGAAGTAGCGAGCAGGGACTATAGTTTGGCGGAAGCTCATCACAACATCAAAGAATCTATTATTCGATGGAGGAGGCTAGAGTTAAGTTGTTGGAAAACGCTTCTCGCTTCGGAAGAACGGCATCATCGTCAGGGAATTTCGACATGGTGGTTCGATATCTATGAGAGCGTCATCTACAACTTGAGAACAGAATCAGCAGGCGACTTCCCAGATCATCTTGCCAAGGTTGTCGCAAGTTTGGATGGGTTCGTACAAGCTGGCACACTAGGTGATTATGAAGATCGCTTAGAGCTTTTGCTTTCCTTTGCGGCTCATGCGCAATTTGAGAGTATGGAATATTCCGCGCTTCAGCAGATTTCTCGCGCATGCTATCATATACACCACTTGTACAGCCTCTTCTCTTCAGACGTGCGAAAAACGTTCAAAGATCAGAAAAACGTCCTAGAGAAAGAGGTGGCGGAAACTGTGCAGCTCGCATCATGGAGAGATACTAGTGTCTTTGCGTTGACAGAAAGCGCCAAAAGGTCCCATTACCGACTTTATAAGACAGTTCGAAAGTACCGTGAGCTGCTAGCTGAGCCGGTAAGGCCCATCCTACAACGAGGCGCGTCTACCACCTTGGAAATCGCATCCAACAGTACTCCGAACACGACCGCCCCAATGAATCCTGTCATGAATCTCGAACTTATCCGCTCTTCCCTATCATATTGCAACACTGCCGGAGTTTGGACGGCAAAGTCTCGGCTCTTTCTAGATCCCGTCAAGCTCTCATCCTCAATTCATGGTATCTTCCATCAGCTTGACGGACTTCAGCTCGGTATTCCTGTCTCCATCGGCGAATTTGTTGGCGCCATTGAAGATCTCCGAAAACAGACTCCCTCAACCCTCACTGACGAAAATGAGAAACACGTCAAATTCTTGAAGACACAGAAAAGACGCGTTTTCGTGCAAACGATGAAAAGTCTTCGGGATTGGGGAATAGCCTCGAAGAAGGCGGATCAAAGTAGCGCGTCTGCCGTTGATGCGAAACGGATGTCTTCGACGCCTGTTCGTAACCAACTGCAAGTGGATGGAACGAGCACACAACATCCAAACGATCTTGCGTTCTATTATATTGTCGAATTGCTACCTCGTGTACGAGCCTCGGGCATGGAGCATTCCCAGGATCTATCCGAATCCGAATTCGCAAGAGCTCATGGCTACATAGAGACTCTCGTTGACGGTTTATTTGCACAGAGGCAAGCGAGTTTCGAATTCGAAGATTTGATCACGTCGATGAAGAGTGTCTACACCAGAACGATATCTCAACTATCAACCAAGTTAACGTCAAGTACAGATTCCGACTGGATCGTCACTCCATTAGCACGGTCATATATGGAATGTCGGCTTCAAATACTCCAACGACTGATTTTCGTCATAAATACAAGCATTTCTGTGCTTAAAGGGCAAGCTGAGTTGGATGCCAAGGCTCATGTATCTCCCGTGATCAAGTTCCTTGAACATATGCACCAAGAAGCCGAGAACTGGTTATCTCGCTTGGGTTTAGTGTCGTGGAATGATGATATTCTTTTCCCAGATGCTGTGGAGGCTACACTCCGAAACAACGATTTCGTCAAAACTTCTGGAAACGATAGCTGGGCCGGTACCGATAGTCTGGACAATTGGCTATTCATGGCTTCGCCTATAATATCAAATTTTCTCGATCGGGACGGCCGGGATTTCTTGTTCGTTTTTCAGCCTGTCCTGGAGGTTCTAAAGTCAATGGACGATTGGGAAACCCTTTCGCCCACTCCACTTACCGATGAAGACTTAGATGTCACCAAATTTTCGCAAGCGGCTGAAGTACTGGGTGCGGCAACACTTGTAGCCACACAGGAGCTTTCAAAGCTCCTCGGTCAAACAAGGGCGTTGGACGCATTGAATTATCGACAAATACAGGCCTTGCATCGCGATATCATCAAGCAGCTTTATCCGCCGCTTATTCATCAAAAGATGAATTTAGCATGGAAGGAAGCTCTTCCTTTGCTCTCTTCCCTGAAGGGAGTACAACATGTTCTTGCCATCTTCAACTCCCTTCGTCCGATTTTGGACCAGTATGTCTACGGTTGCGAGCGAGTACTACTACATCTGACTGAATTCCACCATTCCTACTCCCAGATGCTACACGTTTTGATGATTGCCTTCCATACACTCGCGACGAAAGGGTACTGCAGTCCTCAGCGAGCCGACAAAGAAAGTGGTCCAACCAAAGGCGATGGCATGGGTCTCGGCGAAGGTGAAGGAGAGACAGATATCAGTAAGGAAATCGAGGATGATGAGGACCTTAGCGATTTGGCTCAACAGGAGAAGGGGAAGGAAAATGAATCCAAGACAGACGACAATGAAGATGGTGTGGATATGGATGACGATTTCGAAGGTCAATTGGAGGATGCCCCGGAAGGAGAGGAGGAACAGTCAGGGGAGAGTGATGGCGAAGACGAAATGGACGAGGGTGTGGGTGGTGTGGATGATACCGATCCGTCTGCAGTCGACGAGCAGTTCTGGGAAGATCAAGCGGATAAGCCGCCTGAGTCAAACGATGAAAAGCAGATGCAGGGCGAGAAGGAACTGGAAGGGAAGGAGGGAGAGATGGGCGCCAACAACAAAGAAAATGAATCACGGGAGAAAAATGACAACAAAGAGGATAAAGTGACAGAAGAGGAGCAGGATGCGGAAGATGTTGAGGGAAGTGACGTTGATGAGTCTGCAATGCAGAATAGGGAGGATGATGCTGCGATGCCCGAAGCCGAGCCTCTCGACATTGGTGAGGATCTCGATTTGAATCAACCAGATGGTGAAGCCAAGGCGGAGAGTATCTTCTCGGACGATGAGATGGATTTAGACAATCCGGACACTGACAATGGACGGGAGGAGATTGGATCCGATAATGAGATGGAGCAGGCTGACGATGATGACATGCAACTCGATATTGAGGATAAACCCACAGAACCTGATGAGACTAAAGTGGATGACAACATAAACACAGAAAACATCGATCGCTCAGAATATCAGGGAGAAGATGTCGCCGATAGCGAGGCATTTGGAAAAGGTGGAGAATCGGCCGCCTCCGAAGAAAAGCAACAAGGCCCTCAAGACGAGATATCCAAAGAAGATCGCCCGGAAACGGATGACCGAAATCCACCATCCAATATCCAAGAAGGCGCGAATGGCCAAGGAGATGCCCAAATCGAAACCCAGATCTCCCAACGGGATGCGACGGAAACTCAAACGCAACGTGAAGCGGCTAGGGAAAATCCTTTCCGGAAGCTAGGTGATATGCTCGAACAATGGCGACGAGATTTGCAGAATATCCAAGATGTCGCCGATCAGGAGCAACAAGAGCAAAAGTCCGTGGGCGAGCAGATGCCTGAGTTCTCGTATGTAGGAGAGGAAGACCAGTTCGATACACAAGGATTGGGGCCTGCTGCGCCAGAACAAGTCCAGCCGCTTGACATGTCTATGGCTGTAGACGAGGCAGCGGACGAACCTAAACAGCAAAAACAGGAGGACTCAAGTTCTAAGGATGTTCAACAGGATCCTCCATCGCAAGGCGTAGAAGTCGACACCACCTCATATCCCACTTCGTTCGGCGCAAGTATTGGAGATCGCTCTAAGGATCCAGACATGATGGACTTCGATCAGCCAAAAGCTACAACGTTAGATGAGCAACTTCCCGAGCGAGTCGACATGGTCGAGATTCCCGATACTTTGACGGTCTCAGCTACAGTTACTGAAGATGCCAGGCAAATATGGCAACAGCACGATCGAGCGGTCCATGACTTGTCGCTTTCATTATGCGAACAACTCCGGCTAATCTTGGAACCAACTCTGGCGACTAAGATGCGCGGCGACTTCCGTACCGGAAAGCGGCTCAACATGCGTCGAATAATCCCCTATATTGCCTCCGACTATAAGAAAGACAAGATCTGGATGCGAAGAACGAAGCCCTCCAAACGTCAGTACCAAGTGATGATAGCTATGGATGATTCAAAATCAATGTCGGATTCCAAATCGGTCAAACTAGCCTTCGATACCCTTGCTCTCACGGCAAAAGCTCTCTCTCAACTGGAAGTTGGTCAGATTGGCATAGTCCGCTTCGGTGAAGATGTCAAAGTTGTCCACGCATTTGATGAACAATTTACATCTGAATCGGGCGGTAAAGTGGTCCAGCAATTCCAATTCGATCAATCTCGAACCGACGTATGTTCACTGACTAAATCATCCATCGAGTTATTCAACGTCGCACGAGCTCAGCAAGATGTACGGTCTACTACAGGGAGTGAGTTATGGCAATTGGAGCTCATTATATCGGATGGTATCTGCGAGGATCATGAGACGATTCGAAGAATGGTCAGAGAAGCTTTCGAAGCTAAAATTATGATGATTTTTGTTATCCTTGATGCTATTCATCCGGAGAGGAAGGATTCCATCTTGGATATCAAATCTTATTCTTTTGAGACTGGCAAGGATGGCGGTCAGACGTTGAGGGAGACAAGGTATTTGGATTCGTTTCCATTCAATTATTTCGTTATTGTCAGGGATGTGAGGGAACTGCCTGTTGTGCTTGCATCCGCACTTAGGCAATGGTTCGCCGAGGTTGCTGAGAGATAGGAATGTCTGAGATGAATTCACTGTTGTATGATTTTTAATGATCTCCTGAAAGTAGTTGTAATCAGATGCCGTAGTTTAATATACAATACTCAGAATACTAACAGGCCCTTGAAACAGTTGTTTGATCTTCATTACTACTACGCATCTGTGCCTTACAACAGTCTATAACTTTGCATTGAACTCTTTCAATGCTTGCTCCTTCAGCTCTCTGCGCAGAATCTTCCCACTAGGACTCTTCGGTATAATATCAGTGAAAATGACTCCACCGCGAAGTTTCTTATAAGGATTGACTCTAGCCGCTATCCAATCCTGGACCTCCTTCGCCTTCAACGCTTGATCTTTCTTGACAACGTAAGCCCGCGGTAATTCATTCCCCTCTTCTCCGGGATACGCAATCACCGCTGCATCTGCAATTCCAGGATGAGAAAGAAGTAATCCTTCAAGTTCTGCTGGGGCGACTTGATTGCCTTTATATTTGATCAGCTCCTGTCGTCAGATATCAAGTTTGGTTTCTGGTATACCTTTAGTCTGTCGACTATGTAGATGCTGCCATTCTGTTCCACGATGGCGATGTCACCTGTATGTAGCCATGTGCCTTCCAATGCCGCTGCATTCGCCTCGGGATTTTTGTAATATCCCATAGTCACATTGGGACCTATTATCAACACGAAGGACCATCTGACGTACGTACCTTTGACGAGTAACTCTCCTCGTTGACCAGCTCCAAGCTCCTTCCCTGAAACAGTATCAACAACCTTTGCATCCATCCCAGGCAGTAATACCCCCACACTGCCATCCGTAACCTCCTTCCCCGCAGGATACATCGTAGCCACCGCAACGACCTCCGTCATTCCCCAGTTCGTAGCCAATTTCGTCCCATTATACAACACCTTTGTAACCCGTTGTTGCAAACTCTTGCTCAAAGGAGCAGCTCCACTCATCGCATAGCGGACACTCTTTATTTTCTCCCTCGGGAAGCCCGGTTGCGTGAATAAAAGGAATACAGGAGGTGAGTGGAAGATACAAGTTAATTGATCGCGTTCGATGATATCGAGCATTTGTTCCAGGTTGAAGCGTGGGAGCATGTGGATTTGAAGACCGGTGCGCAGGGGGAGCGAGATGTGCACGCAGATGCCGCCCGCGTGGGAGGTGGGAAGGACCCCTGGGAGGGAGGTTTGGAGGCCTTTGGATTTGAGTTCTTTGTGGAAGGGGAGGAAATGGATTTCCCATTGACAGATCTGGGCGACAATATTGCGATGTGTTAATTGTACACCTAACATTGTCAGATCCTTCTCCTACACGGACCAGGGACGGTACCTTTAGGGACACCAGTAGTTCCCGATGAGTACCCTAGGAAACATACTCTTTTCGATAAGACGTCAGGATCGGTGATCTTTTCCAAATCGAGCTTCTTCTCCGAAACAAGACTCGTCCCTTCCAATAATCGCACCTCCTGTTTCCCATCCGCAGAATCCATCACCGCAATCGGAACATCCTTCAAAACACTCCCCTTCACCCCCTCCAGCGCCGTCTTCAATATCCCCGGCGAACAAATAACCACTTTAGGCCGACAACTTCCGATCTGTCGCGCAATCTCCAGACTACTCGCCTGCGGCGGACAAGTACATACCACCCCCCCAGCGTTGATAATTCCAAACATGGTAACAGAAGTCATGACTTGATTCTCACTGCACAGGAGGACGATATGTCTCTCGTCGCTGACGGACCGAGGGCGACTAATTCCAAGAGATTGTAGGCCTGCGCCGATGCGTTGAGTTAATTCCAAGGCGCGGGATTGGGTGATATAGTTCGAGGGAGTAGTTGCTTCGATCCATACTTTGTCGTATGGCTTGAAAACGGTAGAGGTGAAGAGGTAGGTCAGATAGTCGATGTTGGGAACGGACAGCGGATACGGGGATTTGAACACCATTGCGAAGAAGGACGAGTCTCTTTGAAGAGGGATAAAGGGAACAGGGCGAAGGAAAGGGGATTGAGGTCGAGGGGCGAATTGGGGATAGATCGGCACTCGCCGCCCGCAATTGTCGGGTGGGGCTCAGATTTTTTAGCTGTGGGGCCGCAGATCGGTGAATAGCGAAAGGAAGCTAGCGACTACTCGGATATCCGATTGATATCAGTATTCAAAGAATTTCAGGATTATTGGGAAATAGAAGTTCTTCTATCTTTACCTCTCTTGTCCAGCTGTTGCGCGCTTGGTAGGGATCATATGTCGGGGCTAAATCTCTTCCAACGCAGTCGATAATTATATATAATAGATTCGAGTTTCCATGATTGAGACAGATCTACACGGCTTCGATCTCTAATTATAGACATCAACGAATAAAGAAGAATCGACAAGTTCAATTCTTTGATCTACGTCTTTCAAAGTCAGGACATGATTTCTCTGCATCGAATGTCTCTACTATTTCGGTAACCCCCCTCCTCAGTTTTAAAGTTCAACGGGAGCCACTACTGACCGCTTAACCTACCTTCAGTCTGTGCCCTGAAACATAGATCAGTGCTCCCTGGCCTCTTGAGAGTCGCCCTGGATTTTGGCGGGAAGAGAAATACTTGGCGCAGTTAAAGCTAGTCCTTCACTTTCTTAATGAGATCGCTCGTTAGCCGTTCTTGAATGTCGAGCCATCAAGTCGCGTCTCACTCAGTGCTCGGTCGAATGCAGCTCACCATATGCGTCTAGCAGTGTGGTATCAGGTATATATCAGCTCTTACCTTTTAGTGGGATGGTATAACTCGAGAACCCTAGCTCGAACAGAGGGATGGTCCGGGTTACAATCGAGATGCAGCGCCGGCATTCTTTTCCGATGCCTAAAGGTTTGTTTGAAAGGATCCAGACACGTCACCAGCCAAGTTTTCCCTTTGTGTTCGCAAAACTGTGCTCTAGCAGTTTGTGCCATCGGAAGACCCTAGAATATAGAAGCGTCGCTGCCAAAGCACTTTGGGAGAGACAGATAGAGAATTAAGAAACAATAAAAATTAGTTATAGTTACCTACCTACACGAAATAGTAAGATGCATTATCCTGAAAACGCCCCTGATACCTCCAATGAATCCCCCAGAATATCCCCCCCATGTCTTACATGATTTGAATCCAATTTACACGATATACAACTCCCATCCATAACTCCCATCCATAACGCCAATCCATAACGCCAATCCCAACATACCTTAATCACGATATCCCGACATCCCTCCATTTACGGTGTCAACATCAAGCCTAGCTGAATCAAGCCCGAAATGGCCAAGAACGACCAGCCTTGGGGTTTCTTGCGATCCCAGTATTTGACACAACCGATCCCGGTCAAGGCGTACCAAACGCTGATTCCCGCGACGATGTACCTGTCCTCGCGCGATAACAAACCGGATTTGCATGCCAGCATGGTCAGGACTGATCCCCAGCATGCAAACGACAACGAAGCTGTGTGCCAGGTGACACGTAAAATGCGCACCGCGGGGGGATTCAATCCGGCGGCGGAGGGGTGTAATTTTGGGAAAATCTCGCGTTCGCCGAGGTACGCATGGCCGAAAGCTCCGAAGAAAGACAGCAGTGCGGCGAGTAGAAATAACAGACGGGTCATGGTGTAGCTGGATAGTCGAGAACGAGAGGTGTCGAACGAGTGGTTATACGTGGGGAAGGTTGGGCGATCGGAGGACGTCGTTGCGATTTGTTTATGATTTGAGATTTGGGAGGGTGGCAGCGGTGGTGCGGTTGCTGGTGGAGCGGATAGCCAAACACGGAACCCGTACATAGTTACGCGGCTTTCCGGGCTTTTAACTTCGCTCAACCCAATTACATCGGCTGTTTGATGGATTTGCTGGCGTGTGCGGAGCGCTGATTGGCCAGGGGGGAGGTAAATAAAAGCAATTTTACCCCAAGCCACAACCCGCGCATGGCACAGCTAGGAGCAAATAGCTGGCGGGCTGTTCACAAATTTTCGTCCCGGAGATCCATCCTACGTTTGCCCTACCGCCTACCTCCCCGTCGGCACATACAGGCAAATCCACCACCACCACCACCACCACCACCACCCACACCCGCTGTGCTCACAGCAACAATCAATCTACAAGGAACAACCGCCACGCCCGCGCGCTCCATCATCTCTCGTCTCGTCGCCGTCGCTCAGGGGCTGTCCTTCAACAACAACAACTTCATCGCGAGTGATTCGCTCCACGGAATAGCGTCTCGCTGCCGGAACACGTCGTCCTCCCACGTCAGGAACAATTTCGCCCGCCTGTCTCTCGGACGAATCCTCGCCTGTCGCCATCCATCGTCCTCTCCACGCCAAATCCCCTCTGCCTCGCCCACAGCACTCTCCATCCTCCACACTGTCCCCGTAATTGCGACAAAGTCGGCTTCGACCGCAGAAACTTCTCCTCAACATGGTATTTTCACCCCTCCCTTTGCTGTTGTGCTCTTTGACAGGACTGACCTGTGAAATAGGTCCTCTTCAAGCGGAAGGTTGTCCCGGATATCCCCAAACAAAACTTCACAGACGAGAATCAGGAGGTATCCCCCTTGGCTTTCTCGAGGTGTTGATTTCTAGGTATGGTTTCTCGAGGCCAGTGGAGAGGTCTTTGCGACGTATGAAGCTTATTTGGCGCGGTATGAACTGCTGCTGTAAAAGACTAACCTGTAGAGTTGATTTCTTCCGACAGGTATTGAACAGGTGGGACAGTCTAACATGGGTAGAAGAAGTTTATATGCGAGGTCTCGGGTCATTCAAACATGACCTACTGGGAAGCCTTGAAAAGCGAGGTACCCCCATCGTCATCCCCCCTGCTAACAATTAGAAACGAGCCGCCCGAGGGGTCGACCAAGCGTTCCCAGAAGCCCTCAAAGAACCAGTCCTTCGAAAAATCCAATTCTCCACAATATCCCGCCTGGATCATCTAGTAGAGCATATCTACGAAGTATCTACCCTGTCTCTCTACGCTAACCCGCAGCAATTCAAAACAGATTACTATCCTGGGGAGACTCTGACAGCGACCATAGAAGGATACCGCTGTGCCTGCCTGATCCGCGAAAAAACCAAGTTTAATGCCCTTACGTTAAAAGACGGGACAACACGGCCGGCTCTATCACGATATCGGATCGAGATCACGGCGCATAAGAAACATGGCTTGGCGTATGAACAAAGTGTCGCGACAGATTCCCTTCAGCGGGATCGAAATTCATTCAATAAGGCTCTGATAAGGTCGTTTATCAAGAACTCATGTTCGAGGGAAGCGTGGAACGGGGCTCCCTGGCTAGTTAAAGAACGATATGCCAGACGATTTAGAATCGATATGACTGTTCCAGACCATCTACGGCAGAAAGATAAGATCAAGGTCGTTGAAAAGGAGGACAAGCGATTTAAGAAAAAGGTTTCTTCTACCTCAGAGAAGGGTGATTGACATTAGCTACCCGATAATGATATCAAATATCCTATCGACGATTTAGATGATCGATTAGCATTCGATGCAGCGAGTCGGCCGCGCCTGAAAGAAGAAGACGCCATTGATAATGCATTTCTGGGGGACGTCATGTCAACATGGACATTCCTTAACGTGTTCGGCGAGCCACTACAACTCGATTTCTTCACCCTGGACGACTTTATCGATGCTCTGCGGTATACGGAAAGCGACTTCCCATGCGAATTAATCGTCGAGATCCATTGCGCATTACTAAAAGCTCTCGTCACAGAAGACGAACCAGAATGTCTAGTCACTCTCCCCAAGACACGAGAAGAAAAACTCACCAATGGCGATTCCACCGAGTCCAGTTCAGTCATCAAACTTGATACGGAGGACAATCCCACGGAGGAGGATCCTTCAGAAGCAGGAAATTCAACGTCAACCACCACAGACGTCCCATTTTTGTATTCCTCTCTTCAGGACCTGAGAGCCACGGCGAACAAAGCCGGCAGCACAACCTGGACAGATTGGCGTGTCCGGGTGCAGACTCGCGATTTCCTTAATGGGGGCTGGGAATACGCGCTCGTTGGTATTCTAGACGAACTAGGCAACTCCTACCGCCTTACGACTGTCATTGTTGATATTCTCGAACAACTCTTACCGGACGGTGAAAAACGAACTCGCAAGAACGTCAAAGATAATTATGCGAAAATGGACGCTAAATTCAAAATCAAAGGACTTGCGCTGTTGGTGCAGTTGGTCTGCCAGACTCCTACCGTCAGAGAACATATCGAGGACTGTATGGCGGGAATGACTGAACTGCGGAAGGACAAGGTGGAAGTGCAAAGGGAGCGGAAAGTCCGGATTGAGGAATTGGCGATCATGGAGAGTGAGTTGCAGCCTTACACCCCCGAGGAATCAACCAACGGCCACGATAGCGACGGCACAGAACCCGAAGGTCAAAAACGGTCAGTAAAAGCAAGTCTGAAACGAAAACGGGAAGAAGCAGAAGAACTTGCGGCGACTCTAAAACGCAACAAAGAATACGCCAAACGCCTGAAATCAGTGGACCTGAAACGCAACGAAATCAAAGAATGCGAGGAACGAATCGTCAATTACGACCACGAACTGCGTGAGAAGGATTGTCAGCGTCTGCGTCTCCTGGGCAAGGACCGCTTCTTCAATCGATATTGGTTACTTGAGGGGAACGGAATGCCGTACGATATTGTGCACAGCGGGGACGCAAATTATGCGTCCGCCAGATTATGGGTGCAAGGGCCCTCGGTGGAGGATGCGGCGTATTTCCTTGCTGGCGCAGGGGTCGATTTAGATGAGATTCCGTATGGGCGGGTTTCTGCTGTTGATACCTCGGTGGTGAATGAGGAGAGCGTGTTACGTGAACGGATATTATCGCGCAAAGAACGGGAAGAGGGACAGACGATATTATACGATGAGTGTCAGTGGGGATACTATGATGATCAAGAGGGTGTTGAGGGATTAATCGCTTGGTTGAACCCGAAGGGTGTGAGAGAAGCAAAACTACGAACAGCTCTTCTCGCGCGGAAATCCGCTCTCTACCAAGTCATGGAAGCACGGACTAAGGTACCCTCAACCTCCTCCCTCAATCTCCCTCTTCCTATCTTTTAACTCCCCTCTCCTACTTTCTCCGGGACAGTGTTGACAGTAGTATTTGAATCCCGAGACTCAACCCGTGGAAGTCCGGCGATCGACTAGAATAACAACTGCACATGCACCTGAGCATCGGTTTATGAAGTGGCATAACACTGCGGGCGAAGGGGGAAAGAAAAGTAAGAGGGGTTAGATTATTTCATTCTCTCATGTTGCTTCGATCGAGCGATACTGTATATTTTAGTTTTGCATAGATTTGGCGACGTTGGGCGTTCTGGTGGAGTTTGTAGATTAGTTGGTGAATAATAATCGTGGTAATCTCATCTTGAGTGTTTCGTCGTGATGGTAATTGTGAACTGACAACAAGGGCCTTCTGCCAAGTCCGGTAGTGCTTTAGTGGTGAATCAAATCTCTGAGAGTGACTTCCTCAGGACGTGAGCGCTCCCGTTGATTGGCTGTGGTTACATAATCTGAAAACGCTTCACCGACGACTTTGAAATCTTCCGCCTTTTGTACTCGCATCACCAACCCGCCAACCTCCATCGCCCACGAAATGGTAAGCCACTGCAATTCCCTCGCTCCTCCTTCGTGATTCACTGCGTCCATCCCTGCCGAAACGCCCGCTGTGCTTTTCACGGCATTCCTGTGTGGCGGATACGATGGATGCATTGATGAAACTTTTTCTCAAAAGACAGCCGCTAATTGCTCTAGTCGTCCAAGGCAACCAAGGCAAATGACCTCCGCGCCTTATCGAAGGCAGACTTGACGAAGCAACTCGAGGAACTCAAGCAAGAGCTCGCCTCTCTCCGAGTCCAGAAAATCGCCGGTGGCAGTGCCTCAAAACTCACCAGAATGTACATCTTCCTCTCCTGCTAGTCTCCCGTCGTGTGCTTGCCTCTCGTGTGCTTGCCTCTTGTGCGTCTAGGCCTTGTTAATGGTAGCTCGACGGTGCGCAAATCGATCGCAAGAGTATTGACAGTGTTGACTTATCAACAACGAATTGCTCTGCGACAATTCTACAAGGGAAAGAAACATCTCCCTCTCGATCTCCGTGCCAAGAAGACCCGTGCTCAGGTATGCAGTGTCCAAGGGAACAAGCTGATTTGTAGAGGAGAGTGCTTTCGAAGAAGGATGCGTCGAGAATCACATTGAGGACAAAGAAGACCCTTCAAGCCTTCCCTCAACAAAAATACGCTCTTCGTGCATAGCTAGCATAATATATACGGCAATGTACTAGTTTTTCATACATCCATTGCAGGGATTGCTCTCGTGCTGCCTCGCCTCGTCTTCATAAACATCGCAAATGGGGACACGTTTTATGGATCTGTTCAAATACAATTTCCTAGCTAAAGATACTGTCTACTCCAAGAATACACACGAAAGACCGTTTCTCCATTACATATGAATCCCCCCCAAAAAATGTTCACAAGATCCCCTCCCTGCCTACTTAACTCAATTTTTCATAGCACGCTCTCGTTGGAGAGCCGCATCTGCCCATTCTTTCCTGACAGGAACTTTTCCAACGACCCCCTGTAGTACATTCACCCATTCTCGCTTCTCCTCTCGAGTATCCGCTCGGAAGTCAATGACTTCGCCGTTGCCAAACCATATCCGGAATCCCTCTTCGAGGTACATGTATCCCTCCGCTTCTTCATTGTGGAAGCCACTCTTTCTGCGTTGACCACGGTTCTTGACGGGGGGAGTTTCAATGAGAGATTCTCTATCGTCGACAACACGAGTGGATTTTGCGAGGTTGATAGTAGCTCTCCTTGCGCGAGTGGATTCGTGATATCCCACCAATGAACTCCCCACGAGCTTGAAATATCGTCGTCTCCAATGCTAGTAGATTAGTTTAAGATCCGCTTCGGGGGATACCTGACAATCACCCCCTTGTTGAGATAAGTATCCCTCCCAAAGTAACTGATTGAACCACTCGGCATTCTTCATCTCCCGTATCGCAGCAGACATACTCTTCGGCAACTCCTCGCTCGGATTCATACACGGCACAAACAACAATTGACACTCAATCTTCCCAATTAAATAAGGTCGCTTCCGCATCTTTTGCATTTCCCTGCCCCGAGCACCCGGTTCAACAGCCCATTCATTCAAACAGGCAATATCAGTAGTAAATTGGCGACCATAGGCGGCGTTCTCGTAGGTTTTAAGTGCGACATAGGAGCGTGAGAACGACCCGTCCCGGCCGATGATGCCTGATAGACCGTGGTAGGGGTCTTTTTGCGGGACGGGGGTGGCGGGCTTTTTCTTGGGAGAGCCGAAGATGCGTTGGAAGGCGCCTTTGCCGAGAGTGCCTTTGGATTTTGTAGGCGCGGGAGGGAGGTTGATGCGTGCTTGGAGAGTGAGCATGAACTCTAGTTTGTCGGTTGCGATTCTATACTTGTAAGCTCTCATTCCAGAGGGAATGGTACAATTCGAATTCTTGGTCGATTTTGGCTTCTGTTTGAAGCAGTTTGAAGGGCGTAGTAACACAATGTAGACCATTGTCAAGAGTACACGAGAAATACATCGGTTCATCTACATTAGCTTTAATGGCATGAGATGGTATACCTTTCGGGAGAGGAAGTTCAAGTTCCTTGAGTTTCACAACTTTAATAAACAAGCGTCCATATTCACCAGCGGTATTCTTTCTCGCCAAGGGCGGAGCAGTAACTGCAGCAGACTCCTTGGAATTGACCCGTAAATGGCCGTTCTGTTGGGCTGGAGCGGGTATATTACTCTTCGGTAGCTCCTTGGAAGGTTTCCTTGCACCAGCTTGTGGAAGAGGCTTTCTCTATTAATATCAGTTATACCGATAGGGAGTATATACCGGTGGATTAAAGGGAGTCCGTTTAGCGCTCCAATCAACTGAGATTGAACTTGCCATTCGCTCTTGTACTTTTGCGGCTCGTAGATGGTCATTGCCACTCGACGCATGAACCACCTTCGAATGTTGTCTCATCATATACCCGCGCTATCATCAGCCTCTGCTCACCAAAGGGAGTAGTATACCTTCTGAGCTTCAATGACCCGTTCCATTTCCTCGACAGCCATCTCTCCAAACCCACTTGTCTCCGCATCATTCTCAAACCCAAGACTATCAATCTTAAGCAACGGTCCAATCTCGACTTTCGAACCCCCCAACTTGCCCCCAAACTCCGATAAATCATCCTCTTCAACCTTGACCTTGACTTCTGGATCGATGCTCGCTTCGCGAATATCATTCAAATTCGGCAGCGGCGGGAGTTCTGATTTCCGGCGTCGGGCGACAATGGACTCGGCTTCTTGGCGAGAGAGGGATGGTCGGACGCGGAGTTTTGCGCCCCGCGAGCGGATCGTGGCTTCGCGCTCGGGGATCACGGGGGAGGGCACGTCATCCTCTTCAAGGGAGTGTTTGTGCGGTGAGGCGGGAGGGGTGCTTGGTAATGTATCTAGAGGGGGGATGATCTGGTTTTGTGGGGTTTCGGGTTCGATGGACTCTGATGAGCCAAGGGGAGGTGTTACGGGTGGTGTTATGGATTCTTTCTCGACAGAGGGGGGTTGATTGTCCTTTTCGATGGGAGTAGGTTTTGCGGCGACGAAGAGACTGTTGACTTGGGTATTGACACTCGGTGCGGGACTCGTTGGAGGTTCCTGTTTGATTCGAGGTTCTGGGTCAGGAGAACAGTATTCCCTTAAGCCAAGACCACTTCCGAAATCATCCGTTACATCGTCTCCGAATCCGAGATCAGGTAATTGTCCTAAAGAGGAGAAAGGTCTGGTCTTGACTGCGTTGAGAAGATCTGTGGCTTGTTTTTGCAACGCGAGCTGTCTCTCAAGTTCCTCGTCCTGCGATTCTACTTGAGAAGTCATTCCCGTTGATGCCGTTCCCTGGGAATCAAACACACTTTCTCCCTGAGAAGAAGGCTCATCGTCTGACATCTCATTGACAGTGGTGTACAGTGAGAAAATATCATCATGATCACCAATGTCGTTCTTGCGTTCCTGATCGCGCAATTCAACGCGTTCCATCATGCGACGAATTCGATCTTCCATGTCTACATAGTCACTCTCGTTGGAGTCCTTGCTAGATGGTCTCTCATCTTCGGTATCGTGAGAAGGGACTTGGGGTAGCGGACGAGGTGGAATGGACGGCAGGGGACGACCGGAGGATTCGTCGAAGGGATCAGTGACATCGATTGATTCGCGTCGTTGTCTGGCTTCTGAGGACTCTTCGTAGGCGGCAGAGGACCGGTCACTGGCTGTTGTACCGTGGGACGAACGACGGTCAAATTCCAGGACTTGAGGAGCTTGGTCGAAGGTAACTGTTTTGCGACGTTCTCTACGACTGCCGAATGGTGAGGGCGAGTCAGAGTCCTCCGACACGTTATCCCGCGGTCCTTTGATTCTGGTGGAGTGTAGACAGGAGGCCTTAGGAGTTGCTTCGGCAGCAGTA